>VFQU01000058.1_pt1 | contig 171335 bp, 170 predicted proteins | sample 3512311 | NCBI WGS metagenome assembly VFQU01 (sample SAMN10412377, study PRJNA504923) | tailings metagenome | isolation source: Relicate 3 Philex TSF3 active mining site | place: Philippines: Tuba, Benguet | collected 2017-08-29 | reverse complement strand
CTATTACCCCAGAAAACCCCCTGTAGCCCTGCTGCAGGGGGTTTTTGCTTGGGCGGTACTGGATTTGCGCTGATGGCCTCAGAGGCGATGGCTGCGGTCACCCTCGCGAAAGCCGATGGCATCGAACACCTGCGAGCTGGGCGCAAATCCGATCACTTTGAACAATTCACCCATTTCATGCTCGTTGACCAGGCGCTGCGCCATGGTTCGCATCGGCAGGCTGGCGCGAGCAAGCTCGCCAGCAAGCCCGCAATTCAGCAAGAAGCGTCCCTGGCTTGTGTAGCCCAACACTTCGAGCCCCGCGTCTTGCCCTGCCAAGGCAATCGCGGTGAAGTTGACATGGCTGGTGATGTCCTTCTCACCCAGCTGCTGCAGCGGATGGTCGTCACTGCGGTGTCGGTGGTGACACATCAAGGTGCCGCCAATTCGCTGGGGCAGGTAGTACTCGCTGTCACCAAAGCCGTAGTCGATCAGGAAGATGCTACCCCGCTGCAGTCGCTCGCCGACCGTTCGCACCCAGTCGCGGGCCTGTGGATGGATCTCCGTCACCGTGCCCGCCACCCATTGACCATGATCGAAGGGGGGCCGCAGCGTTGTATGCCGATCCTGCCATTGGAAACCTTCGCCATCTCGACTGAGCACGACGCCTCGCTCAAACCACTCACGCCCATCGAAGTGGAGGAGCTTGACAGGCATGGCATCGAGAACTTCGTTGCCGATCAAGACCCCGGTCAGGCGATCTGGCAATCCGTTCAACCATTGCAGTCGTTCGGCGTACGGCTTGAGCCGCTCTTGCTGACGAGCTCTCAGTGAACCTGAAAGCTCGACGATGCTGTACCGTTTGCAGGGCGTGCCCAAATCATCAAGCGCTTCGAGCAAATCAAAGGCCAAGGCACCGCTGCCCGCGCCGAACTCGATGACCTCATCAGTGCCGGTGGCCTGAAGCGCTTGGCTGACCTGCCGTGCCAGGCAACGAGCGAACAGCGGTGACATCTCGGGTGCGGTCACGAAATCACTGCCGTCACGTGCATCGAGACCAAACTTCTGCTGACTGTTGCTGTAATAGCCAAGATTCGGCGCGTAAAGCGCAATGGCCATGAACTCATCGAATGGCAGCCAACCCCCAGCGCTCTGAATGCGCTGACGCATGTGCCGCTCCATGGCCTCGCTCACGGCGCCTCCATCCCGCCCAACCGTTTCAGGCACCAGCGCTCAAAGTCGGCCGCCGCCATCGGCGGCGCAATATGCTCGCCCTGCAACTCATCGCAACCCCAGGCCTGTAACTGCTTCCACTGTGCTGGCTGTCGGACGCCCTCGGCACTGACGCGCAGGCCGAGACCTTTGGCCATCTGGATGATGGCCTTGGCGACCGCCACGGCGCCCCGTTCATTGGGCAGGCCGGCCACAAAGCTCTGGTCAATCTTCAGCTTGTCGAGTGGCAACTGCGTCAGATGGGCCAGGGCGGTATGGCCGGTGCCAAAGTCATCGACGGCAATCGACAGGCCGAGCTTGCGCAGGGATGTCAGGGTCTGCGCCGCGGTGGCGACATCGTCCATCAGCATTCGCTCCGTCAGCTCCAACTGAAGCCAAGGACCCGGGATCGCTACCTCAGCCAAGACAGCGCCCACCGCCTCCGTGAAGCCTTCGAGCCGAAACTGCATATGGCTCAGATTGACCGCGATGGGAACGGCGGCCACACCCGAGCGATGCCAACTCTGCGCTTGCAGCGCGGCCTGACGAAGCACCCAGTGGGACAAAGGAACCATCAAGGGGTGGCGTTCGGCCACGGCAATGAAGGCGTCTGGACCCAGCAAGCCGCGCTCCGGATGCCGCCAGCGCAGCAGAGCCTCAGCGCCGACCAGTCGCCCCTGAAGCGGTTCAACCAGCGGCTGGAAAAATAGTTCGAACTCACCGCGACTCAGCGCGTCTCGGAGCTGCGACTCGATGACGAGATCCGCATAGGCCGTCTCGGCCATCGCCGGGTCGAAGAACTGGAACTCCTTGCCGCCCCGCGACTTGGCGCCATACATCGCGGTGTCCGCATGCTGGATCAACAGGTCGGCGCTGTCCCCATGCTCCGGATAGATCGCGATGCCGATCGACGGCGTCACGGACAGTGAGCGGCCCCGAGTCTCCACCGGAACCTCGACCACGCTGAGCAAGGCCTGCAGCACGACCAGGGCGTCGTCACGGACCTGAATGCCATCCAGAAGCACGACAAACTCGTCGCCCCCGAAGCGGGCAACATGGTCTCCCGCGCGCAAGCAGGCACGCAGGCGCTCGGCCACCGTCACCAGCACCCGATCACCTTCCAGATGGCCGAGCGAATCGTTGACTCGCTTGAAGTTGTTCAGGTCAATGAAGAGCAGGGCCAGCTTCTGAGCTTCCCGCTCGGCACGCTGCAGCGCTGCCTGGAGCTGTTCAAGGAAGGCGCTGCGGTTCATCAGCCCCGTCAAGGCATCGTGCTGAGCCAGATGCCGGATCCGCGTTTCGGCAGCCAACTGCTCGCGGATGTCGCGAACGATATTCATGCGCAGCCTTTCGCCGCCGAACTCCATGGTCCGGGCGATCAGCTCAACGGCGATAGTCTGACCGCTGCGATGCACCAAGGTCGAGCGATAGCGCAACTCCCGGCCTTGCAGCATCACCTGCCTGACCTGTTCCCGCTCCGCTTCGGCAACGAAGTCCAGCACGTGCCGGCCGATGAGCTCGTCACGCGAAAAACCCAGCAATGCACACAGTGGCGGGTTGACGTCGCTGACCGCCCCTCCGCGGTGGAACACAATGCCCTCGACCGTCGCGTGCAGGAACTTCTGCAGCCTGGCTTCGCTGTCACGCAACGCCGCTTCGGCCCTTCGGTGCTTGGTGATGTCGCTGATCAGCACAAAAGCGCCGACAACGCCGCCGCCGCCATCACGATGCGGCAGCAGGTTGACCTCGATCCACTGCGGCAGTCCATCGGCACCCGTCAGTTGCCGCTCATAACTGACCGGCACTTGCTCTTGGACGACGCGATCGCACTGCGGCTCGATCTGCGAGGCCGCGGCCTCGCCGATGATCTCGGCGACCGTTCGCCCCACCACCGACTCCGGCGTATGGCCGAAGGTCTCGGCGTAGCGGCGATTGGCGTAAAGACAGCGATAGTCGTCCCGCTGGTAGAGCGCAATCAGAACCGGTACGTTGTCGGCCAGCAGGCGGAAGCGCGCTGCCTCATCCAGCGCCAGGCGCTGCAGTTCGGTCAGCCGCAGGGCGTCATTCATGGCGGCTGTCGGCCGCCTGAGCGGCCAGACAAAGGTCGTCCCAGGCCCTGGCCTTCTCGCTGGGCTGGCGCAAGAGATAGGCGGGGTGGTAACTCACCACCACCGGCGTTCCGTCGAGCAACTGGTGAATCCTGCCGCGCAGGCGGCCGATCGGCTCCTCGCTGCCCAGCACCGCCTGCACGGCAAACCGGCCCAGGGCGAGCACGATGCGAGGCTTGATCAGGGCCAGCTGGCCCTGCAGGAACGGCGCACAGGCGCGCAGTTCGTCGCTCGTCGGATTGCGATTCCCGGGTGGCCGGCACTTCACGCTGTTGGCAATGAAGACCTGCCGGCTGGCGTCCCCGGCTCGGCGGAACAAGCCGAGCGCTCCCAGCATCGCGTCGAGCAGTTGTCCCGAGGGGCCGACAAACGGTTCGCCCTGCAGATCCTCCTGCTCCCCGGGGCCTTCGCCCACCACCATCCAATGCGCCCGCGCGTTGCCCACCCCGGGAACCGCCTGCCGCCGGCCCTCGCACAGCCCGCATCGCCGGCATTCGCGCACGGCTTGGTGCAGGCTGTCGAGGTCGCGCCAAGCCTCGGTTGGCGCCGCTTCAGGCCCCAGGGCACTGCCGCTCGCCGTCGTCAACGGTTCAGCCTTGGCTCCCCGCGGAGCGGGTGGGACCGCTGGCGCCTGCGGCGGCGCGGCAACCGGAGCTGCCTCTTCTGGCGGCCCCCCCCAGTCGCTGCCGAGGCCGAGCGCTGCGAGCAGCGCTTGCTGGCGTGCATCCCAGCGGCTCATGAGCGGGCCTCCAAGGGCTGGAGCGACAGGCGCATCAGCAGCGCATCCTCGCGTTCACCTGCCGCAGCGGGGTAATAGCCGCGTCGCCGCCCGACCATGGCAAAGCCCTGCTGTCGATACAGTCGCTGCGCACGCTGGTTGCTCTCGCGCACTTCGAGCCAGATGTCTTTCAAGCCCTGCGATCGAGCTTGCTCGAGCAGATGTGCGATGGCAGCCCGCGCCAAACCCTGGCCCCAGCTCTCCGGGTGTACCGCGAGGTTCAACAAGTGCAGTTCGTCGAGCACCGGCAGCGCCAGCCAATAGACGCGCACGCCTGCATCGGCCATGTCGCCCTTCCAGGCCCAATGCGCCGCCGACAGGGAGTCCAGGAAATTGCCTCGGGTCCATGGATGGCTGTAGACCTGCTGCTCGATGGCCAGCAGCGCATCGACATCCCCAGCGTCGCAGCGCGACCAGACCAGCGTCGCTGGCGCCAGCTCGTTCATGATGCGCGCGCCGACCGCGCCGCACGCTCGGCCGTGGTCAGCGCCACCTTGTCGCGCACGTAGCGGGGCAACGCCTGGCTGGCATCCAACCGGGCTTGGCGGCCGCTGACCGCCAGGGCAGCCAGGCGTCCCAAGGCCGCGGCGCGGCTCCCGGGCTCCTGCACGGCATGACCCACGAGACCAAGGCCATTGCCGGCCAATGCCTCCGGTTCGCCGATCGAGGCCCAATGCGACATCAGCGCGTCGGCTTGCCAGAGCCCTGGCGATTCGAGGCTGAGCCAGCCGTCGTCACGCCGCTCGTAGCGCGCGGCGTAGACCTCGCCCATCCGGGCGTCCATCACGCAGCCCCAATGTCGCGGCTTGCCGCGAGCCCATGCCGCCTCGACCGGGATCAACAGGCTGTCGATGGCCAGCACCGGCAACGTCCAGCCCAAGGCCAGACCTTGCGTCACGGCACAGACTGCGCGCAAGCCAGTGAAAGCGCCTGGCCCCTGGCCAAAGGCCAGGGCATCCAGCTCGCGGCCCTGCACCCCGGCCTCGGCCAACAACTCGTTGATGGCAGGGATCAGCCGTCCGGATGCCTGCGCGCCGCCCGGCAGGTCCCGAGCGATTCCCTCGCCGTCCACGCGAACCAGTGCCAACGCCAACTGTTCGGTGGCGCCATCAAGGGCGAGCAGCCAGCCCATCAGCGGGCGCGGGTGATGTACATGGGCAAAAGTGTAGGCCGCCGACCGCCGAGGCGACGTGCGCCAGCGGCCGTCAGACCCCCCGCAATCGAGCAGTCGGCGCCGATGCTCAGAACGGGTTGCGAGCCGCCCGGGTCAGGGCGGCATTGCCGATCTGCGAATGGCCCTGCGCGGCCAGGCGCAGGCTGTCGGCCCAGAGCCAGGTGGTCGCCGTCGCCGACAGCGCCAGCGTGCTGTTGTTGCAGTCGGGCGGTGCCACCGTGCAGGCCGGTCGCGTCCAGTTCGCCAGCGAGTAGAAGGCCGGGAACTCCGCCATGCTGTCGATCAACTCGTCGGCCAGGACCAGGCCGATCAGACGTCCGTCATTGATCAGGTTCAGGCGCAGTTCGCGGTTGAAGGCGGCAGTCAGGTCGCGCAACAAGGCGGCGCGATCGACATCAGGGCGGCTCGCCTTCTCATCGACGCCGAAGGGTGTGATGCCCACATTGGGCACGGTGAGCACGATGATCCTGCCGTTGGCATTGGCCAATCGGTTGACTTGCTGGGCCAACTCGCGCCCCCGGGCGCCAGCGGCCGCCAGCAGTTGCGTCTGGGCCTGGGCGGGGAACTGGGTGTAGAGCTCCAGGATGTCGTGCAGACCGGCAAACACCGTGATCAGGTCGCGAGGCCCCACCGTGCCGCCGGAGAAGTGCTGATCGATCTGCGCGCGCACATCGGCGACCCGGGCGCTGGGGCGCGCATAGATCGTGCTGGTCGGCGTCCGATTGCTGGGGTTGCAGGCAGCCAATACCAGGCCAAAGCCATCGGCCAGCGTCTGCAGCCAGATCGGGTTGGCCGCGCAATCGACGACCTGCTGACCGTTGATCTGATTGACCGCATTGATCGCATAGCGGCGCCCATCGGTGGTCAGCAGGCTGTTCTCGTCGCCGAAGGCGAGCAGTCGACGCGGCTCAAAGGGGTCAACCTGGGAACCACCGCCCCCACAGGCAGCGAGCAGGGCAAGCACCGCGGCGGCGGCGGCGTGGCGGGGGCTGAACTTCATGAACAGGAGGCTCCGGGGTCTATCCATCAGGGCTGGGCGGCCGCCGCCCGCTGCAAGCGGTCGAGCACGCCGGCCCAGCGCGGGTCGTCGGCCGGGGGGGCCTCGACCCAGATTTCGTCGGCGCCTTCGTCATCCAGGCGCCTCAGGGTGGCAAACAGGGCGAACGCGACCGTTTCCGGCTGCGCCGCCATTTCCGCCCAGCGCAGACCGGCCAAGGCAGGCTGCGGGGCGCGGGAATATACCGCCAGCGCGCTCGGCAGCCCGGGCGCGGTCAGGGCATGGGCCAGCCCGGCCGCGGAAAACAGCCGCACCCGCGCGCGCGGCGCGTAATGCGCGGCCAAGGTGCCCGAGGCCTTGGGCGCCGTGCCGTCGGGGGCGCGCAGCGCCTGGCCGAGCAGGGTTTCGAGCTGCGCCGCGTCGACCTGGCCGGGGCGCAGCAGCACCGGGAACTCGCGGGTGCAGTCGACGATGGTCGACTCGATGCCGACCTCGCAGGGGCCGCCGTCGAGCACGGCGACCGCGTCGCCAAACTCCTGGCGCACATGGTCGGCGGTGGTCGGGCTGACGCGGCCGAAGCGGTTCGCGCTGGGCGCCGCCAGGCCGGGCACGCCGAGCCGTTTGGCTTCGGCCAGCACCTCATGGAACAGCGGGTGGGCCGGGCAGCGCAAGGCAATCGTCGGCTGGTGGCCGGCGGCGGCCTCGGCGACACCGGGTCGGCGCGGCACCACCACCGACAGCGGACCGGGCCAGCAGGCCTCGATCAGCCGCTGGGCCAAGGGCGGCAGCGCCGGGCAGAAGTGCTCGGCCCCCTGCGCATCGGCGACATGGACGATCAGCGGGTGGTCCGCCGGCCTGCCCTTGGTGGCAAAGATCTGTGCGACCGCCGCGTCGTCGTCGGCGCGTGCCGCCAGCCCATAGACCGTCTCGGTGGGCAGGGCGACCAAGCGCCCCTGGGCCAGTAGCGCGGCGGCCTCTTGCGGGCTCATGCGTGGCAAGGAATGCCGAGGATGCCGGCGGCCTGTTGCGCCAGCGAGGCAGCCGCCTGGGGCGTGGCCGCGGTCAGGGTCAGATGGCCCATCTTGCGGCCGCGACGCGCCTCCGGCTTGCCATAGAGGTGCAGATGCGCGCCTTCCAGGCACAGCACGGCGGCCCAGTCGGGCTCGCGCTGTTGCTCCCCGTCGAACCAGAGATCGCCGAGCAGGTTCAGCATCACCGCGGCGCTGTGTTGGCGCACGGCGGGCAGTGGCTGGCCGGCCAGCGCGCGGACCTGCAGCTCGAACTGCGAGACGGTGCAGGAATCGATGCTGTGGTGGCCGCTGTTATGCGGGCGCGGCGCCATCTCGTTGGCGAGCAGGCGGCCGTCGGCGAGCACGAAGAACTCGATGCACAGCACACCGACGTACTCGAAGGCGTCGGCGATCTGACGCGCCGAGGCCTGCGCCTGCGCGACCAGGGCCTCGGCTATGCCGCTTGCCGGCACCACGGTGGTGGCGAGGATGCCGCCCTCATGCCAGTTGCGCTGTACCGGCAGGCTGGCGATCTGGCCGTCCTGGCCGCGCGCCAGCACCACCGACAGCTCGGCGGCCAGCGGCAGCAGCTGTTCCAGCACGCAGCGCACGCCGCCCAGCTCGCGGAACGCGGCGAGCAGTTCGGCGCGGTCGCTGACCCGGCGCTGGCCCTTGCCGTCATAGCCCAGGGTGGCGGTCTTCAGGATGCCGGGCAGCAGCGCGGCGTCGACCGACTCGCAATCGGCGCTCGTTGCCAGCACCGCATGCGGCGCACAGGCCACGCCGGCCTTGGCGAAATGCGCCTTCTCCAGCTGGCGGTCCTGGCAGATCGCCACCGCCGACGCGGCCGGGGCGACGAAGCGCCGCTCGGCCAGCTTGTCCAGCACGCGCGCCGGCACGTTCTCGAACTCGGTGCTGATGGCCGGGCAGCGATCCGCCAGCTGCTTCAGCGCATAAGGCTCGTCATACGGGGCGCAGAAATGCTCGTCGGCCGCGGCGCCGGCCGGGCTGTTCAGATCGGGTTCCAACACCGCGACGCGGTAGCCCAGCTGCTGCGCCGCGTGCACCGCCATGCGGCCGAGCTGACCACCGCCCAGCATGCCCAGCCAGGAACCAGGAGGGAGTGTTTTCACTTCAGCTCCGCCGTCATCGCCTTGGCGGCCGCGGTCTGTTTTTCGCGGAACGCCTGCAGCTTGGCGCGCAGCGCCTCGTCCTGATTGGCCAGCATGGCGACCGCGAACAGGGCGGCGTTCGCCGCGCCGGCGGTGCCGATCGCAAAGGTCGCGACCGGGATTCCCTTGGGCATCTGCACGATGGAGTGCAGGCTGTCGACCCCCTGCAGATGGCGGCTGGCCACCGGCACGCCGAGCACCGGCACGAGGGTTTTCGCCGCCAGCATGCCGGGCAGATGGGCGGCGCCACCGGCGCCGGCGATGATGGCCTGCAGGCCGCGGCCCTGCGCGGCCTCGGCGAAGGCGAACATCTCGTCGGGCATGCGGTGCGCGGAGACGACCTGCGCTTCGAAGGCGATGCCGAAGTCCGTGAGAATGTCGGCCGCTGCCTTCAAGGTCTCCCAGTCGCTGCTGGAGCCCATCACCACGGCTATGCGCGGACTGGTCGGATTGGTCACTCGTGCATCCACGGGCTTGAAGAAACCTTGAATTTTAGGCGGCACCCACAAACTGCCCTCCCATGATCGACATCACGCTCCAGAACTTCGAATCCGATCTGCTCGCCGCGAGCATGCAGACCCCCGTGTTGCTGGACATCTGGGCGCCCTGGTGCGGGCCCTGCAAGCAGCTCGGGCCCGTGCTGGAACAGCTCGAGGTCGAGTACGGCGGCCGCTTCGTGCTGGCCAAGCTGAACGCCGACGAGCAGCCGGAGATCGCCGGCCAGCTCAGCCAGGCCTTTGGCGTGCGCTCCATCCCCTTTTGCGTGATGTTCGCCGGCGGCCAGCCGGTCGACGGCTTTGTCGGCGCGCTGCCGGCCGAGAAGATCCGCGAGTTCCTGGCCAAGCATGTGCCGGGTGCTGACGAACTGGCCGCCGCCGAGGAGATTGATGAGGCCGAGGCCTTGCTGGATCAGGGCGATGCCGATGCGGCGATTGCCAAGCTGGTTGCCGCCTTGCAGGCCGACCCGAAGAACGAGATCGCCCGCTTCGATCTGGCGAAAACCTTGCTCGAACGCCAGGACCTGGCCTCGGCCCAGGAGGCGTTCGCACCGGTTGCCGCGCAGGCGGCCGACACCTTGCTGCCGCATCCGCGCTTCGCGGCGCTGGCGCAGTGGATCGCCGCCGGCGAGGCCGCTGAGCTCGCGCCGCCCGCCGCCCAGCTGACGGCGGCGATCGCCGCCAACAAGCGCGATTTCGAGGCCCGCTTCCTGCTCGCCCAGTGCCTGGCCTGGGCCGGCGACTTCCCCGGCGCGATGGACGAGCTGCTGGAGATCATCATGCGCGACAAGGCCTGGAACGAGCAGGCGGCGCGCAAGCTCTACGTCGCCTTGCTGGAGATCCTGACCCCGCCCGTCGTGAAGAACGCAGCGGGCGCGGCCAAGGAGCCGGCGAGCAAGCTGCAGCTGACCGGCCACGCGACGGCCGCCTCGACCAACCCGCTGGTCGACAGCTACCGCCGCAAGCTGTCGATGGCGCTCTTCTAAACCGGGCTCAGGCCGCTCAAGGCCTCGCGGATCGCCTGCTGCTCGGCGGCGAAGGCGGTCCAGGCGGCGTCGGCCAGCGCGCGTTGCCGCGCGGCGTCCTCAGGCAGGCCGCAAAGCGCGTAGATCTGCGCCAGCCGCCCGTGGGTGGCGCCGCGGTCGTCGGCATGGGTGCTGTCGTCCAGTTCCAGCTCCGACTCGCGGGCCTGGGCCAGCGCGGCGTCCCGTTCGCCCAGGCGGGCGCGGCACCAGGCGGTGTCGGCCAGCAGGCTGGAACCCATGCGCTCCAGGCCGCGCGCCATCGCCTCCGGCAGATGCTGCTGGAACAGCGCCAGCGCGCCGGCCGAATCGCCGCTGACCACCAGCACCTGGGCGCGCAGCAGCGGGGTCAGCACCTCCAGCGCGCTCATGCCCATCGCGGCGTCGAAGTTGTGCACCGAGTCCACGCCCGGCAGCAGGCCGGCGAGCAGCGCCGACTGCCCCTGGATCTCGGCGCGGCGCACCGCGGCGACGCGCATCTGCGCGCCGTTGTGGATCAGCGCCGAGAGCAGCGCGTCGTCGCCAACGCGGCTGCCATGGCCACGCGCCTTCGCGTACCAGGCTGCGGCCGCCTCGGCCTCGCCGGCATGGTGCAGCGCGAAGCCGGCGACCAGGTTCAGGCGCGCCAGCGCCACGCCGTCATCCGCTTCGGCGAGTTCCAGGCCATCGCGCAGATGCTGACCCATGCGCGGGTAGTCGGTGTCGTTGAAGGCCTGCATGGCCAGATGCCCATGGGCCTGGGCCTGCACCGTGCGGCTGCCGGCCGCCTTGCCCAGGCTGAGCGCGCGCTGCAATCGCTCGGCGGCGGTCTGGCCGAAGTCGGTGTAATAGGCCATCAGGCCCTCGGCCAGGTGCAGCCAGGCGGCCAGCTGCGGGTGCGGGCTGGCAAAGGCCGCCTGGTGCAGCACGGTCAGGTCGGCGCGCGCGCCTTCCAGATCGCCCTGGCGGATCAGCAGCATCGCGTGCTGGGCGCGCAGGGTATGCGCCTGCAGCTGCTGGCCGCCGCGCTGCGCGGCGTCCAGATCCGCCTCGACACGGGCCAGCAGGCGCGAGCGCTTGACCGTCATTCGCCCACGCCAAGCCGGCGCAGCGCCTCGGCGTAGGTGGCCGCGGTCTGCTCGATGACGGAGGCCGGCAGGGTCGGCGCCGGCGCCTTCTTGTTCCAGGGCTGGGCTTCCAGCCAGTCGCGCACGAACTGCTTGTCGAAGCTCGGCGGGTTGACGCCCACTTGGTAGCCGTCAACCGGCCAGTAGCGGCTGGAATCCGGCGTCAGCACCTCGTCCATCAGGGTCAGGGTTCCGTCGGCATCCAGGCCGAACTCGAACTTGGTGTCGGCAATGATGATGCCCTTGGTCAGCGCGAACTCTGCCGCGCGGCGGTACAGCTCGATCGCGGTGGCGCGCACCTTGTCGGCCATCTCGGTGCCGATCAGCGCCGCGGCCTGCTCGAAGGAAATGTTCTCGTCGTGATCGCCGACCGCCGCCTTGGTGGCTGGGGTGAAGATCGGCTCGGGCAGCTTCGAGGCGTTCTGCAGCCCGGCCGGCAGCGCCACGCCGCAGACCTGATGGTGAGGCGCGCTGGCCTGGTACTCCTTCCAGCCCGAGCCGGCCAGATAGCCGCGCACCACCGCCTCGATGGGCAGCGGCTTCAGGCGCTTGACCAGCATCGCGCGACCCTGCACCTGCTCGCGCTCGTCGGCGGCGACCACGGACAGCGGGTCATCGCCGGTCAGGTGGTTGGGCACCACATCCTTCAGCTTGTCGAACCAGAACAAGGCCATCTGCGTGAGCATCGCGCCCTTGCCCGGGATCGGTTCGTCCATCACCACATCGAAGGCCGACAGGCGGTCGCTGGCGATCATCAGGATGCGGTCGTCGCCGACCGCGTAGTTGTCGCGCACCTTGCCGCGGGCGAGCAAGGGCAGGGAATGCAGGGTGGAGGAGAGCAGGGCGGGCTTCATGGCCGCGATTGTCGACGCTCGCGCGGTCGGCTGACGCGCCATGGAACTGTCACGCGCATCCCCCCAGTTCAGCGGACTGTCATCGAGCCTGAACCTGGGTTCGCGACGCTGCGCGCTCTTCAACCCCAGGAGCGACGATGTCCGACGACCTGACGCAAGAACCCTCACGCCGCAGCCTGCTGAAAGGCGGCGGTGCCGCCGCGATTGCCGCGGCCTTTGCCGGCCCGGTGGCGGCGCTGGCCAGCCGCGTGGCCGAAGCCTCCTCTGCCTTCCCCGGCTGCCAGGCCGGCGACGCCGCCACGCTGGGCGCCAGCCCCTATGGCCCGACCGCGCCGGTCAATGACCTGGTCACCGGCCTGCCGCTGATCGAGCTGCCGGCCGGCTTCAGCTACAAGAGCTATGGCTGGCGCGGCGATCTGATGAGCGACGGCCTGGTGACGCCCTCGGCCCATGACGGCATGGGCATCGTGGCGGCGCGCCGCGTCGGCCGCAGCACCGAGATCATCCTGGTGCGCAACCACGAGCGCAGCACCAGCAGCGATCCCGCCAACATCCTTGGCGCCGGTCGCGCCAACGTCGCCAAGTACGACGAAGGCCTCACCGGCAGCAATTACCAGATCGGCGGCAATACCAATCTGGTCTGGCGCGACGGCAACTTCGTCGCCAGCTATGCCAGCTTCGGCGGCATCAACCGCCCCTGCGCCGGCGGCTCGAGCAGCTGGGGCTCCTGGCTGAGCAACGAGGAGATCCGCAGCAATAACGTCAGCTCGACCGGCAAGAAGCATGGCTATGTGTTCGAGATCCCGGCCGACACCAGCCTGAACGCGGCCAGCACCGTTCCCATCGTCGGCATGGGCCGCATGGCGCATGAGGCCAGCGCGCTCGATCTGAAGACCGGCTACTGGTACCTGACCGAGGACCAGGGCAATGCCAACACCCTGTACCGCTTCCGCCCGGCGAATCTGGCCGGCGGCCTGGGCTCGCTGCATGCCGGCGGCACGCTGCAGGGTCTGGCGGTGCGCGGCATCGCCAACCGCGATCTGCGCGACCCGACGCAATGCCAGGAGTTCCTCTGCGAGTGGGTGGACGTGCCCGAGCCCGACCTCGACGGCGCGACGCTGGCCGTGACCGGCATCGGCAATGTCTCGGCCAGCGGCCCCTACCGCCAGGCCTATGCGAACGGCGCGGCGATCTTCGGCGCCACCGAGGGCTGCTGGGTTGCCAATGGCATCGTCTATTTCACCGACAAGCAGGTCACCACCAGCCCGGCGCGCGCCGGCCGCATCTGGGCCTTGCACCTGGACTCGATGGTGCTGAAGGCGATCTTCGTCAGCAACAGCCTGCAGGTCGGCAACTCGCCGGACAACCTGACGGTCAGCCCGCGCGGCGGCGTGCTGTTCTGCGAGGACGGCGGCACGGGCGGCCCGGGCAACCAGCCGGCGATCAGCAGCCAGCACCTGAAGGCCTTGCTGCCCAATGGCAGCAGCTATTCCTTCGCCAAGCACAACTACGACTTCACGCGCGCCCAGCTCGACGCCGCCGGCAAGCCCAATGCGCCGGCCGGCAACAACCGCAACAGCGAATGGGCCGGCGCCGTCTTCAGCCCCGACGGCCGCGTGCTCTTCGTCAACCTCTACACCCCTGGCATCACGCTGGCGATCAGCGGTCCCTGGGAGCGCGGCAATCTCTGAACGAAAGGAATCCCCATGAACAAGACCCTTTGCACCCTGTTTGCCGCCGCCGCGATCGGCGCCGCCCTGCCGGCCCAGGCGATCCGCGTCGTTGACGTCAGCACCGCCGGCGCCAGCACGGTGCTGGACTTCAGCGCCCCCGGCCTGCTCGCCGTCGACATCGATCTGCGCGACCGCGCGCCGCTGCTGATCCGTTTCGAGATCGAAGCCGGCGACCTGGGCGCCGTGATCGACTTCAACGCGGTCATCCGCAACCTCAGCGCTGGCGGCCTGGAATTCGTCAGCCTCGGCCTGGACCGCGGCGCCTTCGCCCAGGCCGGCACGGTGACCCGCTTCTTTGGCGGCGACAGCCAGCTCAGCGGCGGCGGCGCGCAGTGGCGGATCGATCTGAGCCCGGCCGAGTACTTCGACCTGGAGCTCGGCGACGCCTTCGGCAGCAGCCCCGGCGCGCAGAACTGGCGCCTGGACGGCAGCGGCTGGCAGCTCGGCGACCAGGTGCTGCTGGCCGTCGCGGTGCCCGAGCCGGCCAGCGCCGCGCTGCTGCTCGGCGGCCTGGGCCTGCTCGGCAGCCTGGCCCGACGCCGCGCTCGCTAAGAATGGGGTGGCGGCGCGTCCTGCCCGCGCCGCCACCCTGCCGATGCGCTACGCCGCCTTTTTCCGCAACCTCAATCTGGGCCGTGCCGGCGCGCCCGACCGCGCGCAGTTCGAGGCCGCTTTCGTCGATGCCGGTGCGAGCGCGGTGCGCAGCTTCCAGGTCAATGGCAGCCTGCTCTACGACGCGGCCAGCGCCGCCGAGGCCAGGCGGCTGCTGGCCGTCGCGCGCCAGCACCTGGGCGAGCGCTGCGGCTTTGTCGAGCCGGCCTGTTGCCGCTCGCTGGCCACGCTGCGCCGGCTGCCGCTGGCCGAACTGCTGCGGCCGCTACGCGGTGCCGATGTCTATGAGCTCTCGGTCTCGTTCGCCTGTGCGACTCGCCTGCCGGCGCTCGAGCTGCCGCTGCGCAATGCCCGCGGCGACGCCGAGATCCTCTGGCTGCGCCAGGGCATGGCGCTGGGCCTGAGCCGTCAGCTGAAGGCCAGCCCGGGCGATCCCAACCGCCTGCTGGAGCAGCACACCGGCAAGCCCTTCACCTCGCGCAGCCTGGGCACCATCGAGCGCCTGATCGCCGCCGCCTAGGGCGTCGGCAGCGTGGCCAGGAAGTCGGCGCGCCGGCGATGCTCGACGCGCAGCCAGGCCAGCCAGAGCCTGGTGGCAGGCGCGGCCTGGCGGCGGCAGACCTCGGCCACCCAGCGCCGCTCGCGCGCGTAAGGCGGACTGGCCAGCGGCAGGCTGCGCTGCAGCAAGGCTTTCAGCCATTCCACCGCCTCCGCATCGTGCGCCGCCGGCAGCTGCAGCAGCCAATCACCGCAGGCGTCCCACAGCGCCGGCTCGACCAGGGCCTGCTCGCGCAGCCAGGCCAGGCCTTGCTGCCAATCGGCCTGTTCGGCCCAGAGCTGCAGGCGCAGGCGGCGGCCGGCGGCGCTCTGCGCCAGCAGCGGCTGCAGCTGCGCGCGCTCGGCATCGGCGTCCGGTGCCAGGCGCAGCAGCTCGGCGTAGGCGGCGCGCGTGGGCTCGCGAACGAAGCCGGCGCGGCGCAGCGCCAGGGCTTGTTCGTCCCAGCCATCGCGTTCGTAGAGCGCGAGCAGCAGGCTTTCCAGCGCGCGGTCCTGCGGCCAGTGCCGCTGCGCCTGTTCGGCGGCGGCCAGGGCCTCGCGCCCGCGGCCGGCGTCCAGCAAGGCCTCGATATAGGCCGCATGGCCGGCGGCGTCATCGCAGCACTGGGAGAGCACGCGCAGGCGCTCGGCAGCGTCGCCGATGGCCCGCAGATGGCGCAGGTAGGGCTGGGCCTCGCCGCCCCGTTCCCAGCGCTGGCGCAGCAGCTCGCCGGCGCGGCGCGCCAGCGCGTCGCCGAGCAGGCTCAGCGCGCGCGCCGGCTCGATCAGGCCGAGCGGGTCGGCATCGAGCAGCGCCAGGTAGCGCTCGGCAGCGGCCGCCGGCTGGGCGCCGAGCCGGGCCCAGGCGGCAAACAGCTCGGCGACGACCGCCTCGGCAAGCGCCAGCCAACTCGCCTCCAGCTGGGCTCCGCCCTCGGCCCAGCCGGGCTCCGCCTGCAGCGCCAGCAGCTGCCGCTGCAAGCGCGGCAACGCCTGTTCGGCAGCGGCCAGCGCCCAGTCGGGGTGCTGCTGCTGCCAGGCCTGCAGCAGCGGCAGCAACTCGGCCAGCCGCGAGACCGGGGCGTCGGCGGGCAGCGCCTCGAACAGGCTGGCGACCCGCAGGCCGGCGGCCGCGGCGCTGTCCACCGGGCGTGGCGCGGCGCCGGCCAGCTCGCGCCGCCAGGCCAGGGCCAGCGCCGCCTGGTGCTTGCAGGCGGCACCGCCCAGCGCATGCCGGCACTCGCAGTCGCCGCGCAGCAGGCTGCCCGGGGCCAGGCGCAGCCGGCTGCGGTAGGCTTGGCGGCTGCCCTGCACCAGGGCCTGCACGGTTTGCGCGGCGCCGTCCTGGCCGGGTTCGCAGGGGCCGACGGCCAGCCCGCCGCCGCGCTCCAGCGCGGCGGCGCCGAAGCGGGCGCGCAATGCGGTCTCGGCCAGGGCCGGCAGCCAGAGCGGCGCCATCAGGCCGATAGCGCGCCCAGGATCAGCATCAGGCTCAGGCCCACGCCGATCAGCAGCCAGTGCAGCAGCACCAGCACCGTGGCCTTGGCCAGGGTGGCCGCCCAGCCGGCGCTGTGCACGCGCTTGAGCGCCAGCAGCGGGTAGAGGTTGGACCAGAGCCAGACCGCGGCATGGACGAGTCCCCAGGGCGTCAGCGTGACCAGCAGCAGCATCAGGTACCAGGCGGCATGCAGATGCATGGCGAACACGAAATGCGCGCCATAGGCGAGCCGCCAGTACAGCAGCTTGAGCAGGCCGGCAAAGAAGGGCAGCGAGCACAGCACCGCGTAGGGCGCCATGGCGAGCAGCTTGTTGGCGATGCGGCGCATCTCGTCGCCGGGGTCGGCCTTCCAGCGCGCCTTGGCCTCGGCCAGCGAGCGCTGCGCGGCGGCCGGCAGCTTCTGCTCGAAGTCGCTGGGCAGCTCGAAGGCCTCGTCGGTCTGCATCGCCTCCTGCAGCACGCTGGCCGGGTTCTGCGGCGCCTGCGGGCGGCGCGCGGCCGCTTCGCTGGCGGCCTGCCGGATCGCCGAGGCGACCTCGGGCGGGGCCTTGATCTTGATCGGTGCGATCGGCTCACCGGCCTCGGGCGGCATGGCCAACACCTCGCCGCTCGGCGGCAGCAGCTTGACGGCGACGAAGAACAGCAGGCCCAGGGTCAGCACCAGGCGCAGGGGCAGCACATAACGCTGCTTGCGGCCGGCCAGGTATTCCAGGGTCAGGAAGCCCGGCTTGGCGATCAGACCCCAGAGGCTCTTCCACAGCTTGCCCTCGAAGGCCAGGTAATGCAGCACCCATTCATGGACAAACTCCCAGAGCGTCGGCGGGTGGTCCAGGGTGTCCTGACCGCATTGGCTGCAGAAATGATCCCAGGCGTAGAGGCGGTGGCCGCAATTGCGGCAATGGGTCAGGGAGGTGCTCATGGGGCGGTGTCGAAGAACCAGTCGCGGGCTATCCGCTCGCTGCCGGCCTGGGCCAGCAGGCGCACGCGGTAGCGCTGGCCGGGACTCAGGGCCTGGCGGGGCAGCAGATAGGCGACCTGGGGCGCGGCGCGCAGATGGGGGTCGCTGGCGGCCTGCAGCAACTCGGTGGCGACCGGGCTGCCGTCGGCGGCGAGCAGCTCGAAGCGCTGCACGCTCAGGCGCTCGCCGTTCAGCGCCTGCACCGAGACCGGGGTGCCGAACTCCTCCAGGCCGGCCGGGCGCGGGCGCTCGCAGCAGGCGGCGACCGCGACCTGCTGCTGGCCGGGTCGCGGCCAGAACAGCCAGGGCGGGGTGGCGACCGCGTCGCCGCTGGCCAGGCTGATCACCAGGCCGGGCTGGGCGGACAGGCCGATGCCGATCTCCGCCGCCCGCGGCGCGAGCAGCGCATGCCGGTGGTAGGGGCCGGAGAGCAACTGGGCGATTGCCGCACCCGCCTCGTGCAGGCCGACGACATAGAGCTCGCTGATCTGCTCGCGGCGCTGCAAGGCATAGCCGGCGGCGGCGGCGCGATCGTGGGGGCGCTGGCCACTGAAGCCGGCCCGGCCGGGGCGTTGCTCATGGCTGGCCAGCGCATGCTGGGCGAGGTAGTCGGCATGGGCCTGGGCGGCGTCGCGCAGCTGGGCCTGCTCGCGCAGCGGCGGCAGGCCATGGGCGGCGCGCTCGGTGTTGATGAGGGCGAGCAGGCGCTCGCGGTTCTCCGGCGAGCGCCAGGCCTGCGCACTCAGGGGATGCAGCGGATAGGCGGGCGCGGTCTCGGCCTCCGCCCCGCCGAGCAGCAGCGGCAGAGAAAGGACAAAAAAAAGCGCGGCCTTCATGGGCCGCGCAGTGTGCGTCAGATTCGCGGGGCTTCAGACCACCTGCTGCGCCAGTTCGCCCTTGGCATAGGCGGCGGCCATGTCGACCAGCGTGCGCGGCTGGATCTTGGCGCCCTGGCCTTCGCAGCCGAACTGCTGGTAACGCTGCTTGCAGATCGCCTTGGCCGCCTCGCGGGCCGGCTTCATCCACTCGCGCATGTCGAACTTGTCCGGGTTCTCGTGCAAGAACTTGCGCACCGCGCCGGTCATCGCCATGCGGATGTCGGTGTCGATATTGATCTTGCGCACGCCATGCTTGATGGCTTCCTGGATCTCCTCGACCGGCACGCCGAAGGTCTGCTTCATCTTGCCGCCGTACTGGTTGATGATGTCCAGCAGGTCCTGCGGCACCGAGGAGCTGCCATGCATCACCAGATGGGTGTTGGGGATGCGCGCGTGGATCTCCTTGACGCGCGAGATCGCCAGGATGTCACCGGTCGGCTTGCGGCTGAATTTGTAGGCGCCATGGCTGGTGCCGATGGCGATGGCCAGCGCGTCCAGCTGCGTGGCCTTGACGAAGGTCGCCGCCTCCTCGGGGTCGGTGAGCATCTGGCTGTGGTCCAGCTTGCCCTCGGCGCCGATGCCGTCTTCCTCGCCGGCCTCGCCGGTTTCCAGATTGCCCAGGCAGCCCAACTCGCCCTCGACGGTGACGCCGACCTTGTGCGCCATCTCGACGACTTGGCGCGTGACGCTCACGTTGTAGTCGAAGGAGGCCGGGGTCTTGCCGTCTTCCATCAGCGAGCCGTCCATCATCACCGAGCCGAAGCCCAGGGCTATCGCGCCCTGGCAGACCTTGGCCGAGGTGCCATGGTCCTGGTGCATGACCAGGGGGATGTGCGGGAACGCCTCGGTGGCGGCCTGGATCAGGTGCTTGATGAAGCTTTCGCCGGCGTATTTGCGGGCGCCGGCGCTGGCCTGCAGGATGACCGGCGCGCCGACCTCGTCGGCGGCGGCCATCACCGCCTGCACCTGCTCCAGGTTGTTGACGTTGAAGGCGGGAATGCCATAACCATGCTCGGCGGCGTGGTCGAGCAGCTGGCGCATCGAGACGAGTGCCATGGGGAGTCCTAGCGAGAGTTGTGGAATCTGGCAGGCGCTGTAACTGCGCCGTAACTGGCTAAATTCTCTCAGTCTTCGAGCTCGGCCTTGGCCAGTTCGACGTCGAAACGCTCCATTGCATCGAGGGGGTCGCAGGCGGCCGCCTGCTGGTAGAGCTTCTCGGCCTCGGCCAGGCGCTTGTCGCCGTCGATCATCACGAAGCCGTTGGCCGCCTCGATCTTGGTGATCGCGCTGCGCGGGTTGAGCTTGAGCGCGGCGGCGAGGGCGTCCAGGCCGCTGCGCGCATCGGCGCCTTGTCCGCGGGCCAGCAGGCGGCCGACCTTGTCGATCACCTCGGCGTGGAAGGCGCCCAGCGCGATATGAGCGTCGGCATGGCGGGGAGAGAGCGCGATCGCCCGCTCCAGCGCCGCCTTGATCGTCGAGCCCAGGCCCTGGGCCAGGGCCTCGGCGATGCTGATGCTCTGACCGTAGCGGCCCAGCGCATAGGCCTGGAAGTACCAGGCATTGGCGTTGTCCGGTTCGGCCTGCTGCTGCGCGGCGGCGCGCTCGGCGATCTCCAGCCAGGCCTTTTGCTTCTTCGCCTCGTTCTTCTCGACATAGGTGGCGTGGATGGCCTGGGCCTTGTTCGCCGCCGTGATGCCGGCGCCGCCGGCTTTCAAGCCGGCCTTGATCGCCGCGGCGAAGTCGCCGGCATGGAACAGCCGCCAGGCTTCCAGCACCGCGGCGGACTTCGGCAAGGGTTCGGCATCGCCAGCATGCAGCTGGGGCCAGAGCGTCTTGAGCGTCGCCGCGTCGTAGTCGAAGCCGGCGGCCGCCTTCTTGGCCGGCGCGGCGGTCTTGGCAGCGGGCGCCTTCTTCGCGGGCGCCGCCTTCTTTGCTGGCGCCTTGGCCGGCGCTTTGACTGGCGCTTTGACTGGTGCCGCCGTCTTCTTGGCCGGTGCGGCGGCCTGCTTCGCCGGCGCCGCCTTCTTGGCGGCCGGCGCTGCCTTCTTCGCCGGTGCCGCGGCGGCGGCTTTCTTCACGGGGGCTTTCTTCGCAGTGGCCAAGATCGATCTCCTCAGGCGTTGTAGCTGCCGGCGAGCTTGAACAAATGCTCGCGCGACGTGGGTTCCAGATAGGGCATCAGCAGGCTCAGCACATGGAAGGCACCGCGCATCAGCGCGCTGCCCGCCTTTTCCGGCTCCAGCGCATGGCGCGGGTCCTTCACGTACTCGAAGCTCAGCCAGTAGGACAGCAGCACGACCATCGACGCGGCGACCGGCGCCGCCTCGCGCGGGTCCATCTTCAGCGCGCCGCCGATCTTCAAGCCGGCCAGCACGCCGCGCATCGCCTCCTGCTTGCGCGCCAGCACGGTCTGGAAATGCGTCTCCAGCTTGCGGTTCTTGGAGAGCAGGTCGTTGAGGTCGCGGTACAGGAAGCGGTGCTTCCAGATCAGCTCGTACAGGGTGTGGAAGAAGAACCAGGCGTCCTCGACATGGCGCACGTTGTCGGCGGCCAGCAGCAGGTCGGCCAGCTCGGCGTCGAAGCGCATGAACAGCGCATTGATCAGCTCGTCCTTGGCCGGGTAGTGGTAGTACAGATTGCCCGGGCTGATGTTCAGCTCGGCCGAGATCAGCGTGGTGCTGACGTTCGGTTCGCCGAAGCGGTTGAAGAGGTCGAGCGTCACTTCCAGGATGCGCTCTGCCGTGCGACGGGGTTTCTTGGGCGGGGCCATGTCGATTTTTCTGCGGCAACACCTGACGATACCTGCAGCGAAAGGGCTTTCCGGCGGGCTTTCTACAATCTGCGGCATGACCGCGACGCCAGCCATCCGCTTTGAGCGGGTGACCAAGACCTACCGCGGCGCCAAGACTGCAGCCCTCAGCGATGTCAGCTTTGACATCGAACCCGGCGAGTTCTTCGGGCTCCTGGGCCCGAACGGTGCCGGCAAGACCAGCTTGATCAGCATCCTCGCCGGCCTCTCGCAGGCCAGCGGGGGGCGCGTGGCCGTGCTCGGCCACGATGTGGTCAGCGACTACGCGGCCGCGCGACGCCTGCTTGGCGTGGTGCCGCAGGAGCTGGTCTTCGACCCTTTCTTCAGCGTCCGCGAGACCCTGCGTTTCCAATGCGGCTACTTTGGCGTCGCCGTCGACGATCGCTGGATCGAGGAGTTGCTGGCCAACCTGGGGCTCCTGGACAAGGCCGACGCGAACATGCGCCAGCTCAGCGGCGGCATGAAGCGCCGCGTGCTGGTCGCGCAAGCCCTGGTGCACCGCCCGCCGGTCATCGTGCTGGACGAGCCGACCGCCGGCGTCGATGTGGAGCTGCGCCAGACGCTCTGGCAGTTCATCGCCCGACTGAACAAGGAGCAGGGCGCGACGGTGCTGCTGACCACCCATTACCTGGAGGAGGCCGAGGCGCTCTGTCAGCGCATCGGCATGCTGAAGGCCGGTCGCCTGGTGGCGCTGGACCGCACCAGCAATCTGCTCGCCGGCCGCAGCCACCAGGTGTTGCGTTTCAAGACCGACGCGGCCTTGCCTGCTGAGCTTGGTCTGGACGCCCGCGTGACCGGCCGCATCGCCCAGGTCAAGGCGCACGACGCCGCCGAGGTCGAGCAGATCCTGGCCAAGCTGCGCGCCGCCGCAGTGCCGGTCGAGGACCTGGAGATCGGCCGCGCCGATCTTGAGGACGTCTTCCTGGAAATCACCTCATGAGCACCGGCGCCAGAACCCTGTTCAAGAAGGAGCTGCTGCGCTTCTGGAAGGTCGCCTTCCAGACCGTCGCCGCGCCGGTGCTGACCGCCGTGCTCTACCTGATGATCTTCGGCCATGTGCTGGACGACCACGTGAAGGTGCACGGCCTGCCTTATGGGGCCTTCCTGCTGCCCGGCCTGGTGATGATGGCGGTGCTGCAGAACAGCTTTGCCAACAGCAGCTCCAGCCTGATCCAGAGCAAGGTCACCGGCAATCTGGTGTTCCTGCTGCTGACCCCCTTGAGCCCGCGCGCCTGGTTCGCTGCCTATGTGGGCGCCGCCGTCGTGCGCGGCCTGGTGGTCGGCGCCGGCGTGGGCCTGGTGGCGTTCTGGTTCGTGCCCTGGCAGGGCTTCCAGCCGGCACACCTGGGCTGGGCCCTGGTCTTCGGTCTGCTGGGCGCCGGCATGATGGGCGCGCTGGGCCTGATCGCCGGGCTCTGGGCCGACAAGTTCGACCAGTTGGCGGCCTTCCAGAACTTCTTCATCATGCCGATGACCTTCCTGGCCGGCGTCTTCTATTCGGTCGACTCCCTGCCCGGCATCTGGAACCAGGTCTCGCACCTGAACCCCTTCTTCTTCATGGTCGACGGCTTCCGCTACGGTTTCTTCGGCGTCAGCGACACCAACCCCTGGGTCAGCCTCGGCGTCGTCGGCCTGGCCTTTGCGGCCGTCGCGACGATCGCGCTCCAATTGCTGCAACGCGGCTACAAGATCAGGCATTGAACATGGATCCGACACCCGACGAGGTTCGCTCGTACATCGCCGCCGGCCTGCCCTGCAGCCACCTCGAGGTGGAAGGCGATGGCCGCCACTTTTACGCCACCATCGTCAGCGCTTCCTTCGAAGGCCTGTCCCGCGTGCGCCGCCACCAATTGGTCTACGCGGCCTTGGGCGAGCGCATGAAGGAACAGATCCACGCGCTGTCGATGAAGACCCTCACTCCCGAAGAGTTCACGCAGGCCTGAGGACCTGATCGCGACGACGGTATGCCGACGACCCCCAGCGCTGCACCACGATTGACACCATGAGCGATGTCATCAAGTACTTCATCTGGACCCGCGACGGTCTGGAGACGGTCGACGAGGCGCGCGCCTGGACCACTGGTCTCACCCAAGGGGACGGTCAGCACGCGCCCGAGGCACTGCAGGAAGTCTGGCGGGGCCTGGGTGCGCGTCTGCAGGCCAACGGGGCTTGCTGGCGGGGCGACGCGCAGACCGGCATGGCCATCCAGTTGCTGGTCAGCCACGATGCCTTGGGGGGCGTCTTCCGCCACACGTTCGACCGGCGCCAGGCCGAGCTGCGGCTCTACGGCCTGATGCCTGACCTGGGGATCCTGTCCTTGCCGGATGGCCGTTTGGTTGACGGCATGGGACGCAGCTGGCTGCCTTCTCGCGCGCCCGCATCCGAACGCCCGCTGGCGCCGGATGAGTCGGTCCATGCTCGGCCGGACCGTGTGACCCGCGAGGAGATGGTGCGGGGTTTGCGTCCCCTCATGAGCGCATGCGGTTGGAAGGAGGGACGTGACAACGTCTGGTTCACGAAGAAGACACCGGCCGGGACCTGGCGACTCGACAACACCAACCAGCTCGGTGGGGATTTCTGCATCGGTTTGGAGTTGGCGATCTCGCTCCCCAAGGCCTTGCGCGACCGCACCGACAGCTTCCATTTCCCGCAACTTGACTTGTGCTACCGGCTGCCCAAGGTGCTGAGGAGCGAAGGCGCCTTGCTGACGATGCGCGCGGACGGGACGCTGCCCCGCGTGAAGTTGTACACGGAGACCTTCGCCGATGTCTGGCGGACTTCGGCTGAACTGGCCAGCCAGCTGCGTGGCGTGTTGGCCCATGTCGACGCGCTCAGCACGCCCGAAGCGGTTTGCGAAGCCGCGCTGCGGGACGAGCGCGGCGCCTGCCCGTTCTTCGGCCTCTGCGGCCCGAATCGCCCTGAGTCCATCAGTTTCAAGAACAACCACGCCGATCTGGTCCTGCTGATGCGCGTCGATCCGCCGCGGGCCGAGCGCCTGTTCCGCGAGCGGCTGGCCATCTTCCGCGCCCAGCCTGCGCTGGAGAACCAATTTCCACGATTGGCCAACAACCTGGCCGAGCTGATGCGTGAGCTCGGTCTGAGCCCCGACACTCCCTGAGCCCCGCCCCGGGCCTGCCCAAAAAGTTCCCATGGACAAACTTCTTATCCGCGGCGGTCGCCGCCTTGCCGGCACCGTCACCATTTCCGGCGCCAAGAACGCCGCCTTGCCCGACCTCTGCGCGGCCTTGCTGACGGCAGAGCCCATGCAGCTGCACAACGTACCGCGTCTGCAGGACGTCGGCACCATGCTCAAGCTGCTGCGCAACATGGGCTGCGGCGCCGACTGGGTCGAGGGCGAGGCCAATGTGGTGCAGCTCAACGGCGGCGGCGTCAACAACCCCGAGGCGCCCTATGAGCTCGTGAAGACCATGCGCGCCAGCATCCTGGCCCTGGGGCCGCTGCTCGCCCGCTTTGGCCAGGCCAAGGTCTCGCTGCCCGGCGGCTGCGCGATCGGCTCGCGGCCGGTCGACCAGCACATCAAGGGCCTGCAGGCGATGGGCGCCGAGATCGTCGTCGAGCATGGCTACATCGTGGCCAAGACGAATGGCAAGCTCAAGGGCGCGCGCATCACGACGGACATGATCACCGTCACCGGCACCGAGAACCTGCTGATGGCCGCCACCCTGGCCGAGGGCGAGACGGTGCTGGAGAACGCGGCGCAGGAGCCCGAGGTCACCGATCTGGCCGAGCTGCTGATCAGCATGGGCGCGCAGATCAGCGGCGTCGGTACCGGCAAGCTGGTCATCCAGGGCGTGGACCAGCTGCACGCCCCCAAGACCCCGCACCGCATCGTGGCCGACCGCATCGAGACCGGCACCTTCCTGTGTGCGGTGGCTGCCGCCGGCGGCGAGGCCTTCGTCAAGGACGGCCGCGCGGATCACCTGGACGCGGTGATCGACAAGCTGCGCGAGGCCGGTGCCGTGGTCGAGGCGGTTGAGGGCGGCATCAAGATCGCGATGAGCGGCAGGCCCAAGGCCGTGGGCTTTCGCACCAGCGAGTACCCGGCCTTCCCGACCGATATGCAGGCCCAGTTGATGGCGGTGGACTGCGTGGCCGATGGCGCCGCGAAGATCAGCGAGACGATCTTCGAGAACCGCTTCATGCATGTGAACGAGCTGGTGCGCCTGGGCGCCCACATCGAGGTCGACGGCAAGACGGCGGTGGTCACCGGCGTGGAGCGGCTCAGCGGTGCCACCGTGATGGCCACCGATCTGCGCGCCTCGGCTTCGCTGGTCATCGCTGCGCTCTGCGCCGAGGGCGAGACCGTGGTCGAGCGCATCTACCACCTGGACCGCGGCTACGAGCAGATGGAAGCCAAGCTGCGCGGTCTGGGTGCCGACATCGAGCGCCTGAAATGAGTCTGACCCTGGCGCTCTCCAAGGGCCGCATCTTTGACGACACCCTGCCGCTCTTGAAGTCGGCGGGCATTGAGGTCATCGACGACCCCGAGAAGAGCCGCGCGCTGATCCTGCGCACCAATCTGCCCGATGTGCGCGTCGTGCTGGTGCGCGCCACCGATGTGCCGACCTATGTGCTGCACGGCGGCGCCGACCTCGGAGTGGCCGGGCTCGATGTGCTGCTCGAGCACGAGGGCGCGCAGGACGGTGGTGCTCGTCTGCTGCGCCCGCTGGACCTCGGCATCGCGCGCTGCCGGCTGTCGGTGGCCACGCGGGCCGACTTCGATTACGCGCAGGCGGTGCGGCAAGGAGCCCGCATCCGCGTCGCCACCAAGTACGTGCACCTGGCCCGCCAGCATTTCGCCGACAAGGGCGTGCACGTCGATCTGATCAAGCTCTATGGCTCGATGGAGCTGGCGCCGCTGACGGGGCTGGCCGACGCCATCGTCGACCTGGTCTCGACCGGCAGCACCCTGAAAGCCAATGACCTGGTCGAGGTCGAGCAGATCCTTGACATCTCGTCCCACCTCGTCGTCAACCCCGGCGCCGCCAAGCTCAAGCGCGAGCGCATCAAACCGCTGCTCAAGGCCTTGCAGAACGCCGCATGACAACCCCCACGCTCCTTGCAGTCGCTGCCCCCCGAGAGGGTTTCAGCGAGCTAGGGGCGGCCCGTCGCTCACTGACATGAAGATCCAACGCCTCTCGACCGCCGCGCCCGATTTCGACGCCCAGTTGCAGCAGCTGCTGCATTGGAGCGAAGAGACCGATTCCGGCATCGAGACCGCGGTGGCCGGCATCCTGGCCGAGGTGCGCCGCGACGGCGACGCGGCGGTGCTGGCGCGCACCGCGCAGTTCGACGGTGTGCAGGCGGCGAGCGTCGTCGAGCTGGAGATAGTCGCGGCCGAACTCAAGGCCGCCTTCGACGGCCTGCCCGCCGCGCAAGCCGCAGCGCTGCAGACCGCCGCCGAGCGGGTGCGCGACTATCACCAGCGCCAGTTCGACGCCGTCTGTCGCAGCTGGCAGTACGAGGACGCGGACGGCAATGTGCTGGGCCAGCAGGTCACGCCGCTGGACCGCGTCGGCATCTATGTGCCGGGCGGCAAGGCGGCCTACCCGAGCTCGGTGCTGATGAACGCGATCCCGGCGCGCGTCGCCGGGGTGGGCGAGATCATCATGGTCGTCCCCACTCCGAGGGGCGAGCGCAACGCGCTGGTGCTGGCCGCCGCTCACCTGGCCGGCGTGCACCGCGTGTTCACGATCGGCGGCGCGCAGGCGGTGGGTGCCCTGGCCTACGGCACCGCGACCATCCCGCGCGTCGACAAGATCACCGGCCCCGGCAATGCCTATGTGGCAGCGGCCAAGCGGCGGGTGTTCGGTCAGGTCGGCATCGACATGATCGCCGGCCCCTCGGAGATCCTGGTGTTGGCCGACGGCACGGTGAACCCCGACTGGGTGGCCATGGACCTGTTCAGCCAGGCCGAGCACGACGAGCTGGCGCAGTCCATCCTGCTCTGTCCCGACGCCGCCTACATCGAGGCGGTGAAGGCGGCGATGGACCGCCTGCTGCCGGACATGCCGCGCGCCGCGGTGATCCGTGCCAGCCTGGAGGGCCGTGGCGGCCTGATCCACACGCGCTCGATGAGCGAGAGCTGCGCGATCAGCAACCGCATCGCGCCCGAGCATCTGGAGGTTTGCGCGACCGATGCGCTGCGCTGGCTGCCCGAGCTCAAGCATGCCGGCGCGATCTTCCTCGGCGCCTTTGCCTCCGAGTCGCTCGGCGACTACTGCGCCGGCCCCAACCATGTGCTGCCGACCAGCGGCACCGCGCGCTTCTCGTCGCCGCTGGGCGTCTACGACTTCGTCAAGCGTTCCAGCCTGCTGCAAATCAGCGCCCGCGGCGCCCAGGTGCTGGGCCCGGTGGCCGACACCCTGGCCCAGGGCGAGGGCCTGCAGGCCCATGCGCGTTCCGCCACCTTGCGCATCGCCTGAGGCTCCCGCATCCGGGGGGTGAAGCCCCGGGCGCCTGCGTTACGCTTGCTGACATCTTCTGCAGTCAGGGCGCGCGCATGCAGGACGGCGGCTGGTTTCTGGAGGGTGTGGCGGCCGACGGCTCGCCGCGCCGGCATGTCTTGCTCGTCTACCCCTGCCGGGTCGGCCGGGAGCCGGACAACGATCTGGTGCTGCACGCGCCCGGCCTGTCGCGCCATCACGCCGAACTGCACCAGGACAGCGATGGCCGGCTGCGCCTGCTCGACTTGAACAGCAGCAACGGCAGCTATGTGAACCGCGAGCGCATCCGTGGCTCGGCCTGGCTGAGCGAGGGCGATGTGCTGCACTTCGGCACCGTCGAGTTCCGGCTGCAGCAAGGCGCCGTGCCGGTCGCCGCCGAGGCCCGGGCCGACCCCGAGCGCACCGTGCTCGTGCCGCCGGACTCGACCCTGCCCGGCTACTTCGTGCCCAAGGAAAAGCAGTTCCACGAACTGCTTGCCGGCCAGGGCCTGTCGGCAGCGATCCAACCCATCGTCTTCGCCGACGACCGCAGCCTGTTCGCCTGGGAGCTGTTGGGACGCGGCACCCATCCGGAGCTGCCCGGCTCGCCCGTTCATCTGTTCAACCTGGCCTCGCTGCTGCAGCGCGAGGCCGAACTGAGCAGCGCGTTGCGCGAGCACGGCGTGCGCGCGCTGGCGCCGCATGCGCGCCGCTATCCGGACACCCCGCTCTTCGTCAACACGCACCCCAAGGAGACTTTCGAAGAGGGCTTTTTGCAGGCGCTGGAGCGGCTGCAGGCCGAGTTCCCGCACCTGCCCCTGGTCGTCGAGATCCACGAGAACGCGGTGATGGAGGTCGATCGCATGCGCGAGCTGGCCGGCCGATTGCAGGCCATGGGCCTGCAGTTCGCGTATGACGACTTCGGCGCCGGACAGGCGCGGCTCAACGAGCTTTGCGAGGTGCCACCCAGCTTCGTCAAATTCGACATGGGCTTGGTGCGCGGCATCCACCAGGCCAGCGAGCGCAAGCAGAAGGTCGTTGCCGACCTGGTGCGCCTGGTCCATGAACTCGGCGCCATGGCCCTGGCCGAGGGGGTGGAAGAGGCCGGTGAGATGGCGGTCTGCCAGCAGATGGGCTTCGAGTTGATCCAGGGCTACTTGACCGGGCGCCCAGGCCCCATTCCCGCGAGTTGACACGAACTCAGTGTTCCACGAAACTCGTGCAACACTGAATCCGTGACCAGGCCCGGGAAGCTGCATGCGCAACGTCACCATCACCATGGAAGATGCCGTCGCCGACTGGGCGCGGATGGAGGCCGCGCGCCGCAACACCAGCGTGTCGCGCCTGGTCGGCGAGTTGCTGGCCGAGAAGATGCGTCATGACGACGCCTACGAGCGTGGCATGCGCGAGGCCCTGGAGTTCAAGTCCTGGGGTGTCTCGGTAGCCGAGTTCGGCGAGCGAACCGGCCTGCAGCGCTGATGGCTGCGTCGCTGGTCTTTGCCGACACCGGCCTGCTGCTGGCCTGCTTTGACGCCCGCCAGCCGGAGCGTCGCGCCCAAGCCCAGGCCTGGCTGAGTCGGCTCTGGCAAGAGCGCCGCGGTCGCACCAGCGTGCAGGTACTCAACGAGTTCTATGTGGCGGCGCGCCGCCAGTTCCCGACCGCGCTGGCCGCCGGCGACGCGCGCGCCGAACTGCGCCGTTTGCAGCTCTGGCAGCCGATCGGCCAGGACGCGGCGATGTTCGAGACCGCCTGGGCGGTGGAGAGCCGGCACGAGATCGCTTTCTGGGACGCGCTGGTGGTGGCCGCCGCCCAGGTGCAGGGCTGCGGCCTGCTGCTCAGCGACAAGCTGCCGCATGATCAGCGCATCGACAGCCTGCGCATCGTCAACCCCTTCCTGGTCGGACCCGAGCTGCTCGATGCCTGAAACCCTGCTGCGCGTGTTCCGCGACGACATCCAGAGCCTGCAAGGCTATGCGGTGCAACCATCGGCCGGCTTCGTGAAGCTGGATGTGATGGAGAACCCGTTCCGTCTGCCCGCGACCCTGCAGGCCGAGCTCGGTCAGCGCCTGGGCGCGGTGGCGCTGAACCGCTACCCGGCGGAGCGCATCGACGAGCTGCGCGCCGCGCTGGCCAGGCATGCCAAGCTTCCCGCCGGCTGCGCGCTGATGCTGGGCAATGGCTCGGACGAGCTGATCAGCCTGCTCACCCAGGCGATCGCGCGGCCGGGCGCGACGGTGCTGGCGCCGCTGCCCAGCTTCGTGATGTACCAGCTGTCGGCCAAGCTGCTCGGGCCGCGCTTTGTCGGCGTCGACCTCAGGCCGGATTTCCAGCTCGACCGCGAGGCCATGCTGGCGGCGATCGAGCGGGAGAAGCCGGCCTTGCTCTGGCTGGCCTACCCGAACAACCCGACCGGCACGCGTTGGGCCGACGAGGACATCGATGCCCTGGTCGACGCGATGGAGGGCCACGGCCTGGTGGTCATGGACGAGGCCTACCAGCCCTTCGCGTCGCGCGACTCGCTGCAGCGCCTGGACCGGCCTCATGTGCTGATCATGCGCACGATGAGCAAGTTCGGCCTGGCCGGTGTGCGCATCGGATTCCTGATGGGCACGGCCCGGCTGATCCAGGAGGTCGAGAAGCTGCGCCCGCCCTTCAACGTCAGCGTGCTGAACTGCGAGGCGGCCCTGTTTGCGCTCGAGCACGAGGCCGTCTACCTCGATCAGGCGGCGCAGATCCGCATGCAGCGCGAGCGCTTGCTCGCTGCGCTGGCCGAACTGCCCGGCGTCCACCCCTTCCCCAGCGAGGCGAACATGGTGCTGGCACGATTCCCCGATGCCGCCGAGCAGTTCGCGCGGCTGAAGTCGCGTGGCATCCTCGTCAAGAACGTCAGCGGCATGCACCCCTTGCTCGCCAACTGCCTGCGCCTGACCGTGGGCACGCCCGAAGAAACCACCGCTTTGATCCAGGCCCTGCAATGACCCGCCAAGCCCAAGTCCAGCGCGACACCAACGAGACGCAGATCCGCGTCGAACTCGATCTCGACGGCACGGGCAAGGCCCAGCTGGCCACCGGCATCGGCTTCTTTGATCACATGCTGGAGCAGATCGCCCGCCATGGCCTGATCGACCTCCTGATCGAGGCCAAGGGCGATCTGCATATCGACGGCCATCACACGGTGGAGGATGTCGGCATTACGCTGGGCCAGGCCTTTGCGAAGGCCCTGGGCGACAAGCGCGGGATTCAGCGTTATGGCCATGCCTATGTGCCGCTGGACGAGGCCCTGAGTCGCGTGGTGCTCGACTGCTCGGGCCGCCCCGGCCTGCACATGGACGTGAAGTTCACCGCCGGCATGATCGGCGCGCTCGACACCCAGCTGGTCTTCGAGTTCTTCCAGGGCTTCGTCAACCATGCGGGGGTCAGCCTGCACATCGACAACCTGAAGGGCCATAACGCGCACCACCAGTGCGAGACCATCTTCAAGGCCTTCGCGCGTGCGCTGCGCATGGCGATCACCCTGGATCCGCGCACCGCAGGGACGATTCCGAGCACGAAAGGCTCGCTATGACGAGGACGGTGCTCGTGCTCGACTACGGCATGGGCAATCTGCGTTCGGTGGCCCAGGCGGTGCAGGCCGCTGCCCAGGACCAAGGGGTCAGCGTCGTCGTCGGCTGCGATCCGCAGCAGGTGCTGGATGCCGATCGCATCGTGCTGCCCGGCCAGGGCGCGATGCGCGATTGCATGGCGCATTTCGCCGCCAGCGGCGCGCGCGACGCGGTGCTGGCCGAGGTCGCGCGCGGCAAGCCGCTGATGGGTGTCTGCGTCGGCATGCAGATGCTGCTCGAACATTCCGAGGAGCAGGACACCGCAGGCCTCGGCCTTTTCAAGGGCGAGGTGCGCCGCTTCCGGCTGGAAGGCCGGCTGCAGCCCGACGGCAGCCGCTACAAGGTGCCGCAGATGGGCTGGAACCGCGTGACCATCGCCCGGCCCCACCCGCTCTGGAACGGCATCGCCAGCGGCAGCCATTACTACTTCGTGCACAGCTACTACGCCGAGCCCGCCAACCCCGCCGAGGTCGCGGCAACGACCGATTACGGCGCACCCTTCGCCTGCGCGATCGCCCGGGATACCATTTTTGCGACGCAGTTCCACCCGGAGAAGAGCGCCGCCGACGGCCTGCGTCTGTACCGCAATTTCCTTCACTGGCAACCTTAAGCTCGCCGCCATGCTCCTCATTCCCGCCATCGACCTGAAGGACGGCCACTGCGTGCGCCTGCAGCAGGGCGATATGAATGCCTCCACCACCTTTGGCGAAGACCCGGCCGCGATGGCCAGGCGCTGGCTGGATGCCGGCGCGCGCCGCCTGCACCTGGTCGACCTGAACGGCGCCTTTGCCGGCAAACCGGTCAACGAGGCAGCGGTGAAGTCCATCCTCCAGGAGGTCGGCGACGAGATTCCGGTCCAGCTGGGCGGTGGCATCCGTGACCTCGACACCATCGAGCGCTACCTGGACGACGGCATCTCGGCGGTCATCGTCGGCACCGCAGCGGTGAAGAACCCGGGCTTCATCCGCGATGCCTGCACCGCCTTCGGTGGGCATATCTGGGTCGGGCTCGACGCCAAGGACGGCAAGGTCGCCACCGATGGCTGGAGCAAGCTGTCCGGTCACGAAGTCGCCGATCTCGCGAAGAAGTTCGAGGACTACGGCATCGAAGGGGTGATCTACACCGACATCGGGCGCGACGGCATGCTGACGGGCATCAACATCGACGCCACCGTGCGCCTTGCGCAGCAGCTCAGTATTCCGGTGATCGCTTCCGGCGGACTGTCCGGCTGGGCCGATATCGAAGCGCTGTGCAAGGTCGAGGACGAGGGTGTCAAAGGCGTGATCTGCGGCAAGGCGATCTATACCGGCGCGCTGGACCTGGCCGAGGCCCAGGCGCGCGCCGACGCCTTGCTGGCGCGATGAGCCTGCGACCCTATGCGCTGGCGCTGTTCGGCCTTCTTGCCGGCGGCGTGCTGGGGGGCTGTGCGGTGATGGATGCCGACGACTGCGCGCGCGCTGACTGGCGCCGTCTGGGTGAGCAGGATGCGCGCCAAGGCTATCTGCTGGATCGGCTGGGCGTGCGGGCCAAGGCTTGCCAGGAGCACGGGCGCGCCGCCGATCGCATGGCCTACGAAGCGGGGCACCGCGACGGTCAACGCATTTACTGCAGCGCCGCTCGCGGTCAGGACGACGCGATGACCGGTCGAAAGCCGGCCAAGCTCTGCCTGGCGCCGCCGCAGACCACCTACGAGCAGGGCTACGACCAGGGGCTGCAGCGCTTTTGTCGCGCCCGCAGCGCATACGAACATGGCCGCGCCGGGGGCGACGACCCGCAGACCTGCCCCGAGGCCTGGCGGCTGGACTTCGAGACCGGTCACCGCATCGGCCGCGAGGTGCGCGACATGGAGCAACGCCGCCAGCAACTGGTCAAGGACATCTCGGTCCAACGCCAGCGCGCCGAAGACAAAACGCTCAAGCCCGAGGAGCGCGAGCAGGCCAAGCGGCGCGCCGTCGAACTGGAGCAGCTTGCCGATCGACTGCGCAGCCAGCAGCGACGCCTGGAAATCCAGGCCCTGTCGCTTCCGCGCTGATCAGGCCGCCGCTGGACGCCGGCGTCGCAGCGCCAGGCCCAGCAGGCCCAGTCCGCCGACCAGCAAGGCGGCGGCAGCGGGTTCCGGCACCGGCGTCAAGAAGCCGCGGATCTCGCCGCCCGGGAAGCTGCTGCTGTGGATGTTGAAGTAGGCGCGCCCGTTGTCGAAGCCGGCGACCAGGGCGTTGAAGGCGCCGCTCACCGTGCCCCCGCCGAAGTTGGTGATGAAGCCGGCCGTGTAGGAGCTCGCCAAGGTCATGTCGAAGCTCTGGTCGTAGTCGCCCGCAGTGACGCCCAGCGGAAAGCCCGTCAGCGAAGGCGCCAGCACGGCGACGCCGATATTGCCAGGGGCATCGATGCAGCAATGGATGTGAGTGGCCGTGGTGTTGCCGATCAGTCCGGCGAAGCTGGCTTCGATGCGCATGGTGATCAGGTCGAAGTCGACCGTGACCCTGACCCAGCCGCTGCCTGGCGACGCATTGGGCGGGTTCTCCGCGGGCCCGCTGAGCAGCGCGGTGTAGACCGCCTGATGCGCATGAGCCGGTGTGAACAACAGCGCCAGGCAGGCGCCAAGGATGGCCAAGCATTGCTTCAGCATCGCCAGTCTCCAGTGGGAGGAAAGCGTCGCTTGTAGGCGTCAGTCTGGCCGCCGGCCATCCCCAGCTTGAGGCCCGACAATCCCGCCATGCTCGCCAAACGCATCATTCCCTGCCTGGACGTCAAGGACGGCCGCGTCGTCAAGGGCGTCAATTTCGTCGGCCTGCGTGACGCCGGCGATCCGGTCGAGGCGGCCGCCCGCTACAACGAGCAGGGCGCCGACGAGCTGACCTTTCTGGACATCACCGCGACCAGCGACGGTCGCGACCTGATCCTGCCCATCATCGAGGCGGTGGCCGCCCAGGTCTTCATCCCGCTGACTGTCGGCGGCGGCGTTCGCGAGGTCGCCGACGTGCGCCGCCTGCTCAATGCTGGCGCCGACAAGGTGTCGTTCAACTCCGCGGCGGTGGCCAGACCCGAGCTGATCCGCGAGGCCAGCGATGTCTACGGCTCGCAGTGCATCGTCGTGGCCATCGACGCCAAGGCGAATGCCGCCGGCGGCTGGAACGTCTACACCCACGGCGGGCGCAAGGACACCGGCCTGGACGCGGTGCAATGGGCGAAGCAGATGCAGGCTTACGGCGCTGGAGAGATCCTGCTCACCAGCATGGACCGCGACGGCACGCGCGCCGGTTTCAACCTGGCCTTGACACGCGCGGTCAGCGACGCTGTCGACGTGCCGGTGATCGCCAGCGGCGGCGTGGGCACGCTGCAGCACCTGGTCGACGGCATCCAGCAAGGCGGGGCCGACGCAGTGCTGGCGGCCAGTATCTTCCACGACGGCCAGCACACGGTGGGCGAGGCCAAGGCCTTCATGCGCGCCGCCGGTATCGAAGTCCGCTTATGAGCCCCCAGGCTGCGCCGTTTCGCGTACTCGCCACCATGCCGCGCATGACGCGGCATGGTCGTCATCGGGCGTCGCGGGATCCGCAGGGATCCCGCTCGGTCCCGCCTCAGCCCGCCCGAGGGGGCTGGCGCGCCTTGGGACGGCCCTGCGGCGGGCCGTGCTGATGGGCCAGGTCCGCATCATCGGCGGCGACTGGCGCCGCAGCCTGCTGCCCGTACCCGAGCTGCCGGGCCTGCGCCCGACCGGCGACCGCATCCGCGAGACCTTGTTCAATTGGCTCGGCCAGGACCTCACCGGCTGGCGTGCCATCGACGCGTTTGCCGGCAGTGGCGCACTGGGCCTGGAGGCGGCATCGCGCGGCGCCCGGGTGCAACTGGTCGAAAGCCACAGGACGGCGGTGCAGGCCTTGAGGGCGACGATCGCCAAGCTGCCGGGCGCGGCCGAGCGCGTGCGGCTCAGCCAGGGCGACGGCATCGCCGCCTTGCAGGCCGGTGGCTACGAGCTGGCCCTGCTCGACCCGCCCTTCGAGGCCGGGCTGTTCGAGCGCGCGCTGGCCGCCGCCGCGCCGCATGCGCCATGGATCTACCTGGAAGCGCCCAGACCCCATGAGCCGCCAGCGGGCTTTCGCCTGCACCGTCAGCTCAAGGCCGGCGGCGTGCAAGCGCATCTGTTCGCCCGCGACAATTGAGCCCTCATGAAGGCCATCTACCCCGGTACCTTTGACCCGCTGACCCTGGGCCACGAGGACATCGTGCGCCGTGCCGCGCGCCTGTTCCCCGAGGTCGTGCTGGCGGTCGCCGTCGCGCATCACAAGAAGACCTTGTTCACGCTGGACGAGCGCATCGCCATGGCCCGCGAGGCGCTGGCCGATGTGGCGAATCTGCAGGTTGTCGGCTTCGAGGGCCTGCTCAGCCATTTCGTGCGTCAGCATCGTGGCGACGTCGTCGTGCGCGGCATCCGTGCGGTCAGCGATTACGACTACGAGTTCCAGATGGCCGGCATGAACCGCCAGCTGATGCCCGAGGTGGAGACGGTGTTTCTGACGCCCGGCGACGACTTTCAGTTCGTCAGCGGCAGCTTTGTGCGCGAGATCGCCATGCTCGGCGGCAATGTGTCGAAGTTCGTCAGCACCGGGGTGCTGAAGCGGCTGCGCGAAAAGAGGGCCTGAGCGTGGCGCTGAAGATCACGGACGACTGCATCAACTGCGATGTCTGCGAGCCCGCCTGCCCGAACCAGGCGATCTCCATGGGTCCGGAGTTTTACGTCATCGACCCGGCGCGCTGCACCGAATGCGTCGGCCATTTCGACGAGCCGCAATGCGCCATGCTCTGCCCGGTGGCCTGTATCCCCAAGGACCCGGCGCACGAGGAAAGCCAGGTCGAGCTGCTGCGCAAATACGTGCGCTTGAAGCAGGAAGGCGCTACAGCGCCCCCACCTGGGTGATCGGCCCGGCCTCGTCGGGGTAGTTCGCGTAAATGCTGCGCACCGCGTCGAGGCGGCTGATCAGCAGGCGCACCAGGCGCGGGTCGAAATGCAGGCCGCTCTGGCTCTCGATGTAGTCGATCGCGGTGTCGAAATCCCAGCGCTGCTTGTAGACGCGGTCGGAGAGCAGCGAGTCCAGCACATCGGCCAGGCCGACGATGCGCGCGGCCAGCGAGATCGCTTCGCCCTGCAGCCCCTGTGGGTAGCCCTGACCGTCCCAGCGCTCATGGTGTTCGTGCGCAATCTGCGCGCCGAGCTGCAGGATGCGCCGTTCGCTGCGTGACAGCAGTTCATAGCCGATGCGCGCATGGGTCTGCATCTGCGCCCACTCCTCGGCATCGAGCTTGCCGGGTTTGGACAGGATGGCGTCGGGGATGCCGATCTTGCCGACATCGTGCAGCGGCGCCGCCAGGCGCAGCAACTCCAGGTCCTCGGGCGACAGCCCCCAGGCCTCGCCGAGCAGATTGGCCAGCTCGGCAATGCGTCGCACATGGGCGCCGCCTTCCTGGCTGCGCCGCTCGACGGCCTCGCTCAGCAGCAGCAAGGTGGTGCGCTGGGTCTCCTGCACCTCGTCGCGCAGCAGCAGGCGTTCGTAGCTGATCGCCACATTGGCGCAGAACACCTCGAGCAGCTCGTGCATCTCGGCGTCGACCTTGCCGCTGAAGGCCATGTAGAGCAGGCTGACGCTGCCGCGGCCGGTGCGGTAGTAGCCGACATGGTGGGTGGCGTCGAAATGGCCGCGCTGCTCGCGTTCGGCGCGGTCCAGCGCCTGCTGAACGTCGGCAGGCAGATCGGCCAGTCCATCCTCGTCGAGCAAGCCGGCGTAGTCCGGCGTCGCCGCCAGCACATGCAGCTTGCCCTCGACATGCGAGGCCGCATAGGCGCGGTTCGCGCAAAGCCCCCGCGCCTCGTCACCGAGCAGGTGGGCGACCTGCTCCAGCACGGCCGACGCAAAGACCTTCAGGTTGTTGCTGTCGTAGAGGCGCTGGATGGCCTCGATCGAGCGGCGCAGCGCCTGCTTGCTCTGCTCGATGGTCAGGATGTCGCGGTAGGCGCGCAGCGCGGCGAAGAAGACCGTGACCAGCTTGCGCTTGGTCAGCTCGGTCTTCTCCTTGTAGTCGTTGATGTCGTAGTCGCGGATCACCTGCTCCTCGGGCGCCTGGCCGGGTTGGCCGGTGCGCAGCACGATGCGCGAGCGGTGGTTGTGCAACTCCTCGCGGATCTCGCGGGCCAGGTCCAGGCCGGCGTGGTCGGTCTCCATCACCACGTCGAGCAGGATCAGTGCGATGTCGTCGCGCTCCCGCAGGATGGCGCGCGCCTCGTCCGCCGAATAGGCATGCAGGAAGAGCAGATGCCGGCCGGAGAACTCGAAGTCGGCCATCACCAGTTCGGTGACCTCGTGGACCTGGGGTTCGTCGTCGACGATCAGCACCACCCAGGGCGACTTGATGCCTTCCAGCAGGCCGTCGCCCTCGGGGGCGAACATCAGTTCGGTGTCGTCGTCAACGGGCATGTCAGTGGCGTTAGCGAGGTGACGGCGGATCATGCCAGAGCCCGTTGCGTATCATGCGGCGTGTTGGTGCTCGTGGTGCAAGCCACAGTTCAACGGGAATCAGGAGGGCTGTCGCCATGCAGGCAGCCGGCCCAACCTGAGCTGCCCCCGCAACGGTAAGTGGACGAAGGCCGCCAGCCTTCCGCTCCTGTCGAAGCCACTGGATCCGCAAGGATCTGGGAAGGCCACAGGGGTTGTTTCCATCAGCCCGGATACCGGCCAACGAGGTGGCGCACCGCGCAAGCGGGGCGCCGTGTAGTGCGCGGCTGCGGGGAAGCGGCGGCGCACGCTCCTTGTCTCTGTCTCACATGTCCTCCTTCCGATTCGCCGCCGTGGCCGCGACCTGCGCCGCGCTCGCCAGCGCGCACGCGCAAACCCAGCCCAACCAGCTCGCCCCCGTTGTCGTCACCGCCACCCGGGCACCCTTGAACCTGAGCAGCGTGCTGGCCGACGTCACCGTGATCGACCGCAGCACCATCGAGCGCCAGGGTTTCGGCAACCTCGTCGACCTGCTCAGCCGTCAGGCCTGCGTGGAACTGGTGCGCAACGGCGGCCCGGCCTCCAGCACCAGCCTGTTCCTGCGCGGCGCCAACATCCAGCACACCCTGCTGCTGGTCGACGGCGTGCGCGTCGACACCCAAGGCGGCAACGGCGGCGCGGCCTGGGAGTCGATCCCGCTGGCCTTGATCGAGCGCGTCGAGATCGTGCGCGGCGGCGCCAGCGCCCTTTATGGCTCCGACGCGGTGGCCGGCGTGATCCAGGTCTTCACTCGTCGCGCCGACGGCCCGCCCCGCCTGGAGCTGGGCGGTGCCGTGGGCAGCCTGGGACTGGCCAAGGCCGACCTGGCGCTGAGCGGCCGCCACCACGCGCTTGACTACGCGCTGAGTGCCGCCACCGAGGTGGCCGACGGCTTCAACGCGCGCCCGGTGCTCAACGACCCGAGCTATGAGCCCGACCGCGACGGCTGGCGCAACCACAGCCTGCAGGGGCGACTGGGCTGGCAGGTGGCCGAGGGCCAGCGCCTGGAGTGGCTGGGCTCGCTCAGCGACATCGATGCCGGCTACGACGCCGCCGCCAAGCCGCGCGCCGGCGTCGACGACCGCAGCCTGCACGACACGCGCATCCAACGGCTGCTCTGGGCCTCGACCTGGAGCAGCGGCCTGCGCAGCGAGCTCAGCAGCGGTCGCTCACGCCATCGCTACGAGACGGCGACGAATGGACGCAGCACCTACCTGACCGAGACCGAGGTTCGCCAGTCGGCCGCCCAGCTCAGCCTGCGGCGGGGCGTGCATCAGTTCAACGCCTTGCTGGAGCGCCGCGAGGATTCCTTGCGCAACAGCAGCCTGCGGCCGGCCACCGGCGGGCAGGCCGAGCGCAGCCAGAACGCGCTGGGCGCCAGCTGGCTGGTCAGCAGCAAGGGCCTGGACGCCCAGTTGCATGTGCGCCATGACGACGACAGCGAGTTCGGTGGCGTCAATACCGGCAGCGCGGCCCTGGGTTGGGGCTTTGCCGATGGCTGGCGGGTCTGGGCCAGTGCCGGCAGCGCGTTCCGCGCACCGACGCTCTACCAGGTGTTCAGCGAATACGGCCCCAAGGCCGGCCAGGCGGCCCTGGAGCCCGAGCGCGGCCGCAACCGTGAGCTCGGCCTGCGCTGGGCCGGCAGCGACAGCGAGGCCAGCCTGACCCTGTTCGACAACCGCATCCGCAACCTGATCAGCTGGGACGCCAGCTTCGTCGGCCAATGCGACTCGAGCTGGGGCTGCTATGGCAATCTGGCTGCGGTGCGCCTGCGTGGCGCCAGCCTGCAGGGTCAGACGAACTGGGCCGGTTGGCGCATCCAGGCCGGCCTCGACTGGCAGGACCCGCGCGATCTGAAGACCGACAAGCGCCTCGGCCGTCGCGCCGCCAAGCTGGCGCGGCTGCGCGTCGAGCGCGACTGGCAGCAGTGGACGGCGGGTGCCGGCCTGCAGGCGCAAGGATCGCGTTGGGACGACCATGCCAACACCCGGCCGCTGGGCGGCTACGCGCTGCTCAATCTGGACGCCGGCTACCGCATCAACGCGCAGACCCGGCTGCAGCTCAATGTCGACAACGCGCTGAACAAAGGCTACGAGACCGCCAAGGGCTTTGCCCAGGCCGGCCGCACGGTGCAGCTGGCGGTTCGCTTGAGCCTTTGAGCACCGCCTGGCGACCCTGAATCCCCACTGTAAGGACCTTCGATGAGAGCCTTGCTGCTGAGCCTGTTGCTGAGTCTGCTGGCCGGCGCTGCACCGGCGCTGGAGCTCAGGGACGACCTGGGGCGCACGCACCGCTTCGAGCGCTTGCCCCAGCGCTGGGTGTCCATGCTGCCCTCGCTGACCGAGTCGCTGTGGGTCCTCGGCGGGGGCGCCCGCCTGGTCGGTGTCGACAGCTACTCCAACTGGCCGGCCGAGCTGGGCCAGCTGCCTCGTCTTGGCGGGCTGGATGACGCGCAGATCGAGGCGATCGCCGCGCTCCAGCCCGATGTCGTGATCGCCTCGGTCGCTGCGCGCTCCCTGGACAAGCTGGAGTCGCTGGGCTTCAAGGTGCTGCGCCTTCGTTCCGAGAGCCATGCCGATGTGCGGCGCACGCTCGGCCTGCTGGCGCAGCTGCTCGGCAAGCCGGAGGCTGCCGAAGTGCTTTGGCTGCGCCTGCAGGCGGAGATCGACCAACAGCTCGGGCGTCTGCCGCCCGACTGGCGTGGCCGCAGCGTCTACTACGAGATCGGCAGCGGACCCTGGGCCGCCGGCCGCGCCAGCTTCATCGGTGAGACCATGACGCGACTGGGTCTGGTCAACATCGTGCCGGCCGAGCTGGGACCCTTTCCCAAGCTGAACCCGGAGTTCGTCGTGCGGGCCTCACCCGACGTCATCATGGGATCTCGCCAGCACCAGGCGGCGATGGCGGCGCGGCCCGGTTGGGATCGCCTGCCGGCGGTGCGGCGCGCTTGGATGTGCGGCTTCGACAGCGCCCAGGGCGATGTGCTGGTGCGACCGGGACCGCGCATGGGTGAGGCGGCCGCCTTGCTGGTCGACTGCCTGCGTCGGCTGCCGCCTGCCCGATGAACCCGATCAGGCGCCGCCGTCTGTTGCTGGCCTTGCTGGCCCTGCTGCTGCTGGGTCTGCTCGCCGGGCTGGCCACCGGCACCCAGGGGCTGCGGCCGCTGCACCTGCTCAAGGAATGGCAGGCGCCAACGGGCGAGCTCATCATTGGCCAGATCCGCGCACCGCGTACCGTGGGTGCCATCCTGGTCGGGGCCTTGCTGGGCCTGGGCGGCGCGCTGGCGCAGGGGGTGTTCCGCAACCCGCTGGCCGACCCCTATCTGCTCGGCTCGGCCTCGGGCGCCGGCTTGGCCGTGGTGCTGGTGCTGGCTGGCGCCGGCCTGGCCGGGGCCGGCAGCATCAGCCTGGCCAGCGCCGCGCTGCTGGAGCGCATCGGCCTGGTCGGCGCCGCCTTCATCGGCGCGCTGACCGGCGTGCTGATGACCCTGGTGCTGGCGCGCGGCGCCACGCAGACCCTGAGGCTGCTGCTGGCCGGCGTCGTTGTCGGCGTGCTGCTGGGCGCGATCAGCGACCTGATCACCGTGGTCTCGCCCGATGCCCTGGCCGGCAAGCAGGCCTTTCTGCTGGGCAGCACCAGTTTCCTGGGCTGGCCTGCCGTCGGCCTGATGGGCGCTGGCCTGTTCGTGCTGCTGGCCCTGGGACTCAGGCAGGCGCGGGTGCTGGACGCGCTGACCCTGGGCGAGGACAGCGCGCTGAGCCTGGGCATCGAGCTGGGCCGTGCGCGACTGCTGCTGATCTCGCTGCTGGCCGCGGCCACCGCGCTGGCGGTGTCGCAGGCCGGGCTGGTGGCATTCGTCGGCCTGGTCGCACCGCATCTGGTGCGCCGTCATGCGCCGGGTGCGCATGCCTGGTTGCTCGGTGCCAGCAGTCTGATGGGCGCGGTGCTGTTGCTGCTTGCCGACGTGGTGTCACGGGCCTTGATCGCGCCGCAGGAACTGCCCGTCGGCGTGGTGACCGCCGTGTTCGGCGGCGGCTATCTGTTCGTGCTGCTGCGCCGGCGGGGGTTTGCCTGATGAGCCTGAGCACCCACGAGCTGCATGTCCGCCTCGACGATGTCGAGGTCCTCAAGGGCGTCGATTGGCAGCTGCAAGCCGGCTGGACCGCCATCGTCGGCCCCAATGGCGCCGGCAAGAGCACCTTGCTGCGTACGCTGGCCGGATTGCTCAAGCCCAGCCGGGGCCGGGTGATGCTGGCCGGGCGCGATCTGCAGGCCATCAAACCGGCCGAGCGCGCCCGGCAGATCGCCTGGCTGGCCCAGCAGGGTGACACCAGCGGGGACCTGACGGTGCGCGAGACCGTGGAACTGGGGCGCATTGCCCAGCTCGGTCTGCTGCGCGCGCCCGGCAGCGCCGACCACCAGGCGGTGCAGCGCGCGATGGCGATCACCGAGTGCAGCGACTGGGCCGAACGCCGGCTCGCCGCGCTGTCCGGCGGCGAGCGGCAGCGCGTGCTGCTGGCTCGCGTGCTGGCCACCGAGGCCAGGCTGTTGCTGCTCGACGAGCCGACCACCCACCTGGATGCGCCGCATCAGCTGGCGCTGGCCAGGCTGTTCCGCCGCCTGGCCCATGGGCATCAGCTGCTCACCGTGTTGCACGAGCTGCCGCTGGCCATTCATGCCGACCAGCTGGTGCTGATGCGCGAAGGCCGTGTCATCGCCCAGGGGTCGCCGGCCGAGCCCAGTCTGCGCCAGGCGCTGGTCGAGCTGTTCGACGGTGCGGTGCGCTGGCGCGACTCGCGCATCGAGCTGGCCATCGACGAAGGCTGAGCGATGGGCGCCAGAACCCTCGTCGTCTGGGGCTGCAGCAGTGGCGCCGGCAAATCCCTGGTCGCCACGGCCATCTGTCGCTGGGCGGCGAAGCAAGGCATGCGCGTCGCGCCCTTCAAGGCGCAGAACATGAGCAACAACGCGCGCGTCGTGCCCGGTCGAGACGGCGCCTGGGGCGAGATCGGCAGCGCGCAGTACTTCCAGGCCTTGGCGGCGCGCGCCCTGCCTCAGGTCGACTTCAACCCGGTGCTGCTCAAGCCGGAGCGCGACACGGCCAGCCAGGTCGTGCTGCAGGGCGTCGTGGACCCCGGGCTCGGCGCCATGCCATGGCGCGAGCGCAGCAGCCGCCTGGCGGAAGCCGCGCGGGACAGCTTCCGGCGGGTGCATGCGGCCCATGAGCTCGTCGTCGTCGAAGGGGCCGGTTCGCCGGCCGAGATCAATCTCGCGCCGCAGGACTACGTGAACCTGGGCGTGGCCCGCTGGGCGCAGGCGCTCGGTCCGACCCAGGCGCTGCTGGTCGCCGACATCGATCGCGGCGGCGCCTTTGCCCACCTGCTCGGTACGGCGCAGCTGCTGCCCGATGACCTGCGACCTTTGCTGCGCGGCTTTCTGTTCAACAAGTTCCGCGGCGACGAGAGCCTGCTGGCGCCGGGACCGGCGCAGCTGCAGGCCTTGTGCGGTGTGCCCCTGCTCGGCGTGCTGCCCATGCTGCGCGAGCATGGCCTGCCCGAGGAGGACGGCCTGCACCAGCAGCCTTTGCAGCGCGGCGCCGGGGCCTTGCGCATCGCCATCGTCACCGCGCCTTCGATCAGCAACCTCGACGAGTTCCAGCCCCTGCAGCAGCTGGCTGGCGTGCAGCTGGTCTGGGCGCGCACGGCGACCGAGCTGGCGGGCGCCGACTGGATCATCCTGCCCGGCTCCAAACAGGTCAGCGGCGACCTGGCCTGGCTGCGCGCGCAGGGCATGGCTGCGGCCGTCTGCGCGCATGCGAGCGCCGGCCGGCCGCTGCTGGCGATCTGCGGCGGCCTGCAACTGCTCGGTGAGCAACTGGACGACCCCGACGGCGTCGACGGTGGCGCCGGCAGCGTGCAGGGTCTGGGCCTGCTGCCCTTGCGAACGCGCTACGTCGCGCCGAAACGGGTGCGGCCCGGGCGGCTGCAGTTCGGGCGCTTGAGTGGCTGCTGGCGAGCGCTGAGCGGGCTGAACTTCGACGGCTACGAGATCCGCTGCGGTCACAGCGAATCCGGCGCCGCCGCCGCGCTGCAGGCCGATGACGGCGCGGTGATCGGCTGGCAGCAGGGCGGCGTGCTGGGCGTTTACGGGCATGGCATGTTCGAGTCGCCGGCGGTGTTGCGCGCCTTGTTCGGCGCAACGGCTGGGTTGCCGCTCGACGCGCGACTGGATGCCTTGGCCGCGGCCCTGGCCGCGGCCGTCGCCCCCGGCGTCCTGGAAGAACTGACGAGGGCTTGAGCGCCCCAGGACTCTGTCAGGGCGGAGCGGCGGTCTTGGCCGCTGGCGCCGGATCGGGCTGCTTCTTCGTCTTCTTGGCGGGCTTGCCGCCGCCCGCCTTGCGCGGTGGCGATGCGGGCTCGGTGGCGGCGTCGCCGTCGCGGCCCGGCGCGGCGCTCAGGCGCTGCGGGCTCGGTGACGCTTGCCGCTCCAAGCGTTCGCGCTCGCGCTGAAGGCGGGCGGCTTCCTTGGCGTCGCGCGCGGCGCGCTGTCGCGTCGCCTCGCGATCGGCCTTGCTGGGCTCGTCAAAGCGCACCGCGGAGCCGGCCGCGTCCGGCCCGCAGGGGCGATCGCTGATCTGCCGACCGCCCGGGCCGCAGCGGTAAATCGTTGCGCTCTGCTGCTTGCTCGTCTGCGCGATGGCGCAGGCGGGCAGGGCCAGCAGCAGCGCGCGCCGTTTCATGTCGGCTCCACGGACTCCGGCACGGCCGCGGGCGCAGCGGGCTTGGGCGGCTTGGGGCGCGGTGGCTTGGCGTGGATCTTCTGCGCCGCCTTGTCCATCTGGCCGCTGAGCAGCAGCGGCAGCGCGAGCAGGCTCTTGTTGATGCAGTCCTGCAGCAGCTCGCGTTCGGGGGCCGGCGCGCGGCGCAGCACATAGCCGGCGACGGCGTCGCGATGGCCCGGGTGGCCGATGCCGAGGCGCAGTCGCCAGAACTCGCCGCTGCCAAGCGCGGCCTGCATGTCCTTCAGTCCGTTGTGGCCGCCGTTGCCGCCGCCCTTCTTGAACTTCATCTCGCCGGGCGCGATGTCGAGCTCGTCATGGGCGACGAGGATTTCCTCGGGCGCGATCTTGAAGAATCGCGCCAGCGCCGCCACCGACTTGCCGCTGAGGTTCATGTAGGTCATCGGTTCCAGCAGCCACAGCGGTCCATCCGGCAGATTGGCGCGACCGACCAGGCCAAAGTAGCTGCTCTCGGCGCGCAGCGAGACCTTGAGCTCCCGCGCCACGGCATCGATCCAGGCAAAGCCGGCGTTGTGCCGGGTGTCCTCGTATTCAGCGCCTGGGTTGCCCAGGCCGACCAGTAGTTTCAAAGCCATAGCGAGGAGATTGGAAACGAAAAAGCCCCGCAGAGCGGGGCTTCGGACTGGGGATGCCCAGGGCTTACTTCTTACCCTTCTTGGCGTCCTTGCCCTTGGCCGGGGCCGGGGCAGCAGCGACGATGACTTCCTCGACCTTGGGCTCGACCGGGGTGGCGATCACCGGGTTCGGCTTGCCATGGGTCACGACCTTCACGCCGGCGGGCAGCTTGATGTCGTTGACGTGCACGCTGTGGCCCTTGACCAGGCCGCTCAGGTCGACTTCGATGAACTCGGGCAGCTCAACGGCCACGCAAGTGATCTCCAGCTCGGTGACGATGTGGCTGACGGTGCACTTGTCGGTCTTCACGGCCGGGCTCTCGGCCTCGCCGATGAAGTGCAGCGGCACCTTCTTGGTGATCTTGGTGGTGGCGTCGACACGTTGGAAGTCGACGTGCAGCACTTGCGGCTTCCAGGGGTGGTACTGCACATCACGCAGCAGCACCTTCTGGGTCTTGCCGGCCAGTTCCATGTCGAGGATGGAGCTGTGGAAAGCTTCCTTCTTCAGCGCATGGAACAGCGCGTTGTGATCGAGCTCGATCATGGTGGGTTCACCAGCGCCAAAGACGATGCCGGGAACCTTGCCGGCGACGCGCAGGCGGCGGCTCGCACCAGTCCCCTGCAGGCTGCGCTCGAAAGCGACGAAATTCATGGTTTCACTCCAAAAGAGTCGGCGGCTCGCGACCAAGCCCCCGTTGCTGCAAAAAGGGGCGGCTTGTGGCCGCCCCGGCGTGTTGAGACCTTTCGACCTCAGAAATTGTTGTTCTGCTCCGCAAAAAGCGAAGTCACCGACTCCCCGTCGCTGATGCGGCGGATCGTCTCGGCGAACAGGAAGGCGACGGACAGCTGGCGGATCTTCGGATTCGCCTTGCCGGCCTCGGTCAGCGGGATGGTGTTGGTGACCACGGCCTCGTCGAGCGCCGAGTTGGCGATGCGCTCGATCGCCGGGCCGCTCAGGATCGGGTGGGTGCAATAGGCGTAGACCGACTTGGCGCCACGCTCCTTGAGCACCTCGGCCGCCTTCACCAGGGTGCCGGCGGTGTCGATCATGTCGTCCATGATCACGCAGTTGCGGCCCTCGATCTCGCCGATCACATGCATGACCTCGGAGACATTGGCGGCCGGGCGGCGCTTGTCGATGATGGCCAGGTCGCAGCCCAGCTGCTTGGCCAGCGCGCGGGCGCGCACCACGCCGCCGACGTCGGGGCTGACGACGACCAGGTCGGTGTAGCTCTTGCTCTTCAGGTCGGAGAGCAGCACCGGGCTGGCGTAGATGTTGTCGACCGGGATGTCGAAGAAGCCCTGGATCTGGTCGGCGTGCAGGTCCATGGTGAGCACGCGCTCGACGCCGACGGTTTCCAGCAAGTTCGCGACCACCTTGGCCGAGATCGGCACGCGCGTCGAGCGCGGGCGGCGGTCCTGGCGGGCATAGCCGAAGTAGGGGATCACGGCGGTGATGCGGCGCGCGCTGGCGCGCTTCATCGCATCGACCATGATCAGGAGTTCCATCAGGTTCTCATTCGTCGGCGCGCAGGTCGGCTGAACGATGAAGACGTCGCGGGCGCGGACGTTCTGCTGGATCTCGACGGTGACCTCGCCGTCCGAGAAGCGGCCCACGCTGGCGCGGCCGAGTTCAAGGCCGAGGTGAGCGGCGATTTCCTGCGACAGCGCCGGGTTGGCGTTGCCGGTGAACAGCACGGTGTTGTTCAGCACGGTTGGCTTCCTAGCGCAATGACGCAATAGATTTGGCAGGGGAGGAAGGACTCGAACCCTCGCATGTCGGAATCAAAATCCGATGCCTTAACCAACTTGGCGACTCCCCTACACAGGACCCCGGCTTGATGCCGACGCCCTCGAATGCTTTCTCAGCCGGGTATCCAGCCGGCCAGCGGCATGGACTCCAAACTGCGGCAGATCCGTCCTTCCCAGTGCTCGGGCAGTTCCAGGAACTGCTCAAGCGATGTCGCCTCCGGGGGAACGTCGCTGCCGACCTTCGCAAACACCGCGCTGCCTGAGCCTGTCATCCGGCTGTTGCCGAACGCCTGCCCGAGCAACTGGACCGCCTGACGCACCTGCAAACTAGCGGCTTCGGCCGCTGCCTGCAGATCGTTTCGGTAATCCGTGCTGTCTGCGAAAGAGCCCGCGACTATAGCCTGAGATTTCGAACGCTGCAAGTGCGGGCTTGCAAATATTGCCACCGTGGGCAGGCTGTCGGCCGGTTTGACGACGGCGAATCGCTGGGCCGGCACGGCCAGCGGCGTGAGCCGCTCGCCGATGCCCTCGACCCAGGCCGGCCCGTCGCCGAGGAAGAAGGGCAGGTCGGCACCCAGCCGGGTGGCCAGTGGCAGCAGCCGATCGCGCGTCCAGTTCAGGCCCCAGAGCCGGTTCAGGCCGATCAGCACGGTCGCCGCGTCGGAGGAGCCGCCGCCCATGCCGGCGCCACTGGGGATTTGCTTGGCAATCGAGATGTCGGCGCCAAGGCCGCAGCTGCTTGCCTGCTGCAACAGGCGGGCCGCGCGCAGGCAGAGGTCGTCGGCCGGTAGCGTCGTCGTCAGGTCGTGTCGGCGCAGCTGACCGTCCTGGCGCAGCTCCAGATGCAGGGTGTCGTACCAGTCGATGGCCACGAAGACCGACTGCAGCAGGTGGTAGCCGTCGTCGCGCTTGCCGACGACATGGAGGAACAGGTTCAGCTTGGCCGGCGCCAGCAGTTCGTACAGGGCCTTCATGGCGAGGGGCTGATGATCAGGGTCAGGGTGATGGCACCGGCCGTGCCTTCGGCGGCGCGCGTCAGGTACAGGCGCTGGCCGTCGCGCAACACCCGCCAGCCCAGCTGCAGCAGGGCCTCGCCCTGCTGCTCATGCGGTGCGTCCGGCCAGGCGCGGCCCTGCAACCAGTCGAACAAGGCAGCCAGCGGCAACGGGGCGGTCTGCAAACGCTCGCCCAGCGCGGCGCCGAGCTCGTCCAGCGACGCATAGCGCTGCTCCTGCTGCCCATCGCCAAGCCACAGCCCCTGGGCGCCCCAGCGGGCCTGAGCCAGCGCCGCGCCCAGCGGCGTCTGCAACAGCAGCGAGCCGTTGCGCGCGTCGCCCAGCAGTTCGAACAAGGCCGAGCCGGCCTGTGCTCGCTGCGTCGCGCTGGCGTCCACGCGGTAGCCCAGCTTGCCGCTCCAGCCTTGGCTGGGCGGCTGCGGCGGGCTCGCGCAGGCGCCCAGCAGCGCCAGCAGCAGGGCAGCAGCGCCTGCCCTCACAGACCGAGCCGCCGCCGGGTCTCGCGCAGCACGGCGTTGTCGGGCTCGCGGCCTTGGGCCTGGCTGGCCACGTCGCGGGCCTCGTCCTTGCGGCCCTGCAGCCAGAGCAGCTCGGCGAGGTGGGCGGCAATCTCGGCGTCGGGCCTTGCGCTGTGCGCCTGTCGCAGCAGACGCTCTGCCTCGTCGAGCTTGCCTTCGCGAAACGCCACCCAGCCCAGGCTGTCGATCAGGAAGGGCTCATGACCGCCGAGCTCGATGGCGCGCTCGATCAGCTGCCTGGCCTCGTCCAGGCGCAGCTTGCGATCGGCCAGCGAATAGCCCAGGGCGTTGTGCGCATGGTGGTGGCGCGGGTCCAGCTCGATGACGCGCCGCAACTGCTGCTCCATCAGCTCGAACTGCCCCAGGCGCTCGGCGCTCATCGCGTGCTCGTAAAGCAGGTTGATGTCGTGCGGCGACTCTTCCAAGGCCTTGCCCAGCAGCTCAATGGCCGGCTGCCATTGCTTGGCGTCGCGCAGCAGCTGCACCTCCAGCAGCAGGCGGCGCTTGCGTTGCTCGCTGCTCTCGGCGGGCAGCTGGCGCAGGCGTTCGCGTGCCTGGCTCAGCCGACCTTGCTGGGCCTCGATGCTGGCGCGCTGGAAGATCGCCTCGTCGCCGCGTTGTGTCTCGGGGATGGCCTCCAGGGCCTGCAAGGCCGCTGGCCATTGGCGCAACATGGCATGGGCCTTGGACCTGATCAGCTGCGCGCTGGCCAGTTGCTCGGCGCTGGCCTTGTCGCCGGCGCGCGCCAGAAAGGCATCGGCCGCCTCCAGGGCCTGCGGAGCGTGGCGAAGCTCCAGCTCCAAACTGGCAATGGCCAGCCAGTGCGTCGCCTGCTCGGGCTCCTGCTTGCGCAGCAGTTGGAACTGCTGCAGGGCCTGCAGCGTGCGGTGGTCACGGGCCAGCGCACGCGCATAGCCGAGCTGCAGCGCGGCGTCGCCGGCCAGCTGCGGCTGCAGCAGCTGTTCGGCATCCGGGGCCAGCTTCATCAGGTCCAGCGCCATCCAGGCCGGCAGCGTGTCCTGCGGCAACTCCTTGCTCGCTTCGCGAAGCTGGTTCAGCGCCAATGCCTCGTTGCCGGCGTGGCGGGCCAGGGCGGCAATCGTGGCGGCGGCCAGCTGGCGGCGCAAGGCCGGCTGCTCGGCGTTGTCGCGTTGCGCGGCCAGTACAGGCTCCATCTCGTTGAGCGGGCGCTCGCGGTCGCTGATGTTGCGCAGCAGCTGGGGCAGCGCAGCCAGCAGGCCGGCGCGCTGGGCGGTGTCCGGCAGCTGCTGCAGCCAGTCGAGCAGGGGGTCGGCCGCCTCCGGCAGCCGGCCCAGCGCCAGCGCCAGTCGCAAGACATGCTGTTGCGCGGCCACGCTGCCGCTCTGCGTGCGCCAGGCGCGTGCCGCGGCATAGGCCTCGTTGCCGGCACGGCCACGCAGCGCCGCCTCGATCGCGCGGCGGTAGAGACCCTCGTCGCCGGTGCGGCGCGCGGCGTCCAGCAGCACCTGGTAGGCGGTGCCCAACTCGCCGCGCTGCAGCTCCAGCTCGCCGATCAGCAGCTGGTAGAACAGCGCCGCGTCCATTTCGGACTTCGCCGGTTCAGCGGCGCGGACGGCGGGCAGCAGCAGACCGGCGACCAGGGCCAGCGCGGGAGCAAAGGAAAGACTCGGCATCGGCCCATGGTAGCGGGGCCGGCCCTGCGACTTAGCATGCGAGCCCTATGCCCGAGTTGCCCGAAGTTGAAATCAGCCGCCGCAGCTTTGCCGACGCGCTGCATGGCGCGCGGCTGCAGGCTTTGCAGCTCGGCAAGCCCTTGCGCTGGCCGCTGGGCGTCGAGCCGCAGCGGCTGACCGGCGCCCGGCTGGGCCTGGCCGAGCGGCGCGGCAAGTACATCTGGCTGCCGCTTGGCGACGACAGCGATGCCGGTGGCCTGCTGATCCACCTGGGCATGAGCGGAGCGCTGGCCCTGGACGACGGCAGCCTGCCGCTGGGCCCGCACCAGCATGTCGCCCTGCTCACCGAGCGCGGCCGCCTGGTGCTGACCGATCCGCGCCGTTTCGGCGCCGTGGTCTGGTCGCCTTCGCTCGATCAGGATCCGGCGCGCAAGCTGCTTGCCGGCCTGGGCGCCGAGCCCTTCGACCCCTTGCTCACCGCGACGGCGCTGCGCAAGGCCTGGGCCGGGCGCCGGGTCGCCGTCAAGCAGGCCTTGCTGGCCGGCGACGTGGTCGTCGGCGCCGGCAACATCTACGCCTGCGAGGCCTTGTTCCTCGCCGGCATCCGGCCGACCACGCCAGCAGGTCGCCTCTCGCTGGCGCGCTGCGATCGCCTGCTCGCCGCGGTGCGCGAGGTGCTGGCCAAGGCGCTGGAGCTCGGCGGCAGCACGCTGCGCGACTTCAGCGACGCGCATGGCGTGGCCGGTGCCTACCAGCAGCAGGCCGGGGTCTATGGCCGCGAGGGCCAGGTCTGCGGGCGCTGCGGTGCAACCATCAAGCGCATCGTGCAGGCGCAGCGCTCGACCTATTACTGCCCCCGTTGTCAGCGATGATTTCCTGGGTGCTGTTCGGGGTGCTCTTGCCGCAGTGCAGTCACGGCCCGTCGTCATTTGAGGGATGACGTTGGCCTCTCTCTTCAAATATCTCCCTTCAAAGCATCTCGAAGCCTTCGTTGGCAGTGGGAAGTTGCTTTTCCGCTCGCTCTCCTACTTTCGCAACTACGAAGAGCTCTTGGTTCGCGGCGATCGATACGAAGGAAAGCGTTTGTTCAAGCCGGGGAACGGGCTGGAGATCACCAAGACCGAAAGCGGGGAGAAGCTTCTGTTGCCCTGGGCTTTTGAGGCAACTGTTCGAGACCGGGACATCTTTGTCCTCTGCCTGAGCCGCACCTTGTCGTCTGAACTCGCTCGCGAGTTCGGTGCCGACGTGTGCGTTGAAATCACCGAGCCTACTGCGCTGCTGTCTCGTGTCCGATCTGCTTTGCTACTGCGCAGATGGGTCCGGCGAGGGCGACTCCTGCACGGGCCAGTTGAGTACTACTCGCCGGAGGATCCCCCGCTCGCGGAGTGGGCGATCCCTGAGCGCATGATCATGCGCAAGACTATCGAATACAGCCGCCAGGACGAATACAGACTCGCATTTGCTCGTGGCGCGGCGCTGCAGGTCAACAACGTTGAGACGCAGATCACCTCGACGCCAGGGCTTACTCAGCCCACGTTGGACGGACACCCTGAGCACATGGTGTGCGTAGGCGCGATCGAGAGAGTATGCAAAGTACACACCATGGCATCGTGATTGAGCTGAAGCAATGAGCGACTTCTCCACCCTGCTCGTCGCCTGGCAGCGCCAGCAGGGCCGCCATGGCCTGCCTTGGGTCGGCAGCCGCGACCCCTATCGCGTCTGGTTGTCGGAAATCATGCTGCAGCAGACCCAGGTGGCGACCGTGCTGGGTCATTACGGCCGTTTCCTCGAGCGCTGGCCGACAGTGCAGGCGCTTGCCGCGGCCAGCCTGGACGAGGTGCTCGCGCAATGGGCCGGCCTGGGCTACTACAGCCGGGCGCGCAATCTGCACGCCTGCGCGCAGGCGGTGGCCCAGCGGGGCGACTGGCCGCGCAGCGCCGCCGAGCTGGAGAGCCTGCCCGGCATCGGCCGCAGCACGGCGCGGGCGATCGCCGCCTTCTGCTGGGGCGAACGCCTGTCCATCCTCGACGGCAATGTGAAGCGCGTGCTGTCGCGCCTGCTCGCCTTCGACGCCGACCTGAGCAGCGCCACCGCGCTGCGCGAGCTCTGGCGCGAGGCCGACGCGCTGGTGCCGCGGGATCCCGACGACATGCCCGCCTACACCCAGGGCCTGATGGACCTCGGTGCCGGCCTGTGCGGGCGCACGCCGCGCTGCGGCGACTGCCCGGTGAGCAATCTGTGCGCCGGCCGGGAGCGCGCGGCCGAGCTGCCGCGCATCAGCAAGAAGCTCAAGCGCACGAAGCGCGAGAACTGGTGGCTGTGGCTGCAGCGCGCCGACGGCGCCAGCTGGCTGCAGCAGCGGCCCACGCCCGGCATCTGGGCGGGGCTGTGGACCCTGCCCTTGCTCGACAGCGAGGCCGAGGCCGAGCGACTGGCAGGCAGTCGGCTGGAACTGCTGCCGCGCATCGAGCATGCGTTGACCCATCTGGACTGGGTGCTGCATCCCCGCCGCGCCGCCTGGGGCGACGGTGACCCGCCGCTGCCGGGGCGCTGGGTGGCGCGCGAAAGGCTCGCCGACTACGGCCTGCCGGCGCCCTTGAAGAAGCTGCTGGACTGAGCATGGAGAGCTGGTGCTGGCGCAGCGAGCGGCAACTGGAACTCAGCCTGCCCGGACCGGTCGAGCCGATCACGCAGCGCCGCCTGCTGGCCATGGCCGCGGCGCTGCGCGGCCAGCCCGGCCTGGTCGACGCGGTGCCCGGCCTGCACAGCCTGAGCCTGATCGCCGACTTGGGCCGCATCAGCCCCGCGCAGCTGGAATCCCAGGCGCGCCAGGCCTGGGCCCGGGCCAAGCCGCTGCGCGAGCAGCGCGCCGAGCGACGGCTGGCGGTGCGTTACGGCGGCAGCAGCGGCCCGGATCTGCTCGAGGCCGCCGCCCAGCTCGGCCTGAGCCCGGCGCAGCTGGTCGAGGCGCATGCGGCGCCGCGCTACGAGGTCGCCTGCCTGGGCTTTCTGCCTGGCTTTGCCTACCTGCTCGGCCTGCCCGCCGAGCTGGCGCTGCCGCGCCGCGAGGTGCCGCGCTTGCGCGTGCCGGCCGGCTCGGTCGGAATCGGCGGCGAGCAGACCGGCATCTACCCGCTGGACAGCCCCGGCGGTTGGCAGCTGATCGGCCATTGCGCCCAGCCCCTGTTCGACGCGACGGCCACCCCCCCCAGCCTGCTGCTGCCCGGCGATTGGCTGCGCTTCGAACCGGCCGACCATGCTTGAGATCCTGCAGGCCGGTCCGCTGACCCAGGTGCAGGACCTCGGGCGGCCGGGCTGGCGCCATCTCGGCATGGGCCAGGCCGGGGCGTTCGACGCCCCGGCCCTGCAGCGCGCCAACGCCCTGCTGGGCAATGCGGCCGGCGCCGCGGCGCTGGAGTTCGCCGCCGGCCCGCTGCGCCTGCGTTGCCGTCGCGACGCCTGGTTCGCGCTGGCCGGTGCCGAGTTCGCTGCCCGCATCGGCTCCTGCTCGCTGCCGGCCGGCCTGCGCTGGCGGCTGCGTGCCGGTGAGGAGCTGCGTCTGGACGGGCCGATCAGCGGCCTGCACGCGGTGCTGGCCGTCGATGGCGGCATCGCGCTGTCGCCGCAGCTGGGCTCGCAGTCGACCCAGTTGCGCGCCGCCATCGGGGGGCTGCAGGGCCGGGCGCTGCGCGCCGGCGATGTGCTGCCGCTGGGCGCCGCCAGGACATTGACCGGGCGGCGTGGGCTGCGCCCGCCGGCCAGGCCGGCGCGTCTGCGCGTGCTTGTCGGCCCCGAGTTCGACGAGCTGGACGCCGCCTCGCGCCGCGCCTTCTGGCAGGCCGAGTGGCGGGTCGCGCCGCAGAGCGACCGCATGGGTTTGCGCCTGGCCGGCCCGCCGCTGCGGCGCAGCGGTGCCGAGCTGCTGTCGCATGCGGTGCTGCCCGGCCTGATCCAGCTGCCGCCGGGCGGCCAGCCCATCGTGCTCGGCGTCGATGCGCAGACCACCGGCGGCTACCCGCGCCTGGCCCAGCTGATCGAGGCCGATCTCTGGTGCCTGTCCCAGCTGCGTCCGGGCGAGGCGCTGGGTTTTGCCCGCGTCGAACTCGACGAGGCGCGCGCGCTGCTGGCCGCTCAGCAGCGCGAGCTGGCCGCGCTGCGACACTGGCTGTGCGATGACGAGATCGATTGATCTGAACGCCGACATCGGCGAGGGCTGCGGCGACGACGAAGGCATCCTGACCTGCGTCAGCTCGGCCTCGATCGCCTGCGGCGGCCATGCCGGCGACGAGGCCAGCATGCGCGCCGCGCTGCGCCTGTGCGCGCGCCTGGGGGTGGCGGCCGGGGCCCACCCCAGCTACCCGGACCGCGAGCATTTCGGTCGTCGCGAGCTGGGCCTGAGCCCGGCCGAGGCGGCGCAGCATCTGAGCGAGCAGTTGCAGACCTTGCGCCACCTGGCCCGGGAGGAGGGCGTCTCGCTACGCCACGTCAAGCCGCATGGCGCGCTCTACAACCGCGCTGCGGATGATGCGGCGCTGGCTACCGCGCTGGCCCAGGCGGTGCGCGACGCCGATGCGCAGCTTGCCCTCATGGGCCTGGCCGGCGGTGCGCTGCTTACGGCCGGGCGCGCAGCCGGCCTGGCGGTCATCGCCGAGGGCTTTGCCGACCGTGGCTATGGTGCCGATGCGCGCCTGTTGGCGCGTGGCCAGGCCGGCGCCCTGCTCGCAGGCGGCGAGGCGGAGATGCAGTTGCTCAGTCTTGTCCAGCAAGGCGGCCTGCGCGCCGCCGACGGCGCCTGGCTCGCGCTGCGTGTCGACAGCGTCTGCCTGCATGGCGACAGCCCGGGCGCCTTGCAGCTGGCGCGGCGCCTGCACGCGGCCTTGCGGCGCGAAGGGATCGCGCTAGCCGCGTAGACCCTCGATCAGCTTCTGCACCACCGCTTGATCGGCGGCCGGCAGCTGACCGGCGCGCAGCAGGGCCTCGCGCTCCAGCTGGCGCAGCCGCCAGGCGAACTCCTGAATCAGCAGCTGCAATTCCTGGTGCAGGCGCGGATCCTGCTGAGCCGCCATGTCGCGCAAGGTGTCGCCTGGCCTGTCCAGGTCCATGCCGGTACTGGCAAACGACACCTGGATGCGCAGCAATCGCTGCTGCCCGAGTTGCAGCGCGGCGCGCAGGCCGGGCGAGGCGATGCTCATCTGCTCGCTGATCCAGGGCCGCATGGCGCGAAAGCGCGCCAATGTCGCGGCCAGGGCCTCGGCGACGGGAATCGCGTGAAGCACCGGCTCCTGCGCGCCCATCCAGTCCTGCACCTCGCGGCTGCCGCGCGCCACGGTGTTCAGCACCTCGATGATCAGCGGGCTGAACTCGCCCGGGATCAGGCGGCTGGCGACGCTGGCCCGAGCCAGCGCGCCGATGCCGGAGTCGATCAGCGCCATCAGCCATTCGGCGGCGGCCAGCACCTGGTGCTGCAGCGGCAGCTCCGCCTCGGTGAGGCCGCGCGGGTAGCCGAAGCCGTCCATGCGTTCATGGTGCTTGAGCACCAGTTCGGCGACCTGGGGCCCGGCGCCCTTCATGCCGCGCAGCACCCGCCAGCCGACCAGGGGGTGGGTGGCGATGTGCCGCCATTGTTCGATCTGCAAGGGCCCGTCGGCACGCAGATGGGCCGGGTCGATGTAGAGCTCGCCGACGTCGTGCAACAGGCCGGCGATGGCCAGTTGCTGGTGCAGCTCGGGCTCGCCAGGCAGCAGGCGGTGTGCCAGGCCCAGGGTCAGCATGCTGACGCCGACGCTGTGCGCCAGGCGGTCGCCCTGGTGGTCGGCGTAGACGGTCAGCAGGGTTTGCACCGGCATGCTCAGCTGCAGGCTGGACAGCAGCAGCGGCAGCGAGCGACTGCGCGCCGGCGCACACAGGGTTTCCAGCAGCGGATGGCGCTCCAGCAGTTGCTCGGCCAGCGGGCCAAAGAGCGCCGGCACGACGCCACGGCGCACTTTCAGGCTTTGCTCCAGCGGTTTGCTGAGCTTGTGGCTGAGCAGGCGCTCGCGGGTACCGGCGTCGATGCGCGCACCCTTGGCGAGCAGCTTGATGCCGTTGCCGGCGACGATGTCCTCGGCCGCCTCGACCTCACGCTCGGCCGAACTGGCCACCATGTGGTTCAGGTAATGCGGGTTGACTTGCTCGCTGGAATCGTGGCTCATGGACGGCAGGGCGACGAAATGTTGCAGTCTGCGCTTGCCAACTTGCAGCCTGCTTGCGCCAAGCAGCGCTCAGTCGGTCTCGCCTGGGGGGAGTTCGAAATCGCCACGTTCCCAGGCGTCGATCAGCGCACGGGCGTCACTGAGCTGGGCCGAGGGCACGCGGACCTGGACCAAACCGATGGCCGGCAGTTCGCCGGCACCGCCGATCAGGCCATCGCCGCGCAGTTCGGGGTCGAGCCCGGCCTGGCGCAGCAGATCGACGATGAGCTGGCCCTCGAAGCCGTGACGTGCCGTGAAGACTGTTTCGTCCATCTTGGGCCCAGTATGCGCGATAGTCGTTGCCCATGTCCGACAGCCTCCAACACGCCAAGGCCCTGGTGATCGACGCCAACGCCAATGCGCGCATGCTGATCGTTTCCCACCTGAGGGACCTCGGCGTCGGCACGGTCAAGGCGGTCACCAAGACCCGCGACGCGCGGCTGGCCCTGGAGGCCGGGCGCTACGACATCGTCGTTTCCGACAACGACTTCGGCGAGGAGGCCGACAGCGGCCAGCAGTTGCTCGACGAGCTGCGCCGCGAACAGATCCTGCCGCAGAGCACGGTCTTCATCATGGTCACCGCCGATGCCAGCTATTCGGCGGTCGCCGGTGCGGCCGAGGCGGCGCTCGACGCCTACCTGCTCAAGCCCTACACCCTGGCCAGCTTTGCCGAGCGCCTGCATGCGGCCCGCCATCGCAAGCAGGCGCTCAAGCCCATCTTCGACGCGATGGACGCCGATCGCTTCGACGAGGCGGCCAAGCTCTGCCTGGAGCGCTTCGAGCAGCGCGCCGAGTACTGGCTGTACGCGGCGCGCATTGGCGCCGAGCTGCTGCTGCGCCTGAAGCGCAATGCCGAGGCGCGCTCGCTCTACCAGGCCATCGTCGAGGCCAAGACCGTGCCCTGGGCCAAGCTGGGCGTGGCGCGCGCCGAGTACGCCGCCGGCCAGCTGCAGCAGGCCAAGCAGACGCTCGAACTGCTGGTCGGCGAGATGCCGGACTACGCCGACGGCTGGGACGTGCTGGGCCGCGTGCAGATGGACGAGGGCAATCTGGAGTTGGCGCTGAAGACCTACAGCCAAGCGCTGGCGCTGACCCCGGGCTGCCTGCTGCGCGCGCAGCGCGCCGGCACCCTGGCCTTTTACGCCGGTCGCCGCGAGGAGGCATTGCGCCTGCTGGAAAGCGCCGCCGCCAACGGCCTGCGCTCGCGCCTGTTCGACTACTTCAGCCTGGTGCTGATCGCGCTGATCCAGTTCGACGCCGGCGAGCGCAAGGCGACGCGCCAGCAGCTGGAAACCTTCGACCAGCTGCTGCTCAAGCACAGCGGCTCGCAGCGCCTGCAGCGCCAGCAACTCGCCGTGCAGGCCCTGGTTGCCCTGCACGAGAGCCGCGCCGCCGACGCGGTGCTGGCGGCCGAGAAGCTGGGCCAGGCCCTGGACACGGCCGAGGCCGACCTGGAGGCCGCCTGCCTGGTGCTCGCCGTCTGGCGGCGCGTGAACCAGGCCGGCAGTCCGGCGCCGACCACCGAGACGGTGTTCCAGCGCCTGGCGCTGCGTTATTGCGTGAACAAGGCCAGCACCGAGGTGATGGTGGCGATGTGCGAGAGCGACGAGGCCGCTGCCGCCCTGGTGCGCAAGGCGCATGACCGGGTCTTCGAGATCGCCGAGCAGGCCATGACCCTGTCGTTGAAGGGCAAGCCCGAGCTCGCGGTGCGCTTGCTCGCCGAGCAGGGCGAGGCGACGCGCAACGCCAAGCTGATCGACATGGCGATGTCCGTGCTGAGGCGCCATGCGGCGCGCATCGAGGAGCGCGCCGCGCTGGAGGCCCAGGTGCGGGTCCTGCAGGAAGCCTGGGTGCTGCCGATCACCGGCAGCCTCGGCCGCGCCAAGGCCGGACAGCCGCTGCCGGTGCCGCTGAACACGCGCGGACCGGCGATCGAAGGGCCCGCTCCGCCCATCGACTGAGACCGGCGGTTCATCGCGTCTCGCCGCAGCTCATCGCAAGATGGCTGCATGGCGGGCGCGGCCTGCGCAAACTGCGGCCCATCAGCTTGGGAGTGCACCATGTCCTTCGTCCGCCGCAGCGCCTTCACCTTCCTGTTCGCCGTCGCCACGGTGGCCGCCATTGCCGCGCCTGCGGCCCTGGCCGCGCCGTTTGACGCCGGTCTGCGCTTCGGTGCCCAGGCCGGCGAGAAGGACTTCGAGCTGCCGATCTTTCCCGGCGCCCAGGTGCAGCGCGACGACAAGGAAGACAAGGCCGCCGTGCGCATGGAGCTCTGGGGCGGCGCCTTCGGCATGCGCATGGCGGTGGGCAAGTTCAGGTCCAGCGCCAAGCCCGAGGAGGTTCAGGCCTTCTACGCCAAGGCCCTGGCCGCCTATGGCAAGCCGCTGGTCTGCCAGGGCCCGGCAGCGAAGAGCGACAAGCCCAAGGACAAGGGCAGGGATGCGCCGCTGAGCTGCGACGACACCCGCGCCGACGGCCTGGTGCTGAAGGTCGGCAGCGAGCGCAACCAGCGCCATGTGGCGATCCAGCGCAAGGGCGAGGAAACCTTGTTCCAGATCGTGCGCATCGAGCTGCGGGGCGATTAGGGCCTGTTAACACTACGCGAAGCCGGCGCGTTGCCATCCAGAAAGGGCGCCGACGCGGCGCGAAGGGAAGCTGGGGCTCACTGCCCCGGCGAGCTTCGCAACAAAGTGGGCGCCCTTTTCTGGTGGCAACCCGGAGGGAACAGGCCTGCCGGGGCGCCATGCGTCGTTGCGTCGCTTGCCCAGGCGGACGCCTGGGCAGCGCGCCGCGCCTAGCCTGGCATCCCCGGCAGGTCTGTTCGCGTGCCTCCGCGTAGTGTTAACAGGCCCTGAAGGCTCAGCGGGCGTCGAGTTCGCGATGCCTTTTGAGCACCTTGCCGTGGTGGGCGAACTGCTGGGCCAGGGTCTCGACCAGGTAGACCGAGCGGTGCTGGCCGCCGGTGCAGCCGATCGCCACCGTGAGATACGAGCGCTGGTCGGCGCCGAAACTGGGTAGCCACTGGCTGATGAAGGCGCCGATCTGGCCCTGCATCAGCTGCACCTCGGGCTGGGCGCGCAGGAAGGCGGCGACCGGCTCGTCCTGGCCGGTCTGCGCGCGCAGCTCCTGCACGTAATAGGGGTTGGGCAGCACGCGCACGTCGAACACGAAGTCGGCGTCGCTGGGCACGCCATGCTTGAAGGCGAAGCTCTCGAAGATCAGGGTCAGCGAATCGCCGCGCACCGAAACCAGATCGCGTACCCAGGCGCGCAGCTGGGCGGCGCGCAGCTGGCTGGTGTCGATCACCGTGCTCTCGACCTTGATCGGCGCGAGCAGTTCGCGCTCGATCTCGATCGCGTCGATCAGCACGCGCTGGTTGTTGGCCGCGCCGCGCTCCTTCTCCTCGCCGCTGACATCGCGCAGCGGGTGCGGGCGCCGCGTCTCGCTGAAGCGGCGCATCAGGGTGTCGGTGCTGGCGTCCAGGAAAATCGAGCGCAGCGGCTGACCCTCGGCGCGCAGCTGCTTGATCAGCGGCAGCAGATGCGGCAGCGAGCCCTTGGAGCGCACGTCCACGCCGATCGCCACGCGGCGTTCGCCGCGATGGCTCTCGACCTTCAGGAAGTCCATCAGCAGCTCGGGCGGCAGGTTGTCGACGCAGAAGTAGCCGGCGTCCTCCAGCGCATGCATGGCGATGCTCTTGCCGCCGCCGCTGACCCCGGTGACCAGCACCAGGTCGTGGACCATCTCGCTCATGTCGTGCTCCCTGCCAGCAATTCCTTCGCATGGGCCAGGCCGGCGCCGCTGACCGAACCGCCGAGCATGCGCGCCAACTCCTGGGTCCGCGCGTCGCCGGCGACGGCCTGCACCTGGCTGCTGACGCCGGATTTGCCGCTGGTCTTGCTGACCACCCAATGGGCATCGGCACAGGCCGCCACCTGGGCCAGGTGGGTGACGGTCAGCACCTGGCGATCCTGGCCCAGCTGCTTCATCAAGCGGCCGACGGTGTGCGCGACCGCGCCACCGACGCCGGCGTCGATCTCGTCAAAGATCAGCGTCGGCGCGCCATGGCGATCCGCCTGTGCGGTGCAGACCGCGATGGCCAGCGCGATGCGGCTGAGTTCGCCGCCCGAGGCGACCTTGGCCAGCGGCCGCGGCGTGGCGCCGGCATGGCCGGCCACCAGCAGCTCGGCAGCCTCCAGGCCGAAGCTCTGCGGCTCATCCTGCTTGAGCAGCTGCAGCTCCAGCCGGCCGCCGGCCATGCCGAGCTCCTGCATCGCCGCGCTGACCGCCTTGGCGAGCTTGGGCGCGGCCTTGGCGCGCTGCTGGCTGACCCGAGCGGCTTCCGTGTCGTAACGCTTGCGCGCCGTCGCCACCGCGGCTTCCAGCTGGTCCAGATCGGCCTGCGCATCGAGCTCGGCAAGTTCGCGCCGCCAGCCGTCGACCACCGCCGGCAGCTCGGCGGGCGGTTGGCGGTAGCGGCGCGCCAGCTGCATCCAGCTGGACAGGCGCTCGTCCAGCTCGGCCAGTCGGTCGGGGTCTGGCTCGGCGCGGTGCAGGTAGGAACGCAGCGTGTGCGCCGCGTCCTCGGCCTGCGCCATCGCGCCGGCGACGGCGTCCAGCGCCGCCTGCAACTCGGCGTCGAAGCCGACCACCTCGCGCAGCAGGTTCTCGGCCGCCGACAGCCGCGACAAGGCGGTGTCATCGCCCTCGCTGATCGCGTCCAGGGCACCGCGGCCGGCGTCGATCAGGGCCTGGGCATGGCTGAGGCGCTGGTGCTCGGCATTCAGCTCGGGCCATTCATCGGCACCCGGGTTCAGCTTGCCGGCTTCCTCCAGCTGCCATTGCAGGCGTTCGCGTTCGCGGGTCAGATTGGCCTGCGCGTCGCGGGCCTGCTGCAGCCTGGCCTGCGCGCCACGCCAGTCGCTGAAGGTCTGGGCCAGCGGCGCGGCGTCGATGCCGGCGTAATCGTCGAGCAAGGCGCGCACGCTGGCCGGTCGGGTCAGCTTCTGCCAGGCATGCTGGCCATGGATGTCGACCAGCCACTCGCCGGCCTGGGCCAGCTGGGCGACGGTGGCCGGGCTGCCATTGATCCAGGCGCGGCTCTTGCCTTGTGCGTCGATAACGCGGCGCAGCAGCAGGCTGTCGGCCTCGTCGAAGCCGGCCTCCTCCAGCCAGGGCTTCAAGACGGCCGGCAGATCGAACTCGGCGCTCAGCTCGGCGCGCGCCGCGCCCTCGCGCACCACGGCGGCGTCGCCGCGACCGCCGAGCAGCAGTTGCAGCGCGTCGAGCAGGATGGACTTGCCGGCGCCGGTCTCGCCGGTCAGCGCGGAGAAGCCGGCGGACCAGTCGAGTTCAAGAGACGGGACGATGACGAAGTCCCGCAGAGAAAGTCGCTTAAGCATTGCCTTCGTACCAGCGAAGCTTGCGGCGCAGCGTCGCGTAATAAGACCACCCGGTCGGGTGCAGGAACTGGCTTTGGTGGGCGCTGCGCTGCACGGTGACCCGGTCGCCATGCTGGGCCTGGGTCAGGGTCTGCATGTCGAAGTTCACGCTGGCGTCGCGGCCGGCGACGATCTCCAGGCTGATCGGTCCGTGGTCGGGCAGCACGATGGGTCGGTTGGACAGCGCGTGCGAGGCGATCGGCACCATCACCCAGCCGGCAATGCCCGGGTGCAGCAGCGGACCGCCGGCGCTCATCGCGTAGGCGGTGGAGCCGGTCGGGGTGGCCACGACGACACCGTCGGCACGGATGTTGGCGATGAACTCGTCGCCGGCGTGGATGCGCAGCTCGACCATGCCCGCCGAGGAGCCGCGCGCCACCACCACGTCGTTCAGCGCCAGGCCCTCGAAGATCGACTGGCCGTCGCGCCAGACGGCGGCCTCCAGCATCGAGCGCGACTCGGTCTCGTAATCACCGGCCAGGATGGGCGCCAGCGCCTCGCGAAAGCCCTCGAAGGGAATGTCGGTGATGAAGCCCAGCCGGCCCTGGTTGATGCCGACCAGGGGCAGGCCAGTGCGCGCCACCTCGCGGGCAAAGCCCAGCATGGTGCCGTCGCCGCCGACGACCACGCCGAGGTCGCAGGCCTGGCCGATCTCCTCCGGCTCCAGCACCGGGTAGCCCTCGATGCCGGCGGCCTCGGCCGAACGGCGCTCCAGGGTCACGCGCAGGCCCTGCTGGCGCAGGAAATCGCGGATCTGCTCGATCACCGGGCCGATGCCGGGCGCCGGTTTGCCGACCAGGGCGATGTGCTGGAATGGTTTGCGCGCTCCCATGGGAGGGATGTTCGCACAGGGGTTTTCAACGCCTGTGAAGGGTGAACCCCTTCCTAGAATCGGCAACCATGCTGGACGACCGTGCCAAATCCCTGCTCAAGACCCTGGTCGAGCGCTACATCGCCGACGGCCAGCCCGTCGGTTCGCGCACCCTGTCCAAGGCCAGCGGCCTGGAGCTGAGCCCGGCGACCATCCGCAACGTGATGGCCGACCTGGAGGAGCTGGGCCTGATCGCCAGCCCACACACCAGCGCCGGCCGGGTGCCCACGGCGCTCGGCTACCGGCTCTTCGTCGACACCATGCTGACCGCGCGGCCGGCGCTGTTCGAGCAGGAGGTGCAGCAGTTGCAGGGCCAGCTCCAGCCCGACCAGCCGCAGCGCGTCATCGCCCACGCGGCCCAGGTGCTGAGCAGCCTGTCCAGCTTCGTCGGCGTGATCACCGCGCCGAAGAAGCCCTCGGTGTTCCGCCACATCGAGTTCCTGCGCCTGTCCGAGCGCCGCGTGCTCGTCATCCTGGTCAGCCCCGACGGCGATGTGCAGAACCGCGTCATCGTCACCGCCCAGGACCACACGCAGAGCGAGCTGCAGGAGGCGGCCAACCGGCTCAACGCGCAGTACACCGGGCTCACGCTGGAGGTAGTTCGCGAGCGCCTGCGCGCCGAGGTCGAGCAATTGCGTGGCGAGATCGCCAGCCTGATGAGCGCCGCGGTGCAGGTCGCCAGCCCGGACGCCGAGGCCGAGCAGGTCGTCATCAGCGGCGAGCGCAACCTGCTCACCGTGCAGGACTTCAGCCAGGACCTGGGTAGCCTGCGCAAGATGTTCGGCCTGTTCGAGGAAAAGGCCCAGCTGATGCGCCTGCTCGACGTCAGCAGCCGCGCCGAGGGCGTGCGCATCTTCATCGGCGGCGAGAGCCAGGTCGTGCCCTTCGAGGAGCTCTCCATCGTCAGCAGCCCCTACGAGGTCGACGGTCAGGTGGTCGGCACCCTGGGCGTGATCGGCCCGACGCGCATGGCCTACGAGCGCATGATTCAAATTGTCGATGTGACCGCGCGCATGGTCGGTCAGGCCTTGTCGAGTCGCTGACCCCCCGTCCGGCCCTGGTTTGCGCTGCGACAAATCGGGGGTCGCGGTCGCTGCCTAGCATCGGCACATGCAAGGCAATGACGTTGAACATGACACCATCCCCGCAGCGCTGGACACCGCCGGCGGGCGTCAGGCGCCACCCGTGCTGGTGCCGCTGGCGGGCGACCCCGAGACCTTGTGGCGGGCGCTTGCGCAGGTGCCCGAGCGCCGTGCGGCCCATCTCGGCGAAGCGCTGATCGAGGCGGGGCTGCTGCGTCGCTCCCAGCTCCGGGAGGCCTTGCGTCAACAGTCGGCCTTGCCGGAGCATGTTGTCATTGGCGAGCTGCTCGTCCAACTGGGAAAGCTGACCACGGCGCAATTGCGCAGCGTGCTGGCGCAATGGATGGGCGTGCCAACGGTCGATCTCGCCGTGTTCGAGCCCGAGCCCGAGGCGCTCAGCTGCGTCAGCGCGCTGCTGGCGACGCGTGAGGGCGTGCTGCCGCTGATGCTCCGCGACGACAACCTGGTCGTCGCCGTCATCGACCCCTGGGATCACCGGCTGCTGGACCGACTGCGCTTCGGCGCCGAGCGCCGTATCCGCCCGGTGTTGCCCAAGCCCGGCACGCTGGCACCGGCGCTCGCCAGGGCATACCGCACGCAGTCCACGCCGCCGCCCGCAAGTCCGGCCACCGGCAATGCCTCGATGGGCTTGTTCGAGCTGGCCGAGGAGCTCAAGCGCGTCACCGCGGAATCGGGCGACGTCGCCGTCGACATCGTGTCCGAGTCCGACAACACCCTGGTGCGCCTGGTCAATCGCCTGATTGCCGACGCCATCGAGATGCGCGCCTCGGACATCCATGTCGAAACCTACGAGCCGCCGCGCGCGGTGCGGATCCGCATGCGCGTCGACGGCGAGTTGCGCCGTTACCTGGAACTGCCGGCGCGCGTGCGCTTTGCCTTGGTGGCGCGGCTGAAGATCATGGCCGACCTCGACATCTCGGAGCACCGGCGGCCGCAGGACGGCAAGCTCGACTTCTCGCGCTTTGGCGGTCAGCGCATGGAGCTGCGCATGGTCACGGTACCGACGGCCGGTGGACTGGAGGACGTGGTGCTGCGACTGCTGGGCGGCGTCAAGCCCATGCCGCTGGATCGCATCGGGTTGAGCCACGACAACCTGGCCGCTCTGCGTCAGCAGATGGCCAAGCCCCATGGCCTGCTGCTGATCTGCGGCCCGACCGGCTGCGGCAAGACGACCACCCTGCACTCGGTGATGCGGGAGCTGAACCAGGACAACCGCAAGATCTGGACCGCCGAGGATCCGATCGAAATCACCCAGGAGGGCCTGCGCCAGGTGCAGGTCAATGCACGCATCGGCTGGACCTTCGCGGCCGCCATGCGCACCTTCCTGCGTGCCGACCCCGACATCATCATGATCGGCGAGATGCGCGACGAGGAGACGGCGCGCATCGCCGTCGAGGCGTCGCTGACCGGCCATCTGGTGATGTCCACCCTGCACACCAACTCGGCGCCGGAGTCGGTGACGCGGCTGTTGGAAATCGGCCTCGATCCCTTCATGTTCTCCGACTCCCTGCTGGGTGTGCTGGCCCAGCGCTTGGTGCGCAGGCTGTGCGTCGACTGCCGCGTCGCCGAGCCATTGCATGCCGCCGCCGAACGGTCCCTGGCCCGGCTCTACCTGCAAGGTGCGGGTGTTGTGGAACCCGATGCAGAAGCCAGCTTGATCACCAGCTGGCGCGCTCGGCATGGGCAGGACGGTGTGTTGCGTCAATACCGCCGGCATGGCTGCCAGGCCTGCGCCGGCAGCGGCTACCGTGGCCGGCTCGGCATTCATGAGCTGGTCGTAGCCGACGACGCCTTGCGTGAGCTGATCCGCCACCGGGGCAGTGCGCAGTCGATGTTCGAGGCAGCAAGGGCGGCCGGCATGCGCACCTTGCGGCAGGACGGCATCGAGAAGGTCATGCTCGGCCTGACCGACCTGCCCGAGGTCCTGGCCGCCACCAGCGTTTGAAGCCCAGGGAGTTCCCGATGGACAGAGCGCCGACGCAACTGCCACCCAGCGTGCTGGCCCAACTGGGCCAAGACATGCTGCGGCTGGCCCAGCAACTGCAAACCGAGACGGCGCTCAGCGAGGCCGGCCGCAGCCGCCTGGTCGAGCTGGAGGCATTGGGGCGGGAGTTGCAGACCTTGGTCCACGCGCTGGGGCCGGGCGTGCGCAGCGAGCCCGAGACCCTGTCCCTGCTGGAGGCCGTGCAGTCGACCCGGCGCCTCTGGTTGACGGAGCTGGCGCGCCGGGGCTTGCAGGTCCAGGTGAGTGGGCAGGGCCTGAGCTGTCACGTCGATCCCGCCCAGCTTCAGCATGCGCTGGACCTGCTGTTCGCCCATGCACTGGCGGCCGGCGTCGACCTGCGCCTCAGCGTGCAGGCGGACGGAATCGGACAGCCAGAAGTCGCTGTACAAGGTGCCGGAACGGGCCCTGACCCGGCCGAGTTGCACGGGCAGCTACTGCAATGGATGAGCCGCGCCATGCCTTGGCGACTGACGCGGGTCAGCCCCGCGCCGGGCGGCTGGTGCCTGAGGTTGACGCTGGCGGCGGCGACGGCGGCTGCCGAACTCGTCGATGCGCAGGCGATGGTGCTGCCGCGCCGCCGCTGGAGCCAGCTGGACCGCATCCTCGTTGTCGATAACGACGAGCGTACGCGCGCCGTGGCTGCCGGTTTGCTGAGGGAGGCCGGCTTGCGTGGCGACTGCGTGGCCTCGATCACTCAAGCCGAGGCGGCATTGCGCGACGGACTGCCCAGCGCCGTGCTGTGCGGCTACCCATTGCAGGATCCCCGCGTCGATGCGCTTCGCACCAGCATCGAGCGACAGCGCCCCGGGCTGCGTTTGGTCGAGATGGTCAACGCGCCCCATGTCTTCGCTGCCGGCAGCACCGACGGCAGCATTCCGGCGCGCATCTCTCGTCACGACTTGCCGCATACCTTGCTGGCTTCGTTGGCGGACTGACTCGGCGGTGGGTTGATCGCCTGAGACAATGCCCGTTGGCGGGCCGCTAGCTCATGCTTGGTTAGAGCAGCAGACTCATAATCTGTTGGTGCCGTGTTCGACTCACGGGCGGCCTACCACCTGCCACCTCGACACTCATCGGCGGGCGTACTTCGCGCGGCTCAGCTCGCTGATCACTGCCCGTGATCGCTTGGAGAACTCGCCCTGTGGATCGTCCAGCCGACGGGCAGCCTCACCGGTTGATCGCGATTGGATCAGCCGGGCGATGTCACCTGCCGCTTGGTGAAAGGCCTTGTGGTCGTCAAGCAGCTCGCTGAAGCCAGGCCGGTTTCCCCAGCGCTGCCGGCCGACACCGTGCAGCCAGCGACCGAGCTCGCACTGGTCGTCGCGGCAAACGGTCTCCGGCTCCGGCAACTCGCCGCCGTTGAGCGCGTTGCGCAACCGCGTCTTCCAGCGGCGGTGCGCCTCGGCCGCCGCATCGAAGTCGATGCCGACGGCCGCCACGTCGTAGGTCGCGCCTTCTGGTAGCACGAAGCTGGAGACCCGCTCCGACAGCGCGTTGGCTTGATCGCGCAGCGAGGCCGATGCTGCTGCGGTTTCTTCGACAAGGGCGGCGTTCTGCTGGGTCATGCGGTCCAACTCGGCGACCGCCTCGCTGACTTGGGTCACGCCGGTGGCCTGCTCGCGTGCGCCGACGGCGATGTCGCCAAGCAGTTGCTGCATCGACTGCGATGACTGCACGATCTGATCGATTGATTGCTGGGCCTGCGCGACCACGGCTGCGCCACGCTCCACGCTCTCCGTGCTGCCGACGATCAGCGACTTGATCTCGCGCGCTGCGGTCGCTGATCGCTGCGCCAGCGAGCGTACTTCCGACGCCACCACGGCAAAGCCGCGACCCTGCTCGCCGGCCCGGGCCGCCTCCACCGCCGCGTTCAGTGCCAGGATGTTGGTTTGGAAGGCGATGCTGTCGATCGTCCCGATGATGTCATTGATGCGCTTGGAAGCCCCGTCGATCTCTTGCATCGTGGCCACCATGCTGGCCATCACCTGTCCGCCTTCGATGGCAACGTCAGCGTTGTGTAGCGCCAACTGTGCCGCCTGCTGGGCATGCTCGGCGGTCGAGCGCACCGTCGAACCGACTTCTTCCATCGACGCTGCCGACTCTTCCAGATTGGCTGCCGTCTGCTCGCTGCGCGCCGACAGGTCCATCGCGCCGCTGGCGATCTGGGTGCTCGCAGTGACCACGGAGCTGGCGCCCTCACGGACTTGCGAAACGATGGCCCGCAACGCATCTTGCATCTCCCGCAATGCGAGCATCAGGCGCGCCGCCTCGTCGCTGCCCCATGGGGACGGCGTTGTCGTCAGATCGCCCTCGGTCATGGCTCGCAGGTGGCGGCGGACCTCACGCAGGCCGCCGTTCATCACCTTGGCGAACGACAGGAATAGGTAGGCGGCCAGCAGCAGAAAGGCTGCGCTGATCGCCAAGGCGCCGACCCGCCGGCTACGCAGATCGGCTTCGCGTTCGGCAAGCAAGTGGTCCAGCGCCTTGAACAGACTGGCGCCGACCTGCGCCAGTTCCGCGTCCATCGCGGTCGCGGTCGCTTGCCAGTCTGCGACGCCACTGCCGCCGGCCAGCACGAGGTCTTTGTGCGTCCTCAGCAGGGTCTGCAGGCGTTGCAGCGTTGCGGGCTGCAGCTCGCGCATCCAGGCGGCGTCGCCGTGCATGCCCCTCACCTTGTCGATCGCCGCGCTGAGATCGACCAGCAATGGCTCGGCCAGCACCAGGGTCTCGACGAGTTGCTGACGCAGCGAGGCTTGCTCCTCGGCGGCCAGCAAGGTTTGCAGGTCGACACTGGCCGCGCTGGCGTCGCGCAGCCGTGGCAGGCGAACCAAGCCGCCGTCCATCAGGTAGTAGGTGTCCAGCATGGGGTCCAGCATCAGGCCGGAGTGGTCCAAGGCCACGGTGAGCAGGTCCAAGGCGGCGCGGGCGGCGCGGTCGTGGGCCTGGAAAGCTGCGATTCCGCTTCGTCCCGGGCTCGCGGCCAGCGCACTCTTGAGCGCTTGGTAGGACTTTTCGGTCGCGAGCTGCGCACCGTACTCACGCTGCGCCGCCTCCAGGCTGCTGAGGTCTGGCGCGCTGCCCTGACCACGTCGTAGTGCCTGCAACTGCGGCATCAGTTGCAGCAAAGGGCGGGCATAAGCGATGCCATCGCGCTCGAGGGCGACGAAGGCGATGGCCTCGGCCCGATCGCGCAGGTAGACCACCAGCAACATGCCAAAAGGCACCATGAAGGCCAGTGTGATGGCCAATGCCTTGTCGCGGAAACGAAGCCGGCGGAACAGGCGCACGCCGGGCGCCCACAAGCCATGGTGCTCGAAGAAGCTGGATTCTTGTTCTTGATCGATTCGTTTCATGGCTTTGCCTGGCATATAAACTTTTTCGAATATAGGCATGCTGTCTAGCGCGATCCTTACGCTGTTGTCAGCACGCTTCAAGCGCTCGCGCGGAACGCCGGGTTACCGCCCTAGAGTCGGCGCATGAAGACCGACGCCATCGTTCATCTGTTTGACTGGCCCTTCGCCCGCTGCGAGGCCGCGCTGCCGGCGATCGCCGCAGAAGGCTATGGCGCGATCCAGATTTCGCCGCCGCAGCTCAGCATCGACGAGCCGGCCTGGTGGGGTCGCTACCAGCCGCTGGACTTCCGCCGCATCGAGGGTCCGCTGGGCGACGAGGCCGGGCTGCGCCGCTTGGCCGATGCCGCGCACCGGCTCGGCCTCAGGCTACTCGTCGACGTGGTGCTCAACCACATGGCCGGCGGCGCGCACGCGCAATCGCTGCAGTACGCGCACTTCGGCCCCGAGCATTTCCATCCCCGCGTCGACATCGACTACCGCGATCTGCGCTCGATCCGCGAGGGCTGGCTGGTCGGCCTGCCCGACCTGCGCACCGAGCACCCCCATGTGCGGGCCGAGGCGCGGCGCTATCTGGAGCTGCTGATCGATTGCGGCGCCGACGGCTTTCGCTTCGACGCCGTCAAGCACATGGAGCCCGAGTTCTTCGCCGCGGTGCTCGCCGGGCTGCAGGCCGACGGCTACGGCGAGTACATCCTGCAGCCCGGCCATGAGCCCGCGATGCGCGAGTTCCTGCCGCAGATGGATCTGATGGATTTCTCGCTCCACCAGAGCTTGGCCAAGGCGCTGGGCTCCGATGGCGATTGGTCGGCGCTGGATCGGGTTCATGAGGATCCGGACGCCGCGCTACCGCCGGGTCGCGGCGTCGCCTTCGTCACCAACCACGATCTCGAGCTCGAGCAGTACGGCGGCTTTGCGCTGCCGGTCGACGGCATGGCCTTGGCGCATGCGTTCACCGTCTGCAGGCTGCAGTCCCGGCCCCTGGTCTGGATGGACCACCGTGACGACCCGGTGCTGCGTGCCGCGCTGCGCTTGCGTGCGCGCGCCGCGGCGGGCGGTGGCTGGCAGACCCTGCAGGCGAGCCGCCAGCTGCTGGTCTGGCGCAGCCTGGACGGGGGCGCGCTGCTGGTCTTCAACGCGGCCGGCGCGCCGCGGCATCTGGAGACCGGCTGGCTGGGCGGCGGACATTGGCGTGATCTGGTCGAGGACAAGGAGCTGGCACCCGGTGCGGTGCTCGGCCCCCGGCAGCCAGGGCTTTATCTGCGGCCCTGAATGCAAAGACCCGGCCTGGGCCGGGTCTTTTCTTGGGAGCGACAGCGCTGCAGGCTGCGGTTCAGCTGGCGCTGCTGCGCTTGGCGGTCACGACCACCGTCGGCAGACGGGGGATCGCTTCCTCGCGGGCTTCGCTGGCGCTGATCTCGGCCTTGATGGCCTTGCCCAGCGGCGCGAAGGTGGCCGCGCTGGCGGCGGTCATGCCGATCATCACGGTCAGGGTCAGGACTTCGCCAAGGCGGGTCAGGAAGTGGCGGGTGTTGAAGCGGGTCATGGTGTCTCTCCGGGTCTGCAGCGTTGTCGATGGAGTGGACTGTGCCGACCCGCGGTCCGCGGCGCGAGCGCCTTGCGATGAGTTGCAGCAGCGGGCGATGAACGGAGCGCTGCCGCGCATGGACCGACACTGGCACGATGTCCGATGTCTACCGATTGCTGCCCCTGGACCCTGCCGTCGAGGTCGACGAGCTGTTGGCGCTGCGCCGCCTCGCCCATGGCCAGGAGGCCGAGCTGCTGGGCATCGCGGCCGAGGCGTTCCCGCCGTTGCAGCAGCAGCGCTGGGAGCTGCAGGCCAGCAACGAGAGCCATCTCGGCGCCTGGCGCGACGGTCGCCTGGTCGGCGCGATCAGCTGGGCGGCTGATGAGGAGGACCCGGCGGCGCAGTGGATCAGCTCCCTGGTCGTCGACCCGGCGGAGCAGCGCCTGGGTGTGGCGACGCGGTTGCTGTTTGCGCTGGATCAGCTGAACCGGGGCCGGCCGCTGACGATCTGGGTGGCCGCCGGCAACGGCCCGGCGCTGGGCTTTGCCGAGGCGATGGGCTTTCGCCGCCTGGGCCGCGCGCAGGCGCAGATCAAGCTGCGGCGGTCCAGCTAGCCGGCTTCAAGGCCTTCGGCCAGCCGGCAAAGCCCTGGCTTTTCTGCCTACCGTCGCGAAGCGGCGGCCGGCAACATGGCCGGATCGCATCACCGATTGCCCGGGAGCCTGCATGGAAGCTGCCGAAAGCCACCACGATTTCGAGACCGCCGGCCGCCTGGTGCTGACGGCCCTGCGCCGCCGCTTCGGCCTGGATGTCTGGACCATCTCCCGCGTCAGCGGCGATCAGATGGTGTTGCTGCAGGCCGAGGGCCAGCTCGGCGCGATCGCCGAGGGCCAGGTACTGCCCTGGGCCGACAGCATCTGCTGGCGCATGGTGCATGGGCCTGGTTCGCTGCGCTGGGCGAGCGATCTGCAGGCGGTGGTCGCCTTGCGCGACGCACCGCTGGCGGCCGGCGTCGGCAGCTACATCGGCTGGCCGCTGCGCCGCGAGGACGGCAGCCTGTTCGGCGTGCTCGCAGGCCATGGTCTGGCGGCGCGTGCGCCCTTGAGCGCCGACGACCAGGGCCTGGTGCAACTGCTCGCCGAGCTGCTGACCACCGCCATGCAGCTGGAGTTGCGCTGCGCCGAGGCGTCCCGGCTCAACGAGCATCTGTCGCTGGAGGCCCTGGCCGACGGCCTGACCCTGCTGCATGGGCCGGCCGCCTGGGAGACCCTGCTCGACGCCGAGGAGCGCCGCAGCCACCGCTTCGGCCACCCGGCCGCGGTGCTGATGCTGGAGCTGGAGGGCGATGCCGAGGCCCACGACGACCGCCTGGTGCTGGCCGCCGACTGCCTGCGCGAGGCGGTGCGCGATCAGGACGCGGTCGCCCGCCTGGGGCCGGCGCGCTTTGCGGTGCTGGCGGTCGAATGCGACGCCGACGGCACCGCCTCGCAGCTGCGCCGCGTGCAGGCCGGCTTGCAGGCCGAGGGCCTGAAGGCCCGCTACGCCAGCCGGCAGCGCGATCCGCGCGGCAGCCTGCAGCAGGCCTGGCGCGAGGCGGAAGGCGCGCTGGCCTCGCATTGACCCCCGTCAGCGCGCTGCAAGCCCAGCCTGCCTAGACTGGGCCGATGCTGACGGCCTACATCACCCACCCCGCCTGCGAACGCCATGAGATGGGCCCGGACCACCCGGAATGCCCGGAGCGGCTCGCGGCGGTCAGCGACCATCTGCTCATCAAGGGCCTGATGGACTGCGTGCAGCCCTTCGAGGCGCCGGTGGCGACGCGCGAGCAGCTGCTGCGCGTGCACAGCGCGCTCTGGCTGGACAGACTGCAGGCGATCTCGCCGGCGCTCGGCCATGTGCCGGTCGACCCCGACACCTGGATGAACCCGCACACCCTGGAGGCGGCGCGGCGGGCCGCCGGCTCGGCGGTGCTGGCCGTTGACCTGGTGATGCGCGGCGAGGCGCCGAACGCCTTCTGCGCGGTGCGCCCGCCCGGCCACCATGCGGCGCGCGCGCAAGGCGCCGGCTTTTGCTTCTTCAACAACGCCTCGGTCGCCGTCGCGCATGCGCGGCGCGCGCATGGCCTGGCCCGCGTGGCGCTGGTCGATTTCGATGTTCACCACGGCGACGGCAGCGAGGACATCTGGGCCGGCGAGGAGGGCGTGCTGCTGTGTTCCAGCTACCAGGCCGGGCTTTACCCGTTCCGCGACGACGCCCCGCCGGCCGCCAATGTGGTGCTGGCGCCGCTGCCGGCACGCTCCGGCGGCCAGCTGGCGCGCGAGGCGATCGCCCGAAGCTGGCTGCCGCGCCTGGCGGACTTTGCGCCGGAGCTGATCGTCATCAGCGCCGGCTTCGACGCGCACCGCGAGGATGAGCTGGGCAGCCTGGGCTGGGTGGAGGCGGACTACGCCTGGATCACCCAGCAGCTCGTCGCCCAGGCCAGGGTGTCAGCACAGGGGCGCATCGTCTCGCTGCTCGAAGGCGGCTATTCCTTGAGTGCGCTGGGTCGCAGCGTCGCCGCGCATTTGCGCGAGCTGGTGCAGTAGCCATGGATGCCCACCCGCTCACGCCGCTGATCGCCCCGCGTTCGATCGTCGTGCTGGTAGGCAGCCAGCCGAGCGCTCAGGCCGAACTCTTGCTCGCGCAGATCAAGGCGCAGCGCTTCCAGGGCGAGTTCGCGATCGCCGATGTGCAGCGCAGCGGCACCCTGGCCGAGCTGTCGCAGGCGCGTGCCGATCTTGCCGTGCTGGCCCTGCCGCAGCCCGAGCGCGCCGCCGGCGTCGAGCTGGCCGGCCGCATCGGCTGCCGGGCGGCCTTGTTGCTCGGCAGTGGGGCAGAGCTCATCGAGTCCAGGCAGCTGGCCGAGATTGCCGAGCGCGAGCGCCTGCATCTGCTGGGGCCGAACAGCCTGGGTCTGCAGAACCCGGCCCTGGGTCTGAACGCCAGCCTGGCCGGCCCGCTGGCCCGCCCAGGCGGTCTGGCCCTGGTCTCGCAGTCCGGCGCGCTGACCTCCACCCTGCTCGACTGGGCGCAGCGCAATGCGGTGGGCTTTTCCAAGCTCATCCATGTCGGGCCGCACAGCCCGGTCGATGTCGCCGAGCTCTTGATGGCGCTGGCCCATGACCGCGCGACCCAGGCCATCCTGCTGCATGTCGAGGGCTTCAGCGACGCGCGCCGCTTCATGAGCGCGCTGCGCCTGGCGGCGTCGAGCAAGCCGGTGCTGGTGCTGAAGACCGGGCGCCGTCAGTCGGGCCAGGAGCAGGCGCTCACGCACAGCGGCTCGCTCGCGCATCGCGATGAAGTTTTTGACGCGGCGCTGCGCCGCTGCGGCGCGGTGCGCGTGGACAGCGCCACCGGCCTGTTCGCCGCCGCCCGCCTGCTCGGCAGCAGCCAGCTGCGCTCCCGCTACCGCGGCGGCCTGCGCTTGGGCCTGCTCAGCAATGGCAGCGGCCCGGCGGTGATGGCGGCGGACCGCGCCGAGCAGGTCGGCCTGCAGATCGCCGCCTGGCAGGACCTGCCGGTGCAGCCGGGCGAGGCGGCCGATTTCGCGGCGCCGCTGCGCGCGCTGCAGGCCGAGGTCGATGCCCTGCTGGTGCTGCATGCGCCCTTGCTCGGCGCCGACCCCGAGGGCAGCGCCCAGGGCCTGGTCGATGCCTTGCCGCAGCTCGAGCGCCCGCTGCTCAGCTGCTGGCTGGGTGAGGGCCAGGCCGAGGCGGCGCGCGCCCGCCTGGGCGCGGCCGGCATTCCCAGCTTCCGCACGCCGGAGGCCGCGGTCGGCGCCTTTGCCCATCTGGCCGATTACCACGCCCACCAGCGCCTGCTGCAGCAGGTGCCCGCACCGCTGGATGTTGACGCGCCGCCGCAGCTCGACGGCGCGCGCCTGCTGGTCGACAGCCTGCTCGCGCAGCGCCGCAGCCTGCTGACCGAGATGGAAAGCAAGAGCCTGCTGGCCGCCTTCCACATCCCGGTCACGACCACCCTGCGCGCCGCCTCGCCGCATGAGGCCATGCTGATCGCCAGCCAGCTGGGTTACCCGGTGGCGCTGAAGATCGAGGCGGAGGGCATCAGCCACAAGGCCGAGGTCGGCGGCGTGATGCTGGGCCTGCGCGACGCCGCCGCGGTGCGCGACGGCTACGAGCGACTGATCGCCCGCGTGCGCCGCGCCCGGCCCGAGGTCGGCGCGGTGGCGGTCACCGTGCAGCCGATGGCCGCGCAGCAGGACGCGCTGGAACTGCACATCGGCCTCAAGCACGAATCGCCGTTCGGGCCGGTGATCGTGTTCGGCGCCGGCGGCGCCGAGGTCGAGCTGATCGCCGACGTGGCCATGGAGCTGCCGCCGCTGAACCGCTTCCTGGCCCAGCAGCTGATGCGCAGGGCGCGGGTCTGGCGGCATCTGCAGGGCCTGCCGGCCGCGGTGCACGAGCAGCTCGAAGCGCTGCTGCTGCGCGTCAGCGAGATGGCCTGCGAGCTGCCCCAGCTGCGCGAGATGGACATCAACCCGCTGCTGGTCGACGCCTTCGGCCTGGTGGCGGTGGATGCCCGCGTGCTGCTGGCCGACCAGCCGCTGGCGCCGGGCAGCCAGCCCTACCGGCATCTGGCGATTCGCCCCTACCCGGCACAGCTGAGCCAAAGCCTGCCGCTGCGCGACGGCCGCATCTGCCAGCTGCGGGCGATTCGCCCGGACGACGCGGCGGCCCTGCAGCAGCTGGTCGCGGGACTCTCCCCGCAAAGCCGCTACAACCGCTTTGCCGCGACCCTGACCGAGCTGCCGCCTGCCCTGCTCGCGCGTTTCAGCCTGATCGATTACGAGCGCGAGATGGCCCTGGTCGCGCTGCTCGGCGACGAGATCGTCGGCGTTGCCCGCTACACCACCAACCCCGGCGGACGCAGCGCCGAATTCGCCTTGCTGGTCGCCGACAGCGCCGCCGGCCAGGGCCTGGGCCGGCGCCTGATGGAGGCCTTGATGGCGGTCGCCCGCGAGCAGGGCCTGGCCCAGCTCGACGGCCTGGTGCTGCGCCAGAACGACGCCATGCTCAAGCTGGTGCGCGGCCTGGGCTTTGCCGTCCAGCCCTACGCCGACGAGCCCGACTTCCGCCTCGTCACGCGCCTGCTTTGACGATCACAGTTGCTTGAAGCGGTGTGCATAGGCCGAGCTGACCTCCAAGGTCTCCGGCCGGTTCTTCAGGCTGATCGCCAGCTTGCCGCTCAAACTGCGGCTGACCGCCTTGATCGCGCGGGCATTGACGATGGTCGAGCGGTGCACCTGCCAGAACAGCTCGCCGTCCAGGCGGGCGACCAGCTCCTTCAAGGGCAGCGAGATCAGCGCCTCGCTGTCCGCGGTGACCACGGCCACGTATTTGTTGTCGGCGCGGAAGTAGGCGACGTCGTCGACGGTGATCAGCTGCAGCTCCTTGCCGCGCTGCACGGTGATCCAGCGCAGCGGTTCGATGGCAGGCTGCAGCTTGGCGACCAGATTGGAGAGGTCGGCCGGTGGCTGGGCCAGGCGTTCCTTGACGCGCTGCAGGGTGCGCGCCAGCTTCACCGTGTCCAGGGGCTTGAGCAGGTAGCCGACCGCGCCCTCGTCGAAGGCCTGCAGCGCGTACTGGTCGTAGGCGGTGATGAAGACGACGTGCGCGCGTCCTGCCGCCAGCCGGGCCAGTTCCAGGCCGGAGAGGCCGGGCATCTGCACGTCGAGGAAGCAGACCTGCGGCTTCAGGGCGTCCAGCGCCTGCAGCGCTGCATGGCCGTCGTGCACGGTGGCGACGACCTCGGCCTGCGGCCAGAGCCGGCGCAACTCCTCGCCGATCTCGGCGGCAAGCAGCGGCTCGTCCTCGGCGATCAGCAGTCTGGGGGTATTCATCGGGATCGGCCCAGTGAGCAGCGGGTTGGCTGGGTCGCGGCAGTCCGCAGATCCAGGGGCCGCCGTGGAACCGGCTTTGCCGGGCCACTGGCGGCGCCCCCTTGAGGGGGCCGGCGAAGCCGGTACGGGGTGGGCTTGTTCATGGCCATTGCAGGGTGAAGCGGGGCAGATCATCGCCGCCGATTTCGAGGCGGGCGGCGGGTCCGAGCACCGCCCGCAGCCGCTCGCGCAGCGGATCCAGCTCAACCTGCCGCGCCGCGGCCCAGGTGCGCTCGCCGTCCGGGCCCAGCGCGTCGATGTGCAGGCGTGCCGGTCGGCCGGCAACGGCGACCTCGCCGGTCAGCTGCCAGATCGCGCCGGGATCGGCGAGCAAGGGGCGCAGCAGGGGCAGCAGCACCAGTGGCGCCATCGGCAGCGTCAGCAGGGCCTCGGGCAGGCTGACGAGCAGGCGTTCGTTGCCCTGGGCCTCGCGGCTGCTGAGTCGCGCATAGGCCTGCAGCGCGTCGAGCTCGCGGCCGAGCAGGGACTCGCTCGCCTGCGCATGCGGCTGCAAGGCGCGCAGCAGGTCGATCAGGGCCCCGAGTCGGCGCCGAGCCTGCTCGGGGCTGCTGGCGAGTTCGGCGTCGATGCGTTGCAGGCGTTCGAACAGCAAGGGCGGGTCGACCCGCGCCTGCAGCGCCAGCAGCTCGGTGGCGGCGAGCTCGCGCTGGCGCTCGGCATGCTGCAGTTCGGCGGCCACGCGGGCCGCCTCGGCGCGCTGGTTGAGCCGGCGCTGTGCGACCACGGCCACGCCCAGGCCATGCCAGAACACCGTGGTGCTGGCCAGCACGATGTTGTTCCACTCGGTCCACCAGGGCTCGGCACCCAGCAGGGGTTCCAGCAGAGGGCCGATCAGCCAGACGCCGCAGACCACCTCGATCAGCACCACCAGCGGGTAGGCCAGGGCCGGCGCCATCAGGCGCTGATCGACCAGGCGGTGGGCAAAGCCGAGCAGCAGCACCAGCGGGAAGCCGAACTGCAGCACGTTGTAGAGCAGCGCGATGCTGACGCGCATGTCCAGGCCGGGGTTGCCCAGCGGTGTGCCGTTCGCAAACAAGGTGGCGGCGCCGACGAAGACCGCCCAGCCGCTGTCCGCCCAGCGCCAGTCGCGCAGTTGCTGCAGCAGGGCCTGGGCGATCATGCTGGCGGCTCCGTGGCGAAGCGCAGCGGCAGGCGCAGCGTGACGATCAGACCGCGCGGCTGGTTGATCGTCAGGCTCAGCGACTGCTCGTCGCCGTACAAGGCCTTGAGCCGCGCACGCAGGGTCGCCAGGCCGGTGCCATGGCCGCTGCTCGAACCCATGCCGCGGCCGGTGTCGGCATGCACGAGCAGTAGATGCTCGCCGTCGCGGCGCGCGCTGATCGCCACCTCGCCGCCGGTGACCAGCGGCGCCAGGCCATGCTTGATGGCGTTCTCGGCCAGGGTCAGCAAGGCGGTGGCCGGCAGGCGGGCCTGCTCCAGACCGGGTTCGATGTCGAAACGGATGCGCAGCCGGGTCTCGCCCATGCGGCGTTGGTGCAGGGCCAGGTAGGCGCGCACCAGGCGCAGCTCGCGCGAAAGTAGCGACTCGGCCTCGCGCAGCTCGGGCAGGGCCTCGCCCAGGTAATCGAGCAGGTCGGCGAGCATGGCGCGTGCCTCGCGTGGATCGGTCTGCGCGAGCCGGCGCAGATGGGCCAGGGTGTTGAAGAGGAAATGCGGCTCGACCTGGGCCTGCAGCAGCTGCAGGCGCGCGGTGTCCAGCTGGCGCTCCAGCAGCTGTTGCTCGGTGCGCAGCTGCGCGGCGCTGCTGCGGTTCAAAGCCGCGCGCCGCATGTACTCGAAGGCGGCGACCAGACAGCCGGCCTGGGTCAGCAGCACCTGCAGGGTGTAAAGCGAGGGCAGGCCGATGTCGCCGCCCTTCATGCGCCATAGCAAGACGCTGCCGCTGGCCAGCAGGCCGGCCGTGGCGCAGACCAGGGTCAGCAACAGCGGACCGGCGAGCCCTTCGCGGCGCTTGAGCAGCGGCAGGCCGAGCGCGACGGCGAGCAGCATCGCCGCCGTGGTGGCGCCGACATTGGCGACCTGCCAGTGCAGGCTGGCCCAGCAAGCGAAACCAGGGTCATGCCGCTGCAGCAGGCAGGACAGGCCCTGGGGCAGGTTGGCGGTGATCAGCAGGCCCAGCCAGAGCAGGGCACCGACAAGCAGCGGGCGGGGCAGGGTCAAGGGTCAGCGCGGATCGGTCGCGGCGGCGAGTTGGGTGGCGACGGATTCATCGCCGAAGCGGATGTTAAGAACATAGCGCTGTGCGCTCGCCGCGCGGCAGTCCAGGCCCTGCAACGCGCTGCGCACACGGGCCTGGTAGCGCCGCGGCCCGTCGATGGACTCGATGCGCTGCAGCCCCTTGGCGTCGACGACGAACTGCACGCGCACCGTCCCTTCGATGCCCAGCTCGTTCTTCGCGCTGGCCAGTTGCTCCGGCAGTTGCTCGGCGACGACGGGGCATTGCGCCACGATGTCATGGCGTGCCGGGCCTTGGGCAAAGGCGCTGGCGGCGGTCAGCAAGGAGGCGGCGATCAGGAAGCGCTTCATGGTGGACTCCTTCAGGAACAGGTTGCGATGGCCTGCATCCTGTCGAACCGCCCTGCGGTCTTCACGCGCTTCCCGACGAAGGCTTTGTTGCGCCGACAAAGCCGGGTTTTCCCCGGATGAAACAATGGCCCATGCTCGCCTACCGCCACGCCTTCCATGCCGGCAACCACGCCGATGTCCTCAAGCACCTGGTGCTGATCCAGTTGCTGCAGCACATGGTGCAGAAGGAAAAGGGATTTCGCGTCATCGACACCCATGCCGGCGCCGGCGCCTACCGCGTCGGCGGCAGCAGTCAGCAGCAGGAGTGGGTGGACGGCGTCGGTCGCCTCGTGCACACCAAGGATCTGCCGCCCGGCGTCGCTGCCTACGTGGCCCAGGTCAAGGCGGTGAACCCCGGCGAAGGCCAGCTGCGCATCCTGCCCGGCTCGCCGGTCATCGTGCAGCATCATTTGCGAGCGCAGGACGAGCTGCACGCCTGCGAGCTGCACCCGACCGATCTGCGCGCGCTGGAAAAGCTGTTCGACGGCATCCGCCATCTGCATGTGCATCTGGGCGACGGCTTTGCCAAGCTGCCCACCCTGCTGCCGCCGCCGACGCGGCGCGGCCTGATCCTGATCGATCCGCCTTACGAGAAGAAGACCGAGTACGCGCGCGTGCTGGCTTCGGTGCGCGAGGCGCTGGCCAAGTTCCCCGACGCGGTGATCGCCGTCTGGGTGCCGCAGATCCAGCGTTTGGAATCGCAGCAACTGCCGCAGCGCCTGATCAATGCGATGAAGGGCGTGGCCAAGAAGGGCTGGCTGCATGCGCAGCTGACCGTCGCGCCGGCCCAGGACGGCGGCTTCGGCCTGCTCGGCTCGCACATGGTCGTCGCCAACCCGCCGCATACCCTGGGCACCCTGCTGGCCCAGGAGCTGCCCTGGCTGGCCGATCGCCTCGGCCAGTTCAAGGGCGCCAAGGGAACGCTGTCAGCGGGGGCCTGAGGACTGCACCGGCGACGGCGCCGGGGCCGGCGGGGTCTTGGCGACCGGCGCCGAGGCCGCGCTCGGTGGCTCAGTTGTAGTCGCCTGCACCGGCACCTGGGGCAGCGCGCGGGCCACGCGGGCGCTGCGCCCCTGGGTGATGACCATCACCGCGTCGCCGGGCTGGAATCGCTCGTCGCCCTGCGACTGCACGATGGCCACGCGCTCGCCGTTGCGCAGTTGCACGATCAGCTCCAGCGCCGTGTCGCGGCCGGCGCTGCGTTCGATCGCATGGCCGATCACGCCGCCGAGCACCGCGCCCAGGGTGGCGAAGACCACGGCCTCGCGGTTGCCACCGACGCTGGAGCCGCTGACCGCACCGGCCACGGTGCCGACGGTCGCGCCCAGGCCGCTCTGATGGCCGTCCAGGCGCACGGTGCGCACGGCGAGCAAGGTGCCGTCCTGCACCTGGGCCATGCGCATCGCCTCCTGGCGCGGGCGCAGATCGGGGTCGGTGGAGGCGCAGCCGCCCAGCAGCGCGGTGGCGGCGACCAGGGGCAGGAGCAAACGGGGCATGGCGAGCCTTTCGGGGTTGAGCCGGGGCAACGCCAGCCGTGGCGGCGCCGTTGACCTAGCCGTGCAGGCGCGACGAGGCCGGCACCGAGGCGAGCAGGAACTCCATTTGGTCGGCCAGGATGCGCCGGCCGCGCAGGATCATGTCCTCGTGCAGGCTGGGCACATAGGGCAGGTAGAGCAGGTGCATGCGCGCCTCCTCGGTGGTGCGGCTGCCCTTGCGGTGGTTGCAGCTGCGGCAGGCGGTGATGCAGTTCATCCAGTGGTCGCGGCCGCCGCGTGAGGTCGGCTGGATGTGCTCGCGGGTCAGGTCGGCCTCGGCGAAGCGGCTGCCGCAGTAGGCGCAGATGAAGCGGTCGCGGGCAAACAGCTTGGGGTTGCTGAGGGCCGGCTCATGCCGCCAGGCGCGCGCCGGAATCGCGCCGCGCGCCGCCACGATCGCATGCACCTCGATGCGCGATTGCCGCCCGGTGACGCGGTTGATGCCGCCGCGCAGGGTCAGCACCGGCGCGCCGACCGTCCAGGCGATCGCGTCACAGGCCACCATGATGGCCGCCTCGCGGGCACTGATCCAGGCCTGCGGGCGACCGGAAACGTCCAGTTGAAGCACGTCCAAGGGAAGCACCCCCTTTCAGATCAGGAGCTTACTGCGGCTTCATGACAGCGCGTAGACGTGGATTTCCGCACGTCGCCGCCGCTTCCCAGGGGTTTGCCCAGGTCGGAATTAGTTGAGCGGCTCTAGGGGATGCCACGAAAGTCGCTTGCCGGACACGGTGCAATGCGCAAAAAATAGAACGACCGTTCGTTTTATTTCACCCCGCTTACACCGCCATGGCCAGCCGCCCCGCCACCGTCACCGTCGAAGCCGTCCGCCCACGCGGTCGGGGTGCCGCTGTGCCGCTGCAAAAGGGCGCGCAGACGCGGGCGCTGATCCTCGAGGCGGCGCTGGCCCAGGCGTCGCGCGCCGGGTTGGAGGGCCTGTCGATCGGCACCCTGGCCGATGTCATCGGCATGAGCAAGTCGGGCGTGTTCGCGCATTTCGGCTCCCGCGAGGAGTTGCAGATCGCCGTCGTCGCCGAGTACCACGCGCGCTTCGAGCAGGAGGTCTTCTTCCCGGCGCTGCGCGAGCCGCGCGGCCTGCCGCGCCTGCGCGCGCTGTTCGAGCGCTGGGTGCGCCAGGTCTCGGTCGAGCTGGAGAGCGGCTGCATCTACATCAGCGGCGCGGTCGAGTTCGACGACCGGCCCGGTCCCGTGCGCGATGCCCTGGTCAGCATGGTCAAGGCCTGGCATGCGGCGCTGGCCAAGGCCATCGGCATCGCCCGCGATGAGGGGCATCTGGCCTTTGATATCGACGTCGAACAGATCCTCTTCGAGTTGCACGGCCTGATCCTCTCGCTGCACCACGACGACCGCTTCATGCGCATCCCCGGCGCCCTGCAGCGGGCGCGCAATGGTTTCGAGCGCGTCATCGCTTCCAGCATCACCCCCTTGGGCCAGCAGGCCCCGCAAGCCGTTCCCGCAGTGCGTCGCAAGGCGCGCTGAGCCCTTTTCCCCCAAGCAGTCCTAGGAGACCCGCCATGCCCAGCTACACCCCGCCCCTGCGCGACATGCAATTCGTCATGCACGAGCTGCTGAACGTGGTGGACGAGCTGAAGATGCTTCCGCCGCACGCCGACATCGACGCCGACACCATCAATGCGGTGCTGGAAGAAGGCGGCAAGTTCTGCTCGGAAGTGATCGCACCGATCAATGCCAGCGGCGACGCCGAAGGCTGCCAGCTCGACAAGACGACCCATGAGGTTGCCACGCCCAAGGGCTTCAAGGAGGCCTACAAGCAGTACGTCGAAGGCGGTTGGCCGGCACTGAGCTGTGATCCGGCCTATGGCGGCCAGGGCCTGCCGTTCACGGTCAACCAGGCCTTCTACGAGATGCTCAACGGCGCCAACCAGGCCTGGACCATGTACCCGGGCCTGAGCCATGGCGCCTACGAGTGCCTGCACGCCCATGGCACCGATGAGCAGAAGAAGCTCTACCTGCCCAAGCTGACCAGCGGCGAGTGGACTGGCACCATGTGCCTGACCGAGCCGCATTGCGGCACCGACCTCGGCATGCTGCGCACCAAGGCCGAGCCGCAGGCCGACGGCAGCTACAAGCTGACCGGCCAGAAGATCTTCATCTCGGCCGGCGAGCATGGCCTGGCCGACAACATCGTCCACCTGGTGCTGGCCCGCCTGCCGGACGCGCCGGCCGGCTCCAAGGGCATCTCGCTGTTCCTGGTGCCGAAGTTCAAGGTCAATGCCGATGGTTCGCTCGGCGAGCGCAACGCGATCTTCTGCTCGGGCCTGGAGCACAAGATGGGCATCCACGGCAACAGCACCTGCCAGATGACCCTGGATGGCGCCACCGGCACGCTCGTGGGCCAGCCGCACAAGGGCCTGGCGGCGATGTTCGTGATGATGAACGCCGCCCGCCTGGGCGTCGGCAACCAGTCGCTGGGCCTGACCGAGGTCGCCTACCAGAACGCCGTCGCTTACGCCAAGGACCGCCTGCAGATGCGCAGCCTGTCGGGCCCCAAGGCCCCGGACAAGCCGGCCGATCCGATCATCGTCCACCCCGATGTGCGCAAGATGCTGCTCACCGCCCGCGCCTACGCGGAAGGCGCACGCATGCTGCAGGTCTATACCGTGCTGCAGCTGGACAAGGCCTTCGCCTCGGACGACGAGGACGAGAAGAAGGACTGTGAGGCCGAGCTCGCGCTGCTCACGCCGATCATCAAGGCCTTCATCACCGACAACGGCTGGATCGCCACCAGCCACTGCCTGCAGGTCTATGGCGGCCACGGCTATATCCGCGAGTGGGGCATGGAGCAGTTCGTCCGTGACGCCCGCATCAACATGATTTACGAGGGCACGAACACCATCCAGTCGCTGGACCTCTTGGGCCGCAAGGTGCTGCAGAACAACGGCGCGACGCTGAAAAAGTTCGGCAAGAAGATCGCCCAGTTCATCGAGGACGAGGGCACCAACGAGGCGATGCAGGAGTTCATCAATCCGCTGGCCGACATCGGCGACAAGGTCACCAAGCTGACCCAGGAGCTGGGCATGAAGGCCTTCGGCAACCCGGACGAGGTCGGTGCCGCGGCGGTCGACTACCTGCGTGTCGTCGGTCACCTGACCTTTGCTTACTTCTTTGCCCGCGCCGCCAAGGTGGCGCTGGAGAAGGAAGGTTCCGGCGACCCCTTCTACCGTGCAAAACTGGCCACGGCGCGCTTCTACTTCGCGAAGCTGCTGCCCGAGACCGCGTCGCTGATCCGTACCGCGCGCGCCGGCCTCAAGCCGCTGATGGAGATGGAAGAAGCGCTGTTCTAAACCCGGGCCCCGGCAGCCGCTGGGGCCAAAACAGGAGAAGCCATGAAGTCCTTGATTGCTGTGCTGGTGCTGGGGGTTGCTGGGTCGGCTGCGCTGGCGCAGGAGACGCCGGTCGGGCTGTGGAAGACCATCGACGACAAGACCAAGGCCGAGAAGGCCCTGGTGCGCGTGACCGAGAGCGGTGGCGTGGTCAGCGGCAAGATCGAAAAACTGCTGGCACCCAATGCCAAGCAGGACGCGCTCTGCGACAAGTGCAGCGACGACCGCAAGGACAAGCCCATCGTCGGCATGGAGATCATCCGCGGCGTGAAGAAGGACGGTGCCAGCTGGAGCGGCGGCACCATCCTCGACAGCGCCGAGGGCAAGGTCTACAAGGTCAAGATGACGCCGGCCGATGGCGGCAAGAAGCTCGATGTGCGGGGCTATGTGGGAGCACCGATGTTCGGGCGCACGCAAACCTGGGTGCGCGTCGAGTAAGACGCCCCCGCCGGGCCGGCGGATGAGCCGCCGGCCCGTTTGATTTCTCTGGAGACGTGATGAGTCGATTCCAAGTTCGCAAGGTCGCCGTGCTCGGCGCCGGGGTGATGGGCGCGCAGATTGCCGCCCATCTGGTCAATGTCAAGGTGCCGGTCGTGCTGTTCGACCTGGCGGCCAAGGAAGGGCCGAAGAACGGCATCGTCACCAAGGCGGTCGAGGGCCTGAAGAAGCTCAAGCCGTCGCCGCTCGGCGATGCGGCCGAGGCCTCGCTGATCCAGCAGGCCAATTACGAGGAACACCTCGAACTGCTCAAGGACTGCGACCTCATCATCGAGGCGATCGCCGAGCGCATGGACTGGAAGCTGGATCTGTACACCAAGATCGCTCCCTTCGTCGCGCCGCATGCCATCGTCGCGTCCAACACCTCGGGCCTGAGCATCACCAAGCTCTCCGACGTGCTGCCCGAGGAAATCAAGCCGCGCTTCTGCGGCATCCACTTCTTCAACCCGCCGCGCTATATGTACCTGGTGGAGTTGATCCCCACCGCCGCCACGCGCGCCGAGGTCATCGACCAGCTCGAAGCCTTCGTCACCACCAGCGTCGGCAAGGGCGTGGTGCGCGCCAAGGACACGCCGAACTTCGTCGCCAACCGCGTCGGCATCGCCGGCATGATGGCCACGATGATCGAGGCCGAGAAGTTCGGCCTCAGCGTTGACGTCGTCGACGACCTGACCGGCAAGAAGCTGGGCCGCGCGTCCAGCGGCACCTTCCGCACCGCCGACGTCGTGGGCCTGGACACCATGGCGCACGTCGTCAAGACGATGCAGGACAACCTGAAGGACGACCCGTTCTACAGCACCTACGCCACGCCCAAGGTGCTGGCCGGTCTGATCGAGAAGGGCGCACTGGGCCAGAAGACCGGCGGCGGCTTCTACAAGAAGGTCGGCAAGGACATCATGCGTCTGGACTTCGCGACCGGCGAGTACGTGGCCGGCGGCAAGAAGGCCGACGAGATTGTCGCCCGCATGCTCAAGAAGGCCCCGGCCGAGCGCCTGAAGCTGCTGCGTGAGAGCACGAACCCGCAGGCGCAGTTCCTGTGGAGCATCCTGCGCGACAGCTTCCATTACGTCGCCGTGCACCTGGACACCGTGGCCGACACCGCGCGCGAGATCGACTTCGCGATGCGCTGGGGCTTCGGCAGCAGCCAGGGCCCGTTCGAGCTCTGGCAGGCCGCCGGCTGGACGCAGGTCGCCCAGTGGATCGCTGACGACATCGCCGCCGGCAAGGCCCTCTCGAACGCCCCGCTGCCCGCCTGGGTGAGCAGCGGCCCGGTGGCCGAGAAGGGCGGCGTGCACACGCCCGAGGGCTCGTGGAGCGCCGCCGAAGGCAAGTTCAAGCCGCGCGCCGCGCTGCCGGTCTATGCCCGCCAGCCTTTCCCCGAGGCCTTGCTGGGCACTGGCGCCGCCGACCCGCTGAAGAGCGGCACCGAACTCTTCAAGAACGAGGAGATCCGCGTCTGGACCCTGGACGGTGAGGTGGTGATCGCGTCGATCACCGCCAAGCTGCACCTCATAAGCCCGGCGGTCACCGAGGGCCTGCTGAAGGCGGTGGAGATTGCCGAAGCCGACTACAAGGGCCTGGTGATCTGGTCGCCGGACGATGTGTTCAGCGCCGGCGCCAACCTCGAGAGCCTGATGCCGGTCTTCATGAAGATGGGCAGCAAGGGCATCGCCCCCGAGGAGAAGAAGCTGCAGGACGCGATGCTGCGCATCCGTTACGCCAATGTGCCGGTGGTTGCCGCGATGCGCGGTCTGGCCCTGGGCGGCGGCTGCGAGCTGGCCATCCACTGCGCACGTCGCGTCGCCCATGTCGAGAGCTATGTCGGCCTGGTCGAGGTCGGTGTCGGCCTGGTGCCGGGCGCCGGCGGCCTGACCTATATCGCGCGCCGCGCCGCCGAGATGGCGGCGGCCGGCAACTCGGGCGTCGACGTCTTCAGCTTCCTGAAGGACGGCTTCCTCAGCGCCGCCACCGCCAAGGTCGCGACCTCGGCGCACGAGGCCAAGAAGCTCGGCTACCTGCTCGACAGCGATGTGATCGTGCCGAACAAGGACGAGCTGCTGCACGTCGCCACCGCGACCGTCAAGGGCATGAGCGAGGCCGGCTACCGCCCGCCGCACAAGGCGCTGTTCCCGGTGGCGGGCCGCAGCGGCATCGCGTCGATCAAGGGCCAGGTCGCCAACATGCGTGACGGCGGTTTCGTCAGCCAGCACGACTACTTCCTGGCCTCCGCCATCGCCGACGTGGTCTGCGGCGGCGAGGTCGAGGCCGGCTCCCTGGTCAGCGAGGAGTACCTGATGGCGCTGGAGCGCAAGCACTTCTGCTCGCTGCTCGACAACCCCAAGACCCAGGAACGCATCATGGGCATGCTGCAGACCGGCAAGCCGGTGCGCAACTGAGCGGGACCCGGTGATGGCTGCTCCCAACCGCCTCCAACGCACGCTGGCCCGCTTCGGCTTTCTGCCGGGTCCGCTGCGCAAGGCGGCGCGCAATATGGCGCTGAGGAACGCCGTGCCGCTGACCGGCACGGCGGGCCTGGATTTCGTCGAGCTCACGCCCGAGCGCGCCGAGATCTTCATCGCCAACAAGAAGCCGGTGCAGAACCACATCAAGGGCGTGCATGCCGCCGCCATGACCCTGGTGGCGGAGACCGCCACCGGCATGGTCGTCGGCATGAATGTCCGCGACGACTGCCTGCCGCTGTGCAAGGGCCTGCGGGTGCGCTTTCGCAAGCGCTCCACCGGCGGCCTGACGGCGGTGGCCACCTTGACGCCGGAACAGCGCGAGATCCTGCAGAGCGATACCAAGGGCGAAGTGAATGTCGCCGTCACCGTGACCGACGAAGCCGGCGAGCAGCCGATCGAATGTGAATTTGTCTGGGCCTGGATTCCCAAGGAAAAGACCAGGGCATAAGGACCAATGGGCCCGAGGGCCCGAGGAACCATCATGAGCAAGCAAGTGCAAGACGCCTACATCGTTGCCGCCACCCGTCTGCCGATCGGCAAGAGCGGCCGCGGTTACTTCAAGAACACCCGCCCGGACGAGATGCTCGTCAAGGTGATGCAGGCGGTGCTGGCCCAGGCCCCCGGCCTGGACAAGGCGGCGATCGAGGACGCCATCGTCGGCTGCTCCTTCCCCGAGGGCGAGCAGGGCATGAACATCGCCCGCGTCGCCTCGGTGCTGGCTGGCTGGGGCAATGGCGTCGGTGGCGTGACCATCAACCGCTACTGCGCCTCCGGCATCACCGCGGTGCAGATGGCCGCCGACCGCATCCGCGTCGGCGAGGCCGATGTGATGTTCGCTGGCGGCGTCGAGTCGATGTCGATGATCCCGATGGGCGGCAACAAGCCGAGCTTGAGTCCGCTGATCTTCGAGAAGGACGAGAACATCGGCATCGCCTACGGCATGGGTCTGACCGCCGAGAAGGTCGCCGCGCAGTGGAAGATCAGCCGCGAGGATCAGGACGCCTTCTCGCTGCAGTCGCATCAGCGCGCGATCGCCGCCATGCAGGCCGGCCATTTCGACGCCGAGATCACGCCCTTCGACGTGATCGAGCGCACGCCGAACCTGCTTGATGGCTCGATCAATACCAAGACCCGCACCGTCAAGCTCGACGAAGGCGCTCGCCCCGACACCAGCCTGGAAGGCCTGGCCAAGCTCAAGCCGGTGTTCGCCGCCAAGGGTAGCGTGACGGCCGGCAACAGCTCGCAGACCTCGGACGGCTCGGGCGGTCTCCTGATCGTCAGCGAAGCGGCGCTGAAGCGCTTCAACCTGACGCCGCTGGCCCGCTTCGTGTCGTTCGCGGTGAAGGGCGTGCCGCCGGAGATCATGGGCATCGGCCCGATCGAGGCCATCCCCGCCGCGCTGCGCATGGCCGGCCTGAAGGCCAGCGACATGGACTGGGTCGAGCTCAACGAGGCCTTCGCCGCGCAATCGCTGGCGGTGCTGAATGACCTCGACAGCAAGGGCATCGAGCTGGACCGCAGCAAGGTCAACCCGAACGGCGGCGCGATCGCGCTGGGCCACCCGCTGGGCGCCACCGGCGCGATCCGCGCGGCCTCGGTGATCCACAACCTGCGCCGCACTGGCGGGCGTTACGGCATGGTCACCATGTGCGTCGGCGCCGGTCAAGGTGCCGCCGGTATTTTCGAAAGGCTGTGAGCGAGTAGCCCGCCATGGACCGACGGCTGTTCGTCATGACCGGCGCGGTCGTCGCCACGGCGGGGTTGGCCGGCTGCAGCGGCCGGCTGGAGCCTTTCGGCTCGCTGAAGCTGGCGCGGGAGCGCGTGCTGGACCTGCTGTTCCGCACGCCCACCCACGACTCACCCTGGTCGCTGAGCCAGTTGCTGCAGCACCTGGCGCAAAGCATCGAGTACTCGATGCAGGGCTATCCGGAGATGAAGAGCGCGGTCTTCCGCGCCCTCATCGGCAACAGTGCCTGGCTGGTCTTCAATGCCCGCGGCGCGATGTCGCATTCCTTGACCGAACCCATCCCCGGTGCGCCGCCCTTGGATGCGACGCGCTCGCTGAAGGCGTCGGTCGACCGCCTGCTGGCGGCATTGACCGCCTTCGAGGCCTGGCAAGGGCCGCTGCAGGCGCATTTCGCCTACGGTCAGCTTGACAAGGCGCAGTACACCCGTGCCCATCTGATGCACCTGGCCAACCACTGGGAGCGCCTGCGCTTCCCCGCCCCATGAACCTCACCCTGCTGCGCCACGGCTTCAATCTGTGGCCACCCTTCTTGCTCGCCGGCATCCATGTCACCGCCTTGGGCGAACGGCATGCCCGCGTCGAGCTGCGCGCCCGGCCCTGGAACCGCAACTACGTCGGCACGCATTTCGGCGGCAGCCTGTTCGCGATGACCGACCCGTTCTGGATGATCCTCATCCTGCGCCAGTTGGGTCGCGATCATTTCGTCTGGGACAAGGCCTCCGAGATCGAGTTCGTCAAGCCCGGCCGCGGCACCGTCGTCGCCGAGTTCCGCCTTGACGACGCCACGCTGGACGGCATCCGCGATGCCTGCGCCCGCGGCGACAAGCACCTGATCTGGCTGCCCGTCGAGGTGCGCGACGCGGCGGGCGATGTCGTCGCCCGCGTGCGCAAGCAGATCTACATTCGCCGCAAGCCCACCGCCCGCGGTGACGCACAACCCGAATCGAGCCCCGCATGAGCATCAAGACCGCCACCTTGAACGGCGTCGCGACGATCGAGATCGCCCGCCCCGAGAAGAAGAACGCGATCACCTCGCAGATGTACAGCGAGATGGCCGCGGCATTGAGCGCCGCCAGCCAGGACAAGGCGGTGCGCGCGGTGCTGATCCACGGCCAGCCGACCGTCTTCACCTCGGGCAATGACCTGGAGGACTTCATGGCTCGCCCGCCGCGCGGCGAGGAGGCGCCGGTGTTCCAGTTCATGCAGGCCCTGCTGGGCTGCGAGAAGCCGGTGGTCGCGGCGGTCAACGGCGCGGCGATCGGCATCGGCACCACCCTGCTGCTGCATTGCGACCTTGTCTATGTGGCCGATGACGCGCGCCTGGCCATGCCCTTCGTGGCCCTAGGGCTGGTGCCGGAGTTCGGCTCCAGCCTGGTCGTGCCGCGCCTGATGGGCCATGTAAAGGCCGCTGAGAAGCTGCTTCTTGGCGATCCGATCTCGGGCACCGAGGCGGTCGACTGGGGCATCGCCAATGCCGTGCTGCCGGCGGCCGAGGTGGTCAAGCACGCGCGCCGCATGGCCGAGCGCTTCAACGGCCTGGCCCCCGAGGCGGTGCGCGTCAGCAAGAAGCTGATGACGGCGCCCGGTCGCGAGCAGCTGCAGAAGGTCATCGCCGAGGAGGCGGAGATCTTCTCGGCGCGGCTGCGCAGCCCCGAGGCCATCGAGGCCTTCCAGGCCTTCTTCCAGAAGCGCGCGCCGGACTTCAGCAAGTTCAGCTAGCCGCCGCCCCCAGGCGCCCGGCCTGGGCCAGCCAGCCGGCCACCGTGGCCGGTCGGGCCTCGCTGGCGCCGGAGAAATGCGTGAAGCGTGCCGGTCTGATGCCGACGAAGCCCAGCACTTGGCCGCGCAACTGCCAGATCAGCGCGTTGCGGTAGGCCAGGCGCAGGAACCAGCCGGGCGTGTCCGAGGTCAGCAGCACGCGCGCGCTGCGTCCGACCAGCAAGGGCCTGGGCATGCCCAGCCAGTTGGTGTTGCGCGCGTCAAAGCTGCGCCCGGGCAGCAAGGCGCGGTCGAGCAGGCCCTTGAGCCGCGCCGGCAGCCCGCCCCACCACATCGGCGTGGCCAGCACCAGGTGCTCGCTCCAGTCCAGGTCGTCCAGCAGCTGCTGCAGATCCGGCTCCAAGGCCTTGGGCCGGCGGTAGCCGGCCTGACCGAAGTCGGCGTCGAAGCGCAGCCGGTGCAGATGCGTGACACGCACCTCGTGACCGGCTCCGCGCGCCGCCTCCGCGTAACGTTCGACCAGGCTTCGTGACAGCGAGCGCTCGGCCGGGTGACCGTCGATGAGCAAGATGCGTTTCATGCCGACTCCTTAAATTGACCTGGGTCAAATATTACCCGGCAAAATTGACCGTGGTCAATCGAAGAGGTCGACGAGGTCATGCATGTCATAGTGGCCGCATGCCCAGGGCCATTCAGCAACGCAGCATCGAAACCCGTTCACGCCTGCTCGCCACCGCGCAGCAACTGGTCGCCGAGCAAGGCTATGCCGGACTGCGCATCGAGGAGGTGGTGGCGCGCGCCGGCGTTGCCAAGGGCACTTTCTTCGCGCACTTCAGCGACAAGGATTCGCTGATGGAGTTGCTCATCGCCGAACAGCTGGAGGCTCAGCTGGCCCGCCTGGCGGCGCAGGCAGCGCCCGGCGACGCCGAGCAGCTGGTGCGCCGGCTTGCCCCGCTGCTCGATCTGATGGCTGCCGAGCGCTGCGTGTTCGACCTCATCCTGCGTCGCTCGGGCGCCGCCGCGCGCGAGGAGATCGGACCCATCGCCAGCTGGTTGATGCATTTCGTCGAGCTGCTGGCGAACTGGCTGGCCACCGGCGACGGCTTTCGCCGCGATGTCGACCCCGGCCTGCTCGCCGAGGGCGTGCAGGCCTTCGTGATGCAGGTGCTGGCCCTGCATTTCTGCGCCTTGCACCAGCAGGTCGGGCTTCGCAAGCGCCTGGGCGCCTACCTGCGGCCCTGGCTCAACGCCGCCAGCTGACCAGGGCGATGCCTGCCAGCACCAGCGCCGCGCCGACGACGAAGACGGTCTCCAGGCGCTCGCCGAGCAGCAACACCCCGAAGGCCACGCCGAACAGTGGCGTGAGGAAGCTGAACACGCCCAGCCGCGAGGCCAGGTACTGGCGCAGCAGCCAGAACCACAGCAGGTAGCTGGCGAAGGCGACGACGACGATCTGGAACAGCAGGCTGACGGCCAGCAGGGCGGTGGCCTGCACCGCGGTCTGGCCGAGCAGCAGGGCGCCGATCAGGCCGAGCAGGGCGGCGCCCAGCAGCTGCCACTGCAGGGTCTCGCCGGCTGCCGCCCGGGCCAGGCGCGTGGCGCGCACCGCCACCGTGGTGGCGCCCCAGCACAGGCCGCCCAGCAGGGCCAGGGCGTCGCCCCACCAGCTGGCGGCGCTGCCGTCGTCACGACCCAGGAAGGCCAGCGCCAGGCCGGCGAAGGCGATCGCGATCCCCGCCCATTGCAGCGGCTGCAAGCGTTCGCTGCGCTGCACGAAGGCCAGGCCCAGCGCGGCGAACACCGGCGCGGTGTAGAGGAAAACCACGGTGTGCGCGGCGCTGGTCTCGCGCAGTGCCTCGCCGACGAGCAGGAACTCGACACCGAACAGTCCGCCGACCAGCAGACCGGCGCGCCATTGGCCGTCTCGCCAGTGCAGCCGCTCGCCGCGGCGGCGCATCCACAGCGCCAGCAGCAGCGCGGCGCCGGCCGAGCGCAGCCCGATCTGCAGCAGCGGCGCCATCTCGGCGGCGCAGGCCTTGATGGCGATCTGCTGAAAACCCCAGATCAGGCAGAGCCCGCTCATCATGCCCATGGCACGGGCGTCGAGTTGGCGGTGCACGGCTACTGGACGCAGCCGCGTGCGTCGACGGTCCAGACCGCCTCGACCACCCCATGCTCCAGCCCGCCGCGCACGGCGATCAGCCTGTCGTGCAGGTTCACCGTCGGGTCGCAGTGGCCGGGGATCAGCCAGACCGTGTCGCCGAGACCGGGCAGGGCGTCGCCGCGCAGGATGGCGTGCTCGTCGCCTCCGTTGTCGACGCGCCAGTCGGCGCCGCGGACCCGCGGCAGGCCGCTGTCGATGGCATGGCTTTTGTGGCCGGCGTCGATCACCGCATGGGCCGGCCCGCGGCTGATCACCTGGGCCTTGACGAACAGCGCGTGCTCGAAGCGCGGCGCGCCGGCCGCCCACTCGTTGTCGGCATAGTCCCTGTCCATGAACACATAGCTGCCGCATTGCAGCTCGCCATAGACGCCGCTGGCTGCCTCGTCAACGAAGCTGCCGCTGCCGGCGCCGGTGATCAGCGGGCAGGGCAGGCCGGCGGCCAGCAGCGCGTCGCGGGCGGCGCTGGCCCGCTGGGCGGCGACGGCGATCGCGGCCGCGCGCTGCGCCGGCGTGCGCAGATGCTGGGCCTTGCCTTGGTAGGCCTGCAGGCCGCCGAAACGCAGGCCGGCGTCGATCACCTGACGCGCCAGCGCCACCACCGCGGCGGCGCTGTCCAGCCCGCAGCGGCCCTGGCCGACGTCGATCTCGACGAAGACCTCGACCCGCGACGTGCCGACGCCGGCGTCGCGCAGCGCCTGGGCCAGGCGCTGCACGCCGAGCGGCGAGTCGACGGCGATCGCGAACGCCGTGCAGCGCGTCGCCAGAACGGCCAGTCGGGCGAGCTTGCGCTCGTCGATCACCTCGTTGCTCAGGTAGAGCCGGTCGATGCCGGCGGCCTGCAGCGCTTCGGCCTCGCCGGTCTTCTGCACGCAGACGCCGACCGCCCCGGCGGCCAGTTGCAGCCGCGCGATGGCGGCGCATTTGTGCGTCTTCGCGTGCGGCCGCAGGCGCAGGCCGCGCGCGCTCGCGTAGTCGGCCAGGCGGGCGATGTTGAGTTCGAGCGCGTCGAGGTCGACGAGCAGGGCAGGGGTCTCGATGGCGGCCGTGGCGGCGCCCAGGGCGGGAATCGGCATGACCGCAGTATTGCCGCCGACACCCCCCCCTGATCCGCATGGCGTGACCGACGGCATGGGTGACTTCGCTCCGTATGCTGCCGGACTTTCCATTTTTTGAGGTGCCCATGTCTTCTGCTCATGCCGCTGCATCCCCCCGCCTGCTGGTCAGCGCCCTGCTGCTGGCCGCCGCGTTGCCGATGTCGGCCCTGGCCGACGCCCGCAAGGCCGCGATCACCGTCGGCGACACGCCGCTGATCCCCCGCGCCGCCTTGTTCGGCAACCCGGTCAAGGCCGGTGCGCAGCTGAGCCCGAACGGTCAGTGGCTGTCCTGGATGGCGCCGGTCAACGGCGTGATGAATGTCTGGGTGGCGCCGGCCGGCAAGCCCGAAGCCGCCAAGGCGCTGACCGACAGCAAGGACAGGCCCATCCCGGGGCATTTCTGGTCGGGCAACAGCGAACAGATCCTGTTCGTCAAGGACAACGCCGGCGACGAGAACTTCCGCCTCTACGGCGTCAACGTGAACACCGGCGAGCAGAAGGACTACACGCCGTTTGACAAGGTGCGCGTGCGCATGATGGGCGGCTCGCGCAAGCGGGTCGACGAGGTGCTGGTCGGCATCAACAACCGCGACCCGCGCTGGCACGACGTGCACCTGCTCAACCTGAAGACCGGTGAGCTCAAGCTCGTCATGAAGGGCGACGGCTATGCCGGCTTCCAGACCGACGACGACCTGCAAGTCCGCCTGGCGGTGCGCCCCAATGCCGCCGGCGGTCTCGACTACTTCCAGGTCAAGGACGCGGTGGTCGCCGACAAGCCCTTCCTGAGCACCAACCTGGAAGACAGCGCGACCAGCCCGCTGGGCTACACCACGGACGGCAAGACCCTGTACTGGATGGACTCGCGCGACCGCGACACCACGGCGGTGTTTGCCGAGGACGTGGCCACCGGCAAGCGCACCCTGCTCGCCGAGGACGCCCGCGCCGACCTGGGCGCCACGCTGCGCCATCCGGTCACCGGCGAGGTGCAGGCCTACGCGGTCGACTACCTGACCACCGAGTGGAAGTTCCTCGACCAGAGCCTGAGGGCCGACTTCGACTGGCTGCAGAAGCAGCTCGGCAAGGGCGAGGTCTTCGTCGCCAGCCGCACGCGCGCCGACGACAAATGGATCGTCGGCATCGACCCGGTCTCCAAGGTCGCCGCCACCTATCTGTACGACCGCAAGGCCAAGACGCTCAGTCCGCTCTACGTGGCCCGCCCCGAGCTGCAGAACGCGCCCCTGGTGCCCATGCACACGGCCGAGATCAAGGCTAGAGACGGCCTGACCTTGCCCAGCTACCTGACCCTGCCCCAGGGCGCCGACAAGAACGGCGACGGCAAGCCGGAGCAGGCGGTGCCGATGGTGCTGCTGGTGCACGGCGGTCCCTGGGCGCGCGACGGCTATGGCTACAACGGCACCCACCAGTGGCTGGCCAACCGCGGCTACGCGGTGCTGTCGGTGAACTTCCGCGCCTCGACCGGCTTCGGCAAGAAATTCCTCAATGCCGGCAACAAGCAATGGGGCCTGGCCATGCACGACGACCTGATCGATGCCGTCAACTGGGCGGTCAAGCAGGGCGTCACCTCGGCCGACAAGGTGGCCATCATGGGCGGCAGCTATGGCGGCTATGCGGCCCTGGCCGGCCTGACCTTCACGCCGACCACCTTCGCCTGCGCCGTCGACATCGTCGGCCCGTCGAACCTGGAGACCCTGCTGTCGACCATCCCACCCTACTGGGAGGCCGGCAAGAAGCAGATGTACAGCCGCATGGGCGATCCGACGACCGAGGAGGGCAAGGCCATCCTGCGCGCCGCCTCGCCGCTCTACAAGGCCGACCAGATCGTCCGCCCGCTGCTCATCGGTCAGGGCGCCAACGACCCGCGCGTCAAGCAGGCCGAGAGCGACCAGATCGTCGCCGCCATGCAGGCCAAGAAGATCCCGGTCAGCTATGTGCTCTACCCGGACGAAGGCCATGGTTTCGCGAAGCCGGCCAACCGCATCGGCTTCAATGCCATCGCCGAGGCCTTCCTGGGCAACTGCCTGGGCGGCCGCGTCGAGCCCCTGGGCGAGACGGTGCGCCAGTCGACTGCGCAGATCGTGCACGGCGCCGAGTTCGTGCCCGGTCTGGCCGAGGCGGCGGCCAAGAAGTAAGCCGCGCTGCTGGCATCGGAGGGGGCCCTGCGGGGCCCTTTTTTTGCGGCCTACCATCGCAGCTCTGCCTTGCCCGACCGACCGATGCCGACCCCGCCAGCCGCCACGCCCGCTCCCCGTTCCGCCACCGCGCTGACCGCCGCCAAGCTGGCGCTGTTTCCGCTGCTGCTGGCCCAGGGCCTCAACGTGCGGCGCAAGGCGCTGGAACTGCCCGAGGCCGATGGCCCGCGCGAGGGCGAGTTGCTGCCGCCGCCCGGTCGTCTGCGCGACGAGGCGCCGCTGCGCGTGCTGGTCGTCGGTGACTCATCGGCCGCTGGCGTCGGCGTCGCCCACCAGCGCGATGCGCTGGCCATGCAGCTGGCGGCCACCCTGGCCGACGAGCTGGGCCGCCGCGTGCACTGGCAGCTCGTCGCGCGCACCGGCAACACCGCGCTGGAAGCCTTCGCCCAGGTCCGCGAGACCGCGCTGGCGCCGGCCGACATCCTCGTCAGCGCCGTCGGCGTCAACGATGTCGTGCGCCAGGTGCCGCCGGCGCGCACCATCGAGCAGTTGCTCGCCTTGCACCAGCATGTGGCCGAGCGCGCCGGCGTGCGCTACTGGCTGCACTGCGGCCTGCCGCCGATGCACCAGTTCCCGCTGCTGCCCAGCCCGCTGCGCTGGCTGCTGGGCAGCCAGGCCGAGCTGCTGAACCAGCAGCTGCTGGCCCTGCTCGGCGACCAGCGCGACCGCGCGCTGCGCCGCCTGCCGGCGGCGTTGCGCTGCGACGAGGCCAATGGCCTGATGGCCGAGGACGGCTTTCACCCCGGCCCGCGCGGCTATGCGCTCTGGGGCGAGGCGGTCGGCCAGTTCCTGGCGCGTCGCTGGGCGCGGCTGGAGCGCGCTGCCTAGGCTCGGACCAGACGCTCGACCAGGCGCCGCGTCAGCGGCGCCACGACCAGCACGACCGGGAAGGCGATCGGCCAGGCGCTCAGCCAGGCGCGCAGCCACATCGCGATGAAGTCCGGCCCCAGGCCGGCGACGCGCCAGCTGCTGATGCCGGCAACCAGCAGTGACATCAGGCCGGACAGCAGCAGACCGAAGAGCAGCGGGGCGAATTTTTTCGGGAACATCGGCAACTCCTGGGGGTGAGGGAATCGGTCAGGCGCGCAGCGCCGCCAGCGCCAGCGCGCTGAGATAAAGACCCAGTCCGAAGACCAGGTGGTTGAGCAGGCTGCGCAGGCGGTTGCGCCAGGGCGTGGCGGTGCGCGACGAGGCCAGACCGGCGCCCATCGCCGGCTGCAGCAGGAACAGGGGCGCGGCGGTGGTCAGCAGGCCCCAGAGCAGCGCGGGCCCCGGCGTGGGCGCCTGCAGCCAGGCACCGCCCAGGTGGGCCAGCAGCAGGGCCGCGAACGCGATGCCGACCGCGTAATGCAGCAGCCAGCCCAGCGCGAGTTCGCCGCGCAGCGGCGCCGCCTGCCGGATCGCCGCATGGGCCAGCCGGCCGCGCAGCAGCAGATGACCGGCCCAGCGCCCGAGCAGCGCGAAGTCCATGCCGGGCGAGCCGGCGCGCTTGAGCAGGGCCAGCCAGGCATCCATCAGCAGGGTGGCGCCGGCGCCGATGGCGACAGACTGCGCGATGAAGGGCATCAGCGAGGGAGAAGCAGCCTGCATGGCGAGCCTTTCTGGGCCTTGACGGCGATGACGATGGGCCGCACGATAGAAGTTGAAGTCAACTTCAAGTCAACAGGCAGGGGCGCGCATGGATATTGCCGAGGTCGCCCGGCGCAGCGGCATGGCTGCGTCGGCGCTGCGCTACTACGAGCGACGCGGGCTGATCCGCTCGGTCGGTCCGGCGGGGGCGCGCCGGCAGTTCGCGCCGGCGGTGCTCGACCAGCTGGCCTTGATCGCCCTCGGTCAGGCGGCCGGGCTGTCGCTGGACGAGATCCAGACCCTGCTGGCGCCGGGCGGTGGCGCGGCCACCATCGACCGCCAGCTGCTGGCGAGGAAGGCTGAGCAGATCGACGCCATCGTGCTGCAGTTGCGCGCGATGAGTCGCGGCCTGCGCCATGCCGCCGTCTGCCCGGCGCCCAGCCATGCCGAATGCCCGACCTTCAGGCGCCTGCTGAAGGCGGCGGCCAGCGGCGCGCTGGCCAAGCGCCGCGGCGCGGCGGAGCCGGGCTGAGCCGGTCCGGCCTCAGTCCGGTGACCCGAAGCCGCCGGCCACCCAGGCCTCGGCCTTGTCCTTGCTGAGCTTGAAATGCGCCGGCACGCGGCGCTCGGCCAATGGCTTGCCGGCAGCGTCCTCGGCGCGCAGCAGCGCATACGGCTCGTCCTCCGAGGGCACGATCTCCAGGCTGATCTTGAACCAGTCGCCGTCCTGCGCCACATAGAGCGATTTGTGCAGCTGTGCACGCAGCTGCTGCTCATGGCGCTGGATGACCTCGGAGGCCGTCTTCACCAGGGTGTTGAAGGCCGCGCTGTCCAGCGGCTTGGGGTTCTTCTTGTCGCGCCCCATGGTCCAGGGGCCGACCAGTGCCGGCTCGCTGTGGCCGTCGAGGTACATGGCCACCGCCCAGCCCTCGTCGTCCTCGTTCTTGATGACCTCGGCCGTCCAGCCCTTGTCGCGCCAGCGGCGTGGCTCCTGGATCAGATCGGCTTCTTCGGTCATCGTCGTCGTGGCGGGTCGCTGGGGCCGCGCATTGTGGCCGCAGGCGCTCAAGGCCGCGGCGACCCGCGCCGCCGCTCGCGCAGCATGAACAGGTAGAGGCTCTCGACCTTGTCGCGGGCCCAGGGCGTCTTGCGCAGCACCTTCAGGCTGGAGGCGATGCTGGGCTGGTTGGCGAAGCAGCGCAGCGCCACGCGCTCGGCCAGTCCGGCCCAGCCGTAATGCTCGACCAGCTCGGTGAGCAGTCGCTCCAGCGTCACGCCATGCAAGGGGTTGCGCGCTTGCGCGGCGCCATCGTCAGCCATGGGCGGCTTCCCTGCGCTGCCGCTTGACCTCGTACATGCGCGCATCGGCCAGACGCACGGCCTCGGCGGCGCTCAAAGCTCGCGGGTCGAGCGCGACGAAGCCGGCGCTGGCGCCGCCGTAGGCAATCTGCGTCGCGTCGCCAAGCCGGTAGTCGCCGCGGCTGGTCTCGCCGAAGCGCTGTTCCAGGCTTTGAGCGGCCAGCCAGGCGTCGCCGGCCTGCAGCAGCGCGCCGCTGGAGGGGCCGCTCAGCGCGGGGCCGGGGCCGATGAGCAGGAACTCGTCGCCACCCAGCCGGCCCAGCATGTCGGTGCTGCGCAGTCCGCCCGCCAGGCGTTGCGCGATGGCCTGCAGAAAGCGGTCGCCGGCCTGGTGGCCATGCTCGTCATTGATGCGCTTGAAGCCGTCGAGGTCGATCAGGCCGACCAGCACGCTGCTGCCCTCGCGCACGGCGCGGGCCAGCAGGCGCTGCAGCTCGTCCTCCAGCGCGCGGCGGTTGGGCAGGCCGGTGAGGGCGTCGCTCAGGGCGTGGGCACTGAGCTGCTCGTTGGCCGCGCGCAGCCGCGCCAGCAGGCGGTCGCGCTCCAGAAAGCTGGCGACCAGGTTGGAGAACAGGCGCAGCAAGGCCTCGCCCTGCTCGCTGATCGGCTGCTGCCGGGCGCTGGCAGCGCACAGCGTGCCGAGCAGCTCGCCGTCGCCACCGCGGATCGGCGCGCTGACATAGGTTCGAATGCCCAGCGCGCGGGCCGCCTCGGAGTCGCCCCAGCGCTCGGCGACATCGCCGGTGGCCATCACGCCCTCATCGAGCGCGCGTTTGCACAAGGTGTCGCCCCAGGGCACCGAGAGCCCCTCGGGGATCTGCAGCTCGCCGGTGTTGCGGGCATAGCGCACCTGCTGCAGGCCGGCGTCCAGGTCGACCGTGGTCAGGTAGGTCGACTCCAGGCCGACCGACTCGCCCAACATGACGAGCAGCGGCCGCGCCAGCTGCTCGATCGACTGCGCGGCCGGCAGGGTCGCGGAGAGTTGCGTCAGGATGGGATCCATGGGGGCCTCCTAGGCGGCCAGACGGTGTTCGTAGTAGGGCCGCTCGCGGTCGTCCAGCAGCGCATCGAGCGCCGCGTCGCCCCGCCCCTGCGGGCTCAGCCAGGCCTCCCAGTTGGCTTCCTTGAGCGGCACGATGCAGCGGTCGTGGCCGGCGGCGGCGACCTCGGGCGGCGGCTCGTCGGTGATGGCGGCGAACGACAGCAGCTCGGCGCCCTCGGGGCCGCGCCAGCGCGACCACAGGCAGGCCACCAGCATGTCCTGCTGCCAGCCTTGGGGCCGGAACTCCAGCACCGCGCGGCGGCCGTCGGCCGCCTGCACATGTTCGTAAAAGGCCTGCGCCAGCACCAGGCCGTGCGAGACGCCGTACTGTGCGCGCCAGAACTTCTTCAGGTTGTCGCGGCGGGCGTTGTAGGTGCCGGGGAAACGCTGGTCGAAGCCGGCCGGCTTGCCGGCCGGGCGGCATTGGTAGCGCATCAGCCGGACGCAGGCTTCGCCGTCCTCGATGACCAGCACCGGGCAGTACCAGCCCGGGTAGATGCGTGCGTCGCCCGGCTCGGGCTCGCGGCGGCGCAGCTCGCGTAGCTTGTCGCCGGCCCAGGCAATCTTGTTGCGGGCAATCCGCGCGCTGTCGCTGGCCGTCTTGCTGGGCTTGAGCGCCAGGCTGCGCTCGGCATCGACCAGGCGGCTGCGCTGGCTGAACAGCAGCTGTTCCAGCGCGGCCGCCTGATCGGCATGGCGCTCGGCGATCAGCGCGGCGATGGCCGCCTCCTCGGCGTTCTGCGGCTGGTCAAAGTCGCGCTCCAGCGCACGCGGGTAGAGAAAGCGCAGGTCGCGCACGCGCTCGGCGTACTGCTGCAAGCTCATGCGCGCGCCGAAGCGCCGGTAATAGGCCTTGTAGCGGGCTTCGACCTGGGCGGAGTAGCACATCGCGCGGCTCTCAGCGCCCGGCCTTGATGCCGGGCAGCAGGGCGCGGAAGGCCGGGTGACGGCAGTCGCGCAACCATTCGAACAGCACCATCTCGTGGCTGACCAGCTGGGCGCCGGCCTGGGCCAGGCGCTGCATGGCCAGCTGCTGGTCGGCCGGGCGGCGCGAGGCGCAGGCATTGGCCACCACCCAGACCGACTTGCCGGCGCGCAGCAACCCCAGCGCCGTCTGCAGCAGGCAGACATGGGCCTCGCAGCCGGCCAGCACCAGCGTGTCGCGCGCCGGTCGATCGGCCGGCAGCGCCGCCAGCAGGCCGTCGGCACAGGCGTCGAAATGCGTCTTGGCCAGCGTGCTCGCGCAGCGGCTGCGGATCGCCTCCAGGTTCGGCCCCAGCCGCTCGGGGTTCTGTTCGGTGCCCAGCACCGGCACGCCCAGGGTCTGGGCCGCCTGGGCCAGCAGCGCGGCCCGCTCGGCCGCGATCGCCCCGTCGTGCAGGGCGGGCATCAGCCTTGCCTGGTAGTCGACCAGGATCAGCGTGCAGCGGTCGGCATCGAGGAGTTCGGCGCTCATGGTGCGAAGTAGACCGCAAACCGGCGCCGGCCTGGCGCCATGGACAATGGCCACGATGCGTTCCAGCGACCCTCCGCTCGCCCTGCGGGCGCAGCCAGCTTGATCTCCCCAGCCACCGATACCGCGGCCGGCGCCTCGGCGCCGCGCCGTCTCGGCGTCGCCTTGCTGCTGTCGCTGGCCTGCCACCTTCCGCTGCTCTGGTTGCAGCTGGGCAGCCCTGAGGGCGCGAAGCAGGCCCCGTCCCTGCAGCTCGAGCTGCGCGCCGACCCCGCCGCGGCGCGGCCATTGCCGCCATTGCCGCCGCCGACTGCCGCCGAGTTCGCCACCGAGCGCCCGACGGCGGCGACAGCGCCGCCGGGCGCCCAGGCGCCACCGCCGCCGCCGCCGCCGCCGCCGACCAATGCCGGCTTGAGCGTCATCGCCGTGGAGAGCGAGCAGCCCGCCACCGTGCTGCCGCCGGCCCTGGCCGCCTCGCAAGCCCGCACCCGGACCGAGCCGCTGGCGGCGCCGGGCATGGCGGCCAGCGCACCGTCGCTGGCGGCCTTGCCCAGCCAGCTGCCTGAGTTGGCCGAGCCGGTCGAATCGTCCGAGGCGCAGGCCGCTGAACGTCAGGCGCGCGAAGCACAGCGGCTCGCCGAGGCCGAGCGGCTGGAGGCCGAGCGCCAGGCGCAGGCCCGCGAACTGGCCGCTAAGCAGGAGCGGGAGCGCCGCGAGGCCGAGCGCCTTGCGCAACAGCAGGCCCAGGAACTGGCCGAACGGCAGCAGGCCGCGCAGCGCGAGGCGGCGCGCCAGGCGGCGGAGCAGGCAGCGGCGGAGCAGGCAGTGGCCGAGCGTGCCGAGGCCGTTCGTCAGCAGGCCGTCCGCGACGAAGCGGCGCGCCGTGAAGCCGAGCGGCTGGAGGCCGAGCGCCGTGAGGTCGAACGCCAGGAGCGCGCTCGCCAGGAGGCCGCGCAGCGCGAGGCGGCGCGCCAGGCGGCCGAGCAGGCAGCGGCCGAGCATGCCGAGGCCGTTCGTCAGCAGGCCGTCCGCGACGAGGCGGCGCGTCGTGAAGCCGAGCGGCTGGAGGCTGAGCGCCGCGAGGTCGAACGCCAGGAGCGCGCGCGCCAGGCGGCCGCGCAAGCCGCAGCCCAGGCCGCAGCCCGTGAAGCAGCGGCGCGCGCCGAGGCGGCTCGGCTGAAGGCCGCCGAGCGGGCCGCCGACGACGAGCGCCGCGAAGCGGCCCGGCGGGCGATGGGCCGCCAGCTTGACGCGGAGGCGGCGCAGCGCGAGGCCGAGGCGGCCGCCCGGCAGGGCCAGGCCGGTCCGCGCGGCGCGCTGCCCCATGCCTGGAGCACGGCGCGGCGCTACCGCCTCTTTGGTCGCAGCGACCCCAATCCCGAGATCCAGCAGTACGCCGAGGCCTGGGCGCGCAAGATCCACCTCAACACCCCGGTCGAACTGGTGCGCGAGCTGGCCGCCCAGCCGCACCAGGCGCCGCTGGTCACCGTGGCCGTCCGCCGCGACGGCACGGTCGAGACGGTGACCCTGGTCAGCGGCAGCGGTGTTGCAAAGGTCGACGAGGCGGTGCGCCGCATCGTGCAGCTGCACCAGCCCTTCCAGGCCTTCCCGCCCGGGATGGCCGCCGAGATCGACGTCATCGAGATACGACGTAGCTGGCACTTCAGCAACGCGCTTTGGTTGCAATAGCGCTGAGTTCCGAGAATGGCGGCGTGAGCGAGGTCTTCGATTGCCAGTCCTGCGGCGCCTGCTGCGCGCAGTTCCGCGTGTCCTTCTACTGGGCCGAGGCCGAGGACGCGCCCGGCGGCACGGTGCCGGTGGCGCTGACGCGGCCGCTGGGCGGCCTGCACCGCTGCATGGCCGGCACCGAGCACAAGCCGGTGCGCTGCGTGGCCCTGCAGGGCGAGGTCGGTCGCTCGGTCGCCTGCGGCATTTATGCGCAGCGCTCGTCGACCTGCCGCAGCGTCATGCCGGGCGACGCGCAATGCCGCAAGGCGCGCGCGGCGCATGGCCTGGCGGACCTCAGCGCAGCGATCTGAGCATCAGCAGCTGGTGCAGCGACTGGCGCTCGAAGCCGCAGCGCTGCAAGGCATCGCCGCCGAGATCGCGGCGTTGCAGCGGCGGCATGCTGATGGCGAGTCCGGGATGGGCGGCGATGCAGGCGCGCACCAGGGCCTCGGCGTCGCGCTGCGCCGGCTCGCGGTCGATCAGGCTGCGCAACAGCACGCCGGCCTGCGCGTCGACGCTGAAGACCAGCTGGGCGCTGCCCAGTCGCCAGGCGCTCCAGGCCACGGGCAGGGCCTCGATGACGCGGGCGCTGACCTGCAGCGGCAGATCGGCAAGCTGCCCGTCGACGTCCTGCAACCAGGCCAGCGCCGAGTCGGCGTCGACCGGCTGCGGCGCGACCTCCGCGGCGGCGACGGCCGGGCCGCCTGGCCCGCGCTGCCAGCCATGCAGTTCGTGACGGCGCGCGAAGCCCAGGCGCTCGTACAGACGCAGCGCGCGCGGGTTCTGCGCGAAGACTTCCAGCTCGACGGCCTGCAGGTCGGCATCGCCGGCGCGCTGCAGCAGGTCGTCGATCAGCGTGGCGGCGGCGCCGCTGCCGCGCGCGGCCGGTCGCAGGCCCATCGTGGCCAGGCGCCAGCGACCGATCGCCGGACGCGGTGCGACCAGGGCCAGCCCCTGCACCTCGCCGCCTTCCAGCAGCGCGCGGCCGAGGTCGAGGTCGACACCCTGGCGGCGCAGAAAGCCGTCCCACTGCGATGGCGTCAGCGCCAGGGGAATGAGGTAGTCGGCGAAGGCGGCGCTGAAGGCCTCGTGCAGGGTGGCCGGCGACAAGGCGGCGGTGGCGACAAGCGGCATGCGCGCCATCATGGCGCGTGCCGACGGCGCTGACCAAAGCTCACCGCTGGCGAATCCGACAGCGCAGGCCGTAAGCTTGCCCACATGCAAGCCGCCCCCCTACCCGCCGACGAGGCGCAGCGCCTGCAGGCCTTGCGCGAACTGCTCATCCTCGACACGCCGCCCGAGGAGCGCTTCGACCGCATCGCCCGCTTCGCCGCCGAGGAGTTCGAGGTGCCGACCGCGCTGGTCAGCCTGGTCGACGCCGAGCGCCAGTGGTTCAAGGCCAAGGTGGGCTTCACGCCCTGCGAAAGCCCGCGCAGCACCTCCTTCTGCGGCCACGCCATCCTGCAGGACGAACCCCTGGTCGTCGAGGACGCGCTGCTGGATCCGCGCTTTGCCGACAACCCGTTGGTCGTCGGCGAGCCCTTCATCCGCTTCTACGCCGGCGCGCCGCTGCGCCTGCCTGGCGGCGCGCGGGTCGGCACGCTGTGCCTGATCGACGCCAAACCGGGCCGCCTCGACCGCATCGGCCGCAGCATCCTGAGCACCTTGCGCGACCTGGTCGTCGAGGAGTTGCTGCGTCGCCAGCAGCAGGGCGCATGAGGACGCGACGCCTGCTCGTCGTCGAGCCGCAGTCGCTGTGGCGGCGCACCTTGGCCGCGGTGGTGCGCGATCTCGGCGTCGCCGAGGTGGAGGAATGCCTGCGCGTTGACGCGGCCCGCCAGCGCCTGTGGCGGGACGACGCCGAGGCCCTGGTGCTGTCGCTGGATGACGAGCGCGACGCCGCGCTGGCGCTGCTGCACAGCCTGCGCACCGATGGCCATGCGGCGCGCGCGCGCCTGCCGGTCATCGTGCTGGCCGAGTCCTGCGACAACGAGTTGCTGCTGCGCCTGCAGTCGCTGCAGGTGCACCGGCTGCTCATCAAGCCCTTCCGCCTGCGCCAGGTGCTGGCGGCGGTGGCGGCGATCTGGCCCGGCCTGCTGCGCGAGGACGACCTGCAGGAGTAGTTCGCGCTGCGTCGAAGCCGGCTGGCGGGATGGCGATGCCGCCTGCGTTCCAATGCCTCGATGACTGCGACTCCTCGGCCGGGTCTGGGCCTGGCGATGGCGATGGCCGGCGCCGTCGGCTTTTCCGGCAAGGCCATCATCATCAAGCTCGCCTACCGCCATGGGCCCGGCGTCGACGCGGTCAATCTGCTGATGTGGCGGATGCTGCTGGCCTTGCCCTTCTTCCTGCTGCTGGCCTGGTGGGCGGGGCGCGGCCAGCCGGCTTTGAGTCGGCGCGACTGGCGTGACATCGCGCTGCTCGGCTTCTCCGGCTACTACCTGGCGAGCTTTCTGGACTTCGCCGGCCTGCAGTACATCAGCGCCTCGCTGGAGCGACTGATCCTCTACCTGAACCCGACCCTGGTGCTGCTGATCAGCGTGCTGAGCCTGGGCGTCAAGGTCAGGCGCCGGCAATGGGCGGCGCTGGCGCTCAGCTACGCCGGCGTGCTGCTGGTGTTCGGGCAGGAGTTGCGCTTCGAGGGCGATGCGACCCTGATCGGCAGCGCCCTGGTACTGGGCAGCGCGCTCAGCTACGCGGTCTACCTGGTGGGCAGCGGCGAGGTGCTCAAGCGCATGCCGGCGCTGCGCCTGACCGGCCTGGCCAGCAGCGTGGCCTGCGCGCTCTGCCTGTTGCAGTTCCTGCTGCTGCGCCCGCTGGAGGCCGCCTGGGTGCCGGCGCCGGTGATCTGGCTGTCGCTGCTCAATGCCACCGCCTGCACGGTGGCGCCGGTGCTGCTGGTCATGCTGGCCATCCAGCGCATCGGCGCGCCCCTGGCCTCGCAGGCCGGCATGGTGGGGCCGATGAGCACCTTGCTGCTGGCCGCCTGGCTGCTCGGCGAGTCGCTCAGTGTCACCGTGCTGGTCGGCACCGCCCTGGTGCTGGCCGGCGTGGCCTGGCTGGCGCGGGCGCGCTGAAGGCCAGGCTGACATGAGCGTGTCAGCCGCCCTGCGCACAATGCGGCGCTTTGCGGGAGGGCGAGGCGCATGACGGACCTGGACATCGAGCGGGCGCGGCAGTCGCGCCGTCGCCTGCTGAAGCGCTTCGGCGCGCTGGCCGCCGCCAGCCTGCTGCCCTGGCGCGACGGCCTGGCCCAGCCGGTGTTCGCCGACGATCCGTTCCGCCTCGGCGTGGCCGCCGGTGACCCGGCGCCCGACGGCTTCGTGATCTGGACGCGGCTCACGCCCCGTCCGCTGGAGCCCGAGGGCGGCATGCCGCGCCAGGCCGTCGAGGTCGACTGGGAGCTGGCGCGCGACGATCGCTTTCGCGACATCATCGCCAGCGGCAAGGCCATCGCCCACCCGCTGCTCGGCCACTCGGTGCACGTCGAGCTCAGCGGCCTGCAGCCGGCGCGCAGCTACTGGTACCGCTTCCGCGCCGGCCGCGAGCGCTCGATCACCGGCCATGCGCGCACCTTGCCGGCCCCGGGCAGCCAGCCGGCGCGGCTGCGCTTCGCGGTGGCCGGCTGCCAGCATTACGAGCAGGGCCTGTACACCGCGCACCGCCACCTGTCGCGCGAGGAGCTGGACTTCGTGTTCTGCTACGGCGACTACATCTACGAATACCGCGGGCGCGACTTCCAGGTCGACGCGGCCAGCGGCGAGCTGCTGCCCACGGCGCGGCGCAGCCAGGGCCAGGAGCTGATGACGCTGGACGACTACCGGCGCCGCTATGCCGAGGCCAAGATGGATCTCGACCTGATGCAAAGCCATGCGCGCCATGCCTGGTTCTGCAGCTGGGACGACCACGAGACGGTCAACAACTGGGCCGGCGAGCATGCCCCCGACGACACGCCGCCCGAGCTGTTCGCCTTGCGCCGCGCCGCTGCCGCCCAGGCCTTCTACGAAATGATGCCGCTGCGCAAGACCAGCTTCCCGCGGGACGGCCGGCTGCAGCTCTACCGCCGGGCGCGCTGCGGCGAGCTGCTCGACCTGCATGTGCTGGACACGCGCAGCTGGCGCAGCAACCAGGCCTGCGGCGACCGCTGGGACAACTACCCCTGCGACGGCGTGCGCGACCCGAAGGCCAGCATGCTCGGCGCCGCCCAGGAGCGCTGGCTGTTCGATGGCCTGGCCGCGTCGACGACGCGTTGGCAGGGCCTGGCGCAGCAGATCATGCTGGCCGACTTCCAGCGCGACGCGACGCGCGAGCGCATCAACCTCGACGCCTGGATCGGCTACCAGCTGCCGCGCGAGCGCCTGCTCGACCATGTGCAGCAGCGCCGGCTCGGCAATGTCGTCGTGCTGACCGGCGACGAGCACCAGCATTACGCGCTCGACATCAAGCGCCAGGGCGGCAACAGCAGCGCCGCGCCGCTGATGACCGAATTCGTCGCCACCTCGATCAGCTCCGGCGGCGACGGCAGCCCGGTCGGCCGCGGCGGCGAGGCGCTGCTGCGCCGCAATCCGCATTGCCACTTCTACAACCAGCAGCGCGGCTATGTGGTCTGCGATGTCGACACCAAGCGCTGGCAGACCGAGTTCCGCGTGCTCGACCAGGTCAGGCGCCCGGGCGGCGTGCTGAGCACGGCGGCGCGCTTTGTCGTGGAGCCGGGGCGGCCGGGGGTGCAGAAGGGCTGAGGCGGCTGCCGTCCGTCAAGGCCGCGCCAGGCTTTCCATGCACTGCCGCAGCCGGTCTTCGCCGCCCCAGGCGCTGAAGGCGGCTTGCGCTTGCGCAGCGAGATCGGCCTCCTGCTGGTGCTTGAACACCGTCGGCGGGCCGCCGAAGAAAACCCATAGCACTTGCTTGCCCTCCACCGCCCCGGCGTAGCGGTTGGCCAGCGAGATCTCGTCCGTGGGCGTCAGGCCTGCGGCACGGCGTGCCAGCGCCGGCGTTCCTTCGCCGATGCGCGGGCCGGCATCGCCCACGACGAATGGCACGGCAATCCGCTTGTCGCTGCGAATCGCGACGCCGAAGCTGCCCTGCTTCACCCCGGCACGCAGCAGCGCGCCCGGCGCCACGGCGGCGGCCACGCGCAGCGGATTGGCGTAGCGACGCTGGTCGGCCAGGTCGGTGACGCTGCGGTCCACCAGCGAAGTCGGCGAGACGTAAAAGCCCGAGCCGTCGCGCTGCAGCACGGGCTTGACGCCCTTCACCGTGCGCCCGGCCACCTGCACCTGGCCTTCGGCGACCACACCGTACCAGCGCACCACCCCTACGCTGGGATCGGTCCAGCCGGCGGCCTCGATGCGCGCCAGGTCGTCCATGAAGCGTCCGGTGCAGATGGATGGGGAGGCCGACCCGTGGTAGCGGCTGCCGTCCGGCAACAAGACCTCGCCGCCCACGCAGAGGTGCAGCACCGCACCGGCTTGGCGGTTGTTGCGGTGATAGGCGCGGGCATAGCCGTCGATATTGATGTGCATGCTGGACCACGCCGCATAGCCACCGTCGGCCAGCTGGTGGGCCTGTACGCCCTTGCCGCCCAGCTCCGCCACCGGCGTCGCCTCGCAAGAGGGGGTGGCGTGGGCGAGCACGGCGGCGGCAAGCCCCGCAGCGAAAAGCATCGACCTGATCCAGTGGGGACGGCTTGCGCTCATGGTGGGCCTTTCGAGTGCTGAGGGGATTCGGGCCTGACGGCCCGCGAGAGCAAGACAGCTGGCCGCCCCGAGAGCCCTGGTGGAGACGCCGTTCATGCTTCGGGCCAATGTCGTGCCGAGATCCAGCCGCCCAGGGCGGAACCTGCGGCCATGCTCAGCAGGCCGGGCCAAGCGCGGGTCGCGTCGATGAACACCGGCATGGGCGCCAGCGCGTCCACCGCGCGAACCGCAGCCACCATCCCGATGCCGGCGGCGGCGGCGAACAGCGCCGTGCGTGCGGCCGGCCAGCGCCGGGCCAAGCAGGCCGCCAGTCCCAGCGCCGGCAGCCAGCCGGCGGCCAGGATGCCGGCGTAGACGGGGGCAAAGCCGACCAGGTCTTGCAGCGTGGTGAGTGCACGCAGCTCCAGCGGCAGGGGCATGCCGAGTGCGACCAAGGCCTGCAGGTTGAACTGCGTCTGCACGACCGAACCCCAGGCCGCCGCCAACAGCCAGCCGGTGAGCAGTGCCGACAGGATCCGCGGCCAGCGCCGCGTCGCGGCGTGAGCGAGGGTCATCGAAAGGCCTGGAGGCGTCATGAGCTGGGTGGGTGTTCCATACTGCCCCCATGTTGCGACATGCACTGATGGCCTTGCTGATCGCGGTACTCAGCCCGGGCGAGGCACAGGCCGCAGACTATCGCGTGGAAACCGTCGCCGGCGGGCTCGTTCATCCCTGGTCACTGGCCTTCCTGCCCGACGGCCGGCTGCTGGTGACCGAAAGGCCAGGGCGTCTGCGGGTCATCGAGCCCGGCGCCAAGGGTCAATTCGCGCTGCGCAGCGAGCCGGTGCAAGGTCTGCCCGCGGTGATGGCGCAAGGCCAGGCGGGTCTCTTCGATGTGCTGCTGCACCCGGGATTTGCCGACAACGGGCTGCTCTACCTGTCCTTCGCCCATGGCACGGCTGAGGCCAACCATCTGCGGGTGGTGCGCGCGCGCTTCGACGGCAGGCGACTGCTCGACGTGACGCCGGTGTTCACCTCCCAGCCGGCCAAGAAAGCCAGCCAGCATTTCGGCGGTCGCATGGCCTGGCTGCCCGACGGCACGCTGGTGCTGGGCATGGGCGACGGCAACCTCGACCGCACCGACGCGCAGCGTTTGCACACCCATCTGGGCAAGTTGCTGCGCATCCAAGCCGACGGCAGTGTGCCTGCCGACAACCCCTTCGTCGGCACCGCTGGCTCGCGTCCCGAGATCTACAGCCGCGGGCATCGCAACCCCCAGGGCCTGGTGACGGTGGGCGGCGTTCTCTATGCGCACGAACATGGCGCACGCGGCGGCGATGAACTCAACCGCATTTCACCCGGCGCGAACTACGGCTGGCCCCTCACCACCGGCGGCATCGACTACACCTATGCCCGCGTTTCGCCCTACCGCAGACTGCCTGGGATCGAGCCGCCACTGCTGGAATGGACGCCCTCGGTGGCGCCTGCCGGCCTGGCCTGGTACGACAGCGACCTGTTCCCGGCATGGCGCGGCAGCCTGTTCGTCGCCACGCTGAAGGAGCGCAGCGTGCGCCGCGTGCCGATCACAGGCGGTGCGGCCGGTGCCCAGGAGGTGCTGTTCCGAGAGCTGGGAGAGCGCCTGCGGGACGTTCGCGTTGGCCCGGACGGTGCGCTCTATCTATTGAGCGACAGCGTCGATGGGCGGGTGCTGCGCGTGCGGCCGAAGTGAAAGCAGCTCAGTGGCCGCTGCCCAGCGACGGGAGCGCCTGACCGAGGGTTGAGCGCTGCTGAGACGGCGTCATCGGACGCTAGCGGGGTACTGGGCAATCCAAAAGGCACTCGAAGGCTTCACGGCGGTGGGCAACACATGGTGTTGTTGCTGAGCAGAAGCCAGGTCACCGCGGTGCGAAGCCCTTATGCGGTGCGCGTTCGGCGGAGGGACGGTCTTGGCCCCTCAAAACTGCACGCTGACGCCCAAGTTGAGCGATAGGAATTGGTACTTGGGCTCGCCGGTGAGCGCCGTTCCCGCCGAAGTGGCCTTGAACGTGCCACTGCCCATTCGGCTCCAACGCACATCGCCGCTCAGGCTCCAGCGAGTTGACAGCTTGTACTCGACGCCCGCAATGGCTTGCACGGCCATGCCGCCTCGACGCGAATACTCTTGCTCCGTCCCATCACGTTCGACATCGATGTCCAACCCCAGGACGTAGCCCAGGCCCGCGCCGAGGAAGGGGCGCACTGTGGTTTGGACAGGGAATCGGTAGTAGCCGTTCAAGAACACCGCGGACGAGAAGACGTTGCCATCGACGGCAACCCCACCGACGCGTTTGAGAAAGTTGCCTCGCTCATCCCACGCCAACTCGGCCGCCCAGCCGTTGCCGTAGCGCCGCCCCACGGCAGCGCCGAAGCCAATCCCCTCACCCAAAGAGACCTTTCCGCCCACATCGGGACCGGTAGCGCGGGATTCGGAAAAGCGCGTCGAGGCCATGGCGTTGGGACCCCCGTAGACGCTGGCGTAAAAGCCGGGCTCGTCCTGCGCAGCAACAGATGGCGGCGCCAGCAGCACGACGGCCGAGATGCAGGGGAGGTAGCGCTGGATAAACGTTGAGGTCATGGGGACTCTTGGTGCGGTGAAAGGCCAGTCGTGCTGCGCATCATACTGAGCGGTCGCGTTTTATACCAAGCGGTATTTTCTGCTGGCGCCTGCGATCGAGAGGCGGGCACTTGCTCTCAGTCCGTTGATGCCGTTGCGCGCAAACGGCTTCGGCGCTGAGGCGCTCGACGGCACCCGTGACCGCCAAGGTGCTCGAGGCCGCGCGGTCTTGCTTCGTGTGCAACCTCGCGATTGCGCCGAACGTCCATGCGGTAAGCACAGCGCTTGAGATTGCGGCCAACGCATCACCGGTCATTCCCCAAGTGCCGAGCAAGCTGACGGTGATCCATGAAGGCTGCTTGGCCGTTAGAGGAACGGGCGGACGGCCGACCGGCAGCAATCGCTGCCTACTGGCTGTTCAGGTTGGCGCCGGCTGCTGCGGCTCTATATCTGCCGCCCGCCCCTCTCACTGGGTCGGCGGCAACAAGCCCTCGATCGCCGCCAGATCGACCTCGTCGCGCTGCTCGGCCTTCATGAAGCGCTCGGCGAAGCGCTCCCACAGCCTGCTTTGCAGGAAATAGCGGAACAGCTCGGCGTCCAGATGCCTGTCCTTGCACATCATGGCCATGATGCGCAGGGTTTCGGTCAGGGTCTTGGCCGGCTTGTAGGGGCGGTCGGCGGCGGTCAGGGCCTCGAACACATCGGCCAGGGCCATCACGCGGTCGGGCAGGCCGAGTTGCTCGGCCGGCAGCCGGCGCGGGTAGCCGCGGCCGTCGAGCTTCTCGTGGTGCGTCGCCGCGTACTCCGGCACCCGCGTGAGGCCGGCCGGCCAGGGCAGGCCCTTGAGCATGATGTAGGTCTGCACGATGTGCTCGTTGATCTTGAAGCGGTCCTCGTCGGTCAGGGTGCCGCGGCGGATGCTCAGGTTGTGCAGCTCGCCCTGGTGCTGCTTGTGCGCCGGCAGCTGCATGTCGAAGCCGTAGTGGTTGCGCGGGTCGTCGCGGCGCACCGGGGGCGGCTCCTCGTCCCAGGGCACGATGTGCTCCGGCTTGTCGGCCAGCAGGGTTTCCGGCGCCGGCAGGCTGGGCGTCTCGGGCCGCGCCGCGGCCAGGCGGCGCGATTCCTCGCCGGACAGGCCGAGGCGGTCGTCGAAATGGCGCAGCCAGGTCTGCGCGGCGATCGCCCGCAGGCGCTCGATGGCCGCGTCGGCGAGGAACTCGCCGCCGGCATTGCATTGCGCGACGAAGACCCAGTCGTCCTGCAGCTGCGCGCGGCGCGCGGCCAGTTGTTCATCGTCGAGTTCGCCACGCAGATGCGCGATCTCGGCGTCGCGCCACAGCACCTCGAAGCGGGTGCGGATCTCGTGGATGCGGTTGTGGATCAGCTCCAGCTTGGTCGCCTTGTCGACGATGTGCTCGGGGCTGGTGACCTTGCCGCAGTCGTGCAGCCAGGCGCCGAGGCGGAATGCGTAGCGCTCGGTCTCGCTGAGCGTGAAGCTCGCATAGGCGCCGTCGCGCTCGGCGCACAGCCGGTCCAGCAGCTCGATGGCCAGCTGCGGCACGCGCTCGCAATGCCCGCCGGTGTAGGGCGATTTGGCGTCGATGGCGTCGGCCATCAGCTGGATCACCGCGTCGAACAGCTTGCGCTGCGCGTCGATCAGCTGGCGGGTCTCGATGGCCACCGCCAGCATGCCGGACATCTGCCGGGCGAAGGTCAGGAAGGCCGGATCCAGATGGCCGTCGTCGCCAACGAACTCCAGCACCAGCAGGCCCTTGAGCAGGCCGTCGCGACCGCGCAGCTCCAGGTCCAGATGGCGCATCTGCGGGCCATGCTCGCGCGCGCCCTGGCGCGGGCCGCGTTGCAGCGGGTAGGCGAAGCGCTCGGCGATCGGGAACGCCAGCTCGCCGGACTGCGCCGCGCGCTGCATCTGCTCGCTGGCGGCGTCCCAGAGGAAGACCGCGGCCGCCGCCGATTGCGTGGCCCGCGTCAGCTGCTCCAGCACCTGCTGCAGCATGCGCTCGACCTCGGGCTCGGTGGCCATCTGCTCGGACAGATGCAGGAAGGCCTCGATGGTGCCGCCCATGTGCTCGATGGCCTGGTTCAGCTCGTTGACCTCTCGCACCAGCGAATGCTTGCCGCGGCTGCCGGCAAAGTCGAAGCGCACCAGGCGCTGGGTGCGGGCGCTCAGGCGGTCCAGCGCGCGGGCGATCGTCGAGCCGGCCCACCAGCCGACCGGCAGCAGCAGCAGGGCCAGGCCGGCGGCGATCCAGCGCGCGCGGTGGGCGCGGGCCCGCGCCGGCGCGACCAGGTCCTCCATCGGGGTGACCACAAGCAGCTCCAGGCCGGGGCCCAGGCCGACCTCGAAGGGCATGCGCAGGCCTATCCACTCGCCGTCGGTCAGGCGCAGCACATGGGGCTGGGCGGCCGCCAGCGCGGGCAGGGCGGCCAGCGCCGGCTGCTGCAGGCCGTCGAGCTCGGCGAGCTTGACCTGCTCGCCCTCTTGCGCCGCCAGCCGCGCCGGCTCGCTGAAGGCCAGCACGCGGCGCTCGGCGTTGACCATGGCCAGCTGACTGCCCTTGGTCAGGCGTTGCGTGGCCAGGGTGCGCGACAGGTCGACGAGCAGCAGGTCGACGCCGACCACCGCGCCGCCATCGCGGCTGCGCTGGCTCAAGGAAAGCCCGACCTCGCGCGTGGTGAAGAACAGATAGGGGTCGCCGACGATCAGCTCGTCACGGCCCTCGGCGAGCCGGAACCAGGGCCGCTGGCGCGGGTCGAAGCGGTAGCTGGCTTGTTCGCGCGACAGCAGCAGCGCGCCCTGCGCGTCGACGAAGTGGTAGTGGCCGAGGCCGCCGCTCATCGACTGCAGCAGGTAGGCGGCGTCGACCGGCGCGTCGAAGCCGCGGCGCTGCTCGGCGGAGCGCAGCGGCCGGGCGAGCAGGAAGTCGCCGTCGCGGTAGCCGATGTAGGCCGCCGACAGCAGCGGGTTGGCGGCCAGCTCGGCGGTCAGCACATGGCGCAGCTGCAGGCGCTCGTCCAGGCCGGCGGCCCGGGCCAGCGGGCTGAAGCCGATCTGCCGCAGCACGATGGCATTGGGCTGCAGCAGCGCCCGGGTGCGCTCCTCGACCAGCACGCTGGCCTTCTGCGCGGCGTTCTGCGCGTCCTGCGCAAAACGACCGCGGCCCATCCAGACATTGATGCCCAGCTGCGCGCTGGCCATCACCACCATGCAGATCACCACCAGCGAGGCGAGCAGCAGGCGCAGGCCCAGGCCACGGGCCAGCAGGGCCTGCACAGCCGACGGGAAGCGGGCGATCAGCGAGCTGGCAGGCGGCAGCGGCATGGACCCAGTCTAGGGCTCGCTGCCGGCCGCCATGAAATCCTCGGCAATAGGGGGGCTGATCAACCGTAAAGGACTTTTGGCAACCACAGCCCGATGGCTGGGAACTGGTAGAGCAACACGATGGCCAGTACCTGGATGCCCATGAAGGGCAGCATGCCGGCAAAGATCTGGTTGAGCGTGACGCCCGGCGGGCTGACCCCCTTCAGGTAGAAGGCGGCCATGGCGACCGGCGGGCTGAGGAAGGCGGTCTGCAGATTCAGCGCGACGAGCAGGCCGAAGAACAGCGGGTCGACGCCGAAATGGTCGAGCAGCGGGATGAAGATCGGCATGAAGATGACGATGATCTCCGTCCACTCCAGCGGCCAGCCGAGGATGAAGATGATCACCTGGCTGAGCACCAGGAACTCGACCTTGCTCAGGTTCAGGCCGAGCACCCAGCGTTCGACCAGCTCCTGACCGCCGAGCAAGGCGAAAGCGGCCGAGAAGATCGCCGAGCCGACGAACAGCCAGCAGACCATGGCGCTGGTCTTGGCGGTCAGGAACACCGATTCCTTGACCTCGGACTGCAGCCTGGCCTGCTTGTAGGCCAGCATGGCCCAGAGCAGCACGCCGCAGGCGGCGATGGCGCCGAAGCCGCTGCTCACCGATTGCCCCACCAGGCCCTCCTTGTGGGCGATGAACCAGCCGATGCAGACCAGCAGCGGCGCCCAGAGCAGCGACCAGACGAGAAACACCGGTCGGCGCTCGCCTGCCTGGCGCTTGTTGAGCACCGCATAGACCGCCGCCAGCAGATAACCGCCGAAGGCACCGACGGCGGCCGCCTCGGTCGGCGTGGCCAGGCCGAAGACGATGGAGCCGAGCACCGACAGGATCAGCACCAGCAAGGGGAAGAAGCTGGTCAGCAGCAGCTTGAAGACCTCCAGGCGCTGGAAGCTGAGCAGCGCGTAGAAGCCGGTCAGGCAGGCGGCGGTGATCGCCCAGCCCAGCCAGCCGCCGCCTTGGGCGACCACGGCCGTCGGATCGGCGGGGACTGGCAGGCCGTCGTCAGCGGGCTCGGCGACCGCGTCGGTGGCCTGGCTGTCCGTCTCCTCGCTGCCGGGGGGCTCGGCCAGGCCGTCGTCGGCGGGCGGCTCGGCCAGATCGTCGTCGGCCGGCGGCTCGGCCAATCCCCCTTCGCTGGATGCCGTTGAGGTGTCAGCGTCGCCACCCAGGGCCAGCGGCTGCTCGATGGCCGAATCCGCGCTCGCCGGCAGCGGGTTGTGGGCATGCAGCCAGCCGATGCCGGCGACCGTCAGCACCAGGATGACCGGCAGCAGGGTGACGCCGAGCTGGCGCAGCACCGCGGCCTTGTCGCTCTCGCGGCCCAGGGCCCTGAGCAGGGCCGGCAGGGCGCGCGTCTCGCGGCCCTGGCTGAGCTTCTCGGCCAGGGCCGGCAGGCTGACGCGGCGCGCCTCGGCGCTCAGGGGCGGCATCAGCTGCGGCTTGAGCTTGGCCAGCAGGATCACGTAGAGCACATAGAGGCCGGCCAGCATCAGGCCGGGGAAAAAGGCGCCGGCGTAGAGCTGCACCACCGACACGCCGGCGGTCGCGCCGTAGACGATCAGCAGCACCGAGGGCGGGATCAGGATCCCCAAGCAGCCGCCGGCGGTGATGCAGCCGGCGCCGACGCGCACGTCGTAGCCCGACTTGATCATCTGCGGGTAGGCGAGCAGGCCCATCAGCGTGACCACGGCGCCGACGATGCCGGTGGCGGTGGCGAAGATCGCGCAGGTGAACAAGGTGGCCACGGCCAGCGAGCCGGGCACGCGGGCCAGGGCCAGGTGCAGGCTCTTGAACAGCTTGTCGATGAGGTTCGCGCGCTCGACCAGATAGCCCATGAAGACGAACAGCGGGATGCTGATCAGCACATCGTTGCCCATCACCTTGAAGGCCGACTGCACCATCAAGGTCAGCGTCTTGCCAGTGTCGAAGTCGTAGGCAAACCAGGTGAACAGCATGCCCATGCCCATCAGCGTGAACGCCGTCGGGAAGCCGAGCATGATGGCGACCACCACCAGGGCCAGCATGGTCAGGCCGAGGTGGCCGCTGCTGAGCTGGTCGGCCGAGAGCAGCACGAAGGCGATGCCGGCGATGATCATCGCCATCAGCGTGAAGCCGAACCAGAGTTCCTTGCGGACTTTCATCGGGCGGGCTCCCCATCCTCGGCGTGAACCATCTGCTTGAGCTTGTTGACGTCGACCTCCTCGACGTCCTGCTCGCGGTTCGGCCATTCGCCGGTCTGCAGGCATTGGATGCAGCGCACGATCTCCACCACCCCCTGCAACAGCAGCAGGCCGCCGGCGATCGGGATCACGCCCTTGAACGGGTAGACGGGCAGCGGCGTGGCGCTGAAGGTGGACTCGCGGATCGCCAGCGCGTCGTGGAAGAAGGTCCAGCCGGCATAGGTCAGCGCGACGATGCCGGGCAGGAAGAAGAGCAGGTAGAGCACGAGATCGATGCTGGCCTGCGTGCGCGGCTGGAAGAAGCCGTAGAGCACGTCGCCGCGCACATGGCCGGCCTTGGACAGGGTGTAGGCGCCGGCCATCATGAACAAGGTGCCATAGCCCATCAGCTGGGCGTCGAGGTTCCAGTCATGCGGCTCGTTGAGGATGTAGCGGGAGAACACCTCCCAGCTGATCAAGGCGGTGAGCAGCACGATCAGCCAGGCAAAGGCCTGGCCGATCCAGGTCGACAGGCGGTCGACGGCCAGCAGCAGTTTTCGCATCGGAGGAAGGGGGCCTAGGCCCCCTTGTTGCAGTGACGAATCAGGCTTTCTTGGCCGGGGCCCGGAAGTAATGGTTCCAGGCGATCCTGTAGTCGACGCTGTAGTCGTTCTGCCAGTTGCCGGCGCGCTGGGCGAAGGCGCGCTGGCTGTCCAGCACCTTCTTGAACAGCGGGTTCTCGGCGGCCTTGGCCGCGGTCACCTTGTCCCAGGCGGCCAGCTGGGCGCGCAGGATGGGGTCCGGCGTCTTCCAGAAGTTCACGCCGGCCTTCTTCAGCTCGTTGTAGTCGGCGCTGTTGCGCTCGATGGCCTTCCAGCTCATGTCGGCGCTGGCCGCCTGCACCGCGTAATCGATGATGTTGCGCAACTCCTGGGGCAGTGCGTTGTACTTGTCCTTGTTGAACAGGATCTCGAACTGCTCGCCGCTCTGGTGGAAGCTCTGCAGCATGCAGTGCTTGGCCACGTCGGCGAAGCCGAGCACGCGGTCCGAGCTGGCGTTGTTGAACTCGGCCGCATCGATCAGGCCGCGGTCCAGCGCCGGCACGATCTCGCCGCCGGGCAGCGGGTTGACGGCCATGCCGAGTTCCTTGAAGACGTCGACGGCCAGGCCGACGGTGCGGAATTTCAGGCCCTTGAGGTCGGCCACGCTGCGCACCGGCTTCTTGAACCAGCCCAGCGGCTGGGTCGGCATCGGGCCGTAGAGGAAGCTGACGACGTCGATGTTCAGCGCCGCGTAGATCTCCGCCAGCAGCGCCCTGCCGCCGCCGTAGTTGTGCCAGGCCAGCACCATGTTGGGGTCCATGCCGAAGGCCGGCCCCGAGCCCCAGAGCGCCAGCGCGGTGTTCTTGCCGTAGTGGTAGGCGACCACGCCATGGCCGCCGTCCAGCGTGCCCTTGTTCACCGCGTCGAGCAGCTGGAAGGCCGGCACGACCGAGCCGCTGGGCAGCACCTCGATCTTCAGGCGGCCGCCGGCCATGTCGTTGACCTTCTTCGCGAAGTCCTGCGCGTACTCGTGGAAGATGTCCTTGGCCGGCCAGGTGCTCTGGAAGCGCAGGGTCGTGGTCTGCGCCTTGCTGACCATGGGCGCCGCCAGGGCGGCGGCACCGACGGCGGCCGTGCCGGTGGTCTTCAGAAAGCGGCGGCGCTTAGGCGCGGCCTTGATCGCGGCTTCATCACTCATGCGGGTCTCCTGGGGGTGGCGCGCCGTGAACGGGGGTGGCGCTGAGCGGGCATGGTGGGCGTTTGCCGCCCGGCCGTCATCGGGAGCAGCGCTTGCGTGTTCACGCGCAAGGGTTAACGCCGATCCGCGGCCAGCCAGCGTTCCAGTTCATCCGCCGGCAGGGCGCGGGCGAACAGCCAGCCCTGGCAGGCGTCCACGCCCAGGCGCTGCAGCAGTTCGCGCTGCTGCGGCAGCTCCACGCCCTCGGCGGTGACGCTCAGCTGCAGGGCCTGGGCCAGCGCGACGATGGTGTGCACGATCGCGTAGTCCTTGCTGCTATGCGTCAGGTCGCGCACAAAGCTGCGGTCCACCTTCAGGCGCGTCAGCGGCAGGGTCTTCAGCGAGGACAGCGAGGAAAAGCCGGTGCCGAAGTCGTCGAGGGCCAGCTCGACGCCCAGCGCGCGCAGCTCGGCCAGGCGCTGGCGCACCTGGGGCAGGGACTGCAGCGTCGACTCGGTGACCTCCAGTTCCAGCTCCGCCGCGACGCTGCCATGGGCCTGCAGCGCCGCCTGCAGCGCGGCGACGAAGCCGGGCTCGGCCAGCTGCTGGGCCGAAACATTGACGGCGATCGCCGGCACCGCGACCCCACGCCGCCGCCAATCGGCCAGCTGCGCGAGCGCCTGATCCAGCACCCAGCGGCCGAGTTCGACGATCAGCCCGCATTCCTCGGCCAGCGGGATGAAGACGTCCGGGGACACCTGGCCGAGCTGCGGCGAATGCCAGCGCAGCAAGGCCTCGACGCCGAGCAGGTGCGCGCTGCGCGTGTCGACCACCGGCTGCCAGTGCAGGGCCAGGCCCTGGGCGCTGCTCAGCGCGCGGTGCAGACCCTGCTCCAGCGCCAGGCGGCGCTGCGCATGCTCGGCCATGTCGGCGGAGAACAGACGCGCGCAATTGCGGCCCGCCGCCTTCGCCGCGTACATCGCGCTATCGGCCGCCTTGATCAGACCCGCGGCGTTGCTCGCGTGCTCGGGCAGGCTGGCGATGCCGATGCTGGCCGACACCGAGACCGGCTCGCCGCTGCCCAGCGGCACCGGCTGGCGGCAGGCATCGAGCAGCTTGTCGGCCAGGGCCAGCAGCGCCGCCGCCTCGGTCTCGCGCACCAGCACGATGAACTCGTCGCCGCCGAGCCGGGCAGTGAAATCGCCGTCGCGCAGCCGCGCGCGCAGCGCTTTGGCGATGGCGCGCAGCAGCAGATCGCCCTGGTCATGGCCCAGCGAGTCGTTCAGGGTCTTGAAGCCATCGAGGTCCAGGAACAGCAGCGAGAAGCCCTGACGCGTGCTCTCGAACTCGGCGAGCAGGTTCTCCAGCAGCTGATCGAGCTGGTGGCGATTGCCCAGGCCGGTCAGCGCGTCGTGATAGGCCAGGTGGCGCACCCGGCCCTCGGCCTCGCGCAGCGCGCTGATGTCGGAGAAGGTCAGCACCTGGTGGCTGCGCCGCCCCTTGGCGTCGAGCACGTCGGCGACATGCTCCCAGGCCGGGAAGCTGCTGCCGTCCTTGCGCTGGCAGCTGACCTCGCGATGGCGCACGCGGCCGCTCGTGTGGGCGCTGTGCAGATCGGCGCTGCGCCTGGCCTGCAGCAGGGTCTGCGGCCTCTGGCCGCGCACCTCGTCGGCGCGCCAGCCGGTCATGCTCTCGAAGCTCGGGTTGACCGACAGGATGCAGCCCTCGGCGTCGAGGATGGCGATGGCGTCGGCCGCCGACGCGAAGACCACGCCGGCCTGGCGCAGCTGGTTGGCGGCCTCGACCTCGTCGCTGACATCGCGCAGCATGCCGACCGCGCGGCCCTCGGAGTCAAAGTGACGGGCATGCAGGTCCAGCCAGCGCGCGTCGGCGATGCCCGGTGGCTGCCAGCGCAGCACGCTGTGCAGGGCGCTGCCCGGCGCCAGCAAGGCCGCCAGGCCGCGGCGCGACTCGTCATCCAGCCCGGCCAGGAAGGCGTCGCGATCCCGTTCGGGCGCCAGCTCGAACAGCTCGCGCGCCGGCCCGTCGACGACGAAGCTGCAGCCGTCGTCGCTCATCTCGATGACGCTGAGCTGCGCCGCCTCGAGTGCCATGCGCAGGCGCTCCTGCAGGCGCAGCGCCGCCTGCTCGTCGCGGCGGCGCGCCAGCGCGATGCGTATCGTCGCGTTCAGCTCGCGCACCTCCACCGGCTTGAGCAGATAGCCATAGGGCGCGACCTCGCCGGCGCGGTCGATGGTGTCCTGCGCCGCATAGGCGGTCAGGTAGACGACCGGGATTGCCTGCTCGCTGAGCACGCGCCGGCCGGCATTGATGCCGTCGCCGCCGCGGCCCAGATTGATGTCCATCAGCACCAGATCGGGGCGGTGCCGCAGCACGTCGTCGACCGCCTGCTGTTCCGAGGCGCTGATGCCGGTCACCTGGTAGCCCAGGTCCTCCAGGCTGGCGCGCAGGTCCAGCGCGACGATGCGCTCGTCCTCGACGACATGGATGCGCGGCGCCGCCGCGCTCATGCGTTTTCTCCTTCGGTCAGGAACTCGACGGTGAAGCAGCTGCCGCCGTCGCGACCGACCTCGATCTGCGCGCCCAGCTGCTCGACCAGCGAGGGGATCAGCTGGAAGCCCAGGCTCTGGCTCTCGCCCAGCCGGCAGTCGGCCGGCAGGCCGATGCCGTCGTCGGCGACGCGGACGCGGGCGCGGTGGCCGTCCAGCAGCTCGGCACTGATCGCCACGCAGCCGCTGCGGCCCTCGGGGAACGCATGCTTGAAGGCATTGGTGACCAACTCGTTGACCAGCAGGCCGCAGGGCACGGCCTGCTGCAGGCCGATGGCGATGCGCGTCGGCGCGTCGATCTGCAGGCGCACATCGGCGCGCTCGCTCAGGTAGCTGTCGCGCAGCAGGCTGCCCAGGCGGCGCAGCAGATTGCCCAGCTCCAGCTCGCTGAAGTCGTTCGATTCGTAGAGCAGCTGGTGGGTCAGCGCCATCGCCCGCACGCGGGCCATGCTGTCCTGCAGCGCCAGCTTGGCATGCGAGTCGGCATGCCGCGACTGCAGGCGCAGCAGGCTGGCGATGACCTGCAGATTGTTCTTCACGCGGTGGTGGACCTCGTTGAGCAGCACCGTCTTCTCGCGCAGGCTCTGCTCCATCATGCGCTGGGTGCGCAGCCGTTCGGTGATGTCGGACACCGTGACCAGCACCTGCGGCGGGTTGCTGCCCGGGATCGGGTTCAGGCCGATCTCCAGGTCGACCAGGCTGCCGTCGGCGCGCAGGCCCTGCACGCCGCGCTTGGGCGCCATGCGGCGCTCCTGCGGCGCGGCGAAGAAGCTGTCGACGTCATGGCCATGGCGCTGGCGCAGCGCCTGCGGCACCAGCCGGGTGACTTCGCTGCCGACCAGCTCCTCGGCGCGGTAGCCGAACAGCGCGCAGAGGCTGGGGTTGACCAGGGCGATGCGCCCGCCGGCTTCGACCAGGGCCATGCCCTCGGGGGAGGCCTGGAAGGTGCTGCGGAAATGCGCGTCGTCGCTGCCGCGGCGGCGTTCGAGCTCTTCGGCCAGTAGCAGCCAGTGACCGCCACCGGGCAAGGGCAGGCGCCGGCCGGCTGTGGGCGACGCGCCCTCGTCGCCGAGCAGGCGGCGGGCGGCGGCGTTGGCGCGCAGCGGCCTGTCCTGCGCGTCCAGCAGGCACAGGCCGATCGGCAGATCGGCGGCGAGCAGCGCATCCAGCGCCTCGCGGTCGGCTTCGCTCATGGGCCCTCTCCCCTTGCAGCCTTTGTTTGGGGCCGAGTCTGACCGCTGCGGGCCAGCTTGAAAACCCAGGGCTAGCCCGTGCTCAGCGCCTCAGCGCCTCAGCGCCACTGGCCCTCGAGCGCATAGCGCAGCAGGGCGGCCGCGCTGTCCAGGCCGAGCTTGCGGCGCAGATGGGTGCGGTGCGTCTCGACGGTGCGCACGCCCATCCCTAAGCGCTCGCCGATCTGCCGGCTTGACAGGCCTTCCGCGAGCAGGCCCAGCACCTCGCGCTCGCGCGGCGTCAGGTGCGGGCCGTCGCCGGCCGCCTGCGGGGCCGGCCAGACCTGCTCGCCGGCGGCGACCCGGCGCAGCGCCTCGATGATGGCCTCGGCCGGGCTGTCCTTCAGCACATAGGCGCTGGCGCCGGCGCGCTGGGCCTCGCTGACATAGCCGGGGTTGTCGTACATGCTGAGCACCAGCACGCGCAGCCCCGGCTGCTGGCGGCGCAGCTCGCGGGTCAGCTCGATGCCGCTGTCGGCGCGCAGCGCGACGTCCATCACCACCAGGTCGGGGCGATGGCTTTGCGCGGCGGCCAGCGCCGTCTGGGCATCGCCAGCTTCGGCGACGACGGCAAAGCCGGCGACATCGGCCAGCCGCGCGCGCAGGCCGTCGCGGACCATCGGGTGGTCGTCGACGAGCAGCAGTCTGGTTAAACGGTCCATGCGGTGCGCGGCAGGTAGGCGGCGATGCGCGTGTGGCCGGGCCGGCTTTCCAGCTGCAGCTGGCCGCCGAGCATCTCGATGCGCTCGCGCAGATGCATCAGGCCCAGACCATGGTCGGGGCTGCGGCTGGCCGCTTCGACATCGAAACCGCGGCCGTCGTCCTCGATGGCCAGCAGCAGGCCGGCGCCGTCGAGCTGCAGGCGCAGGCAGGCCGAGCCGGCCTCGGCATGGCGTTCGACATTGCCCAGCGCCTCCTGCGCGAAGCGGAAGAGCGCGGTGGCGACGCCCTCGGGCAGGGCAGGCGGCTCGGCGAGCTCGACGCGCAGCGGCACGCCGCTGCGCTCCTGCCATTCGCGGCCGAACTGTTCCAGCGCCCGCGCCAGGCCGAGGTCGTCGAGCAGCGGTGGCCGCAGGTCATGGGCGATCAGCCGCACCTCGCCGAGGATCTCGCGCAGCCGGGTGACGACGGCGTCCAGCGCCTTGCTCGGCTGCTGGGCGGCGGCCGACTCGGCGAGGAACTTCACCGAGACCAGGGATTGCGTGACGCCGTCGTGCAGCTCGCGAGCGACGCGGGCGCGCTCGGCCTCCTGGCTGCGCGCCAGCTGCGCGGCGAGCCGGCGCAGCCTGTCGTCGGCCTTGCGCTGCTCGCTGAGGTTGAGCACCAGGGCGCCGGCGGAGACGGCGAGCGCGCCGAGCAGGGCGACCGCGGCGACGCGGGCCAGGGTGTCGGCGATCGCCGCCTCGGTGGCCTTGTCGATGCGCTGGCGGGCATCGGCGGCGTCGTCGACGAAGGCGCCTGTGCCCAGCATCCATTCCCAGCCGGCGATCGGCTCGACATAACCATGCAGCGGCTCGACGCGGCCGTTGCTGGGCCGCCGCCATTCGTAGATCAGGTGGCCGCCGCCGGCGCGCGCCTGGGCGAGCAGGCGCTGCACCGTGTAGCGGCCCTGGCTGTCGCGCAGGTTCAGCAGATTGCGGCCTTCCATCGCGCGGTCGCGCGGGTGCAGCAGCAGATTGCCGGCGAAGTCGTAGACGAAGAAGAAGCCGTCATGGCCGAACTCCAGCCGGCGCAGGATGTCCAGGGCCTGGCGCTGGTTGTCGGCATCGGGCCGGCCATCACGCACCAGATGGGCGATGGCGCTGCGGCCCAGATTGATCTTGCCCTGCAGCTCGGCGCGGCGGGCGGCCAGCAGCACCGGCGCGACCGCCTCGACATGCATGTCCGACAACACCTGGGCGCGCTGGTTGACCAGCCAGGCGACGCCGGCCAGGGTGACGAGCAGCGGCCCGAGCCCCAGCAGCAGCCAGGCGGTGCGCGGCTGCACGGTCTCAGTCGGCCTCGCCGAGCTGGAAGGGGCGCGGCTGGCCCTGGTCGTCGATGGCCACGTAAGTCAGCTGCGCCTCGGTGACCTTGACGACCTGCGGGTTCTGCGGGTGGCGCTCGGCATACACCTCGACCTCGACGGTGATCGAGGTGCGGCCGATGCGCAGCACGCGCGAGTAGAAGCTGAGCAGATCGCCGACGCTGACCGGCTGCTTGAAGATGAATTCCTTCACCGCGATCGTCGCGATGCGGCCGCGGGTGACGCGGGCCGGCAGCACCGAGCCGGCCAGGTCGACCTGGGCCATGATCCAGCCGCCGAAGATGTCGCCATTGGCATTGGCGTCGTGCGGCATGGGGATCATGCGCAAGACCAGCTCGCGCTCGGTCGGCACATGGCTGGGGTTCATGAAGGGGCTGGCGAGTTCGGTGGTCACGGTGATCGGTCCTTGGCTTGGACAGCGTTGTAGCACCAGCCGGGCCGTCGCCGCGACTCGCTGAGAATCCCTCCCCCCATGCGCTCCATCGCCACCCCGCTGCCGCCCGCAAGTCCCAACGCCCCACGCCGCGACCGCGAGGTGCTGGCCAAGCTGCTGCCCTATTTCTGGCAGTACCGCTGGCGCGTCGCCGCGGCCTTGCTCTTCATGCTCGCCGCCAAGCTGGCCACGGTCGGCGTGCCGCTGCTGCTCAAGGAGCTGGTCGACCGCCTGGATGGCGCTGCGGCGAACCCGCTCTTCGTGCTGCCGGTCGGCCTGCTCGTCGCCTACGGCCTGTTGCGCCTGTCGACCTCGCTGTTCACGGAACTGCGCGAGCTGATCTTCGCCAAGGCGACCGAAGGCGCGGCGCGGCAGATCTCGCTGCAGGTGTTCCGCCATCTGCACGACCTTTCCTTGCGCTTCCACCTGGAGCGCCAGACCGGCGGCATGACGCGCGATATCGAGCGCGGCACGCGGGCGGTGCACAACCTGATCAGCTACTCGCTCTACAGCATCCTGCCGACCTTCATCGAGGTGACGCTGGTGCTGGCCTTGCTGGGCACGAAGTTCGACGGTGCGTTCGCGCTGATCACCGGCGGCGCCCTCGCGCTCTACGTCGCCTACACGATCAGCGTCACCGAATGGCGCACGAAGTTCCGTCGCCAGCTCAACGAGATCGACTCGGCGACGCACACCCAGGCGATCGACTCGCTGCTCAATTACGAGACGGTCAAGTACTTCGGCGCCGAGGACTTCGAGGCGCGGCGCTACGACGAGAGCCTGGCGCGGCTGCGCCAGGCGCAGCTGAAAAGCCAGACCACGCTGTCGATGCTCAACGCCGGTCAGCAGCTGATCATCGCCACGGCGCTGATCGCCATGCTCTGGCGCGCCACCCAGGGCGTCGTCGACGGCCGGCTGTCCTTGGGCGATCTGGTCATGATCAACGCCTTCATGATCCAGCTCTACATGCCGCTGAATTTCCTCGGCGTGCTCTACCGCGAGATCAAGCAGAGCCTGACCGACCTGGATCGCCTGTTCGGCCTGCTCGCCCGGCGCAAGGAAGTGGCCGACGCGCCCGAGGCGCGCGAGCTGCAGGTGAGCGGCGGCCGCGTCGAGTTCGACGCCGTGGACTTCGCCTACGACCCGGCGCGGCCCGTGCTGCATGGCGTCAGCTTCACCATCGAGCCGGGGCAGCGCGTCGCCGTGGTCGGCCCCAGCGGCTCGGGCAAGAGCACCTTGGCGCGCCTGCTGTTCCGCTTCTACGACGTGCAGCAGGGGGCGATCCGCATCGACGGCCAGGATCTGCGCACGGTGTCGCAGCACAGCCTGCGCCTGCAGCTCGGCATCGTGCCGCAGGACGCCGTGCTGTTCAACGACACCCTGGCCTACAACATCGGCTATGCGAAGGAGGGCGCGACGCAGGCCGAGATCGAGGCGGCGGCGCGGGCCGCGCAGCTCGACCGCTTCATCGCCAGCACGCCGCTGGGCTATGCGACGCGGGTCGGCGAGCGCGGGCTCAAGCTGTCGGGCGGCGAGAAGCAGCGCGTGGCGATCGCCCGCACCTTGTTGAAGAACCCGCCCATCTTGATCTTCGACGAGGCGACCTCGGCGCTGGACTCGCACAACGAGCGCGCCATCCAGGCCCAGCTCGACGCCGCCGCGCAGAACAAGACGGTGCTGGTCATCGCCCACCGGCTCAGCACCGTGGTCAACGCCGATCAGATCCTGGTGCTCGACGGCGGCCGCATCGTCGAACGCGGTCGGCATGCCGAGCTGCTCGCCCGCGGCGGGGCTTACGCTCGCATGTGGGCGCTGCAGATCAGCGAACGAGAAGAATCCGCAGATGGAAACCAAGTGGCTTGAGGACTTCGTCAGCCTGGCCGAGACGCGCAGCTTTTCGCGCTCGGCGCAGATCAGGCATGTCACCCAACCGGCCTTCAGCCGGCGCATCCAGGCCCTGGAGGCCTGGGCCGGCATGGACCTGGTCGACCGCAGCTCCTACCCGACGCGGCTGACCGCCGCCGGCGAGACCCTGCTCGGCCAGGCCGTCGAGCTGCTCGCCAATCTGCAGGCCACGCGCAACATGCTGCGCAGCCACCAGGCCACCGGCGCCGACATGATCGAGTTCGCGGTGCCGCATTCGCTGGCCTTCAGCTTTTTCCCGCATTGGCTGATGGAGTTGCGCAAGCAGCTGCCGGCCTTCAAGTGCCGGCTCAACGCGCTCAATGTGCACGACGCCGTGCTGCAGCTCAGCGAGGGTCATTGCGAGCTGCTGCTCGCCTACCACCACCCCAGCCAGCCGCTGCAGCTCGACCCCGAGCGCTACGAGATGCTCACCCTGGGCCAGGACACCCTGGCGGCGTTCGCCCGCCCCGACGCCGAGGGCCAGGCGCAGTTCCGCCTGCCCGGCCACAAGGGTCAGAAGATCCCTTTCCTGGCCTATGCCGACGGCGCCTATCTCGGTCGCCTGGTGGAGATCGTCGTCAAGCAGGCCGGCGTGCCGCTGAACCTGGAAGCGCTCTACGAGACCGACATGGCCGAGGGCCTGAAGGCCATGGCCTTGGAAGGCCATGGCCTGGCCTTCCTGCCGGCCAGCTCGGTCAAGCGCGAGCTGCGCGCGCGCCGTCTGGTGCCGGCGGCGCCGCCCGGCGAGTTCGAGCTGCAGATGGCAATCCGGCTCTACCGCGAGCGACCGGAGTTGCGCAAGCGGATCAAACCCGCAGCGCAATCCCTGTGGGATTTTTTGGCCGCACGCAACAGCGGCGAAGCCAAGCGCTGAGCCCCCCCCAGAATCACCGGTATCCCGTTGTTGGAGTCCGGTGATGACCAGTTTGAAAAAGCGTCTGCTTGTTCTCAATGCGGCGGTGGTGCTGCTGGCCTTGCTGGTGGCGACCGCGGCCAGCTACTGGGACAGCCGGCAGCATCTGCGCGCGCAGACGCTGGCCATGCTGGACACCACCGCGCACAGCGAGGCCCAGGGCATCGCCGCCTGGGCGGCCATGCAGCAGCGCATCATCCAGTCGCTCAAGCCGGCGGTCGCGCTGGAGGAGCCGCGGCCCTTCCTGGCGGCCGCCCGTGAGGCCGGCGCGCTGGACTCGGCCTACATCGGCCACGCCGACAAGCGCATGCTGCAAAGCCATGACATGCCCCTGTCCGATGGCTATGACCCGACCGGCCGCCCTTGGTACAAGCTGGCCGAGACGAGCGACAAGGTCGTCGTCACCGAGCCCTATATCGATGACAGCACCAAGCAACCGGTGATCACCTTCGCGCTGGCCGTCAAGGACGGCGGCGCGACGCAGGCGGTGATTGCCAGCGACGTCTACATGACCTCGGTGGTCGACGCGCTCAAGCGCATCCGCCCGACCGCCTCCGGCTTCGCCTTCCTGGTCGACGCCAAGGGCGTGGTGATGGCTCACAGCAATCCCGAGCGCCTGCTCAAGCCGGCCAGCGAGCTGGTGCAGGGCCTGGATGGCAACACCCTGGGGCAGGCCAGCCGCAGCGGCGGCGAGTGGCTGGAGGCGCGGGCCGGCGAGCAGTCGGTGTTGCTGCGCGCCGCGCCGGTCGCTGGCAGCCCTTGGCTGCTCGTCGTGGCGGCCGACGCCGACGAGGCGCTGGCGCCGCTGCGCTCGTTGCTGGCCAAGGCGGTCGGGGTGATGGTGTTGATGGTGTTGATCGCCATCGGCCTGATGGCCGGCCTGGTGACGCGCATGATGGCCGGCCTGGAGCGCACGCGGGCGGCGATGGAGGAGGTCGGTGCCGGCGGCGGCGACCTCACGCAGCGCCTGCCGGTGCAGGGCCGCGACGAGGTGGCGCAGATCGCCGAGGCCTTCAACGGCTTCGCCGAGAAGCTGCAGGGCATCATGCGCGACGTCAACCTGAGCTCGGGCTCGATCAGCGTGGCCGCCAGCGAGGTGGCGGTGGGGGCACAAGACCTCAGCCAGCGCACCGAGCAGACGGCGTCCAATCTGCAGCAGGCCAGTTCGGCGATTGCCAGCTTGACGAACGCGGTGCGCCAGACCGCCGACTCGGCGCTCACCGCGCAGCAGCTGTCGGGCAGCGCGTCGGACGCCGCCGGCAAGGGCGGCGAGGTGATGGGTCAGGTCGTCGCGACCATGGAGCAGATCAACAGCAGCTCGCGGCGCATCGCCGACATCATCGGCACCATCGACGGCATCGCCTTCCAGACCAACATCCTCGCGCTCAACGCCGCCGTCGAGGCGGCGCGTGCCGGCGAGCAGGGCAGGGGCTTCGCGGTCGTCGCCGGCGAGGTGCGGCTGCTGGCCCAGCGCAGCGCCGAGGCGGCCAAGGAGATCAAGGGCCTGATCCAGGCCAGCGTCGAGTCGGTCGAGGCCGGCTCCAGCCAGGTCCAGCAGGCCGGCAGCGCGATGCAGGAGATCGTCGCCGGCGTGCAGCGGGTCAGCGACATCATCGGCGAGATCAGCGCCGCGGCGCGCGAGCAGAGCGAGGGCATCGAGAGCGTCAACCACACGGTCAGCCAGCTGGACCAGGCGACGCAGCAGAACGCCGCGCTGGTCGAGCAAAGCGCCGCCGCCGCCGAGAGCCTGAAGGACCAGGCACGCCGGCTCGGCGAGACGATCGCCATCTTCAAGGTGGGCGAGCTGTCGCAAGGCGTCGCCAGCCCGCCTGCCCCGAGGTCTGCGCCGGCCAAGCCGGCTGGTCAGGCGCCCGCCCAGGCGACGGCCAAGCCAGCGGCCAAGCCTGCCGCCAAACCGGCTGCCAGGACCGCCGCCGCCAAGCCCGCGGCCGCCGGCGAGTCGACCAGGCCCTCCGCGCCAGCACCGCGCCCCGCGCCGGCGCAAGACGACGGCGACTGGGAGACCTTCTGAGTGAAGCCTGGGTAAACCCGCCGATCCGCAGCGCCGACAGCGCAAACGACAGACGGCTCTGATAGGGTTGCGCTGTTTCCACCTCTTTGCGCAGGAGTTCACCGCATGAAGCAACTCGCCCTCGCCTTGGCCCTGGCCGGCGCCACCTTGGCCGTCCAGGCCCAGGCCAATGACACGCTGAAGAAGATCAAGGACAGCGGCTCCATCACCATGGGGGTGCGCGAGTCCTCCGGTGCGCTGTCCTTCCTGCTCGGCAGCGGCAAGTACGCCGGCTATCACATCGAGATCTGCGAACAGGTCATTCGCGACCTGCAGAAGCAACTCGGCCTGCCCAAGCTGGAAACGAAATACACGCTGGTCACCTCGCAGAACCGCATCCCGCTGGTGCAGAACGGCAACGTCGACCTCGAGTGCGGTTCGACGACGAACAACGCGACGCGCCAGAAGGACGTCGCCTTTGCCGTCACCACCTTCGTCGAGGAGGTGCGCATCGCGGTGAAGGCCAGCTCGGGCATCAGCAGCATCAACCAGCTGGCCGGCAAGACGGTCGCGACGACGACGGGCACGACTTCGGTGCAGACCCTGAGGCGCCATGAGCGCGCCAACGGCGTGGACTTCAAGGAGATCTTCGGCAAGGACCACGCCGACAGCTTCTTGCTGCTGGAGAGCGGACGTGCCGACGCCTTCGTGATGGACTCGCAGATCCTCGCCGGCAACATCAGCAAGGCGAAGAACCCGGCCGACTTCAGGATCGTCGGCGAGACCCTGTCGGTCGAGCCGATCGCCATCATGATGCGCAAGGACGACCCGGCCTTCAAGAAGGCGGTCGACGACTCGATCAAGGCGATGATGAAGAGCGGCCAGATCGCCAAGCTCTACGACAAGTGGTTCGTGCAGCCGATCCCGCCGACCAACACCAGCCTCAACCTGCCGGCGAGCAGCGCCACCAAGGAGGCCTGGGCCAACCCCAACGACAAGCCGATGGAAGACTACGCGAAGAAGTGATGGCGGCTTGACAGCGCAAGCGGGCGCCTAGGCGCCCGTTTGTGCTTGGGTATTCGCGACGACGAGGAGGGGGTCGGATGGCGGCAAGTTGGATCGAAGACTGGAAGGCGCTCTGGTGCAAGGACACGGTCGAGGGCGACCTGGTGGAGGGCTGCTTCGGCCAGGCCGGCTACCAGACCTACCTCGACTGGATGATCAGTGCCTGGGGCTGGACGCTGGCGGTGGCCGCCATCGCGCTGCTCATCGCCTTGTCGGTGGGCGCGCTGGTCGGCGTTGCGCGCACCACGCCGAGTCGTTGGCTGGTCGGTCTGGGCAACGCCTGGACCGAGCTGTTCCGCAACATCCCGCTGATCGTCCAGCTCTTCCTCTGGTACTTCGTGGTGCCTGAGTTCGTGCCGGCGCTGAAAAGCATGCCCAGCTTCCTGCTCGCCGCCATCGGCCTGGGGCTGTTCACCAGCGCGCGCATCAGCGAGCAGGTCAAGGCCGGCATCGGCAGCATCCCCCAGGGCCAGCGCTATGCCGGCCTGGCGATGGGCCTCACGCTGCCGCAGACCTACCGCTTCGTGCTGCTGCCGGTGGCGTTTCGCGTCGTCATCCCGCCGCTGACCAGCGAGAGCATGAATGTGGTCAAGAACAGCTCGGTGGCCTTCGCGATCTCCGTGCTCGAGCTGACCCAGTTCGCCCGCCAGGCCGGCGAGGAGACCTCGCGGCCGACCGAGGTCTATGCGGCGGTGACCCTGCTGTACTTCGTCTCGGCCTTCAGCATGTATTTGATCGCTGCAGGCATTGAGCGGGCGGTGCGGGTGCCGGGTGTGGCCGCAGGGGGATCGAAGTGAATCTCGACTTCTCCTTCTTCACCTGGGAGTTCTTCCGCGGCTTCGTGCTCAACGGCCTGATCTTCTCGGTCACCCTGACCCTGGTGGCGATGGTCGGCGGCATCCTGCTGGGCACGGTGCTGGCCCTGATGCGCCTGTCCGGCATTCCCTGGCTGGCCTGGCCGGCGGCCGGTTACGTGAACCTGATGCGCTCCATCCCGCTGGTGATGGTCATCCTGTGGTTCTTCCTGCTCGTGCCGCTGTTCATCGGCCGACCGATCGACGCGGCGATGTCGGCCTTCATCACCTTCACGCTGTTCGAGGCCGCCTATTACAGCGAGATCATGCGCGCCGGCATCCAGTCGGTGCCGCGTGGCCAGCAGTACGCCGGTTACGCGATGGGCATGAGCTACGGCCAGACCATGAGTCTGGTGGTGCTGCCGCAGGCCTTCCGCAACATGCTGCCGGTGCTGCTCACGCAGACCATCATCCTGTTCCAGGACACCTCGCTGGTCTACGCGATCGGCGCTTACGACCTGCTCAAGGGCTTCGAGGTCGCCGGCCGCAACCTGAACCGCCCGGTCGAGGGCTATCTGCTCGCCGCGCTCTTCTACTTCGTGATCTGCTTCAGCCTGTCCATGGCGGTTCGCCAGCTGCAAAAGCGCATCCAGATCATCCGCTGAGGATTGCCATGATCGACATTCAGAACGTTTCCAAGTGGTACGGCAGCTTCCAGGTGCTGACCGACTGCACGACCTCGATCCAGAAGGGCGAGGTGGTCGTCGTCTGCGGGCCCTCGGGCTCGGGCAAGAGCACCTTGATCAAGACCGTCAACGCGCTGGAGCCCATCCAGCAGGGCGACATCCGCGTCGACGGCCAGTCGATCACCGCCAAGGGCACCAACCTGCCCAAGCTGCGCTCGCGCGTCGGCATGGTGTTCCAGCATTTCGAGCTGTTCCCCCACCTCAGCGTGACCGAGAACCTGCTGCTTGCGCAGATCAAGGTGCTGGGACGCAACAAGAGCGATGCCTTGGCGCGCGGCCTGAAGATGCTGGACCGCGTCGGCCTGATGGCCCACAAGGACAAATTCCCTGGCCAGCTGTCCGGCGGCCAGCAGCAGCGCGTGGCGATCGCCCGCGCCTTGTCCATGGACCCCATCGTCATGCTGTTCGACGAGCCGACCTCGGCGCTGGACCCCGAGATGGTCGGCGAGGTGCTCGACGTGATGGTGCAGCTGGCCCACGAGGGCATGACGATGATGTGCGTGACCCACGAGATGGGCTTTGCCAGAAAGGTCAGCCACCGCGTGATCTTCATGGACGCCGGGCGCATCGTCGAGGACTGTTCGAAGGACGAGTTCTTCGGCCAGCCCGACGCGCGGTCGCCGCGCGCCAAGGACTTCCTCTCGAAGATTCTGCAGCACTGATGACAAGGAGACGATCGATGAAACGCCTGCTCCCCCTCACCGCCGTTCTGTTGGCCGCCTGTTCCACGACGCCTCCCGACGAGCCGCTCGGCCCGCCGGCCAAGGAGATGATCGTCGCGGTGACCGCCGACAACAGGCTGATCCGCTTCAATGGCGGCCAGCCGCAGCGCATCCAGAGCAGCCTGGCGCTCAAGGGCCTGCAGCCGGGTGAGCAGGTGCTCGGCATCGATTTCCGCGTCGCGCGCAACCAGCTCTACCTGCTGGCCTCCAGCGGCCAGCTCTACCGCGTCAAGCTGGCCGACGCCAGCCTGGAGCCCATCGGTGCGGCGGTCGGCCTGCCGGCCAGCGGCGGGCAATGGGGCTTCGACTTCAACCCGGCGGTGGACCGCATCCGCGTCGTCCATGAGACCGGCGCCAATCTGCGCCGCCACCCGGACAACGGCAGCCAGGTCGACGGCAATCCCGGGCTCGACGGCCTGCAGGGCGACGGCACGCTGCTGTTCGACGCCGGCGACGCGAACGCCAACAAGCCGGTGCGCATCGGCGCCGCCGGCTACACCTACAACAAGCAGGACGAGAAGATCACCACGAACTACGCCATCGACCTCGCCCAGGGCCTGCTCGTCACCCAGGGCACGAAGGAAGGCGTGGCGCCCGCGGTGTCGCCGAACACCGGCAAGCTGTTCACCGTCGGGCCGCTGGGCATCAAGCCGCAGCGCGTGCAGTTCGACATCAGCGATGTCAACAACGCCGCCTACATCGCCGTCGACGAGGCGGCTGGCGATGCCGTCTACCGCGTCGACCTGGCCAGCGGCAAGGCGACGCGGGTGGCGCGCATCGGCGCCGGCGGGGTCCAACTGCGCGGCATGGCCATCGAACCCTGAGCCCCCGATGCCGAGCACCGCGTGGAAGGAAGTCGTCACGCCCGATGAGGCGGCGCGCCATGCGGCAGCGGCCGAGGCGATCGCCGCGATGCAGCGGCGCAAGAACGAACGCTTCGGCACCGGTCGCGCGCTGCACCGCAAGGGCCTGTGCGTGACCACCGCCGAGCTGGAGGTGCTGGCCGATCTGCCGTCCCATGCCCGCCACGGCCTGTTCGCCCAGGCGGGTCGTTACCCGGTCTGGGTGCGCCTGTCCTCCGGCAGCGTCGACCGCCAGAGCGATCGCCGGCCGGACATCCGTGGCTTCGCCTTTCGCGTCTTCGGCGTCAGCGGCGATGCGGCACTCGGTGGCAAGACGGATCACCAGGACTTCAGCCTGATCAACCAGACGACCTTCGCCTTCGCCAGCAGCGAGCCCTTCTTCGGCCTGGTGCTGGCCGCCGGCCGCAGCCCGGCCGCGCTGCTGGCCTGGCTGCTGAGGACCTATGGCCTGATCGGCGGCCTTCAGCAGCTGAAGAAGATGGCGGCGACCATGGCCAAGCCCTTCGGCGGCTTCGCCTGCGAGCGCTTTGCCAGCACCCTGCCGCTCGCCTTCGGGCCCTATGCGGTGAAGTGGCGGCTGCTGCCGCCGCCGGGGCTCCAGCCGTCGCCGGATGCCCAGGCCGACTGGGGCGCGGACTTCGCCCGCCACGCTGCCGCCAGGCCACTGGTCTACACCCTGCAGGCGCAGTTCTTCGTGGACGAGCAGCGCACGCCGATCGAGGATGCGAGCCGGGAGTGGCTGGAGGCGGATGCGCCCTTCGTCGATCTGGCCCTGCTCACCGTCAACCCGCCGCCCGCGGACGAGGCCGCCAAGCGCCAGGCCGAGCGCTCGGTCTACGACCCCTGGCAGGCCCTGGCTGCGCACCGCCCGCTGGGCGAGGTGATGCGGGCGCGCAGGATCGTCTACTTCGCCAGTCAGCAGGGCCGCGGCGCGGCGGGCTGAGCCGGGGCCGGCCGCCCCGACAATGCCGGCCATGGACCAGATCACCATCACCCGCCCCGACGACTGGCATCTGCATCTGCGCGACGGCGTCGCGCTGCAGGCCGTGCTGCCCTACACCGCGCGCCAGTTCGCCCGCGCCATCGTGATGCCGAATCTGCGCCCGCCGGTGACCACGGCGGCCGCGGCCGTCGCCTACCGCGAGCGCATCCTGGCCGCCTTGCCGGCCGGGCTCAGCTTCGAGCCTTTGATGACGCTCTACCTGACCGACAACATGGCGCCCGAGGAGATCGCCCGGGCCAAGGCCGCCGGCGTGGTCGCCGTCAAGCTCTACCCGGCCGGCGCGACGACGAACTCCGACGCCGGCGTGACCGACATCCGCAAGACCACCAAGACCCTGGAAGCGCTGCAGCGCGAGGGCCTGCTGCTGCTCGTGCACGGCGAGGTCACCGATGGCGAGATCGACGTCTTCGACCGCGAGGCCGTGTTCATCGACAAGGTGATGACCCCGCTGCGCAAGGACTTCCCCGAGCTCAAGGTGGTGTTCGAGCACATCACGACCAAGGAGGCGGCCGACTACGTCGCGGCCAGCGACCGCTACACCGCGGCGACCATCACCGCCCACCACCTGCTCTACAACCGCAACGCCATCTTCACCGGCGGCTTGCGCCCGCATTACTACTGCCTGCCGGTGCTCAAGCGCGAGGTCCATCGCCAGGCGCTGTTGAAGGCGGCCACCGGCGGCAGCGCCAAATTCTTCCTCGGCACCGACAGCGCGCCGCATGCGGCGCAGCTGAAGGAGAACTCGGTCTGCGGCGCCGGCTGCTTCACCGCGCCGTCGGCGCTGGAGCTGTATGCCGAGGCCTTCGACGCGATGGGCGCACTCGACAAGCTGGAGGGCTTTGCCAGCTTTCACGGCCCCGACTTCTACGGCCTGCCGCGCAACGTCGGCACGGTGACCCTGAAGCGCGAGCCGCTGACCCTGCCGGAGAGCCTGCCCTTCGGCGACGCCCTCATCAAGCCGCTGCGCGCCGGCGAAACCCTGGCCTGGAAACTCCAATGAACGCCATGCTGGAACGCGGCAAGCGCATCGCGCTGCTGATCGACGCCGACAACTCGCCGGCCAACAAGATCGACCTCATCCTCACCGAGCTCGCCACCCTGGGCGTGGCCAATGTGCGCCGCGCCTATGGCAACTGGAAGAAGGACGCGCTCAAGGGCTGGGAGAAGCTGCTGCACGAGCATGCCATCCGCCCCATGCAGCAGTTCGACTACAGCAAGGGCAAGAACGCGTCGGACATGGCCATGGTCATCGACGCGCTGGAGTTGCTCTACACCGACAAGCCCGATGCCTTCGGCATCGTGTCGTCGGATGCCGACTTCACGCCCCTGGTCATGCATCTGCGCGCCAAGGGCGCCGAGGTGTACGGCTTCGGCAACCAGCAGACGCCCAAGCCCTTCGTCAACGCCTGCTCGCAGTTCCTCTACCTGGACAAGGTCGACACCAGCGGCCAGCAGGGCGCGCAGCAGCAGCGCATGAGCCCCGCCCAGCTCAAGCAGGACGCCAAGCTGGTCAGCCTGCTGCGCCATGCGGTGCAGGCCGCCGGCGGCGAGGAGGGCTGGGCGATGGCCGGCAACGTCAGCCAGCAGATCCGCAACCAGGCGCCCTTCGACCCGCGCAATTACGGCTACGCCAGCTTCAGCCGCTTGCTGGAGGCGACGCAGCTGTTCGAGCTCAAGCGCGAGGGCTCGGTGGCCTGGGTGCGCGACCGCCGCGAGCCCAGCCGTGCGCCGCGCTCCGAGGCGCGCCGCGAGCCGGAGCCGCTTGCCGAGCCGCTGATCGAGCCCATCGTCGACCTGCCGGGTGAGGAGCCGGTCGCCGAGTCCAAGCCGGCGGCCCCCAAGCGGCGCAGCACGCGCAGCCGCAAGGCGGCAGAGCCGGCACCGCCCGAGCCGATCGTCGCCCCGGTGCCCGAGGCGTTGCCGTCCGAGAACGAAACACCCGTGAAGAAGCCGCGCGCCCGCCGCCCGCGGGCCACCAGCGCCAAGTCCGCCGCCTGATGCCGCTGCCGGCCGGCTTTGCCGACGCGCCCTGGGTGCAGCCCCTGCGCGCCAGCTGGGCGCACATCGGACGCGAGGGCAGCGTCGCCGATCGCCTGAATGCCGCGCAGCGGGCGCCGCGCCGCTTCGTCTCGCCATCGGCCCTGCCTGCGAGCGAGGCCTACGAGGCCTTCATCGCGCGAACCGGCTGCGTGCCGACGCGCGACAACGCCCATGACCTGCTCAATGGCCTGCTCTGGTGCGACCAGGGCGCCATCAAGAGCCGGCTCAACGCCTTGCAGGCCCAGGCCCTGGCACAGGCCGGCGTGGGTGCCCAGCGCGGCCCGTTGCGCGATGCGCTGACCCTGTTCGACGAGAACGGCGCCTGGTGGCCGGACTGCCCGCCGGCCATCGCCGCGGCCTGGCGGCGGCGCGACTGGCAGGCGATGTTCGTCACCCTGCGCGCGCAGTGGGACGACAGCCGCCCCCGCCTCTTTGGCCATGCGCTGCTGGAGCAGCTGGCGATCGCGCCGCGCAAGGGCTTGTGCGCCCATGTGCTGCTGGCCGACCCGCTGCAGCTCAGCGAGTCCGATTGGGCGACCAAGCCCTTTCTGCCCTTGCCGGTGCTTGGCGTTCCCGGCTGGTGGCCGGCCAACGAGTTGCCGGCCTTCTACGATGATCCGACCGTGTTCCGACCGCTCAAGTCCCCTCCCGCATGAAGCCCCTGTTGCCGATCTGCCTGGCCGCGCTGCTGGCGCTGCCCTCCTGGGCACAGACCCCACCTGAAGCGCCGGCTTCCGCGGCGGCACCCAGCCCGGCGCCTATTTCGGCCAGTGCGCGCCGCCTGTTCGACGCCAGCCGCGGCCAGCTGCTGCAGGTGCGCACCCTGCTCGCCCAGCAGGATTCGCAGGCCAGCGTCGGCTCGGGCTTCGTGGTCAGCGAGGACGGGCTGGTGCTGTCCAACTTCCACGTCGTCAGCCAGGCGGCGCTGGAACCCGAGGGCTTCCGGCTGCGCTTCGTCGGTGCCGACGGCCGCCGCGGCAGCCTGCAGATCCTCGCCATCGATGTGCGCCACGATCTGTCGCTGCTGCGCGCGGTGGCCGACGACGGCCAGCCGCTGCGCTTCGAGCGCGCGCTGGCCTTCCGGCCGGCCGAGGAGCCGCTGGCCAAGGGTGACCGCATCTACTCGATGGGCCACCCGCAGGACGTCGCCTTCGCCATCGTCGAGGGCAATTACAACGGCCTGGTCGAGCGCCGCTTCGACCCCTTGATCTATTACGCCGGTTCGCTGAACCCCGGCATGAGCGGCGGACCGGTGCTCGACGAGCAGGGCAGGGTGGTCGGCGTCAACGTCAGCATGCTGCTGTTCTCGCAGCAGATGAGCTTCCTGATCCCCGGTTCCTACGCCGAGGGCCTGCTGAGCCGGGCGCGCGCCGCCAAGCCCATGCAGGGCGCCGCCTGGCCGGCGATCCGCGAGCAGCTGCTCGCCTACAGCGACGAGCTGACGACGCGCTTCATGGCGCAGCCCTGGCGCGACTGGGGCCACCCGCGCTGGCAGCTGCCGATCCCGCAGGAGGAGTTCCTGCGCTGCTGGGGCAATAGCACGCCGCCGGACGCCAAGGGCCTGCGCTTCAACCGCATGCAATGCCGGATGGACCACGCGCTATTCCTCAGCGGCCGTCTGCACACCGGCTACCTCGACGTGCAGCACGAGGTCTACGACGGCAGCCGCATCGGCGCCTGGCGTTTTGCGCAGCAGTACAGCGCCAGCTTCCGCAACGAGAACCTCGGCCGCATCAACGAGAAGGAGCGCACCGCGCCGCATTGCACCGAGAGCTTCGTCGACGCGCGCGGCCTGCCGGCGCGCGCCGTGGTCTGCCTGCGCGCCTACCGCAAGATGGCCGACATCCACGATGTGACCGTGCTGCTGACCGCGGTCGACCAGCCGACCGAGGGCCTGCTCGGCCGCTTCGACGCCTATGGCATGCGCTTCGAGAACGCGATGAAGCTGGCCAAGCACTTCATCGCCGGCTACGGCAAGAAAGGCAAGAAATGAGCGCCCGCCCGCTTGCGCTGATCGACGTGATGGACGGCGACCATGTGCGCCAGTCGTTTCCCGTTCACGCCGGCGCTGACGGCACGGCCCAGCTGCGCATCGGGCGCGATCTGGGCTGCGAGATCTGCCTGGACGACCCGCATCTGGCCGCCGAGCACGCCTTGCTCGACATCGCCGCCGAGCCGCAGGCCAGCCTGACCCTGCTGCCGAGTCTCAACGGCGCCCATCAGGGGCGACGCCAGCACCGGGCCGGCGAGCGCCTGGCTTGGGCCGCCGATGGCCTGCTGACGCTCGGCCACACCAGGCTGCGCCTGCGCCATGCCGCCGCAGCGCTTCACCCTGAGCGCGCGATGCTGCATGCGCCGCGCTGGCTGGGCCTGGCGCTGTTGACGACGGCGGTGCTGCTGATGCTGTTGCTCGACACCTGGCTGGGCGCCATCCCCGGCGCCGGCTGGCTGGACTACGCCGGCCCGGTGCTGGGCATCGTCGCCGCGGTGATTGTCTGGGCCGCGCTCTGGGCCTTGCTGACCCAGCTGTTCCAGCGCCGCTTCCCCTTTTTCCTGCACCTGAAGCGGGCGCTGATCTATGTGCTGGGCCTCGGGCTCTTGAGCTGGTTGCTGCCGGCGCTGGGCTTCATCGCCTCGTTGCCGGCGCTGCTGGTGCCGGCCAAGCTGCTGCCGGTGGTGGCCAGCGTGGGCCTGGTCTACTGGCATGCCCGCGATGTCTGGCCCAAGGCGCGCTTCGTCATCGGCTGCTTCCTGGTCGGCGGCCTCTTGATGTGGCTGGCCATGGGCTGGACCCGCCAGGAGGCGCTGCAGCACCGCTGGCGCGAGCCCTATCTGGCCACCCTGCTGCCGCCGCCCTACCGGCTGGCGCCGCTGCGCTCGGTCGACCAGCTGATGCAGGACGCCGCCGCGCTGCGCGGACCGCTGGCCGAGAAGGCCAAGATCGACGCCGACGGCAATGTCAACGACGTTGTCGACGAGGAGTGACAATCGCCCTCGTCGTGAAGCGCTCCAGACCGCCGCTGGTGCAAGTCCCGAAAGGGCGCACTGGAGGAAGGTCCGGACTGCACAGAGCAGCGTAGTGGGTAACACCCATCCCTCGTGAGGGGCGGATCAGAGCAACAGAGACGAGTCGGTGCGGGTAAAGAGGAAGCGGTGCAAGCTGCGACCCACTTGACCGCTCCCGGGGCAACCCGGGACGGGACGTCGGCGCAAGCCGGCGGCGCGCACCGGGTGCAACGGGCAATCTCTACGCGCAGCAACACCAAGTAGGCCGGCGTTGACGTGGCTCGCGGAGCCGGCGGGTAGGTGGCATCGAGCCGGGGTGAGAGCCCCGGCCCAGAGGAATGGCGGTCAACGCGGCGCGAGCCGCGTCACAGAATCCGGCCTATCGGGGCGCTTCACGACACCTTTTCAAGGCCGTCGCGCCTCAGCGCGCCAGGCGGCGACGGCGCAGCGTCCAGCCGACCAGCAGCGCGCCACCCAGCAGCATGGCCTGGCTGCCGGGCTCGGGCACGGCGCTGACCTGCAGGCTGCCGCCGCTGGCGAACGGGTCGTTGATGGTCAGGCTGACCGAGCCGCATTCGTAGGCGCAGCCGGCCGGGTCCTGCCAGAACACCGCGGCGTCCAGCCGGTATTCGATCTGGAAGCTCTGGCCGGCGGCGAAGCTGCCCAGCGCCAGCTGGCCCTGGTAGTCGCTCAGGTGGTAGTAGGCCTCGCCCTCGAGGTGGCCCGGCGCCTCCAGGCTGCCGCTGCCGAAGTCAAAGCCGCTCTTCACCAGGCTGAGCTGGCCCTGGCTCCAGATCACCGTCTGGCTGCCCTGCAGCAGCAACTGACCGTCGACGCGGATGCTCAGCTCGAACTGCGTGCGGTAGTCGCGCTGGCTGTGATCGGCCGTCCAGCCGCCCAGGCCGGCACTGAAGCCGCCGAAGGCGAAGTCCAGCAGATAGGCCTGGTTGCTGGCGCTGCCATTGGTGAAGCTGTCGCGCCAGATGGCGCTGCTGGCCAGCTGGCCGCCGGCGGTCAGGCTCAGGAAGCTGCTCAGGCCGCCGCTGGCCTGGGCGGCCGTGCCGCCGCTCATGTAGGTGCTGTGGAATAGCGGCATGCCGGCGTGAGGGATGGGCGGCAGGTTGTCGACCTGGACTGCGGCCACGCTGTCGCTGCTGTGGCTGGCCTGGGCGTCGACCAGCCAGGAGGTGTTGGCCTGGTTCTGGGTCTGGTAGCTCAGGCCGGTGTGCAGTTCCACCGCTTGCAGCGCGGGGGCAAGCAGCAGGGCGCTGAGGCCTGCGAAGGTGAGGGCAATGGTCTTCATGGACGTTCGACAAGGCATAGAGCGGGCACGGCCCGCGGCGCCGGCAATCTAGGCGCGCGACGATGAAGGGCCCATGGCGAGCGGTAAACAGATGTCAACAGCGGCCCTTGCCATCCCTAGCCCCGGGGGGGATGGCGTGACGAAACGCCAACGCCGTGGCCGCCATGGATACTCGTCGGCTTGCCGTTTCCAGCCTCTTGACCATGCACCCCCAAGCCGCCACGCTGTGGCGTCATCCGCGCTGGCTGCTGTCGGTGCTGCTGGCCGGCCTCGGCATGCTGGGGCCCTTCAGCATCGACACCTACCTGCCAGCCTTCGAGGGCATCGCCCGCTCGACCGGCGCGACCCCGGTGCAGCTGCAGCAGACCCTGTCCAGCTACCTGGCCGGCTTTGCGCTGATGAATCTGTTCCACGGTGCGATGTCCGACAGCTTCGGGCGCCGGCCGGTGGTGATGGGCGGGCTGATCGTGTTCACCATCGCCTCGGTGGGCTGTGCGGTGTCGACCACCATCCAGGAGCTGATCCTCTGGCGCGCGGTGCAGGGCATGTGCGCCGGCGCTGGCATGGTGGTGTCGCGGGCGGTGATCCGCGACCTCTACCCGCCGTCCGACGCCCAGCGCGTGATGTCGCAGGTGACGATCTTCTTCGGCGTCGCACCAGCCATCGCGCCGCTGATCGGCGGCTATCTCTATGTGCACAGCGACTGGCATTACATCTTCTGGTTCCTGGCCGCCATCGGCCTGCTGCTGACCGTCGTCAACTGGCGGGTGCTGCCGGAATCGCTGCCCCCGGCCAGCAAGCAGCATTTCGCCGTGCGCCCGCTGATGCAGGGCTATGCCAGCATGCTGATGAGCCGGCGTTTCCTGCTGCTCGTGCTGGCCAGCGGCATCCCCTTCAACAGCATGTTCATGTACGTGCTGGCGGCGCCGGAGTTCCTCGGCCGCCACCTGGGACTGGCGCCGACGCAGTTCTTCTGGTTCTTCCTGTGCACCATCGGCGGCATCATGGGCGGCGCCTTCTGGAGCGGCCGCGTTGCCGGCAAGATGAAACCGGCCAACCAGATCCGCCGCGGCTTCACGCTGATGCTGGCGGCCATGATGGCCAATCTGCTCTTGATGGGACTCGCGCCCCAGCAGGCGATTTGGAGCCTCCCCATCATCGGCATCTTCAGCCTGGGCTGGGCCTTCATGGTGCCGGTGGTGACCATCATGGTGCTGGACGAGAACCCCGACCGGCGCGGCATGGCTTCCAGCCTGCAGTCGGCCATTGCCGCCGCTGCCAACGCCGTGGTGGCCGGGGCGCTGGTGCCCCTGGTCATGCACTCCCTGCTGGGCCTGGCCTTGATGAGCGCCGGTTTCCTGGTCATCGGTCTGGTCGCCTGGCAGTTGGTGCGCAAGAGCGGGCCGGTGCGGAACTAGCCCGCAAAACCCGTGCAACTCAAGGCCGCGGCCCGGCGGCCGATGATGCTGGGCATGTGGATCCGCATCCTGTTGCTCTGCCTTGCCGGCGGCGCCGGCCTGGCCTGGGCCGACGCCCCCGCGCCCCCTGCGCCACCGGCGTCGCCGCCGGCCGGCGACCTGCGCCAGCGCCTGGCCGATCGACTGGCCAGTCCCGAGGGCCAGCTCAAGCTGCAGACGCCGAGCCAGCGGCTGCGCAACCCGGTGGACGCGGCGCGCGCGCGGCCCAAGCCACCGCCGCCGCCACCGCCCAAGCCCTGGGGCTATGCCGGCGACGTCGGCCCCGCGCATTGGGGGGAGCTGCAGCCCGAGTTCCGGCTGTGCGCGATCGGCACCCGGCAGTCGCCGATCGACATCCGTGACACGCTCAAGGTCGACCAGGAGCCCATCGCCTTCGACTACAAGCCCTCGCTGTTCAGCGTGCTGGACACCGGTCGCACCTTGCTGATCTCGCCCGACGCCGGCAACAGCCTCAGCGTCGGCCAGCGCCGCTACGAGCTGCAGGCCATCGAGACGCGCATGCCGGCGGAGATCCGCCTCAATGGCGAGCGCTTCGACATGGCCCTGCACCTGCTGCACCGCGACGCCGAGGGACGGCTGGCCATGCTGGTTCTGCTAATGCAGCGCGGCGATCAGGAGCATGGCGTGCTGCAGCGCTTCTGGGCCCATCTGCCGCTGGAAAAGCAGCTGACCGAGCGCGCCAGCACGCCGGCCGACCTCGCGCAGCTGCTGCCGGCCAGCGGCGCCTACTTCAGCTTCATGGGCTCGCTGAGCACGCCACCCTGCACCGAGGGCGTGCTCTGGCTGGTGATGCGCGAACCGCTGATCGTCAGCGATCAGCAGCTGGAGGTGATGCGCCGCCTCTACCCGGCCAATGCCCGGCCGGTGCAGCCGGCCGGTGGCCGGGTCATCAAGGAGAGCTTCTGATAATGCGCGGATGAACCAAGCCTTCATCTGCGACGCCCAGCGCACGCCCTTTGGCCGCTACGGCGGCGTGCTCTCCAGCGTGCGCGCCGACGACCTCGGCGCCATCCCCTTGCGGGCACTGATGGCCCGCGCCCCCCAGGCCGACTGGTCGCTGCTCGACGACATCGTGTTCGGTTGCGCCAACCAGGCCGGCGAGGACAACCGCAACGTCGCGCGCATGAGCGCCTTGCTCGCCGGCCTGCCGCTGGAGGCGCCGGGCGTGACGCTGAACCGGCTCTGCGGCTCCGGCCTCGACGCGGTGGCCACCGCGGCGCGGGCGATCAAGAGCGGCGAGGCGGAGTTCCTCATCGCCGGCGGCGTCGAGAGCATGAGCCGCGCGCCCTTCGTGATGCCCAAAGCGGAGTCCGCCTTCAGCCGCAGCAACGCGGTCTACGACACGACCATCGGCTGGCGTTTCGTGAACCCCTTGATGAAGGCCCAATATGGCATCGATGCGATGCCGGAGACGGCGGAGAACGTGGCCCAGGAATGCGCGATCTCGCGCGAGGACCAGGATCGCATGGCGCTGGCCAGCCAGACGAAGACGGTGGCGGCCCAGCAGCGCGGCTTCTTCGACGCCGAGATCTGCGCGGTGGACATCCCGCAAAAGAAAGGCGAGGCCATCCGCGTCAGCCAGGACGAGCACCCGCGTGCCACCTCGATCGAGCAGCTGGCCAAGCTCAAGCCCATCGTCAAAGCCGATGGCACGGTGACCGCCGGCAACGCTAGCGGCGTCAACGACGGCGCCTGCGCGCTGATCATGGCCAGCGAGGCGGCCGCCGCCCGCCACGGCCTGCTGCCGCGGGCGCGGGTGATCGGCGCGGCCGTCGCCGGCCTGGCGCCGCGGGTGATGGGCCTGGGGCCGGTGCCGGCGACGCGCAAGCTGCTCGCGCGGACCGGCATCTCGATCGATCAACTCGACGTCATCGAGCTCAACGAAGCCTTTGCCGCCCAGGGCCTGGCCGTGCTGCGCCAGCTCGGCCTGCGCGACGACGACCCGCGCGTCAACCCGAACGGCGGCGCCATTGCGCTCGGTCACCCGCTGGGCGCCAGCGGCGCGCGCCTGGTGACCACGGCGGTCAACCAGTTGCACGCCGGCGGCGGTCGCTACGCCTTGTGCACGATGTGCATCGGCGTCGGCCAGGGCATCGCCCTGTTGATCGAAAAGGTCTAGGGCAGCCAGGCGACAGCCTGGGCGGGGCCGATCAGCGCCGCCCAGACCATGGCGCTGAGCACGGCGACGCCGATCGCCGCGCGCAGCAGCCAGGCCAGGCCGCGCTGCAGTCGGCCTGGCCGGTCCAGGCCGACCACGCGCGGTTCGGCCGGCCGCCAGCCGGCAAAGCCCTGGGCCAGCACGCCGGCCAGCACCAACACCAGCACCTGGCCGATGGGCAGCGCCGCCCAATGGCTGGCGACAAAGGTGATCGCCGCCAGCGCGGCAACAAGCAGCAAGAAATGGCTGATCCGGGTCATGGCGCAGGCTCTCAGGGCAAGTCCTCATTCTGGGGGGATTGCGGTCAGACCTGAAGCCGTACTTTCGCTAGCTCTCGCAAGTGCTTTCAGCCATTGAGTTTTTGTGACTCACGTGGCTTGCGGAATCGGCGCTAAGTGCTTGCTGCGATTGAAAAAATTCCTCACGACTCGCGAACTGATTGGCGCAACTCCAGGATAAAGTTGGAGAAAAGTGGAGTTACGCGGAGTTTTGGGGCGCAATCGTGGCAGACGTGGTGTTTTATGGGCCTTCGGCCTTGGCGATGGACGCCAAGGGTCGCCTGGCCGTGCCCACGCGCCACCGCGAGGCGCTGCAGCAGCTCTGCGGCGGACGCCTGACCCTGACCAAGGACCGCGCCGGCTGCCTGATGCTGATTCCCGAGCCGACCTGGGTGCTGATGCGCGACGCGCTGCTCAAGCTGCCCATGGAGGCGGCCAACTGGCGCCGCTTCCTGCTCGGCAGCGCGGTGGACGTGGAGATGGACGCCGCCGGCCGCCTGGTCGTGCCGCCGGAGCTACGCGCTTACGCCGGTCTGCAGCGCGACCTGATGCTGATGGGCGTGGGCAAGTACTTCGAGCTCTGGGACGCTGCCACGCATGCGATTGACGAGGCGGCCACGCGCGCCTCGGAGATGCCGGCCTCCGTCAAGTCTTTTGTCTTCTGAGGGCCGTTGCGCCGATGACCGCCCCGACCGTTGCCGCTGCTGCAACAGCGCCCGCGCACATCACCGTGCTGTTGCAGGAGTCCGTCGACGCCTTGCTGCACGCCGATGCCGATCTCAATGGCACTTACTTGGACGGCACCTTCGGTCGCGGTGGTCACAGCCGCCTGCTGCTGTCGCGCCTGGGCCCGCAGGGCCGGCTGATCGCGCTGGACCGTGATCCGGAGGCGATCGCCGCGGCCGCGGCGATCGACGACCCGCGCTTCGAGATCCGCCACGCCCGCTTCGGCGCGCTGGCCGATCTCGACCTGCCGCGACTGAACGGCGTGCTGCTCGACATCGGTGTCAGCAGCCCGCAGATCGACAGCCCCGAGCGGGGCTTTTCCTTCCGTGCCGACGGTCCGCTGGACATGCGCATGGATCCCACGCGGGGCGAGTCCGCCGCCGCTTTTTTGGCTCGCGCCGATCAGCGCGAGATTGCGGAGGTGATTCGTGAACTCGGTGAAGAACGGTTTGCTGGCCCGATTGCAAAGGCGCTTGTGGCTCGCCGCGAGGCTGGGCGGCCCCTCGAACGAACCGGCGAGCTGGCCGAACTCGTGGGCCAGGTCGTCAAGACCCGCGAGCCGGGCCAGAACCCTGCGACACGCACGTTTCAAGCTCTACGGATTCACGTCAATGGCGAGCTTGAAGAGCTGCAGGACGCCCTGAAGGCCAGCCTCGACCTGCTGGCCCCCGGTGGCCGCCTGGCGGTGATCAGCTTCCATTCGCTGGAGGACCGCATCGTCAAGCGCTTCATCCAGGCCCACAGCAAGGACGAGCCGGACCGCCGCGCGCCGATGGCGCCGCCCAAGGCCATGCCGCTGCGCGCCATCGGCCGCGTGCACCCGTCGCGCGACGAGATCGCTGCCAACCCGCGCTCGCGCTCGGCGGTGCTGCGCGTCGCCGAGCGCGTCTGACCATGTGGCTGCGCGTGAACCTCTTCCTGCTCGTCGCCCTGATCGCCTCGGCCCTGCTGCTGGTGCGGCAAAGCCATGACGCGCGCCGCCTGGTCGCCGAGCTGGAGCGCGCGCGCAACGAGGGTCGCCGCCTGGAGGCCGATCTGCACCGCCTGCGCGCCGAGCGCGAGGGCGAGGCGACCAATCTGCGCGTCGACCAGCTGGCCCGCGAGAAGCTGCAGATGCGACCCATCACCCCGGCCCTGAGCTTGCAGCCGGCCAGCAGCCCCGGCTCGGGAGTGGCGCCATGAAGACCTGGTTCAAGCGCAAGGAGGCCGGCGCCGGCCTCAGCTATGCCAGCAGTCCGCTGCTGGCCACGCCGACGCCGGTCGGCCGCTCGCGCCTGCTGCTCGCCCTGGTCGGCCTGGCCTTCCTCGGCCTGGCCGGCCGCGCCTTCTACGTGCAGGTCTGGGCCGAGGATTTCTTCCAGGCCCAGGGTGAGTCGCGCATGGGCGCGACCTTCGAGTTGCCGGCCAGCCGCGGTCGCATCGAGGATCGCAACGGTCAGCTGCTGGCCACCTCGGTGGTCACGCAATCGGTCTGGGCCAACCCGCAGGAGTTCAAGGCCGGCCCCGAGGAGCGCGCCGAGCTGGCCCGCCTGCTCGGCCTCAAGCGCAGCGAGCTCGACGCCCGGCTCGGTGGCGACGGCCGCTTCGTCTGGCTCAAGCGCTGGGTCGACGACGAGACCTCGGCGGCGGTCAAAAAGCTGCGCTTGGCCGGCGTGTCGCAGGACCGCGAGTTCGTGCGCCGCTACCCCGAGGGCGAGGCGGCCGCCCATGTGGTCGGCTTCACCAACCTGGAGGACCGCGGCCAGGAGGGCGTGGAGCTGGCCTTCCAGCAGCAGCTGCAGGGCCGCGACGGTTCGCGCTCGGTGCTGCGCGACCGCCTCGGTCGTGTCATCGAGGACCGCGGCGATCTGGTCGCGGCGCGCAACGGTCAGGACCTGCAGCTGTCGGTCGACGCCAAGGTGCAGTTCTTCGCCTACCAGAAGCTGCGTGAAGCGGTCGCCGAGCACAAGGCCAAGGCCGGCTCGGTGGTCGTGCTCGACGCCAAGACCGGCGAGGTGCTGGCGCTGGCCAACTACCCCAGCTACGACCCGGCGCAGCGCCGCAACCTCTCGGGCAACCAGCTGCGCAACCGCGCGCTGACCGATGTCTTCGAGCCCGGCTCGACGATGAAGCCCCTGGTCGTCGCGCAGGCGCTGGAAAGCCGTCGCGTGCGCCCCGACAGCATCATCAACGTCGCGCCGCGTTCGGTGGTCATCAGCGGCTGGTCGCCGACCGATGTGCACCCCTATGGCGATCTGACGGTGGCCGGCGTGCTGCAAAAGAGCAGCAACATCGGCACCGTCAAGCTGGCCATGCAGATGCCGGCCCAGGAGTTGCACGAGGTCTTCAGCGGCGTCGGCCTGGGCCAGCGCCCCGGGTTGAACTTCCCCGGCGCCATCAGCGGCCGGCTGCGCCCCTACAAGAGCTGGCGGCCGATCGAGCAGGCGACCATGAGCTTTGGCTACGGCCTGTCGGCCAGCCTGCTGCAACTGGCCCGCGCCTACACGGTGTTCGCCAATGACGGCGTGGTGCTGCCGGTCAGCCTGCTCAAGCGGGCCGAGGGCGAGCCGGTGATCGGCAACCGCGTGTTCTCGCCCGAGACGGCGCGCACCGTGCGCGACATGCTTCAGAAAGCCGCGAGCAGTGAGGGCACCGCGGCCAAGGCCCAGGTGCTGGGCTATAGCGTCGGCGGCAAGAGCGGCACGGCGCGCAAGAACGTCGACGGCGGCAAGGGCTACACGAACAAGTACCGCTCCTGGTTCGTCGGCTTGGCGCCGATCAAGGACCCGCGCATCGTCGTCGCGGTGATGGTCGACGAGCCGAGCAACGGCGTGTACTACGGCGGCGCCGTCGCCGCGCCGGTGTTCAGCACCGTGGTCGACCGCACGCTCAACCTCATGCAAGTGCCGCAGGACCTCGATGTGCAGTCGCAGATCGTGGCCATGAACGCCGGCAAGGACAAGCCGGCCGTGCTGGAAAGCTTTTGATGGCCCCCAGTCTCACTTCGTTCGCCACCCCCCGAGGGGGCTCAGCTCCCTTGGGGCGGCCCGGCGGGAGCTGCCCATGCTGACCCGTCTGAAATCCCCCGAGGCCGCGGCGCGTTGGTTGCAGGAGTGGTGCACCGGCCGGCTGTGCAGCGACAGCCGCGAGGTGCGGCCCGGTGATGCCTTCATCGCCTGGCCCGGTCATGCCCGCGACGGGCGCAGCTTCGTCGCCCAGGCGCTGGCGGCGGGCGCTTCGACCTGCCTGGTCGAGGCCGAGGGCGTCGACGCCTTTGGCTTCACCGACGCCCGCGTCGCCGCGCTGCCGGGACTGAAGGCGGCAACCGGTCGGATTGCCTCGGTCGTCCTCGGTGAACCGACGCGCACCCTCGATGTATTGGCCGTCACCGGCACCAATGGCAAGACCAGCTCGGCCTGGTGGATCGCTCAGGCGCTGAGCCTGGCCGGACGTCGCTGTGGCTTGGTCGGCACGCTGGGTATCGGCGAGCCGCCGCTGCCGGGCCGCGCATCGCGCATCGACTCCACAGGCCTGACCACGCCCGATCCGGTGCGCCTGCAGCAGGGCTTTGCGGCGATGCGCGACCAGGGTTTTGCCGCCTGCGCGATCGAAGCGAGTTCGATCGGCATCGTCGAGCAGCGCCTGGCCGGCACGCGCATCGCCGTCGCGCTGTTCACGAACTTCACGCAAGACCATCTGGACTATCACGGCGACATGGCGGCCTACTGGGCGGCCAAGCGCCAGCTCTTCGGCTGGGACGGCCTGCGCGCCGCGGTGATCAACATCGACGACGCCAAGGGCGCGGCGCTCGCCGCCGAGCTGCAGGGCCTGGACGTCTGGACCGTCGGCATGCAGCCTGCCCGCCTGCAGGCGCGCGGCCTGCACTACACGGCTCAGGGCCTGGCCTTCGAGGTCGTCGAGGGCGACGAGGTTCGCGCGGTGCAGACCGGGCTGATCGGCGACTACAACGTGTCGAACTGGCTGGGCGTCCTCGGCGCCTTGCGCGCGCAGGGCTTGCCGCTGGACGAGGCGATCGCCGCCGGCGAGCAGGTCACGCCGGTGCCGGGGCGCATGCAGCGCATCGGTCATGGCCGCGAGCTGCCGATGGTCGTCGTCGATTACGCGCACACCCCCGACGCGCTGGACAAGGCGCTGTCGGCCTTGAAGCCGCTCACCGCCGCGCGCGGCGGGCGCCTGCACGCGGTGTTCGGTTGCGGCGGCGACCGCGACCGCAGCAAGCGCCCGCTGATGGGCGCGATCGCCGCGCGCTTGGCCGACCAGGTCGTGCTGACCAGCGACAACCCGCGCAGCGAGGACCCGCAGCGCATCCTGGCCGACATCGCCGCAGGCAGCCCCGCTGCCGCGCAGCAGGTCGACCGCGCGCAGGCCATCCGCGACGCGGTGCTGGCCGCCGATGCCCGCGACGTGGTGGTGATCGCCGGCAAGGGTCATGAGGACTACCAGGAGATTGAAGGCAGGCGGCATCCCTTCGACGACGCGCAGCAGGCACGCGCGGCGCTGATCGAGAGGGCAGGCCTGTGATGTGGACCCTGGCCCAGGCCTTTGAGGCGCTGCGCGCGCGCGGGCTGGATTGCGCGCTGCAGGGCGATGCGCAGCTGCGCTTCGCACGCGTGCACACCGACACGCGCACGCTGCAGGCGGGCGATCTGTTCGTCGCCTTGAAAGGCGAGCGCTTCGACGCGCACGCGTTCATCGCGCCGGCGCGCGACGCCGGCGCGGTGGCGGTGGTCGCACAGGCCGACTTCGACGGCCCCGGTCTGCGCGTGGCCGACACCCGCATGGCGCTGATGCAGCTGGCCGCCGCCTGGCGTGCGCAGTTCTCGCTGCCCTTGATCGCGGTCACCGGCAGCAATGGCAAGACCACGGTCACGCAGATGCTGGCCAGCATCCTGCGCGCCTGGGTCGGGCCTGAGGCGGCCTTCGCCACGCAGGGCAACTTCAACAACGACATCGGCGTGCCGCTGACCTTGCTGCGCCTCGGCGCCGGACATCGCGCCGGCGTCGTCGAGATCGGCATGAACCACCCCGGCGAGATCGCGCCGCTCGCCGCGATCACCGCGCCCACGGTGGCCCTGGTCAACAACGCGCAGCGCGAGCACCAGGAGTTCATGGCGACGGTCGAGGCCACCGCCGAGGAGAACGGTGCATCCATCAGCGCGCTGCCGGCCGATGGGGTGGCCGTGTTCCCCGCCGACGATGGCTGCGCGCCGATCTGGCAGCGCCTCGCCGGCGCGCGCCGCGTGATGCGTTTTGCGCTGCACGGCGAGGCCGAGGTCGGTGCCGACGCCCGCTGGCAGGGCGACGCCTGGCAGCTGCGGCTGCGCACGCCGGCCGGCGAGGCGCTGCTGTCGCTCGCGCTGCCCGGCGAGCACAACGTGCGCAATGCGCTGGCGGCAACCGCCTGCGCGCTGGCCGCCGGCTGCCCGCTGGCCGCGGTGCAGCAGGGCCTGCAAGTCTTTCGCGCCGCCAAGGGCCGCTCGGCGCTGCAGGCCATCCGCTGGCAGGGTGATGACGCGCTGCTCGTCGACGACAGCTACAACGCCAACCCCGACAGCATGCGCGCCGCCGTCGACCTGCTGGCCGGCCTGGCCGGTCCGCGCTGGATGCTGATGGGCGACATGGGCGAGGTCGGCAGCCAAGGTCCGGCCTTCCATGCCGAGATCGGCGCGCATGCGCGCGACCGTGGCATCGAAGCCTTCTGGTGCGTCGGCCAGGCCAGCCGCCACGCGGCCCAGGCCTATGGACCCGGCGCCCGCCACTTCGACAGCGTCGCCCAGCTGCTGGAGCAGCTGCCGCAGGGGCCGGCCGCGGCCAGCCTGCTCGTCAAGGGATCGCGCTTCATGCGCATGGAACAGGTCGTGGCCCAGCTCGCCACGGCCGAGATGAACAAGGACTGATCGATGCTCGTCGTACTGGCCGAATGGCTGCAGGCGCTGAACCCCGAGTGGGGCTGGCTGCGCGTGTTCCAGTACATCACCTTCCGTGCGGTCATGGCGGCGATGACGGCATTGCTCATCGGCCTGAGCTTCGGCCCCTGGGTGATCCGCTACCTGACCTCGCTGAAGATCGGTCAGCCGGTGCGCCAGTACGGCGTGCAGACCCACTTGAAGAAGAGCGGCACGCCGACCATGGGCGGCGTGCTGGTGCTGATCGGCATCGCGGTCTCCACCCTGCTCTGGTTCGACTGGAGCAACCGCTTCGTCTGGGTGGTGATGCTGGTCACGCTGGGCTTTGGCGCCGTCGGCTGGGTCGACGACTGGCGCAAGGTGGTCGACAAGAACCCTGAGGGCATGCGCTCGCGCGAGAAGTTCTTCTGGCAGTCGCTGATCGGCCTGTTCGCCGCGCTCTACCTGGCGTTCTCGGTGTCGGAGACCAGCTTCATCGGCGTGATGGAGTTGTTCTGGGCCTGGATCGCCAGCGGCTTCTCCACCGGCCTGCCGCCCAAGGCCGACCTCATCGTGCCCTTCTTCAAGACGGTCAGCATGCCGCTGGGCGTCTGGGGCTTCATCCTCCTGAGCTACTTCGTCATCGTCGGCACCAGCAACGCGGTGAACTTCACCGACGGCCTGGACGGCCTGGCCATCATGCCGGTGGTGATGGTCGGCTCGGCGCTGGGCGTGTTCGCTTACGTGACCGGCTCGGCGGTGTTCTCCCGCTACCTGTTCCTGCCCCACATCCCCGGCTCGGGCGAGCTGCTGATCTTCTGCGCGGCGATGGCCGGGGCCGGCCTGGCCTTCCTCTGGTTCAACGCGCACCCGGCCCATGTCTTCATGGGCGATGTCGGCGCGCTGGCCCTGGGCGGTGCGCTGGGCACGATCGCCGTCATCACCCGCCAGGAGATCGTGCTGGCCATCATGGGCGGCATCTTCGTGGCCGAGACCCTGTCGGTGATGCTGCAGGTCAGCTGGTTCAAGTACACGAAGAAGCGCTACGGCGAGGGCCGGCGCATCTTCCTGATGGCGCCGCTGCACCACCATTTCGAGAAGAAGGGCTGGACCGAGACGCAGGTGGTGATCCGCTTCTGGATCATCACCATGCTGCTCTGCCTGGTCGGCCTCGCCTCGCTCAAGCTCCGCTGAAGGCCAGGAACATGCTCGCGCTGCACGCCAACGAAACGGTGCTCATCCTGGGCCTCGGCGACTCCGGTCTGGCGATGGCCGACTGGGTCACGCAGGAGGGGGCAGCGCGCGTGCGCGTCTGGGACTCGCGCGAAATGGCACCACAGGACGCGCTGCTGGCCGAGCGACTGCCGCAGGCCGAGCGCCTGCGCGGCGAGCTGCATGCCGACAGCCTGGACGGTGTTGCCCGCGTGCTCAAGAGCCCGGGCCTGGCGCCCGGCGATGCGCGCATCGCCCGTCTGCTCGGCACGGCACGCGATCGCGGCATCCCGGTGCAGGGCGAGCTGGCGCTGTTCGCCCAAGCGCTGGCGGCGCTCAAGCGGGATTGGCGCTACGAGCCCGCCGTGCTGGCCATCACCGGGACCAATGGCAAGACGACGACGACCCGCCTGACCGGCCTGCTCTGCGAGGCCGCCGGTCGCCGCGTGGCCGTCGCCGGCAACATCGGCCCGACCTTGCTCGACACCTTGCGCGCCGCTTTGAGCGCCGAGGGGCCGCGGCCGCAGCAGGAGCTGCCCCTGGAGCCACCTGCCGAGTCGCCTGCCGAGTCGCTGCCGGCGCAGGACGCGCCGCCCACCGAGCCGAGCGAGGCAGCGGCCGAGGGCGTCAGCCTGGAGCAGCTCGACGAGTTGCTGGAGCACGACGCGCTGCCCATCGCGCCGCCGCCGCAGCGCGCCCCGGTGTTCGAGCACCTGCCCGAGGTCTGGGTGCTGGAGCTGTCAAGCTTCCAGCTCGACGGCGTACAGGGCTTCGAGCCGACCGCCGGCGTGGTGCTCAACCTGACGCAGGACCACCTCGACTGGCATGGCGACATGGCCGCCTACGCGGCGGCCAAGGCGCGCGTCTTCGGCGAGCAAGGCCTGATGGTCGTCAACCGCGACGACTCGCTGGTCGAGGCCATGGTGCCGCAGCCCCCGCCGCCGCCGATCGGCGCGCGCGGCAAGCCGCTCAAGGTGACGCTCAAGTGGACGCCACGCCGCGTCTGCCGCTTCGGCCTGGGTGCGCCGCAGGCGGCCGGTGACTACGGCCTGTTGCAGGACGGCGGTCTGGTCTGGCTGGTGCGCGCCTTGCCCGGCGACGACACCCCGCTCAAGCGCGGCCGAACGGCCCAGAACCCCCGTGACGAGGAATTGCAGCTCCAGCGCCTGATGCCGGCCGACGCGCTACGCATCCGCGGCCGTCACAACCAGGCCAACGCCTTGGCCGCGCTGGCCCTGGCCACGGCGGCTGGTTGTTCCCTGGCGCCGATGCTGCATGCGCTGCGCGATTACCGTGGCGAGCCGCACCGCTGCGAATGGCTGCTCACGCTGCAGGGCGTGGACTTCATCGACGACAGCAAGGGCACCAATGTCGGCGCCACTGTGGCGGCCATCGAGGGCCTGGCCGCGGACCGGGAGTCGGGCAAGCTGCTGCTCATCCTCGGCGGCGACGGCAAGGGCCAGGACTTCTCGCCCTTGGTCGAGCCGCTGGCCCGCCATGCGCGCGGCGTCGCCTTGATTGGCCGCCATGCCGACACCGCGGCGGCGCTCGACGCCCTGCTCGCCGACGCCGGCTACCCGGTGGCCCGTCACGACAGCCTGGAGGCGGCGACCGACTGGGCCTTTGCGCAGTGCCGCGCCGGCGACACGGTGCTGCTCAGCCCGGCCTGCGCCAGCCTGGACATGTTCCGCAACTACGCGCACCGCGCCGAGGTCTTCGTGGCCGCCGCCCAGGCGCTCGCCACCGAGCGGGGAGAGCTGGCATGAAGCTGCCCGGCTGGCAGGGTTTGCTCAAGGGCGGCAGGGGCGGTGAGGCCGCCATGCAGCTGCCGGTGCGCGACGGCATCCAGGTGCGCGACAGCCAGCCGACGCGGGCCCATGGCTTCGACCTGATGCTCGCCTGGGTCGTCGTGCTGCTGCTCTGTCTGGGCCTGGTGATGGTTTATTCAGCCTCCATCGCGCTGCCGGACAACCCCAGGTTCGCGCGCTACAGCCCCAGCTACTTCTTCGTCCGTCAGCTGATGGCCGTCGGCATCGGCCTGGCCGCCGCCCTCGTCGTCACGCAGCTGCCGATGAAGTTCTGGGAGCGCATCGCCCCCTGGCTGCTGGTCGCCGCGCTGACCATGCTGGTCATCGTGCTGATCCCCGGCATCGGCAAGGAGATCAATGGCGCGCGCCGCTGGATCCCCTTGGGCTTCATGAATTTCCAGCCCAGCGAACTGGCCAAGTTCGCCATCGCGCTCTATGGCGCCAGCTACATGCTGCGCAAGATGGACCAGCGCGAGAACTTCTGGCAATCGGTCTGGCCGATGCTGGCGACGCTGGCACTGATGGGCGCGCTGCTGCTCGCCGAGCCGGACATGGGCGCCTTCATGGTCATCGCGGCGATCGCCATCGGCGTGCTGTTCCTCGGCGGCGTCAATGCGCGCATGTTTGCGCTGGTGCTGTTGGTGCTGCTGGCCGCCTTCGTGCTGATGATCGCCACCAGCGAGTTCCGTCGCGAGCGCATCTTTGCCTACCTGAACCCCTGGGAAGAGAACAACGCCAAGGGCAAGGCCTACCAGCTGACCCATTCCTTGATCGCTTTTGGCCGCGGCGAGTGGTTCGGCCAGGGCCTGGGCGGCTCGGTGGAGAAGCTGCACTACCTGCCCGAGGCGCACACCGACTTCCTGCTCGCGGTGATCGGCGAGGAGCTCGGTTTTGTCGGCGTGCTGCTGGTCATCGTCGCCTTCTTCTGGCTGACCCGGCGCTGCATGCTGATCGGCCGCCAGGCGATCGCGCTGGACCGCGTGTTTGCCGGCTTGTACGCGCAGGGCATCGGCATCTGGATGGGTGGCCAGGCCTTCATCAACATCGGCGTCAACCTGGGCGCGCTGCCGACCAAGGGCCTGACCCTGCCGCTGCTGTCCTACGGCGGCTCGGCGGTGCTGATGAACCTGGTGGCGCTGGCGGTGGTGCTCAGAGTGGATATGGAGAACCGTGCGTTGATGCGCGGTGGTCGAACGTGAAGCATCTTGTCGTCATGGCGGCCGGCACCGGCGGGCATGTGATCCCTGGGCTCGCGGTGGCCGAGGAGATGCAGCGCCGCGGCTGGACCGTGAGCTGGCTGGGCACGCAGAGCGGCATGGAGAACAAGCTGGTGCCGCCGACGGGTCTGCCGCTCGACCGCCTGAGCTTCTCCGGCCTGCGCGGCAAGAACCTCGTCGAGACGGCACTTGGCGGCCTGCGCCTGCTCAAGGCCTTCTGGGATTGCATTCGCATCCTGCGCCGCCGCCAGGCCAGCGCCGTGCTGGGCATGGGCGGCTATGTCTGCTTCCCCGGCGGGCTGATGGCCAGCCTGCTCGGCAAGCCCCTGGTGCTGGTCAATGCCGACGCCGGACTGCTGCTGTCCAACAAGGCCTTGCTGCCGGTCGCCGACCGCATCTGCTTCGGTTTCCCGGGTGTCGACGTCAAGCAGGGGGTGGTGACCGGCAACCCGGTGCGCGACGCGATCGAGTCGCTGCCGCCGCCGGCCGAGCGCTTTGCCGAGCGCAGCGGGCCGCTGCGTTTGTTGGTCGTCGGCGGTTCGCTGGGCGCCAAGGCGATCAACGAGGCGCTGCCCGCCGCGCTGGCCTTGCTCGCCAGCGACCAGCGCCCGCTGGTCATTCACCAGACCGGCGCCGCCCACCTCGAGGCCGTGAAGGCGGCGTACGCCCGCTTGGGGCTGGCCGCCGACGTTCGCCCCTTCATCGACGACATGGCGCTGGAACTCGCGCATGCCGACCTGGTGCTGTGCCGCGCCGGCGCCATCACCGTCAGCGAGCTGTGCGCGGCCGGTGTCGGCAGCCTGCTCGTCCCCTTGGTGGTCAGCACCACCGCGCACCAGCGCGACAACGCCCAGGCGATGGCCTTGGCGGGCGCCGCCATCCACCTGCCGCAGCGCGAGGCGACGCCCCAGCAGCTCGCCCAACTGCTCACCGACACCACGCGCGAACGCTGCCTGCAACTGGCCGAGGCGGCCCGCCGGCTGGCGCGGCCGCAGGCTGCGTCGCGCGTGGCCGACCAGATCGAGTCCCTCGTGAAATGAAACACGCCGTCAAACGCATCCACTTTGTCGGCATCGGCGGCGCCGGCATGTCCGGCATCGCCGAGATCCTGCACAACCTCGGCTACCAGGTCAGCGGCTCCGACGCCTCTGCCTCGCCGGTCACCGAGCGCCTGGAACTGCTAGGCATCCGCGTGCAGATCGGCCATGCGGCCGCGCATATCGGCCAGGCCCAGGCCCTGGTCACCAGCACCGCGGTGAAGGCCGACAACCCCGAGGTGCTGGCGGCCCGCGAACGCCGCATCCCGGTGGTGCCGCGCGCGGTGATGCTGGCCGAGCTGATGCGTCTGAAGTCCGGCATCGCCATCGCCGGCACCCATGGCAAGACGACGACGACCTCGCTGGTCACCTCCATCCTGGTCGAGGCCGGTCAGGACCCGACCTTCGTGATCGGCGGCCTGCTCAATGCCGCGGGCGCCAACTCGCGGCTGGGGCAGGGCGACTTCATCGTGGTCGAGGCCGACGAGTCCGATGCCAGCTTCCTGAACCTCAGCCCCGTGCTGTCCGTGGTCACCAACATCGACCAGGACCACATGGACACCTATGGGCATTCGGTGGAGCGCCTGCACCAGGCCTTCATCGACTTCCTGCACCGCATGCCCTTCTACGGCGCTGCCGTGGTCTGCAGCGACGACCCCGGCGTGCAGGCGGTGATGCCGCGCATAGCCCGCCCTCTGGTGCGCTATGGCCTGGCAGCGGACGCCAATGTGCGCGCGGTCCAGGTCGAGGCGCTCAGCGGCGGCCAGATGCGCTTTGTCTGCCAGCGTCGCAACGGCCAGCAGCTGCCCGATCTGCCGATCACGCTGAACCTCGCCGGCGAGCACAACGTGAGGAACGCGTTGGCGGCGATTGCCGTGGCCACCGAGCTGGGCCTGCCCGACGCGGCGATCCAGGCGGCGCTGGCCAAGTTCCAGGGCGTCGGCCGGCGCTTCCAGCGCTGCGGCGAATTCCCCACCCAGGACGGCGGCCGCTTCCTGCTCATCGACGACTACGGCCACCACCCGGTCGAGATGGCCGCGGTGCTGTCGGCCGCGCGCGGCGCGTTCCCGACCCAGCGCATCGTGCTGGCCTTCCAGCCGCATCGCTACACGCGCACCCGGGACTGCTTCGAGGACTTCGTGCGCGTCATGCAGCAGGCCGATGCCATCCTGCTCACCGAGGTCTATGCCGCCGGTGAGACGCCGATTCCGGCGGCCGACGGCAAGGCCCTGGCGCGCGCGCTGCGCCTGGCGGGCAAGGAGCCGATGTTCGTCCCGGAGGTGGCCGACATGCCGGCCGCGTTGCGGCAGCTGACGAAGGCCGGTGATGTGGTGATTGGCATGGGCGCCGGCTCGATGAGCAGCCTGCCCAAGCGTGTGGCGGAGACCTTGCGGTGAACTTGGATCTGAACATTTCCCCGGCTTCGCTGGGCAAGGTCGCGGTGCTGATGGGCGGGCACAGCGCCGAGCGGCCGGTCAGCCTGATGAGCGGCGATGGCGTGCTCGCCGCGCTGCAGTCCGTCGGCGTCGACGCGCATCGCTTCGACCCGGCCGAGCAGCCGCTGCAGGCCCTGAAGGACCAGGGCTTTGCGCGCGCCTTCATCGCCCTGCACGGCCGCGGCGGCGAGGACGGCACGATCCAGGGCGCGCTGGAGTGGCTGTCCATTCCCTACACCGGCTCGGGCGTGATGGCCTCCAGCCTGGCGATGGACAAGACCGCCACCAAGCGCCTGTGGAGCAGCGAGGCGCTGCCGACGCCGGCCTGGCTGGCGCTGGGCCGCGCCGAGCTGACACGCGAACGCGTGCGCAGCATTCCCGACCAGCTCGGCCTGCCGGTCATCGTCAAGCCGCCGCACGAGGGCTCGAGCATCGGCATCAGCAAGGCGCAGGGCTATTCCGACATGCAGGCGGCGGTCGAGCTGGCCCTGGGCTTCGACGACGAGCTGCTGTTCGAGCAATGCATCGACGGGCCGGAGCTGACCTGTGCGGTGCTCGGCGAGGGCGAGTCCGCGCAGGCCCTGCCGGTGATCGAGATCCGCGCGGTCGGCGGCAATTACGACTACGAGAACAAATACGTCACCGACAGCACCGAGTACCTGTTCGGCTCGCTGGACGCGCCGCTGGAGGCGGAGATCCAGCGGCTGGTGCGGCGCGCCTACCGCATGCTCGGCTGCCGCGGCTGGGGTCGCGCCGACCTGATGCTGCGCGCCAGCGACCGCCAGCCCTTCCTGCTGGAGATGAACACCAGCCCCGGCATGACCTCGCACTCGCTGGTGCCCAAGGCCGCCGCGCACATCGGCATCGCCTACCCGCAGCTCTGCCTGTGGCTGCTCGCCCAGGCCCGGCTCGACCGCCTCGAGCGCCGCTGAACCATGGGCCACGACGCGACGCTCGCCGACCTGCCGCCGGACATCCGCTGGATGCGCCGTGGCTTGCAGGCGCTCGTCGTGCTTGCCGGCCTGGCCCTGCTGGGGGTGCTCATCTGGCGGGCGCTGCAGGCGCCGCTGTTTGACTGGCGCTTGCTGCGCATCGAGGGCGATGTCGAGCGCAACAGCCTCGCCACCCTGCGCGCCAACACCTTGCCGCGCCTGAGCGGCAACTTCGTCAGCAGCGATCTGCTGGCGGTGCGCGACGCCTTCGAGGCCGTGCCCTGGGTGCGCCAGGCGACCGTCCGCCGCGTCTGGCCGGGTCAGCTGCTGGTCACGCTGGAGGAGCACCGTGCCATCGCCTTCTGGGACGGCCGCGGCGACTGGGGCGAGCCGCCGCTGGAGCGCGCGCTGCTCAACAGCCACAGCGAGGTCTTCCACGCCAACCTCGGCGAGGTCGAGGACGAGGGCCTGCCCCAGCTTGCCGGTCCCAATGGCAGCGAGGTGCAGGTGCTGGCGATGTGGCGGCGCCTGGCGGCCATCGCGAAAAGCAATCAGCTCAGCGCCGAGCGCCTGGAACTCAGCGGTCGCGGCTCCTGGCGGCTCGGCCTGGCCGGTGGCGCCAGCATCGAGCTCGGCCGCGGCGAGCCCGAGCGCCTGGCCGAGCGCCTGCAACGCCTGCTGCCCCATGCCCAGGCGGTGGCGCGGCGCTTCCAGACCCAGATCCAGTCCATGGACCTTCGCCACAGCGGCGGTTACGCGCTGAGGCTGGTCGGCATCGGCACCCGAAATACCCCAGAAAAACCCCCAAGGAAACCCTGATGGCCAAGGAATACAAGGACCTCGTCGTCGGCCTGGATATCGGCACGGCGAAGATCATGGCGGTGGTCGCCGAGGTGCTGCCCGGTGGCGAGCTGAAACTCGCCGGCCTGGGTCTGGCACCGACCCAAGGCCTGAAACGCGGGGTGGTCGTGAACATTGACGCCACCGTGCAATCCATCCAGTCCGCGCTGAAGGAGGCGGAAATGATGGCGGATTGCAAGATCACCCGGGTCTACACCGGCATCACCGGCAGCCATATCCGCGGTCAGAACTCCACCGGCATGGTCATCGTGCGCGACCGTGAGGTTTCGCCCGTGGATGTCGCCCGCGTCGTCGAAACCGCCAAGGCCATCAATATTCCGAATGACCAGCGCCTGCTCCTCGTCGAGCCGCAGGAATTCGTCATCGACACCCACGAGGTGAAAGAACCGATCGGCATGAGTGGCGGTCGCCTGGAGGTTCGCGTGCACATCGTGACCGGTGCGCAATCGGCGGCGGAAAACATCGTCAAATGCGTCCGCCGCTGTGGTCTGGAAGTTGAACAACTGGTTTTGAACCCGAGCGCCAGCAGTTTGGCGGCGCTCACCGCCGACGAGCGCGAACTGGGTGTCGCGCTGGTCGACATCGGCGCCGGCACGACCGATGTGGCGATCTTCACCGGCGGCGCCATCCGCCACACCGCGGTGATCCCCATCGCCGGTGATCTGATCACCTCGGACATCGCGATGGCGCTGCGCACGCCGACCAAGGATGCCGAGGAAATCAAGGTCGAGCACGGCGTCGCCAAACAAATGCTGGCCGACCCCGCCGACCATTTGGAAGTGCCGGGTTTGGGCGACCGCGCGCCGCGCTTGCTGTCCAAGCAGGCGCTGGCCGGCGTGATCGAGCCGCGCGTCGAGGAAATCTTTTCCCTGGTGCACCAGGTGATCCGCGATTCCGGGTATGAGGAGCTGCTCAGCTCGGGGATTGTGCTGAGCGGCGGCTCGGCGGTCATGCCGGGCATGATCGAACTCGCCGAGGACATCTTCCTGAAACCCGTGAGGCGCGGCAATCCGACGTATAGCGGGGCCTTGTTCGACATGGTTGCCAATCCGCGGTCGGCGACCGTGATGGGGCTTTTGGAGGAGGCCAGGCTGGCACGCAGCCGGGGCCTCAAGGCGGCGCAGCAAGCAGGTTCCATGAAAACCCTGATGTCGCGCGCCAAGGACTGGTTCTCCAACACCTTTTAAGTTGTTGCGGCCGGCATCAAAACGAGTTGATTTCCCTGTTTGGGGCTGGTTTTTCTGAGTTTACTGCGGCAAAATTGCCGAATTACGGAGGTTGGTATGCCCATCGAGATGATCGAAGAGTTCAAGCAAGGTGCACGCATCAAGGTCATCGGGGTCGGTGGCGGCGGCGGAAACGCCGTTGAGCACATGCTGGGCGCGCGCATGAGCGGGGTGGAATTCATCGCCGCCAACACCGACGCGCAGGCGCTGGCCAGCAGCCGGGCCGATCACATCGTGCAACTGGGCGACTCCGGTCTGGGCGCCGGCTCCAAGCCCGAGGTCGGCCGCGCCGCGGCCGAAGGCTGCGAGGACCGCATCCGCGACGCCGTCGACGGCGCCGACATGCTCTTCATCACCGCCGGCATGGGCGGCGGCACGGGCACCGGCGCGGCGCCGGTCATCGCCAAGGTCGCCAAATCCATGGGCATCCTGACCGTCGGCGTGGTCACTAAGCCCTTCGACTTCGAGGGCAAGAAGCGCACCCGCATGGCCGATGAGGGCCTCGCCGAACTCGAAGCCAATGTCGATTCGCTGATCGTCGTGCTCAACGACAAACTGCTCGAAGTGCTGGGCGACGACGCCACCCAGGATCAGGCCTTTGCGTTTGGCAACGACGTGCTCAAGAGCGCGGTCAGCGGCATCTCCGACGTCATCCACGTGCCCGGCCTGATCAACGTCGACTTCAACGACGTGCGCACCGTCATGCAGGCGCCCGGCAAGGCCCTGATGGGCACCGCCCAGGCCAGCGGTCCGGACCGCGCGCGCAAGGCGGCGGAGCTGGCCATGGCCTGTCCGCTGCTCGACGGCATCAACCTGACCGGCGCGCAGGGCGTGCTGGTGCTGATCGCCGCCTCGCGCGCCACGCTGAAGCTGGCCGAGACCAAGATCGCCATGAAGACCATCGAGGCGATGGCCCATGAGGACACCGAGGTCAAGGTCGGCACCGCCTACGACGAGAGCCTGGGCGATGCGCTGCGCGTGACGGTGATCGCCACCGGCCTGTCCAGCCCTGCCGCCGCGCGTCAGGCGCCGCCGACCATGCAGGTCGTGCACTCGCAGAACCTGCGCACCGGTACCCACGATGTGCCGGTGCTGACGCAGGCGGTGATGCCCGGCGAGGCCGCCGGCATCGGCGCGCTGTCCAGCGGTCTGGGGGGGCTGGGCGGTCTGTCCATGGGCCGTGCCGGCAACCCCGAGGTGCCCAGCGTCTGGCGCAACGGCCGTGCCGCGCCGCGTGTCGACGCCTTGGCCGCCTCCGGCCTGGACGACATCGAGATCCCCGCCTTCCTACGCCGTCAAGCGGACTGAGATTCGCGGGAAAAGGCAAAGCGGCCGGTTCGTCCGGCCGCTTTGCCTTGTGCGCTTCGCGCCGTGCTCAGCGCGCCAGCAACTCCTGGTGCATGGCTGCCTTGGCATTGGCGGCGGCATCCATCATGTCGAAGGTGTCTTCGTCGTAATGGGTGATGTACTTCTCGCCGTCGTACTTCCAGATCGCCTGGGCCAGGATGGCCAGCGTGGCCGCGTCGCCGGCGGCGACGCGGGTCAGCGTGCTGCGGCTGACATGAATCGGCCGGCCGCCGACGCGCTCGACCAGGCGCAGCTGGCCCTGGATGGTTTCGTTGCCGATGCGGTAGTCCTTGGACTTGCTGACCTCCATGCGGCCGACGTTCTGGCTGGTGTCGTGCTTTTGCGTGATGTGCCCGTATTCGGTGGCGGTCTGGAAGTAGACGGTCGGGAAGCTCTGCAGCGAGCCCGAGTAGCCAATGATGTTGGCGACGGCGTAGAAGTCATCCCGGTAGCCCATGAGTGCCTCTCCAAGCCGGCGACGGCCGGCTGCTGATGGGCATTCTTGACCGGCCTTGGTGGCCGGACAAGCCCGGCATCACCCAAAGCCGATGCGGCCCGCCTGCAGCCGGCGGCCGATCCGACCCAGCCCCAGCTGCTGGCGCTGGGCCGCCAGGTCGTCCTCGTTGACCCAGTGCAGCGCGTCGCCTGCCGCCGACCCTGCTTGCAGCGAGCGCCAGAACAGATGGCGCTGCAGCCCGGCCAGTTGCTCGCCCAGCCAGACGATGGCAAAGCCGCGGTGCATCAGCGCATGGCGCGAGCGCGCGTTGAGCGGCGAGGCGCGGGCGAGCAGCTCGGCGAGGCCGAGCTCGGCGCCGCGCGCCACGCGCGCTTCGATCAAGCGCCCCTGCAGGCCCAGGCCGCGCGCCGCCGGCAGCACCATGGCGGCCGACAGCAGGCCGACGCGAGCCGCGCGATCGCCCGGCCAGCCGAGCTGGCGGGCGTAGTTGTCGGCGTCGTCGGCCCGGGGTCGCGTCAGACTGGCGTAGGCGAGCAGCTGCCCGTCCCGCCAGACGCCCCAGCTCTCGCCGCGCGCACCGGGGCCGGGCAGGTGACTGGCCACGAAGGCATCGGCACCGCCCCAGAGCTGGAACATCGACGCATCGGGCAGTGCGGCACGCACGGCGGCATGCAGCGCGTGCACCGCCGCCTCGTCGTCCCGTTGCAGGGTGCGCAGCCTCATGGCAGGAATTCTGCGCGGTTGAACAGCGCCAGCGGTGGCAGGCGACCCAAGCGACGCGCCAGCGGCAGGCGGATCTGCAGCGCGAAGCGGCTCAGGGTCTCGACCGGCAGGCTGGCCGGCTCGCGGCCTTCGCGCAGGATCTGCTCGGCCTTGTGCGCAGCAAACTGGCCGACGGCGCGGTAGCTGCTCACCAGGCCCATCAGTGCGCCGGCCTGCATCTGCTGCTCGGTGCTGGCAAAGCTGGCCAGGCCCAGGCGCTCGGCGGCCGGCAGCAGGCGGCTGGCGGCGATCGAGCTCAGGAAGCTGTCCGGCGGCAGGTAGAGCCAGTCCACTCCCTTCAGCCTGGCCAGGCCTTGCTCCAGCCCGTCGGCCTGGGGCTTGCCGGCGGCATCGCTGGCCAGCGCTTGCGCCTGCAGCGCGAAGCCCTGCTGGGCGGCCAGGCGGCGCAGCTCGGCCAGCACGGCGAGCGAGTTGGCCTCGTTGCCGCTGTAGAGCATGCCGAGCCGTCGCAATGGTGCATAGCCGCGCATCGCCTCGAGCTGCGCCCCCAGCGGGGCGAGATGGCTGACCCCGGTGAGCTGTCGTCCGGAACTGGCCAGCGACGGCACGATGCCGGCACCCACCGGCGCTGCCACCAGGCTGAAGACGATGGGAATCTCGCTGAGGTGCTGGCGCGGGTCGACGGCGTCCCAGCGCCCGGCCAGGCCCAGGGTCACCGGCGTGCCCCAGGCATGCACGAGGTCGGGCCGTTCGGCGCGCAGCTGCTGGACCAGGGCCGGCAGTCGGCCGGGATCGAGCGCGATGTCGTGGTGGCGGTAGTCGACCGCCAGCCCGCGCGCCGCCAGCTGTTCGACGAAGCCGGCCTCGACCGCCGTCTTGCCGCGGTAGGTGACCAGCGCGATGCGCCAGCGCCGCGCGCCGGCCGCCGCGACCGGCAGTGCCGGCAGCAGGGGCAGCAGCAGGCGCCGGCGCGCCTTCATGACGCCAGCCGGCGCGTGCGCCACAGAAACAGCAGACCGCTGAGCATCACCAGGGCGCCCAGCAGGCTCATCGCCGCCCCGACCCCAGCAGCCAGCAACAGCACGCCGGCCAGCAAGGGCCCCAGCGCGTTGCCCAGGCGCTCCAGCAGGCGGTAGACGCCGAACACCGCCCCGCTGCCCCATTGCGCGATGGCCGGCGCGCACCAGCTGGCCAGCAGGCTGCTCTGCGCGGCGATGGCCAGACCCTGGCCGACGCCGAGCAGGGCCAGGGCGACATAGGCCGAGGCCTCGGCCGGCGGCACTGCCTCGCTCAGCAAGGCAGCGCCCAGTCCCAGCGCGCCCAGCGCCGACAGGCAGAGTCCGCCGCCGACCAGGCGTCGCTGCATGGCCTCGCCGCCGTCCGCCGCCAGCCGGGCCGCCAGCGGCAGCAGCGCCAGCAGGGCCAGCGCGTACAGCATCTGACCCCGGCCGACACTGGCCGCCGGCGCGCCGGCGGCCTGCAGGTGCAGCGGCAGCAGGTAGAAGCACAGGCCGGCCAGGATCAGCTTGGCCGGCAGCGCGGCGAACAGGGTGATGGCGCGGAAACCGGGTTCGCGCAGCAGCCGTGCCCGCGGCGGGGCGGCGGCCGCGGCAGCGCCGGCCCCGCGGGGCGGCTGCGCCGGAAGCCCCGCCAGGCACAGCAAGGCCAGCAGGGCGAGCAGCGCCGCCACGGCAAAGCCGGCGCGCGCACCGAGCTGATCGACCAGCAGGCCGCCCAGCGGCGGCCCGCAGACGCCGGCGACCAGGATGGCGCTGACGAAGTCGGCAAAGGCGCGCGGTCGCTCGGCCGCGCTGCTGTGCGCGAGCACCACGCCCTGCGCGGCCACGAAGACCAGGGCCCAGCCCAGCCCGCCCAGCGCCCGCCAGCCGATGAAGGCCGGCAGGCTGGGGGCCATGGCGGCGCCGGCCAGCGCCAGCGCGGCGAGCAGGCCGCCGAGCCCGAAGGCCCGCCGCAGACCGACGCGCTCGGCCCAGACCGCCAGCGGCGCCTGCGCCAGCGCCACCACCGCCATGAAGACGACGATGGGCAGTCCCGCCAGCGCCGCCGCCTGCGCCCCCCTGCCGCCCAGGCCTTGCGCAAAGCCGGGCAGGAAGGCGCGCGTCAGCTCCTCGGCCAGTATGAAGAGCAGCAGCGGCGCGCGCAGGCGCTGCAGCGACAGCGCATCGCGGCCGGCGGCCGGCAGGCCGGCGCGCAGCAGCTCGCGGGCCAGGAAGGCGACCACCACCACGACCACCGCCAGGTCCAGCCAGGCTTCGCGCAGCGCGGCGCGCACAAAGCCGGCGCTGACGGCGACCTCAATGTGCCCGCCCCCCGCCAGCGGCAGCTGCAGACCGGGCTCGGGCGCGCCGCTGGCCGCCAGGCGCCGGCCCGCGGCGTCGACCAGCGCCAGATGGCCCAGTTCCGGGTGCTCGGCGCGCAGCGCGTCCAGCTGCGCGTCGACGCCGACCAGCTCAGTCGGCGTCAGGCCCAGGCCCTGGGCCTTGCCGATCAGCGCCTGCAGCGACATGCCGACGACCAGCGCCTTGCGCTCCAGCGGCGCGCGCAAACCCTGTTGCGCCGCCTGCAGCCCGGCCAGCGCAAAGCCGGCCAGCAGCAGCACCAGCCAGGCGCTGAGCAACAGACCGGCGCGGCCGGCCCGGCCCGGCCGCTGCCGCAGCCAGCGTCCACCCAGCGGCAGCAGCGCCGCCGCCAGCCCCAGCGCCACGCCGGCCGCGCGCAACAGCTCGCCGCGCCACTGCGCGACGGCCGCGCGCTCGGCGTCCAGCCGGTAGCCCACGCGCACCTCGCCGACGCGCTGGCCGAAGGCGCTGCTCAGCGCCTGCGACAGCGCGTGATCGGCGCCGCCGCCGCCGACCTGGGCGACCGGTCGTCCCTCGCCATCGAGCACGGCCAGCGAGACGATGGCGGCGTCGGCGCCGGCCTCGCGGGCCAGCAGCTCGTCCAGCGCTGCACCGCTGGCCAGTGGCAGTCCCTGGGCCAGCGGTCCCTGCAGCGCGTCGCGCACGCTGAGCAGGGGCACGGCCATCCGCGTGCGCGCGGCGGCGTCGAGCTGGGCGGTCAGCTTCAGCTCGATCAGCCAGCCGCTGGCCGCCAGCGCGAGCAGGGCCACCCCCAGCGCAACGGCCAGTAGTCGACGCAGGGAAGGGGAGGGGGCGTGCATGGAAAGGCTTGCACTATCGTAGAGACGCCATGCCCCTGCCCGATCCCGACGCCACGCGCCTGCGCGCCGACCCCGACGCGACGCGCCTGCGCCCCGGCGATGCGGAGGCCACGGTGATCCGCGCGCCGCAGCCGCTGGACGCCCCGCCGGCGGTGCTGCCGCCCGGCGAGCGCCTGCTGGAGTACCGCATCGACGCCCTGCTCGGCCAGGGCGGCTTCGGCATCACCTACCTGGCCACCGATGTCCACCTGGCCACGCCGGTGGCGATCAAGGAGTACCTGCCGGTGCAGCTGGCGCAGCGCGCCGGCGACCGCAGCATCCGCCCGCGCCGCCAGGCCGATGTGCAGCCCCTGCTCGACGGCCTGGAGCAGTTCCTCGTCGAGGCCAGGCTGCTGGCCAGCTTCCGCCATCCGCACATCGTCCGCGTGCTGCGCTTCTTCGAGGCCAACCGCAGCGCCTACATGGTGCTCGACTACGAGCGCGGCAGCACCTTGCGCGAATGGTGGCTGCAGGGCAAGGCCGGCATGCAGCGCACGCCGCGCGCGCTGCCCGAGGCCGAGCTGGTGCTGCTGCTCGCGCCCCTGCTCGACGGCCTGGAGCAGGTGCACCGCCAGGGCGTGCTGCACCGCGACATCAAGCCCGACAACCTGCTCGTGCGCGACGACGGCGGCGGCCTGGTGCTGATCGACTTCGGCGCCGCCGTGCAGGGCGACGCGGCCAGCGCACCGCAGCTGCTGACCCCCGGCTACGCGCCGCCCGAGCAGTACCGCGGCGAGGCGCAAGGCCCCTGGACCGACCTGTATGCGCTGGCCGCCACGCTCTACTGGCTGGTGGCCGGCGAGCGCCCGGCCGAGGCGCCGCTGCGCGAGCTCAACCCCGCCAGCTACCTCCCGGCCGTGCAGGCCGGCGCCGGCCGCTACGGCGAGCCGTTCTTGCGCGCCATCGACTGGGCGCTGCAACTGCCGCCGGCCGAACGCCCGGCCAGCGTCGCCGCCTTCCGCCAGGCCCTGCTGGCCGGCCATGCCGGCAGCCTGAACCTGCAGCAGCTGCTGGCGGTGCGCGCCGAGCCGGCCGGCGGCGCGGCGGCGCGCACGCGGTGGCGGCGTCCGGGCAACTGGCCGCTGGCCGTCAAGCTGTCCGCCTTGCTGGTCGCCGTGGCGCTGGCGCCGATGGCATTGACCGCGCAGCTCAATCACCAGCACAGCGTCGCCGCGCTGGCCGCCGCCGAGCGGCGCAGCCTGCAGCAGCTGGCCCAGGCCACCGCCGGCCGCCTGGCGCAGCTGTTCGACGACCACCAGCGCCTGGGCGCCTTCCTGGCCCGCGAGCCCGAGCTGGCGGCGCTGCTGCGCGCCGCCGCCGGCGGTGCGCCGCCGCCGGCGCTGCGCGACGCCGTGCAGCGCCGCCTGACCACCTTGGTGGCCACCCAGCCCGATCTGCACCTGGCCACCTTGATGGACCGCGACGGCCGCGCCCTGCTGTCCACCGCGCCCGAGGTGGTCGGCGGCCAGTACGCGTTCCGCGACTACTTCCGCCAGGCCCTGGCCGGCCAGCCGGTGGTCACCAGCATGCTGATCGGCGCGGTGGCCGGTCGCGCCGGCAGCTATCTGAGCCAGCCGGTGCGCGACGGCGGCGAGGTGGTCGGCGTGCTCGTGCTGCGCGTGCGCGCCGAGCGCATCGGCGAGCTGGTCGAGGCGGCGCGCGACCCGCGCCATGGCCGCGAGGCCTGGCTGCTCGACGCCGACGGCGTGCTCATCCACCACCACGACGCAGCGCTGCGCTTTCGCAGCCTGCTGCCGCTGAGCGAGGCGCAGCAGGCCGCCATCCGCGCCGACCAGCGCTTTCGCCGCGATCACATCCCCAGCTTGGACATCGGCGACCTGGACCTCGCGCGCCGCGCCGGCCGCGGCCAGGCGGACTACCTGAGCCCCGTTTCCGGCGGCCCCGAGGTCGCCGGTCTGGCGCCCGTGCCCGGGCCCGACTGGCAGGTCGTCGTCAGCGAGACGCGGGCCAGCTTCGAGGCGCCGCTGCGCGAGCAGCGCAATCAGGTGCTGCTGGCGCTGGCCGGCGTCGGCCTGCTCGCCGTCGCCCTGGCCGCGCTGCTGGCGCGCCGCCTGGTGCGGCCCATCCAGGCGCTGAGCCGGGCGGTCGATGCGCTCAAGCGCGGCGATTACGCGGCGGCGCAGGTGAAGGTCGAGCGCGGCGACGAGCTCGGCCGGCTGGGGCGCGGCTTCAACGTGATGATCGAGGTGCTGCGGCAGCGCGAGCGTGAGCGGCAGCTGCGCAAGCGCTGAGGCCTGGCCGCCGTACGGGCGCTCAGGGGGTCCGCAGCACGACGACGGCCCAGAGCCCGAGCACGGCCAGGAAGTTGACGGTGAAGACCAGGCCGCGCAGCCTGATGTTGCGCGTCAGGATCTGCACCGCGCTGTGCAGCAGGCGACCGGCGACGAAGACCCAGGCCAGCGCGATCGCCCAGGCGTCGGGCGGAAATGGCAGCAGGACCAGGCAGGCGGCATGGAAGAACAGCGGCCACTCGAACTGGTTGGACAGGTTGGCGCTGATGCGCGGCTCGACCGCGGCCCAGGGGTTGCTGCCGTCGGGGCGGCGGCCGATGCCCCAGATGGCGGGCGCCCTGGCGACGGTCAGCAGCACGTAGAGCAGGGCCGCGAGCGCGACATGGGCGGCCATGGGGAGGATCAGGGATGGCGGCATGGCTGGGGGCTGTGGGCTGGCGTTGAAGCTGTGCCGCAAGCGGCGGCCTGCCGACCTGAGGCGGCTCGGGCGACAGGCTAGACCGCAGCGCGCTTTGCGGCACTCTGACCCACCAGTCGCAAATACATGGAGCGCATTGCATACAGCAGCATGAACTGCGTCCAGACCATTAACAGCGCAAGACCGGCGGCTGACCGTATGCCGCTGTTCGCGGCCTCAAAAACGACGAATCCCGTCAGCCCCGCAAGCAGCACGAACACCAAGATGAAGCGTGCCTTGGTTCCGACCGCCGAGGCAGTCCAGTGAATCGGATCGCTAAAGAGTGTTTTCATGCGTCCCCAATGGTTGATAGCGCGGTCCGACGCTTGAGCGAATTGTTTGGCTGCTCAGCCATAGCTCAATCCTCGTCATACGGAACAAAGTTGATGTCATAGCCGTGCGGATTTTCGCGAGGCGGCTGCTCAGCCTCTGTCTCGTAGATCTCAATCTTGCCGGAAGCAGAAAAGCCGATCTGTTGCCCGATGATGCGAGCCATGTGAGCTGACTCATCGGCATCAGCCGCCCAAGTTTTGATTGACATGACGGCAGGCCCTGGCCGGCACTCGAATCCATCATGGAGTTCGCCTGCGACACCGTCCGCGATTGCAGTGAAGTGCTTGTAAGGCGTAACGCGCCGCCCATAACGGAGGTCAAGTTTCCAGTTCTGGCTTTGGGACTCTTCGGGCATACGACAGTCTTTCCCAGCGATTGAATTCAGCGGCCGTCGTAGGCGGTCCGCTGCAATGATGGGTTGGGTTGCTCGCTAGATCAACGAGCAACCGGAATGAAGATGGGAATGCTGATCCTTCCATCGCTAGCGCCGCCGACGTTCTCAAGCTTGGTGCCCGCAGAGAGTGACTGCGTCAGAGGAACTGACGCTAGAGAAGAGAACTGAGCTCGAATTGCGGGCAAATCACGCGCGGACTGCTCTGACAGCGAAACCGAGGATCCTGTAACGGCACGACCAAACCTAGAGGTTTCGCGGAAGTAGAACCCTCCGAGATAAATGGCTTCACGAGGCTTGACCTCAAATTCAATTCCAGTGGGTGCAGTAGACCAGACATTAGCCGCGCCTTGGCTGACTTGCCACGATCGAACGACATAGGTGCCGGCCGGTAGTTCAATGGCAAATGGCGAGCCCTTTTTCCTGAGGGCTCGATTGGGATCTTCCCCCTTGAAGGCAAGGCTGAGATTGAGAGTCTGCGATCTGCCATGCTCAATCAAATACTTTTGGCCGCTTGCCTTGTTTTCCACGTGCAGGCGATAGGCTGCATAGCCTCCGTCATAAGTGATGGTGCCTGTTGCAACACCCGAAGCTGCCGCCTTCTCAAGGGAGAAGTCGTTGGAGATGTTGGGGGCAGCGCATGCACTCAGCGCGAGCGAAACGGTGAGGAGGAGGTATTTGATGTTCATCGAAGTAGTGGAAATTCGTTCTGAGCAACCCAACGACCAAGCTCAGCCGCGCCGAACAACGCGCAGCGTTGTGATGGAATGCACGCCGAAGGCGTGCACGTCGGCTGGAGCGCAGGGTTAGCGGAGTAATCGGCCGCCCCGGACCGCAAATCGGCCTGCAGAAACACGTG
>VFQU01000057.1_pt1 | contig 174499 bp, 185 predicted proteins | sample 3512311 | NCBI WGS metagenome assembly VFQU01 (sample SAMN10412377, study PRJNA504923) | tailings metagenome | isolation source: Relicate 3 Philex TSF3 active mining site | place: Philippines: Tuba, Benguet | collected 2017-08-29 | reverse complement strand
GCTTTGCCAGGCTTATGCTCAAGCGGATTGCCGCTCTTTCCTGAGATGTCAAATGGGTTCTATAAAAGAACGTCTAGCCATCAAAGCACCAAGTTAATTCGTGGAGGTCACTGGTTCGAGTCCCGTTATGTCCATAAGGGTTTCAGAACTAGCCGCTACTGGCAAAGGTTTTGAGACTTTCCCAGTTATAGTCATTTCACTGAGGCATGAAACACAAAAATCCTTGAAACCGTTACGGGTCCTTGGGTTGCGGGTCTCACTTTTGATAGAAATGACTATAGCCCTTATTTAAAACACCTAGGCATTTCTAGCTAAAAATACCGTGTCAGGCTAAACTCCAGGCCTTGGAGAGTAATCAATCAGCATGGGCATGATATCGGGCCGCAGTAGTTTCAGGGAGATTTCTCAACTGATGCAGAGGGAAGTGGCTTTAGACGGATTTTTGTAATTTGAGCGGATTTATGACTTTTAGCAATCCCTATCGGCTAACTACTGCCCAACTGTTTAAGCGTAATATTCTAGAGTTGAACTCGGGCTAGGCCTTCATAAAAGTAGAACGCACTTTGATATTTGGGTTCAATCACAAATTCTCCATCTGAGTTGATAAAACCATACTTGCCATTGAGTTTCACCGGAGCCAGGCCACTGATAAAAAAGTAAGCTGCCTCAAACCGAGATGGAATCACCACTCGCCCCCCTCGATTCATATACCCAAACCGGCTGCCCTGCTGGATCACCGCTAAGCCCTCCGAAAAAGGTGAAACCCCCGCTTGCTCAATCGGAATTTCCGGCCGGCCACTTTTGTTAATAAAGCCCCACTGCCCTGCTTTTTCGACCGCTGCCAGGCCATCCCCAAAGTTATAGGCTGTTGTAAACTGCGGATTAATCACGACTCGTCCAGATGAATTGATAAAGCCCCACCGACCATTTTCCTGGACGGCTGCAAAGCCTTCTGAAAAGGGATATACGGCTTCAAATTTAGCTGGAATGACTAACTGGCCATTGCTATTAATAAATCCCCAGCGATCTCGCACCTTTACGGCGGCTAACCCCTCGGAAAACTCTTGAGCCTCTTGGAACTGAAACGAAATCGCTATTTTCTGATTTTTGCGCAGATACCCCCATTTCCCGGCTTCTTTAACCGGAGCTAGACCATTGATAAAGGCCCGCGCCCCCTCATATTTAGCTGGAATTTGGAAGCGGCCATTACTGCGAATAAAGCCATATTTCCCGCCTGCTTTAACAACGGCTAAATCATTGGAAAAGGGATAGGCTTCTTCAAATTGGGCTGGAATCCGTAAGCGACCACTGAGATTGATATAGCCATATTTCCCGCCAGATTTAACCGCCGCCAGGCCATTGCTAAAGGAATAGGCATCCTCAAACTGGGCTGGAATCACAAGTCGTCCCCGAATATCTACAAATCCCCAACGACCAGAGCTTTGGGCTAGCCGAGTCGGAGGCGAAGCAGTGGCCCCAGGTGGCGCGAACAAGAGATGACTACTGGGTATGAGTAAGCCGAAGACAATCAGAGTAAGACTGAAGAACCTGATTAACCGTTGCTGCCGCTTTGGGAACTGCAAACCCTGACCAATTCTCGGAAAAAATCTCATGACGCGCTAAATTGGGCCGTTGAAAGCATGTTATTTAGCCTACAACCTGATCTTATTTTTCTAAACGTACCGCATACCACTGGAGATACTGGTTTGGGCCAATATCCAAGTCACAACTGGTATCGAGCAATCGCTGGGCCTGGGCTGCAATCGTGGGAATATTTTTCAGGTCTGGGGGGAGGCGATCTTGTCGCGCCGCCAGGAGGGTTTCCAGCTTGGCCTGGAGTTCTGAAGCGGTTAAAAATTGCTCCGGTTGGTTTGGCTCAAGGATGACATAGACCTGTTCCATAAATTCACCTAAGTTGTGGGCTGCTTTGGTTTAGGGAGTGGCCAAAAACAGTAAAACAGTAATGCAACTAACAGCACCATCCCAACTAAATATTTAATCCCATCGGGAATCCCAGGATTGGGCGAAAAAAAGCCTTCGATAATCCCCGCAATAATCAATAGCGGGACGACTCCAAACATTAACTGGGCCGCAAGTTGCCCCTGGCGTTTTAACGCTGCGAGCCGGGAACGGGGGCCTGGAAAAATGAACGCTTGCCCCAGTAAGAGTCCTGCTCCACCCGAAAGAAAAATAGCAGGTAATTCTAAGGAACCGTGGGGAAAGACAAAGGCCCAGAAGGGATAGGCCAAATTATGCTGTCCAACCAAGGTGGCAATTGCCCCAATATGTAGGCCGTTGTACCAGAGAATATAGAGTGTTCCCAGGCCCGCCACTATTCCCCCGGCGAGGGCAGCTAAGGTGACACTAATGTTATTGATCATAATTTGACTCGAGGCCAAGGGTTCTACCCCCACAATTGACCCCATCCAGAGCTTCCCCTCCTGTTGCACCATCTCAATAATCCTACGGGGAATCAGCAACTCCATAAACATTGGATCCTGCCAGGTGTACCACCAGCCGATGTACCAACCCAGGCCAAAGATGAGAAATGCCGCCAGGATGTAGCCCCAGGTTTCTTGAACTGTTGCTGGAAACCCATACTGATAGAACTGCCCCACGGTTTGCCATTCTTGCCGTTGTCGCCCTTGATAGACCTGACTGTAACCCCGCCGGACTAGGTCTTGCAGATAATCTTCCAGAGTTGATCCCAATTGCCGCGTTTGCGCTCGGGCCAGGTCAGCACTGGTAAGCCGATAAAGACTACTCAGTTGTTTAATCTCTGCGGCGGAGAGGGATTTAATGCCCTGCTGCTCGGCCTGGTGTAAGAGTTGTTCCAAGCGGGCCCACTGTGGCTCTTGCCGGATTAACCAACGCTGCACATCCATAAACTTTTATGTCCTAGACCTAACTCATCCCGATCCCCAGCCGCTTGCTGCTGATCTTTTTTACCATTGAACAAGACCGATCCGCAGGGTGTGAACCATGATTGCTAATCCCCTCCCCGCCCAATATACCCCGGAAGAATACTTAGCCCTCGAAGCGGTCAGTAAGACTAAACATGAATACCTCCAAGGCGAAATCTATGGGATGGCCGGTGCGAGTAATGCCCATGTCTTGATTACGGTTAACTTAGTTGTCCTATTGGGCCAGCAACTCCGAGGCCAAGACTGTTATCCCTACAGTAGTGCCTTAAAAGTCAAAGTTCCCGGAGCCAATGCCTATTTTTATCCTGATGTAGTCGTTAGTTGCGATCCTCGGGATAATCACACCTTATCGGATATCCTCAACTACCCCCGGCTTGTGGCTGAAGTCCTTTCCCCAACAACAGAAAGTTTTGATCGAGGGCGAAAATTCCAGGCCTACCAAACGATTCCCTCACTGGAGCATTACTTGCTCGTTAGTCAGACGGAGATGCGGGTGGATATTTATCAGCGGCAAGGGGCAAACCAATGGCTGTTGACGACCTATGGAGCGGCGGATCACTTGACACTGCCTGACTTGAACCTTGTCTGTCCCATTGCCGCCATCTATGAGAATATTCCTACCTTGATGCCTGCCGCAGACGTGCCTCCTGGAACTGCCCCCGGCCCCGCAGTCTAACCTTTTTTTGAAAGCTTCAGAATAATAAACATCATGAACAGTATTCGCCTCTTTTTGCCGACTCCGCTACTTTTGCTTGTCCCAGGCCTGGTTCTCGGTCAAGTTCCTCTGGGCCTAACCCAAGCTATTTCCCCGACCCACTTGGCGCAACTGCCAGCCACCAGCCAACTCAGGGATGGCACCGTCTTTTTTAATCAAATTCCGCAACTGGTTGGGGCAAGTACTTTTGATCGCTCAGCATTTACCTTCAACCCCACCTACTACTTCACCCTCAATGTTCCCAGTGGCAGTTTAGTCCCACTCCAGCGGGTGAGGTTAGAACAACTCGGTGGCCTGAGTCTGATTCAATTCTTGCCAGGCCGGAACCAAGCCTACCTGGCCGGTCGCCCTCGTACCCCAATCAACGTGACACTGACCTCCAATTCTGGCCTGGGCAACTCGGAATTTATTTTAGATCCACCCGTACAACCAGGCCAGCAAGTGGTCTTAGTCCTCAACCCTTACCGCAACCCGACCCATCAAGGAATTTATCAATTTCGCGTGACTGTGTATCCAGCTGGGGAGAAAGTCCTGGGTAATGTCACCGGAATCGCCCGTTTGCAATTTTATAATCCTGGCTCTGGCTTGTTCTAACGCTATTTATTCAGCAGTGTATTTTGCTATCGTTTCTGCTTCCGTTAACTTGATCGTTTCGTTAGCAAATTCATAGTAGGCGGGCTTACGATCAATAAAAACCTCCTCAGTCAAAGACACATCCAAATCCGCGGAAAATAGCCCTACAGGTAAATCGTATTCTCCTGTCAACAAGAGTTTGTAAAAAATGTGAGTGCCACACTGCCGACAAAAAGCCCGCTCCGCCCAGGCCGAGGATGGAAAGCGTTGTAAAAATGCCTCACCCGTGATCTCAATCTCCGGGACATGAATGGCTAAAAAGGGGCCACCTCCCCAGCGCCGACACATCCCACAGTGGCAAGCTTCAAAGACTTTCACCTCCGGTACACGGACGGTAATGACTCCACATAAGCACTGTCCCTCAAGCATTGTCTGGGTTTCCTTGCTTTATCTATCGTGGTTGCTCTTCCAGGCCTGGGCAAGGTAAATTACCAAATAGCTGGCTCAAGCCTATTTGTCAAACTTACTTAGGTATTGTTCTGATGCCTCGCTCCCAACGCAACGATAACTTCATTGATAAAACATTCACCGTCATGGCGGATATTATCCTGAAAGTGTTGCCCACCAACCGCCAGGCCAAAGCCGCCTTTGCCTATTATCGCGACGGGATGTCCGCCCAGGGGGATGGGGAATATGCAGAAGCCCTGGAGAACTATGAAGAAGCCCTCAAGCTCGAACAGGATCCCTACGACCGCAGTTATGTCCTCTACAATATGGGCTTAATCTATGCCAGCAACGGGGATCATCCAAAAGCACTGGAGTACTATCACCAGGCCTTGGATTTAAACCCGCGGATGCCCCAGGCCTTGAACAATGTCGCCGTCATTTTGCACTATCTTGGGACGCAAGCTGAAGAAGCGGGGGACGAAGAAACCGCAGAACAGTATTACGACAAGGCCGCTGAGTATTGGAAACGAGCGATTCAACAGGCCCCCAATAACTACATCGAAGCCCAAAACTGGCTCAAAACCACGGGCCGTTCTACGGCAGATGTCTTTTTCTAAGCCCAATCCAAATTTTCTATAACAAACAAAAAAGGAACTCTGATGCTTACGGCTGATGATGTCAAAAAAGTTGCTCACCTCGCCCGCTTAGATTTAAGTGAATCCGAGATTGCCACAATGACGACCCAATTGGGAGCAATTTTAGATTATGTGCAGCAACTCGATGCCCTAGATGTGACGGATGTGGTCCCAACTACCCGCGCCATTGAAGTCAGTAATGTTACTCGTCTGGATCAACTGCAGCCCTTTGCCAACCGGCCAGGACTCTTAGCCATTGCCCCAGAGGCTGAAGATGAGTTTTTCCGAGTGCCAAAAATTCTGGCTGATGCCGAGTAATCGTTGCAAGCAGACTCGTTAAAAAACAAGCAGCAACTCAAGCAGCAACTATAGTCATTTCTGCCAAAAGTGAGATACTCAACCCGATCACCCGTAACGGTTTCAAGGATTCTTGTGTTTCATGCCTGAGCGAAATGACTATATTATGACTGTTTCAACTGGCCTGGGTTAGCCTCGAAACCCTAAGGTTATGACTTAAAAATCCTCCCAAAACTATCCGCCCCCAGAAATACATCCAGAGGCGGTCTAGCGGTCATCAAATTGTTTGGATGAGACTGCCGGAAGGAACTCCGACAACAGGGGTCAAAGAACAACTCCGGCCTACAGCCAGTTAGCTCCAGAACGATGACCCAAACGTTTACTACTATCTGACATGGGCATCACCTCCATTTCCCTATCGGACTAAAGATTGAGTTTAACATTTACAAAGTAGCATGGTTTTTCAAAATCTGGAAAGGGTGACTGCTAAAAAAGTTGATCCCTGCTGATCCTCCCGGCCAAGGTCTCAGTATCAGGAAGATAGAATGCCAGAAAATGACACTGCCCTAAAAGTTCAAGACCAGGCCAGCAACGTGCAAAACTGGAACAAGAGCATGATTCAGTCACGATGCAGGAGCAGGGGAGATGAGTTTACATCGGCTGTTGTATTTGAGTACGGCCCGGCCTGATTTAGCCTATCCAGATCTACGGGACATTATGGCCAAGTCGGAGGTGAACAACCAGCGGGATGGGATTACGGGGATTCTTTGCTTTGGCAATAACCGCTTTGTCCAGGCCCTCGAAGGAAACCGCAAGATGATCAGCGAAACCTATGCCCGGATTTTGAATGATCCCCGCCACACAGATACAGAATTAGTTGCTTTTAGCCCAATTCATTGCCGCGTTTTTACCAAGTGGTCGATGCGCCTAATACAGTGGGACATTAATGAACCCGCCACCATTCGGGAGATTCGGATGAGGTACTGCTCCAGTGCCTTCTTTGATCCCTCGACGATGAATGCTGAGCAATGCCTCAACCTGTTAACGGATATGCAAGCCCTCCAGGGATAGGGGCTATTAATTCTTTTGCAAGAATCAAAATCAAAGACTCGCTATGGCTCTAGCCGCAATCTTGATTCCGAGTTTAACGAAATTCCCCAATCAGACTTGGCGGGCTGACTTCAAGTTGATCCTGGATGAGTTCGTCAGTTTAACCCCAATTCAAGGCTGGCTGACGGTGCAACATCAAGGAACCTATCTGCGGGTGGCGACTGAGGCCCAAACGATCATTACCCTCACCTGTGATCGCTGTTTGCAGCAGTATAATCATCGTCTCAGTTGCCAGGTGGAAGAATTAATTTGGCTGGACGCGGCTGATCTCGATGAAGAGAGCCTCAGCAGGAGTCAAGAGCTGGAGTTGCTGGAGCGATTGCCGGCCCAGGGTGAGTTCGATCCCCAAGATTGGCTCTATCAGCAGTTATGTTTAAGCTTGCCCCACCCGCAAATTTGTCAAGGTGACTGTCCTGGCCTGGATATTTCGGATCAAGTGGTTGAGATGACACTAGAGCAATCCAGTGAGTCTGCTCAGAGCAAGGAATTAGTGGATTTTCGCTGGGCGAGTTTAGCGGCCTTAAAACAAAAACTAGAGGGATAGGATGCAGGATGGGCTTTCAGGAGGATTTAGATTTACTGTTACGGGCGCGGTATCCTCTGATCTTCATTCCCAGCGGCGAAGAAGAACGCTTAGAAGCAATCCTCAACACCTTGCAGCCCCAACGCCCCGTTTATATTTGGGATTTTGTCGAGGGCTATCAGGGTAATCCCAACGATGCTGGGTTTGGGAAGCGGAATCCGTTGCAAGCCCTGGAATTTCTTGAAAAGCTTCCGGTCAGTGCCCCGGCCATTTTGGTGTTACGCGACTTTCAGCGATTTTTGGAAGACGTGGCCATTTCCCGGAAGTTACGGAATTTAAGCCGCCTCCTCAAGTCGCAACCGAAAACGATTTTAATGGTTTCGCCGAATTTAACAATTCCACCTGAATTGGCCGATGGGATCACGGTCCTGGAGTTGCCCTTACCCAATACCCAGGAAATTGAAACCGAAATTAAAACCCTCTGGCAGCAGTTGGGGCAACCCTTACCGGAAGTTGGCGTTGGGGCACTGGTGCGGGCCTGTCAGGGATTAACCTTGGAACGGATTCGCCGAGTTTTGGGCCAGGCCATTGCCAAACATAACGGTCTCAGCCTTGAGGATGTGGATTTAATTCTGGCGGAAAAAAGGCAAATTCTCCAGCAAACTCAAATCTTAGATTATTTTCCAGCAACGGAAACCTTGGCGGACATTGGCGGCCTAGAGAACCTGAAAGATTGGCTCTTGCGGCGGGGGGGAGCGTTTTCTGAACGAGCGAGGCAATACGGGTTACCCTATCCCCGTGGGCTGTTATTGGCTGGTATTCAAGGTACAGGAAAATCCCTCACCGCCAAAGTTATTGCCCATCAATGGCAGCTTCCTTTATTGCGCTTAGATGTTGGGCGACTCTTTGCGGGCCTGGTGGGGGAGTCGGAATCTCGGACGCGACAGATGATCCAAATTGCGGAGGCCTTGGCCCCTTGTGTCCTCTGGATTGACGAAATTGATAAGGCCTTTATGGGGGTAGATGGGCGGGGCGATGCTGGCACCAGTAGCCGGGTCTTTGGCACGTTTATTACCTGGACGGCCGAGAAAACCTCCCCCGTATTTGTCGTCGCTACGGCCAATAATATCCAAACCCTGCCGCCAGAACTTCTCCGCAAAGGTCGCTTTGATGAGATCTTTTTTGTTAGCCTACCGACAACCGAAGAACGGGAAGCAATTTTTCAAGTTCACCTCAGTCGTCTGCGCCCCCAAACGATCCGCAATTACGATCTGCACCGCCTGGCCTATGAAACCCCGGATTTTTCTGGTGCGGAAATTGAGCAATGTATTATCGAGGCGATGCACATTGGCTTTAGTCAGGAGCGCGACTTTACCACTGAGGATATTTTGACCGCTGCCAGTGAAATTGTCCCCTTGGCCCACACTGCCTCGGAACAAGTTCATCATCTCCAGGCCTGGGCCGCAGCCGGTAAAGCTCGCTCTGCCTCCCGCTATGGGTTAGGGTTGCCGAAATCTCGACCTGATTAGATATTGGGAACGGACTGCTTCACCTCGGCCTGGGGAAGAGAGGAATGGAGGGCTTTAACCTGAATATCTTGAATGTCGTTATGGCTAATTAGGTAGCTTAAAACCTGCTCGGCCGTCATCAAGCGCTTCAATACCACTTGGCCAATGCCCTGGTGTTCTGAACTCGAGGCCAGGCCTGGGCCGGGTTTAACTTCTACCATTAAAATGGCTTCTTCGACTTGATACAGCCATAACTTCTCCTGTTGCTCCACGACCATTAATGCGGTTTGTTCAATTACCGGGGGCCGCCGCCAGACTCCTAAGTTCCAAATCCCAGCCGGTTCCCAAACACGACCAATCACCCAGCCATCGGAGAGGAAAAAATATTTCATGCTCTGCCTTCTTTCTCAACGGTATTTTACCCCTGCCAGGCCACCCGCGCACGTCTTTTGCCAGAGAGAACCTCAGTGATTGAACCCTATGGGGCCTGGTCAACGGGATTCAGTCGCACTGGTAATGTATTGGCTAATCAGACAGGAAATAATCACCGCCGGATACATTTGTCCCATGACCGCTTCTAAAACTGCCAACGCCATCGCTAAAGACGTGTGGGGAGTGATATCGCCGTAGCCAACGGTCGTCAGAGTTACAAAGCTGAAATAGACTAAATCTCGACCATCATGCAGAACTTCTCCAAAATTGAAGCTACTTGGATTAAGGCCGTAGAGCATCCGATAACCAAAATACCAGCAAAAACCCAAGAGTAGATAAACCGCCACGCCACCCCGAATCGAGTCGGCCGTCATTCGTTTTTGGTGAAATATTTTCTTTAAGATCACAAAAACCGCCATGATTGTAAAGGCAATGTGGGTGACCGCAGCGAGAACAACAATCAGTATCCCCGGAATTCTGTCCACGGAACTGGAAAAAGAATTAACAATTTCTAACACTAGTACCACTAAGCTAACGAGCAGATAGGTATAAAGCCGGGTTTTCTGCGCTTTTAGGATTTGGATAATAATCACAATCACTAGGGTTTCTAAAAAAGTGGCGACCAGGCCAGACCAGGGTTCTGGGATTAGGGTCGGAATCAACAATAGCCCGATTTCAGCCGTCAGTAACCGTGTATATTGGTTCTCTAAAAAGTCATCAATTTGGGTGTAATAGCTCTCTAACATGGGGATGCTTAATTCAGATGCTTAAATCATAGGCGGGAATCCAGTGGCTGAGGTGGCTACCTCCTCTGGAGATTCTGGTTCAAGAAAGCTTTTTTGCTTGGGTTTTAATCGCGGAGCCTGGTGACAGCCTAAATTTTGCGACCCCGATAGCGCATTTGGTAGCGAAACGCATTTTGTTGGAAAAAGAGACGAATCTCCTGTTTGCGGCCAATCGTAATCAGGGTATCTTCGGGGCCAAGTCGATCATCTGGTTTTAAGTGGGTATTCATTTCATCATTCCGATGGCGAATTGCAATCACCAACATAATTCCCTTGGCCTTGGCTTCTAAATCCTCCAACGCAACTCCCACTAAAGGAGAATCCGGGGGCAAGGTGAACTCCTCAATTTCCACGGCCAACTGAGTTAAGAGTTCAATTAAGTGACTGCGCTCGGCGCGGGCTTCCAAAAAGTTGAGAATTGTCGGCCGGGTAATCAGTTGCACCATGCGTTGGGCACAAATTGTCGCTGGCAAAATCACGTGATCGGCCCCAGCTAGGCGTAATTTCGGTTCTGTTTCCGGTAGATCCCCCCGCGCCAAAATTTGAATCTGGGGATTGAGACCGCGTGCAGTCAGGGTAATAAAAACATTACTGGCATCATCGGGTAAAACGGTGGCTAAGGCACGGGCTTGATGGACACCCACCGCGAGGAGCTCAGTTTCATCCATGACACTGTCCCCCACATAGGTGAGATAGCCCAGGTCTGCAGCAATTTCTAAGTTATCGAGGTTGGCATCAATGACGACAAAGGGAACCTGGGCCTGGGCGAGTTGCGCCGCAAGACTGCGACCGAGATAGCCAAAGCCACACAAAATGACATGATGCTTGAGGGCCGCAAATTTTGAGGCTATGGTTTCCAGGCTCAACTGTGGACACCTCGGTAATGCAGCTTGCCTTTAATCGAAATTTCCCGCACGTATTGGGGGGTATCGCCGTGATGGCCAAGCACAATCAGGGTATCTCCCAAAATTAAAACGGGATTATGACTCAGTTTAGTCAGCAGTCGCCCATCGGGTCGCCGCACGGCCACAATAATGAAGCTGCCCAGGCCCCGCACTTCTAGATCATTAATCATCCGGCCAATGTGGGGACAGTCCGCGGTGATCACTAACTCCTGGAGTTGAATATCAATTTGTCCTAAGAGTTGATTAATCCCTTCACGGTCATGGGTCTGTTCAACAAAATTTAACCCCCGCGGGCGCAAGAGCAGGTTAGCCATTTGGGCCGCCCCAATTGCTGTCGGTAAGAGGACATGATCGGCCCCGGCCAGGCGGAGTTTAGGTTCGGTGCTCGGATATTGGGCCCGGGAAATGATTTGCAAAGCCGCATTGATGTTGCGTGCGGTCAGGGTAATAAAAACATTCATCGTGTCATCGGGGAGAACCGTAGCTAAGGCCTTGGCCCGCTCAATGCCAACAATTTTTAAGGAATCTTCTTCCGCCGCACTGCCTAGACTGGCCAAGTAGCCTAAACTGTCAGCCAAACTGATGCGCTCAACATCCGTATCTAGAATCACAAAGGGTTGTTGTAGTTCTTTTAATTGTTTGGCCATCACCTGACCTAGCCGCCCAAAGCCGCAAATAATTGTGTGTTGATTGAGATTATTGATTTCTCGGGAGGTACGGTGAATATCTAGGGCGCGATTGATCTCTCCCTCGGTAAACATCTGGACGATCCCACCAATGGTATAGACCGCCGAGGAAGTCCCCGCCACAATCACAAAAATATTGAAAACCCGTTGATAGTCTGTTGTCAGGGGCCGAACTTCCCCATAGCCCACGCCAAAGATGGTGATTACGTACATATAGACCGCATCCAAGAGGGTCCAACCAAAACTGAGATATCCCAGAATGGCCACGAGCATCGTCAGAAAGAAAAAACTCACCCCGATGATGATCCGTTGGAGGGAACTGAGTTGAAATCGCTTTTTGGGCAGCTTCGGCATGGTTAGGGAATCCCGCGGTGGACAGGCCAAGATTGGCAGGATGCATTTCATTTTAGGGGGCTGGGAACAGACGCGAGGCATGATGCTTGGAGATTTCGGATTTACCCACCTATCGAGTCAGACTAGCTGATAATGGGAGTGCAGTTCAGAACTAGGGCTATGGCCAGAACACCCTCAGAATTCGCCGTTCATTTGTTTATTGATGGTGGGCATCGGGAAGAAGTCCGGTTTCCATCGATTCAAGATTTTCAAAAGTGGTACAGCAGTGAAGTGGTGCCCAAGGGCGATTCCAATGAGTTTATTTCTGTACCGATCAAAACAATTCAGGGGGAGTACATGGTGATTCGGCCCTCGAAAATTTTTGCGATTCGGGTTGAACCAATCTTTAGCTCCAGTGTGGATCGGTTTGGCGGCTAATTGCGTCTTGATCCGGGAGTTGAATTCAGGAATGTGAGCATGAGTGGACTTTTCCCCTGGCCTGGTGCTGTCTTGCCAAGTCTGCTGGTTAGTCTTTTGGCCACCTCGTCAATAATGCCCCCGCTGCAACTGCGGCCCAGTTCAGACTTGCCTGCTACCCTTGGCCTGGATCAACGCCTGTGGGGGCCGGGGCAAGATCGACAAAACCTCCTGAAAGCGATTGATCATAGCCTCCACTATCTCCACTCTGCCAAAGGGATTCAGGACTATCAGAAATACACGGCTCCCGGCCAACCCGGCGCAACCCTAGGCACCAATCTCCGGCAGCGGGTGATCCAGAGTTTACAGCGATTTCGCCATCTCGTAGTTCATAGCTCTTCACCCCAGGCCCTGCAAGCGGCGGTTAAACGGGAATTTGCCTTTTATCAATCCGTGGGCCATGACCAGGCCGGAACGGTGCATTTTACGGGCTATTACGAAGCAGTTTATCAAGCCAGTCCTGTTCCAACCCCGGAATATCGCTATCCCATCTATGGCCGCCCTGCGGATTTTGCCCGTTGGCCCCAACCTCACCCGACGCGGGCTGAATTAGAAGGAATGGATGGTTTGCAGGGTGCTCAAGGTAAATTACGGGGCCTGGAGTTGGCCTGGTTACGGGATCGGATGGAAGCCTTTTTAATTCAAGTACAGGGTTCTGCTCAATTAAAACTGACCAATGGCAAAACCATGACCGTGGGCTATGCCGGGAAAACCAACTATCCCTACACCAGTCTTGGGCAAGAACTGATTAGAGATGGCAAAATCCCCCGAGAGGAACTCACCCTGCCGCGACTGCTCAGCTATTTCCAGGCCAACCCGCAGGAGTTAGATATTTATATTCCGCGCAATCAAAGTTTTGTCTTTTTCCGCAATACTCAGGGGGGCCAGGCCCAGGGCAGTATTAGTGTCCCCGTCACACCCGAACGTTCAATCGCCACGGATAAGAGCTTGATGCCGCCGGGGGCCCTAGCGGTGATTGATACAGTGATTCCCCAAGCTACTGGGCCTGGGCAGTTGACGCGTACCCCCATAAGCCGTTTTGTGTTGGATCAAGATACGGGCAGTGCGATTAAAGGGCCGGGGCGAGTGGATATTTTTATGGGCACCGGGGATACGGCAAAAGCCCGGGCGGGCCTGATCAACAATGACGGGCAACTTTACTATTTACTGCTGAAATAACTTCCTCTCTGGCCTGGAATTTCCACCAATTAATGCCCGATCTCGCAGATTATTTTCGATTATTGCGATTGTTGCGTTTACTGTGTTTGGTTGCTACGCTGATCTTAGTAACTGTTGCAACACTTAAGTGCTTACAGGGCCTTGCTTCTCGGCACTTATGTAGGAAGCGGGAGGGAAAAATGGCGAGTGGAATTGTTGAATTTCGGGAAACACTACCCCCAACTCCGGCAGATACAGAGCTTGCCCGTGAGTCTAGCCGTCAGATCATAAGATTCCTGGGCAAAAACCCTGTTGGCGGTCATCCGACTGACTTGAAGCTCCGTATTCAGGCAGATAACGAGTCAGAAGAAGTGGTCGTTATCCCGATGTCTGCATTTCGCCTTTTGACTAATATTCTGACGGAAATGGCTCGGGGTAATGCCATTACGTTGATGCCAGTCCAGGCGGAATTAACCACGCAGCAGGCAGCAGACATCTTAAATGTATCCCGTCCGTTCTTGATTGGGCTGATTGAGGATGGCACAATTCCATGTCGGAAAGTTGGCACCCATCGCCGGATTCGCTTTGATGATTTGATGGCTTATAAGCACGACATAGACCAGCAACGAATTCAAGCCCTTGACGAATTGGCACGCGAGGCGCAAGAGCTAGATATGGGATATTGACGGTGAGTCACTTCACGGCAGTATTTGATGCTTGTGTTCTTTACCCGGCTCCCTTGCGGGATTTCTTAATGCACTTGGCCATGACTGATTTGTTTCGGGCCAAATGGACAGATGACATTCATGACGAGTGGATACGGAATCTGTTAAAAAATAGACCCGATCTCACATTGGAGCGTTTGCAGCGCACCCGAGATTTAATGAATAGTCATGTTCGCGACTGTCTAGTTTACGGTTATCAAAGTCTTATTCCATGCTTGAGCTTACCCGACCAAAACGACTGCCACGTTCTAGCTGCTGCAATTTGGGCCAGGGCTGATGTAATTGTTACCTATAACTTGTCAGATTTCCCGGCTCAAACACTAGGAACTTATGGTATTGAGGCTCAGCATCCTGATGAATTCATAACTCATTTAATTGATTTAGCTCCTACAATCGTTTGTGAAGCCGTGAAGCGACAACAAATGAGTTTAAAAAATCCACCTCAAAGTGTTGAAGAGTTACTTGGAGCTTATTCGAGGCAAGGTTTGGTTCAGACTGTAGTAGAACTCAGACTTTATACTGGATTACTCTGAACCCCTTAAACGAACTAGGTGGTATGGAGAACATTATTTTTCGGATTGACCAGATGCAGCAGTTTTTGTTTGATCTGGGTGTCGTACACATTCCACTTGAGTTTGGCGTATTCGGGATTTGCGTTTAAGCCTGCAAGGAACCCGACTGGAATCTCAAACCCACCGGCCTGGGATCTGCCCCCACCAAAGAATCGCCCCTGACTATCTTGGCCAAAGGCTTCTTTAATAAACTCATCGGGATCCAGGGTGATTTTAGTCGTCCGCAATGAACCGACAATGAGTTCCACCTCTTCATCTTCGTCATGCACCAGGCCATAGACCACGGCGGTATGAACATTTTCCTCGGTTACTAAAAAGTCTGCGGCCTGGGGAATGGCATCCCGGTCTTCGTAGCGTAAGTACCCCACCCCCGCAATCAAAAAGTTATTGTGAATCGAGCGATTTTTTAAGGATCGTTCAATCACATCCATCACCTGTTTTGAGCGGTGGGAGAGCAAGACGGTATTCAGTAATTGACAATCACAAAACTTACTCAGATAGGCAGCGGCTAAAAAGTCTTCTTCCCGGGCCTGTTTGAGGCAATCTGTATCCGAGCGTAGTCCATGCATCAAGGCTGTGGCGCATTTGACGTGATCGGTTTTACCGCTGTCTAGTTGCAACAACCCGGCCTGGAGATATTGGGTCAGAATTGTGGCGGTGGCTCGGATATTGGGGCGAATGTCAGTAAACTCGGCGGTGATATTTTCCTGGAGGGCGTGGTGGTCAATAATCGCAATCGCAGGTAAGCCGGCCTCATGCACTAGGGGGAGCAGTTGGCTGGTGGTGCCTTGGTTATCCACGAGGATATAGCCCTGATAGACCATAATATCTCGCTGATCTTTGCCCTTGGCCTGGGGATTCCAGCGAATTAGGGGTAGGTTGGTGAGGCGGACGAGGGTGATGTTTTCCTGATGGCTTAAGGCCCCGGCATAGGCAATATCGCATTGGATATCGTATTTTTCGGCAATTAACTTAAATGTCCAGGCCGAGGAGAGGGCATCGGGATCCGGAAAGTCTTGGAGAATAATCAGTTGTCGGGTTTGTCGATGCCGTTCTAAAACCTGCTTCAGGGATTCAATACGCGGATCTAAGGGACGTTCAATGGCCCGGACAGGGGTGGGTGTCGGAGCGGTGATGCCATTGCCGTTGGGGATGACTGACCCTCCCTCAGGAATTGGGGCGTGGCTTGGGATGATGACATCGGTTTCAGAAAGGTCAGAGATATCTAGTGTGCTGTTTTGCATAAATCGTTTTTATTGTCAATTAGGAGAGAAAAATCCAGCTTGTGTCCCAGTTTTACCGGAGATGAGGGTTGAACCACTTAAGATGAACAAGGGATTCGCTCTCATGCTGATCTTCGCAGATATTTTTTAATTTGACATCACTGACCCGGAATGCCAATGCGTTTCTCCCCCCAGGCCTGGGGCCAACTGCTTTTAATATTTGTTTTCTGGTGGCCGGGTTATGCAGTCTGGGCCGCTCCCCATGGGTTAGTTAACGCCTCTGGTGCAATTCCCGTGATTCAGGGCAGTCAAGATTTGCAATTTTCCCAATGGATCAGGCAACTCAGCCAGGCCAATGTGATTTATTTAGGCGAAACCCACGACCGATTGGCAGATCATCACGTCCAAGCCGAGATTATCACGGCCATATTTCAGGAAAAACAGGAGATTGCTCTGGGCCTGGAGATGTTTCAGCGGCCGTTTCAAGAGGTTTTGGATCGCTATATTGCCGGGAATTTAACTGAGGTTGAACTCCAACAACAGAGTGAATATGCCCAACGCTGGGGGTTTCCTTGGTCGTTTTATGCGCCGGTATTGCGGTTTGCCAAAGAACATCAACTTCCGGTTTTAGCCCTAAACACCCCCAGTGAAGTCACCCACAAGGTTGCTCGCCAAGGCTTAGAGAGTTTAGCTGATCCAGATTTGACTTACATCCCACCCTTAGAGCAGATTGATCTGACTAACCAGGCCTATCGGCAACGCCTGGCTGAGATTTTCCAGGCCCACCATCAAGGGCAAAGCAACAGTCTCGATTTCGATAAATTTTTCCAGGCCCAGGTGTTGTGGGATGAAACGATGGCGGCGGTGATTGCGGATTATGTCCAAAAAAATCCTGATCAAACCCTGATTATTTTGGTCGGGCAAGGGCATTTACACTATGGGGATGGCATTCCTGATCGGGTAGCGCGGCGGTTAAAAACAGTCCCTAATTTCCGGCAATACTCAATTCTTCTCAGCCCTGATCCGGATTTAGCCCGACAATCCCCCAGTGGTCAACGGATTGCTGATTTTTTATGGAGCAGCCCTTAAGCTAAACCCTCCCCAAGCAGCCCTGAATCCTCCTGGACAATCCTGGTTGGAATTTACTGCGGGGCCTGGTCAAGCCAAGTGGTCAAGTCTGTGGGGGTTTGAAAGTCTAAGAGGCTCTCGGCCAGGCTCTCAAGTTGCGGTATGGATAAGCTGCGAATCTGCTGGCTGAGTTCATCGGACAAGGGGCCAAATTTGCGAGTCAGTTGCCGTAGCGTTAGTTCAATCTCACCTTCTTGTCGTCCTTCTTGTCGTCCTTCTTGTCGCCCTTCTTGTCGCCCTTCTTGTCGTCCTTGTTGCCGTCCACGCTGCTCACTGGTTTCTACAAGTTCCCGATAGGTGACAGATTCGCGCATGATTTCCTCCCGGAGCAATTGCTTTAATATCTCTTTCCTAAACTTTAGCCCACCCAAGAGAAAGGTATAGGTGGTCAAGCTGATGCGCTCTCCTCGATTCTCTAAGTTCTCTAGTCTTTGGGCAACTTCCGTGAGTAAAGTTTCCGAGTTTGCAGTTTTTGCCAGAATAGCCAGGGGCCAGAGAGTCGGAAATGCTAGGAGTTCTTGGGCTTCGACTTCCCACAAGCGAATGACTTGATAGCGATGGCGGGTACTGGCGGTTTCAAAATAATCTACTTCCACCGTAGTTGAGGTGGTCGCTCTCAGAAATAAAACAATTTGCCGGACTGGGCGGCGGTATTGGCGATAGAGTCTAGTGTAGTAATCGAGCATTCGCAGGGGCATTTCTGAGTCGGCCTGGGTTTGAAATTCCAGATGCAGGATTTGATGGCCCACGTCTAAAAAACTGACAAAATCCGCTCGGATCGGTTCGACGGACAGTTCGGCTTTAAGAATGGTGATGTCAGCTACAGGTTTCCCTAAAAGCCAAGTGACAAAGGGCCTGGGGTTACTTTCTATGAGGGATTTACAAAGGTTATCGTAGGCCATTAATCTGAATCGATGACTGCGCTGCGATCTAACATCAACAATTCCCGCAGATTATCCGTATCCAATTCCGTTAACCATTGTTCACCTGTACCCACCACCTGTTCGGCTAAGGCTTTTTTGCGCTCGATTAGGTCATGAATTTTTTCTTCTAACGTGCCCGCACAGACAAACTTGTGCACCTGAACATTTTTCTTCTGCCCAATCCGAAACGCCCGATCCGTGGCCTGGTTTTCCACAGCCGGATTCCACCAGCGATCAAAATGAAAGACATGATTAGCTCGCGTTAAATTTAAGCCCACACCTCCTGCTTTAAGTGACAAAATAAAAATTGATGGGGCCTGGGGATCCTGTTGAAATTGATCCACCATCAGTTCCCGTTTAGGTTTGGGTGTACTGCCGGAAAGAAAAAAGATATCCCGTTTTAGCTGGGTTTGGAGATAGGCCTGGAGCAGTTTCCCCATTTCGGCATATTGAGTAAACAGTAAGGCTCGATCTCCTTCATCAATAAGTTCTTGGAGCATTTCGCTTAAACGCATTAATTTCCCTGAGCGATTGGCGGCTAGGCTGTTTTCCTTGAGATATTGGGCTGGATGATTACAAATTTGTTTGAGTTTTGTCAGTGTTGCTAAGATTTGTCCTCGTCGTTCAATTCCGCGACTGTCTTCGATGGCTTTTAAGGAGTCTTGTACGACCGCTTCATAGAGGTTGGCTTGTTCAATACTAAGACTACAAAAGACCGTCATTTCCTGTTTATCGGGCAGGTCTTGAATAATCGATTGATCGGTTTTTAAGCGTCTGAGAATGAAGGGTTGGACATAGGTACGCAGGGCATTAAGAGAAGTTGTATCTCCATATTTTTCAATCGGAATAGCATAGCGTTTTTGGAAATAGGGCTTGTTGCCTAAATAACCAGGATGGAGAAAGTCTAAAATTGACCAGAGTTCAGTTAAACGATTTTCCAAAGGAGTTCCAGTTAAAGCAATCCGAAAATTGGCATGAAGTTCCCGCACGGCTTTGGATTGTCGGGTTTCGGAGTTTTTAATATTTTGAGCTTCATCTAGAACAATATTTTGCCATTTGATGGGTTTAAGACTTTCGAGATCCCGATAAATTAAGGCGTAACTGGTGAGGACAATATCGTGTTTATGAATGGTCTTTTGTAAAGCTTTGCCTTTCGGGCGATCACTACCATGATGGACATAGGCTCCCAGGCCTGGGGCAAACTTTTTAATTTCCCGCTCCCAGTTCCCTAAAACCGATGTCGGACAAACTAAAAGTGTAGGAGAATAAGGAAAGTTTTTAGACTGTAAATAAAGTAAGAAAGCTAATAGCTGGATCGTTTTACCCAGGCCCATATCGTCCGCTAAACAAGCCCCTAATCGCCAGCGTTCTAAAAAGGCTAGCCAACTCACACCCCTGGCCTGGTAGGGTCGCAAATTCCCGGCAAATCCGGGTGGGTTACTAATCGGTTCGAGGGTTTGTTTTCCAGTGAGGGCATCGAGTAAGGCTTTGAGTTCGCCAGCCGCATCCAGGCCCACCACAGGTAATTTTTCAACGGTGACACTTTCTCCAGTCGCAATCCGTAAGACATCCTGAAGGGTTAACCCGGAACTTGCTTGCCGTTTCGCAAAAAAGGCCTGGGCCGATTGAATATCTTGGGGGCGCAGTTCGACCCATTCCCCATCCACCTCCACCACTGGGCTATTCAGGGCCACTAGGCGATTAAACTCGGCCTGGGTCATGGCCCGCTTGCCTAGGGAAATATCCCAACGAAAATCGAGTAAACTCCCGAGGCCCAGGCCAAGTTCATCTCCTTTGGGTAAGGCTGCTGTAATTTTTAGGCCTAAGCGGGGGGGCGGTGTTGTCCGGTTCCGTTCCAGGCCTGGGGGCATGACCAAACCAAAGCCATTATCCTCTAAGCGAATTGCGCCAATCTTGAGAAATGTATAAACCTGGGCGGCATTTAGTTCTTGTCCCACGGGGCGGGCTGTTTTCAGGCTCGTTTCTAAATCGGGATAAAGTCGCACCGCCAGGCCCAGGCCAGAGAGCAGCATTTCTTGGGGGCGTTGAATCGTTTGGGTTTGATAGGTAATCGCGTCCGCTGGGTGTTGCCAAAGTTCTGAGGCAGTGATTCGCCAATCCGGTTGATCTTCCGATTGCAGGCCAAACGTTAACGACCAAGACTCCGATTCCGTTGGGGGTGGTACTAACTGAAAATAAACTCGCCAGCGATGTTGACCGGAAACCGCCGGAGCAATGGGGGCTAACCACTGATTGACAACTTCTAGCCACTGCTGATTGGCCTGGGTTAATTCGAGTAATGTGCCGGGTGCTAATAATCCGTTTAACCACTGTTGCGGGGGTGGTGTGCGAGTTTTTAATTTACGACTTGGCGTTAAGGTGGGTTCTTGCGCGGCAACCTGGTTGATTAAATGGTGAATTAACTCCTGCAAAAAATGGCTGATCAGGCTGCGGGCATCGGCGGGCAAAGGAATCTCCAGGCCCTGATCAGGATTATTTAAGGTATAAAACCGGGCGGACTGGGGCATTTGGCCTGCAAACATCTGCAATCGCTGCCGATCCGTGACACTATCCAACAACGGCATCCAGACAAGCTGCATTGATTCTGGGTCTTTAGGGGAATGCTGCCAAGGAATGAATTTTCCGCGAACGACTAAATCCAGGCCCCAGCGAGTTAAATGGGCCCAAAACCGCAGATCATCTCCAATGGTTTGGGCTTGTTCCGTGGTTGCCGCTAAGGGCAGTGTAGTCATCCAGGCCAAGAGGCTTTCCCAACCCACCAGCCCCCCGGAAAGTTGCCACGGTGCTAAAACATCCGGCCCCAATAATGCCAACGCTTCCGGTGTAGTTGTTGCTAAGGCCTCTGGACTAGGAATAGGGTCTTGGGGCGGGCGGGGAATGAGGGTATCGGATTTAACCTGGGTGGGAACCGCTAAGGTGCAGGTTTGGGGTTGGAGGGCCGCGGCCAGGCCTGGGGCAAGTTCTTTCAGGGTTTGGGCAAACTCTTTCTGACTTAGAGCATAGGGATAGGGGGCAATCGTCTCAGAAATTGGGGTCAGAACATCCACACTGGCCCGCCACGTCTCGCCCCACAGATAAAAACCGCCACCCGCTGGGGCCTGGAGCCAACTCCCATGCAAAATTGTCATGCCGTCTTAGGGGCCTTTTGTGTTGAATTTTTATAGCAAAAAGCAGACCCAACTGCTGGATCTCGCTGCGATTTACTTTTCCAATCCTAACATTGGGATTTCGCTTAATAGCTGGGAAGCCTGTTACTGTAGCCATTGGTCGAGATGACTAGGGATAATCGGTGGATTTAATTCCAGACCTCAAGCATATTCACAAGCACTTACCTGATACTACTCAGATGCAGTGGGAAATTCGCCAACATGGAGATACACATGTATTTCTGAGTCGCGAGATGATGGAGTATGTTACCCAAGAAATTTTGCAGCGTGGGCAGTTTACCGGATTAGTCAGAGGTTTTGAACGCTTCGGGTTAGAGTTTGATCACATCATTGGCTATCGGATTGATGCCGAGAACAGACAAATACCACTTTACTATGGCGGGATGAAGATAAGAGGAGGAAAGTATCATGTTATCCCTAGAGTCCGTCCATCCCAGTGAGTGGCAGTCTGTGGAAGTTTGGGCAGATCCGACCGCGGCTGATATTCCCTATGTTTTGATCTTGGTTCTTGATGAATTAGGGCAATATAAGCTCTACGACCCGGCTGAAGGCTACAAACTAATTCTGGCCTCCCATGACTACCAAGAAGTGAGACAGTTTTTACGGGAAGACGAGTATGAGCCGGTGGGCCAGATCGGAGTGGTGGAAACAGCAGCGATGGTTAATAGGTAACTAGGGTTTTAATCGGCACATCCGGGAGATTTTTCCGCCCGCCGAGATCTTCCAATTCGACAATAAAGGCAAATCCAGTTAAGTTTCCCTGGGCCTGATGCACCAGTTGAGCCGCCGCCGCCGCTGTTCCCCCAGTTGCCATCAAGTCATCCACAATCAAGACCTTGCTACCGGGTTTGACCGCATCTTGGTGAATTTCCAGTTTATCGGTGCCATATTCCAAGCTGTACTCGACGCTATACACGGCCTGGCAGAGCTTTCCGGGTTTGCGGATCGGGACAAAACCAGCTCCGAGGCGATAGGCCAAGGGCGCGCCAAAAATAAATCCTCGGGATTCAATGCCAGCCACATAGTCAATCCCAATATCGGCATGATGGTCATGGAGTTGATCGATCACATAGCGCAGACCCGCTTCATTTTGCAGCAGTGTCGTGATGTCGCGAAACAAAATGCCCGGCTTGGGAAAATCTGGCACATCCCGAATCAACGCCTTTAAATCCATGCCTCACTCCTAAAAATCCGCAGTTCCGCCCCAAATCCTAACCGATTCCAGGCCCCCTTAGGCAAAAAATAACCGTTGATAGCTGACCAACTGCCCCAGGCCAACCAAGCCTCGATACAACCCGGCCTGGGCCGAAATCCCTAACGCCAAACTCTCAACCCGCGAAAACTGGGGCGGCCGATTTAGCCAAACCTGGGGATTACGGACTTGCTGGGCAAACAGGCGACAGTCACGATAGGATTCACTGGCAATGGCACTGACGGGGCCGCGACTATAGCGATTGATCCAGCTAATGCCACTATCTAAATCCGGGACTTCTTCAAAGGCAATGATTTTTTTTAGATAGGCCCCATCCCACTCCTCTGGATCAACGGCTTTGAATTGGGGAAACTCTGACCGTAAGACCTGCCCGAGGCGCACCTCATAGCCCTGCTGCTGCAAACTATCCCATAACCAGGCCAGGAGGGAACGATTTAATTCCGGCGGTATCAGAACCTTTTCAATTGCTACGACGGGATCCGGCTCGGCCTGGTGGCTGCGGTTAATCATCTCTAAGACTAATTCCGGTTGTCCCGTACTGCTCCAGAACAAATAGTTATTTCCCATCCCTAGGGGTAGGAGTTGCCCACTGGTTTGTTGTTGAATCTGGCGGACAAAACTGGGGCGGCCGTAGGGAATCAAGAGGTTGAAATTAGGCTGGGCGGTGGTCAGGTCTGTCAGGGAAATTTGGGAGCTAAGGGATTGCATTGCGGTCATGGGCAGATTTGCGGCGGCTAAGGCTCTGTGGATTAAGTCCATCACGGCCTGGTTACTGTAGCTGCTTTCGGGGCCTGGGCGAATCACTAAAACATTCCCGGTTTTGATGCATAAACTGGCGGTAAACAAGGCCATCAATGGAAAGCCTTCATAGACCAGGCCCACCAAACCCACCGGAATCGGAAAGGAATGCCCGGCCATACCCTGGGAAACAGCCAAGGGATCTGGAGTTAAGAGTAAACGCTCTAGCCAGGCCCCAGCCATTTTTAACCGTTCTTGGGTCAAGCGTAACCAGGCCAAAATTGTCGGTGAGGCCGCTAAGTCTCTGCCAGTTTCTAAATCCAGGGTATTGGCTTCTAAAATTTCCTCGCCCCGTTCCCGTAGCTGTTGCCCTAGATTGCGTAAGACCTGATCTCGAACCCCAGTCGAACTAGCCGCCATTAACCGCTGGGCCTGGGTTGCAGCCTCTAAACACTGATTTACTGTCAACGGCAACGGACAAGAACTGGTCATCCTGTCATTATCGGGCTAGCGGCGAGAGAGAGCAATCCAGATCAGCAGGGCCGGCATCAGAGTCATCAGCACCGACAAGAGCACCCAAACCACGGCTTCAAACCGCAACGGCACTTGTAATAGTAAGGGCACCCAGAGGATCACTGGCAGTAAGAGAAAAATTCCCAGGCCCAGCGTATAAAGCCAAGGTTGCTCTCCCAGTCCCCGCCGCAATGCTTGCCACTGTAACCCTGTCCAATACCAAATCCGTTTATAGGGATAGGTGACCACTAACTGCTCAATCGAACAGCCATCGGGGCGGACGACAAAAATCTGTTGACAGCGCTGACAGCCTAAAGCTTCCGTTAACACAATCGGAATCAATTCCCCATTTCGGCGACAAGGACAGGGATAACTCGCCCCCGGATCAACTTTATGAGCGTTGGGAAAAGCCATGGAAATGCAGCAAAACTCACCTGAACAATGCCGACTGAGTCAGACCAAAACTGTGAATAGTCATTAAAGCCAGGAAACTTCTCAGCAATAACAACCCCATGCTAAAAGATGAATTTCCCCCTGGGCCGCAATCAGCTATTTTCTTAACATCCCGTGGCCTGGTGGCACAATTTCCTGACATTTTCTCCACCCACCTGAACCCCGCTGCCCCATGCATTCCCCGGAAATAGTACTGGTGTCGTCACAACATGCTCGGCTTGCCCCTATACAAAAACGACTGCCAGGCCCTAGGATAATATAGCTCGGTATTCCGAGTGACTTTTGGTAGTTTTTCATTTTCAGGACAAGGAAGGTTAAAAATGTTGCGATTGGGGCGTAAGCTGCGGCAGTGGCTGGCACTATTTATGGTTGGAGTTAGCTTAACGGGGTTAGTCGCAGCCTGTGGCCCAAGCAATTCTCCTGAGGGAGGCGAAACATCCACCGAAGCGAAACCCGATGCCGAAATTACCCTCGTCTCCTTTGCTGTCACCAAAGCTGCCCACGATGCAATCATTCCCCTGTTTAAAGAGAAGTGGCTGCAAGAGCACAATCAAAACGTGACCTTTAAACAAAGCTATGGTGGTTCTGGCAGTCAAACCCGCGCTGTGATTGATGGTTTAGAAGCCGATGTCGTGCACCTAGCCCTAGCAACCGATGTGGATAAAATTGCCGAAGCTGGCCTCACAACTACAGACTGGGCGACTAAAGCCCCGAATGATGGCATTGTCTCAAAATCTGTCCCCGTCTTTATCACTCGAGATGGCAACCCAAAAAATATTAAAACCTGGGACGATTTAGCCAAACCTGGAATTAGTTTTATTACTGCCAATCCAAAAACATCTGGGGGGGCGCGTTGGAATTTTCTCGCGCTTTGGGGAGCTAAAACCCAAACCGGAGGGACACCAGCACAGGCCAAGGAATTTGTTGCGGCGGCTTACAAAAATGTCCCGGTTCTGGCTAAAGATGCGCGGGAATCTACGGATGTGTTTGCTAAGCAAGGCCAAGGGGATGCCCTCTTGAACTATGAAAATGAAGTAATCTTGGCTAACCTCAACAACGAGAACCTCACTTACGTCATCCCCGATGTCAATATCTCGATTGAAAATCCGGTCGCAGTGATTGACAAGAATGTCGAAAAACATGGCACCCAGGAAGTTGCCCAGGCCTTTGTGGAATTTCTCTACACACCTGAAGCCCAGAAGGAATTTGCCAAAGTCGGGTTTCGCTCGGTAGATCCGGCGGTGGAAAAAGAATTTGCCGACCAATTCCCAGCGATTAAAACCCTCTTTACAGTGCAAGATTTAGGCGGTTGGGCAAAAGTCAACCAAGAATTCTTTGCCGATGGAGCCATTTTTGACCAAATCTATACCAAGTAGAGTTTGAGTTGTGATCGGAGTCGATGATCGGTATGGATTATTCTCCTTAGCCTTTCCTCTGCTCCAGTGATGACTTGGTTCATTGACCCACTCGCTATAACTTATCCAGGACTATGACCACCACAACTGCGCCAATTCCGCCCACCCAACCGATTCCAGGCCGGCGTGCCCCCTCGAAAAACTGGCTTGTGAAGCTTTGGCAACTCCATTGGACGTGGCGGGTGATGTGGGGCTATTTAGCCTTTATGCTCCTGATGCCCACAGTGCTGATGCTGCTCAAGGCAATTCGGGAAGGGCCTGGCAAGTTTTGGGAGGTGGCCACCAGTCCCATTGCCCTGTCCACCTATGATGTCACCTTTGTCACAGCTTTAATTGCGGCGGTGATCAATGGCCTATTTGGGACGCTGATTGCCTGGGTACTCGTGCGCTACTCATTTCCCGGTAAACGCTTTTTAGAAGGGGTGATTGACTTGCCCTTTGCCTTGCCGACTGCGGTGGCGGGTTTAACCCTGGCTACGGTCTATAGCCAGAATGGCTGGATTGGTTCTATTTTTGCCCCCTTTGGAATTCAAATTGCCTTTACCCGTTTGGGGGTGGGCATCGCAATGGTGTTTATTTCTCTACCTTTTGTTGTCCGCACTGTCCAGCCCGTTTTAACCGAAATTGAAAAAGAGTTGGAAGAGGCGGCCTGGTGTCTAGGGGCAAATCAATGGCAAACCTTTTGGCGCGTCTTATTTCCACCGATTTTGCCAGCCATCTTAACCGGGATTGCCCTGGGTTTTTCACGGGCCGTGGGGGAGTATGGCTCAACGGTGATTATTTCCTCCAACATTCCCTTCAAGGACTTAATTGCCCCGGTGCTGGTGTTTCAAAATTTAGAAGCCTATGACTATACGGGGGCAACCATTATTGGCACTGTCATGTTGCTGTTGTCTTTAATTCTGTTGTTTGTAATTAATTTTATCCAGGCCTGGGGGCAGCGGTATGAGTTCAACAAGTAAAGTCCAGGATAAACCGGTCAAATCACCCAATTCTCAAAAAAAATCCTGGTTGCCAATTCTCCTGATTTTGATTTCCGTGGGCTACGTGGCCTTGGTGCTTTTGATTCCAGCGGCGAATGTATTTTACCAGGCCTTTCACAAGGGATTACAGCCGTTTTTAGACACCCTAAAACTCCATGACTTTCAAGTTGCAGTCGGTTTAACCATTGGCCTGGCCTTAATTGCCGTTCCTGTAAATACTATTTTTGGGTTATGCGCGGCTTGGGCCTTAGCTCGAAAACGGTTTCCGGGACGCACTCTGATCCTCAGCATTATTGACTTGCCCTTTTCGATTTCGCCCGTGGTCGCGGGGTTAATGATTGTCCTCGTCTATGGTCGGGTGGGCTGGCTGGGCCCCTGGTTATTGGATCACAACATTCAAGTTATTTTTGCCGTTCCGGGAATGGTGTTAGCCACAGCCTTTGTCAGTTTGCCTTTTGTCGCAAGGGAAGTAATTCCGGTCTTGGAAGAAGTGGGCCCGGAGCAGGAGGAAGCCGCAAAAATCCTCGGGGCGAATGAGTGGCAAACCTTTTGGCGCGTCACCCTACCCAATATTCGCTGGGGTTTACTGTATGGGGTGCTGTTAACCAACGCGCGGGCGATGGGAGAGTTTGGGGCGGTGGCGGTCGTTTCGGGGAATATTGCCGGAAAAACCCAGAGTTTACCCCTATTTGTCGAAGAAGCCTATAAGAACTACCAAACCGAGAGTGCCTATGGGGCGGCGGTAATTTTGGGACTATTGGCAGTGTTTACCCTGATCGTCCAGGAGCTTTTAGAACGGCGGACTAGAATTAAGGAAGTTGAATAAGCACATTCCAACTAAAAATGACGCTTTCGGTAAACGTTTTATGACGACCCTATCAGAATCTCGGCTCTCGCAAAAACGAATTCGTGTCAGGATTGATCGCACCTATGTTTCAGAACCGGTGATTTGCGAATTAATTCGGAAATTTGATTTAACCATCAATATCAAAGGGGCCCTACTCGCTCCCAGTTCCCAGGAAGATGGCTGGTTTGATCTCGAACTCAACGGGACTACCGGGAATATTTCCCAGGCCTTGAGTTATCTCAATGATCTCAATTTAGAGATTGTCCCGGATCAAGATACGGATGGTTGGTAGGCTGGAATCTCTATTTTTGGTCAATAACTGATTACAAATCATAGGATCATAGGGCCTAGCAACTGTTGCGCAAAGGACAATGCACTGTGACCCAGGCCCCGCTTTCTCCCAAAATAATTGTCTTGGATGATGATCCCACGGGTTCGCAAACGGTTCACAGTTGCCTGTTGTTAACGCGCTGGGATGTGGAAACATTACGGTTGGGGTTGCGGGATGCCTCACCGATTTTTTTCATTTTGACCAATACCCGGGCCCTCACCCCAGGCCTGGCCAAAGAGATCACCACCGAAGTTTGTCGTAATCTTAAACGGGCGATTGCTGCCGAAGGAATTGAAGATTTTCTGGTCGTGAGTCGTTCCGATTCCACCTTGCGCGGCCATTACCCAATTGAAACCGATGCCATTGCCGAGACGATGGGGCCGTTTGCCGCACATTTTTTAGTTCCGGCGTTTTTTGAAGGCGGGCGCTTTACCCAAAACAGTATTCATTACCTGATCGTCAATGGCGTGCCAACCCCAGTGCATGAAACCGAATTTGCCCGCGACTCGGTGTTTGCCTACAGTCATAGTTTTTTGCCGGATTATGTCGCTGAGAAAACCCAGGGGCGAATTCCCGCAGCTCAGGTTGTCCGGTTTTTAGAAGCCGATATTGAGCAAGGGGTTCAGGATAAACTACAAGCTCTAGAAAATAATCAATGCGTGGTCGTGGATGCAGTTACCCCGGCCCAGATGAATCAATTTGCCCAAGATATTCTCACGGTTGCCGCCACGGGTAAACATTTTCTCTTTCGCAGTGCGGCTAGCTTACTCACCGGCCTGGCCCAACTGCCGCCACAACCAATTTCCCCGGAACACATGGGCCACTTCAAACGCAATCCAGGCCCCGGTGTCGTCTTAGTTGGCTCCCATGTCCGTAAAACCACCGAGCAGCTGACGGAATTATTGAAAGAACCGGGCCTAAAAGGAATTGAACTGGAACTGCAATCTCTCGCAACCGATCCCAACCAGGCCCCGCACCTTTTAGAAACCGCCCTAGCCGAGATTAACAAAACATACCAGGCCAACCTCACCCCTGTGATCTATACCAGCCGCCAAGAACTCACCTTTACTGATACCGCCACCCGTTTAGCCTTTGGGCAATTGGTCTCGAAGTTACTCATGGATATGGTTCAGGCCCTGCCCCCCGAAATTAGCTTTTTGATCAGTAAAGGTGGGATTACCTCAAACGATGTCTTAAGTACCGGACTGAACCTCCCCACCGCGCGCCTTTTGGGTCAAATTTTACCGGGCTGTTCGGTTGTCAAAACCCCGGAAGATCATCCCCGTTTTCCCAATTTGCCTGTTGTCTTGTTCCCCGGTAATGTCGGTGATGCCCAGGCCTTGGCGACGATTTATCAACGGTTTCAGCAGAGCTAGGCGTTAACCCCACTGTAAGAGAAGAATTGTTTGATAAAAAATTAAGCTGGCTAACCAAGCGTAGAAAATTGAAAACAAGACCGAAAACGTGGTGAAGCCCCAGGACTTAGATTCACTCTTGAGTACCGCTACGGTGGACAGGCAGGGGGTATAGAGCAGGCAGAAAATACAAAAGCTTAGGGCCTGGGGAATCGTCACCGAAGCCGCAATCGCCCCACTCACCCCCTCGGCATTCATGGCGTAAATGACCGCTAAGGAACCGACGACAATTTCTTTGGCAACAAACCCAAAAATCAAGGCCAGGGTTAACTGCGGGTCAATCCCCACCGGAGCCATCACCGGCACAAGCAACTGCCCCAATTGCCCGCCAAGTGTATTCAAGCCCGTCGCCCCAGGCGGTAGGTTTGTAATTGCCCAGATGGCCACGCACCCAAACGTAATAAAGCCTGAAGCTCGATAAAGAAAATGTTTGACTTCACCCCAGCCCCGCAAAAGCACCTGTTGCAGAGTTGGCACACGATAGGGCGGGAGTTCCAAAACAAAGGGTTCTTGATTCTTAAACGGCTTGGCCCGACTAAACACCGCCGCGGCTAAAAAGGCTGCCCCAAAACTGAGTAAATAAAGACAAAATAGTGCCACTGCCCCTTTGATGCCTGGTAAAACCGCCGCCAAAATAAACACAAAGACCTGTAACCGAGCCGAACAAAGGGAAAAGGGAATAATCAGCATCGTTAACCAACGCAGGGCCTGGGAGCGAATCACGCGGGTTCCCATCAACGCTGGAACATTACAGCCAAAGCCCATCATCTGCATAACAAAACCACGTCCATCCAGGCCCAGTCGGCCCATCCAGGCATCCATCAAATAGGCCGCCCGCGACAGATAGCCACTGTCCTCAATCGCCGCCATGATCAGGAAAAAGATCACCACGAGGGGCAAAAAGGACATCACCGTAGCCAGGCCATTCCACAGCCCATTGGTGATAAAGTCTTGGAGAATCTGGGGCAGCGGACTAATGACGGGTTCCAGCACTAGACGATAGAGACTATCTGTAATTGCCCCCATTACGCCCTGAGCAGCCAACCCCAATTCCCAGACCAGCCAAAACACGCCAAACATCACCGTAAAAAACAGAGGAATCCCCAGTAACGGATCGAGTAAGAGGCGATCTAAGGTGGCGGTGAGGGTGACTCCCAACTGTGAGGGCATGACCACCGTATCGGCTAACACCTGCTCCACCTGGCCGGTTAAATCCGCGCTACTGGCTGTTAAGCAGGCCTGGAGGTTGATGACCTGGTAGGGATGGGGTTGGGCCGCTAGGGTATGTTGAATCGTTTTCAGGGCCTGGGGATACCCTTGACCGTATTTAGCACTGAGTAAGCAAACCGGAACCCCAAGTTTTTCCGCCAAGGCCTGGGGCTGAATTTCCACACCATAGCGGCGGGCTTCATCGGCTAAATTCAGCAGGACAACCATGGGTAAGCCAAGGGATTTCAGTTGCAAGGGTAAACGGACTTGGCGATCAATCTGAGCCGCATTTAAGACCACAACCACCAAATGAATCGGGAAGTTTTCCAAAAACTGCTGAATCACCTTTTCATCGTCACTGAAGCCATGTAGGTCATAGATGCCCGGTAAATCGACAAATTCGACTAACTCCTCATTCAGCTTGACCCTGGCCTGGAGCAAATCTACCGTCATTCCCGGCCAATTTCCGACAAAGGCACTTGCCCCCGTAATCCGGTTAAATAGGGTAGATTTTCCCGTATTCGGCATTCCCAACAAGGCGACGCGTTTGGTGGCTAAGGCTGCGTTGGCTGGGACAGCTCCCTGATGACAGGTATTCACACTAATTCCCCACTGGAGACCGATTCTAGGATAATCGTGGCCGCTTCTTGACGGCGAATCGCGATTTCTGTCGTTAACCCCACCCGGATATGAATTGGCCCACCCCAGGCCCCGTAGCGCAATACTTCCACCCGCCGCCCTTTAACTAACCCTAAAGCCGCCAACCGATCCGCCAGGCCGGGGCCAAAGGTAGTGTGAGTTGTATGACTAATGATGCCAACTTGACCAACGGGTAATTCAGACAGGGGCATAGTTGGGGCAATCTCGGCAAACTTGGGACAATCAGGAATGGGGCAAGCACCACCGACTCGTCTTGAATCCTCCTCCTTAATTTTAGTCAGCATTTCTCTTCACCAGAATCCGGTATTTTGGAATCATGGCAACCCAGGTAAGCACCCATGTTTTGGCAAGATGTGACCGCAAACAGTCCAATTCAGTTTGGCACCGATGGTTGGCGTGGGGTGATTGGGGCTGAGTTTACCTTCGAGCGGTTAATCCGAGCAGTGCGGGCAGCGGCCTCAGTTCTGAAACAAGCCTATGGGGGAGAAACTGGCAGTAACCGGATTGTTGTCGGCTATGATCGGCGGTTTTTAGCGGAAGAATTTGCCCAGGCCACGGCGGAAACCCTCAAAAGTCTCGGGTTTGATGTTCTTTTGGCAGATCACTATGCCCCGACTCCGGCCTTTAGTTGGGCCGTGAAGCAGTACAACACCTTGGGCGCCTTGGTCATTACCGCCAGCCATAATCCAGGGATTTATTCTGGGTTAAAAGTTAAAGGAGCCTTTGCCGGTTCAGTGCCACCCGAGGTCACGCAGCAGATTGAAGCCAAACTCCTCCAGCCGAGTCCCAGCACTGAGACCAACCCCGGCACAATCACCACCTTTGATCCCTGGCCCAACTACTGTCAAACCTTGCAAGCCAAAGTGGATTTACCAGCGATTCAAGCTGCCTTGAAAACCGGGTATCTCACCGTTTGGGCCGATGTCATGCATGGGGCAGCCGCAGGGGGCCTGGAACGGCTTTTAGGACAGCCAATTCATGAGTTAAATAGTAATCGTGATCCTCTCTTTGATGGCGGGGCTCCAGAGCCGATTGCCAAATATCTCCAGGCCAGTTGTCAACAGATTCAGCAAGCGGCCCAAGAAACCCAAGGAACTACGGTTGGCCTGGTCTTTGATGGGGATGCGGATCGGATTGCGGCCATTGATGCCCAGGGGAATTTACTCACGGCTCAACACCTGATCCCGATTTTGGTTGATCACTTAACCCGTCAGCATGGGGCCAGCGGGGAGGTGATTAAGTCGATCAGTAGCTCAGATCTAATCCCGAAAGTGGCTGCTTTACATCAACTCCCGCTCCATGAAACCCCGATTGGCTTTAAGTACATTGGCGACCGGATGTTAGCGGGAAATGCGGTCTTACTTGGTGGTGAAGAATCCGGTGGCATTGGCTATGGCGATCACACCCCAGAACGCGATGCCCTCCTATCCGCACTCTATGTTCTCGAAGCTGTCGTGAAGTCTGGCCTGGATTTGTCGGCCTACTATCAATCGCTGCAAACCAAAACCGGATTTATCTCCTACTACGACCGGATTGATCTGCACCTGCCCAACCTAGCGGTTAAAGATCAACTCCAGGCCCTGCTCCAAACTCAGCCCCCCCAAACAGTTTTAGATACCCCGGTAGAAAAGCTGCAAACCATTGATGGCTTTAAGTTTCATTTAGGGGAATTTGGTTGGTTACTCATCCGCTTTAGTGGCACCGAACCCCTGTTACGAATTTACTGCGAAAGTACCTCTCCCGAACGGGTGCAAGCAACGCTCAACTGGGCCAAGGCCTGGGCGATGGAAAATGCTGCTATCAGTTAAGTTAGTCAGGATTCGTTGTTCCCATACCGAAGCCTCGTAAACCCAGTCAGGAATAGAGATATTTCTCCAGAAGTAGAGATGCTCAAAATCACCGCCCGCCATCGTTTTACAGATTTAGGTGTTTCATATTCAAGCAAAATGACTAGAGCGGCTAATTTTGCATTGGCTTGGCCAAGTCTCCAACTTTAATACCAGCTCCTGAATTAATCACTCCTAAGGATGAACGGGAGTCAACATCTGTCAGGGTCATTTGGCCAACCGGTTGAGTAATCCGCCGCAAAACTTCGCCTGTTGCTGGGTCTTTAACTTCCCTGACTAGGCGTTCTATAGTTAGTTTCATCCCGGTTTGATAGCCATCATTACTGCCTCGGTTTAAGGTAATTTGGCTCCCCATCACATCAGCAACCACGGCACTCAGTTCTGGTTTGACGGCTGGCAACAAACTAATTCTGTCGGTATTATTGTTGATTTCTGTCACTAACTGATTAACGGCAATTTCCGCCGCACCGCTCAACAGGACATCGAGATTATTGGTATTGCCACCACCACCAAATCCAGCCACCGATACTTGACTATCCCGCTTTGAAGATTGGCCTTCCCCTTCAGCAACCGCGAGAATTTCGGCTGTACTGGTGCTGACCAAACGAGCTGTTAAGGCGACAATGGCATTGGCTTTGTTTTCATTGACTGAAACCCCAATCCCAAAGGCACCAAACCCACCTGAGCTTTTCTGTTCAACATTAAACTTGGTAATTGAGCCGAGGATGACCACATCTACCCCGAGGATTCGACCGATTTGAGCTGCCGTCCCTGAATCAAGTCGTCCAGATGCTCCGAGGTTTTGCTCTTGGATAATTTTTTCAATCTGGCTACGTTCTACAACAATATATTTACCGCTCTGCACCAGTCTGGTCGTCAACAAATCGCTAATTCCCTTGGCTGGGCCATCGCTGCCAGGATTAGTTAAGCCTGTGCTGGCAAATTCAAAATCTAAAACCGCAATCCGTCTGCGGCTAGGGCTAGTTTGTGACCAAGCACTCGTAGGTTGAAGGTGAATCCCATTATTGCCGACTTCGGGTAGGTCAAGCTGAATCAGGGATAGCGAAAGAATCGGTAATAGCCAAACTCGATTTAACTTAATAGTCCGCATTTGCCCCCTCTAATATAGACTCACTGAACAATAAGACAGAAAAAAAGCCCTACAAAAGCCCTCGCTCAGTTTATCAACATTGTGGAACTGTCTGAGAACCTGAGATTAATATCGCCATAGATGTCAGGCAAAAATAGCAGAATCGCTTAAATTCTCCAATTTAAACAAAATCAAGGTCTCACGGGACTAAGGATTATTGATTGAGTACGTCTTTTTTATGTTGGGGGGCCGCCGCAATGGCCGCTACTTCTGCCCTTAGATCTTCAGGAACCCCAATTTCCTCTAGGGTGATCATCAAATCTTCAGCCACGGCATCAAAGTGCTCGGCAGTAAGTCCTTGGGTTTCAACTAACTCTTTATGAGCCTCACGCATGTAGCGACCGCTATATTTATCCGTTCCACCAAAGGCATAGGTCAGAAATGCTCGTTGATGGGATCGCTGCTTAACCATATCCACATTGGCAAAAAAGTGTTTAATCCGGTCGTCTTGCAATACCCGCTCATAGAACTTATCTACTGCTAACTCAATCGCTGCGGCTCCTCCCAAACGCTCAAACAAACTGCTCATGGGTGCTCCTAGTTTCAGTTCATCACCATCAGAACCTGATGATTCTGCCCCTAGTCTAGCTGGCCAAATACTCGTGAATATCGCCGCGGCGTTTCCGCAGTTTCCCCAAAGCTTCTCGTTCAATTTGCCGCACCCGTTCCCGACTGATGTTGAGGCGATCTCCCACTTTAGCTAAGGTCAGGGGTTGCCCATCCTCCAGGCCAAACCGCAGGGAAATCACTTGCCGTTGTTGGGTAGTTAAATCTGCTAAAAGTCTCTCTAAGTCTGCTTTTAAGGCCGACTGGGAGGTAAATTCTTCCGGAGAAACAGATGTGTCTTCTAATAGTTCGCCCAACTCTGTATCTTGGTTATCCCCGACGCGCACATCCAAGGACAAGGGTTGCCGAGCCCGTTCTAAATAGTCCCGGACTTGAGCTGGAGTCAGTTCTAGTTCCACCGCCAGTTCATTAATTGTGGCAGCCCGTCCGAGTTTTTGGGAAAGCTGGCGTTGAGCTTTTTTAATTTTGTTCAACTTTTCTGTGATGTGAATTGGCAAGCGAATCGTCCGCCCTTTTTCGGCAATGGCCCGGGTAATGGCCTGGCGAATCCACCAATAGGCATAGGTTGAAAAGCGGTATCCTTTAGTCGGATCAAATTTTTCCACCCCCCGCTGCATCCCGATCGTACCCTCTTGAATTAAATCCAGGAGATCCACATTGCGTTTAATGTATTTTTTGGCCACAGAGACGACTAGGCGCAGGTTGGCCTCCACCATTTTGCGCTTGGCCCGCTCACCCATTTCGACAATCTCATGGAGGTCTTGCAGCGGAAGATTCGCCTTATCAGCCCATTCCAACAGGGTTGGCTCCCGCCCCAATTCTTGCTCCAGGCCAGCTTTGGTTTCATTTAAGCCCGCTAATTGCTGAACTTGCTTTCCAAAAAGAATTTCTTGCTCATGGGTCAATAGGGGAACGCGCCCAATTTCACGGAGGTAAGTCCGCACGAGATCCTTAGAAGTATCAGTGGTGTCCATAGGGTGTGCCTTCCAGGGGGTTACGGAGAAATACTTGAGGGCAGAGGCTCAATAGGGAGGGGAAAGTCCGGTGAAACACTAAAGTCCCCAAAGAAATGTTTCCAATATATTAAGAATCTTAACATTTCTAAATCTGTTACTCCGAATACGAAACGAAAATCTGGGGGTGATTTAACTTTTTCTTTATATTTCTCAGGGAGATATCAGCGACAATCCGCAAAAATGTTCTGGCATCCTTCCTTTAGTCTTGGTAACTGCGACTAAGGTTTCAGTTGGGAAGGGAGCGGCCGAAGCGTGGGCAGGTGATCCAACATTGAGACGTAATTTTAAGCCGATACTCATTTTGCTGACTTAACCTCAAGGGCAGGAGCCTCTTCTCTCGGAAGGCTGAAAAATCCTAAAAAATCTAAAAGTGAGGGGATGTTATGAACAATAGATATTCATTTGTTGGCGGTAAAGAAGGTCTCTGGCGAGTCAAGGATATCCGGGGTATGTCTGGCTCCAGTTTAGAGTGGGTTGAACGAGTCAATGTGGTGAACGGTGTTGTCTCAGTATTACCCAACAATAGCTCCTGGGTCTTGCAGGGCTTTAGCAGTAATGTGCGCTACTCTATGCGGGGAGAAATCAATGCGCTTCAGGCAGTCCAACCTTCCCTCAATCGTTCGGAGGCCGTTTGTGCCGTACTCATTCCCATTAAAAAATCGGCTCAATGGTGGGAGATGGCCCAGGATGAACGACGCTCCATTTTTGAGGAAGAGTCTCATCATACAACGGTTGGGCTTGGCTATTTACCTGGGGTGGCCCGGCGGTTGCTGCACTGTCGCGATATTGGAGAACCCTTTGACTTCCTCACCTGGTTTGAATTTGCCCCGGAGCACATCGCAGCTTTTGATGAACTATTGCTACAGATGCGGGCCAGCAAAGAATGGGAGTATGTGGAGAACGAAGTTGAGGTAAGGCTGGAGCGGGATGAGGTTGTCTAAAAGGAGTTTAACAATTTCTCATTAGGGAAAGTTTTAGGGACAGGTTTTGAAGGCAGGGGAGGTGGGATCAAAGTTGCATTGATAGACCACAGATTCTTGCCAACTCAGGGGGATTTCTAGGAGGTCTCGAGTCCCAGTTACGCCCTGAAGCACAAACAAGAGCACAGCCAGGCAATTGAGGATGATGTGAACCGTGCGCCATTTTTTGCTCTGGTAGATATCCTGGACAATCGCGACGGCAAAAATTATTAAGAAAACTGCAGCCAGGCCAAAGTAAAAGTGGGACACCCACCATTCATCATCCCGGCGAAATACTCCCGGCTGCCAGGCCAAGACCGCAACCCCCATCCCGGCCAAGGTGGCAAAGACTCCCCGCCAGACTTTGGCACGAGCTTTGGTCATTAATAGCGTCATGGAAGCAATTGTCAGCAGGAACATTACCGCCACAAAGCCAACCTGCACCGTACTTAAGCTTCCGGCCTTGGCCTGATCTAGAAAGCCTTGGTAACCATAGATCACTGAATAGGCCAGGGCCATCAAGACCACCCCAACAATCCCGGAGGCCAAGAGATTCCCGATGGCCACATGTTCGCGACCGACAGAGGCCGGAATTTTACTTTTGCCTTCCCCCGCTGTTGCTAGCCGCCGTTGCCGCGTTTGCCAGGCCAGGTAACCTGCTATACCAATCAGGGGAAAAATAAAGGTGCAGGCCAGGATCGGGTGTAAGAGCAGGACAATATCGGAAAGGTTAAGAAACATAGTCAGGATGCCGTCACGCCAAGAGTATTCTAGGCTCCATTTCTGAAAATGATCTGAGAGGAAGTGAAGCTTGTCGCAACTGGGAAACTATGGAATTGGTGGCAAAGTATTCAATCGCCCTCCCAGACTTGAGTCTGAATCAATCCCTTGCTCTAGGGGCCTGGCCTGGTTAGCATAAACTTAAGATATGTAAAGCATTTATTAAAATCCGTAGATGAGGCGGTTTATGGAGAATATTCTGGTTGGCTCTCGGCAACAGCAGTCTTGGCGGATTTTCCAGGGTGTGGTTCTCCGATTTAGCCTTCTCATCTTGACTCTGGCCTCGGCCTGGAATCTGGCCATGCCTGCGGCGGCTTTTAATAATCCAGAATTACTCCCAGCCCAGGCCACGCCGATTGTGGATTTAGCCAAGGTTCTCACCCCCATCCAACAGGAGCGACTCAGCACCGAATTAAACCAGTTTGAAACCGACACTGGCTGGAAACTCCGGGTTTTGACCCAATATGACCGCACCCCCGGCCTGGCGGTGAAAGACTTCTGGGAGTTGGATGATCACAGCATTCTGTTAGTGGCGGATTCGCGGGGTGGCAATATTTTGAACTTTAATGTCGGGGATGATGCCTACCGCGTCTTGCAGCGGACGTTTTGGGTGGAGTTACAAACCCGGTTTGGGAATCAATATTTTGTCCGGGAAAATGGGGAAGACCAGGCCATCCTTCAATCGCTCCAGGCCATTGAGAACTGCTTAATTAAGGGGGGCTGTCGAGCGGTACCGGGTTTGCCTTCAGAGCAGTGGATTTTAACCCTGATTACCTCCTGTTTAGGCGGAATTATTTTTGGCTTTGCCGCTCGCCCCCGCAAAGAACATCAGGTCGTGGCCTGGAAATGGATTTTACTGTTTTCACCGCTATGGGGAATGTTGTTTCTCGCCTTTGGCCTGGGCCCAGTCTTAGTGCGGACATCCGAGTGGATTCCCATCGTCCGGAATGTGGCGGGGTTTATGATTGCGGCTCTCTTTGCCTTTTTGATTCCGACTCCGGCCCCGAATGCTCCTTCCGAAACTTAGGCTGCAAAAGTGGGCTAGACCAGGCCTGGGACAGTCACCAATCCTTCTGGGAGCGGGACTTCTTGCGTATTTTGCTCGAGCAACCAGGCCCCGTAGTCTGCCAAAAGTTGATGCATTAAGCGTTGTTTAATCGTCAGCAAGACACTTTTGAGCAACCCATTCCCAGTTGCTTCCAGAATTTGGCGCGGTGTGAACAGTAATGGCGGTGGCATATCGACACCCACTTTCAGGTCGGCCTGGCCAATCAGCTTGGTTTGCTGAGTCGTGGCATCCGGACGTAAATACCCAATTAAATCTAAGCGAAACCGTTGATTGATATATTCCACGCCGCGAATTTCACAGGCCAGGGAGCGAAGTTTAAGCGTACCATCGGCTGCGGCTTTCACTTCCAAGTCCACCACTGGCTGGAGGGTAATCATCAAAAACGTCAACGGGCGCATTTTTAAGCGAAATTGCTGCTCCCCTAATAACTCCACCCGGCTGGGATCCGTCAGGGCATTGACAAGCCGTTGGGGTTGGCGGAGGTAATGTTGAATCGGAATCGGCTGGGCCGGCACATCCAGGGTTACAGTTTGGTTAGCCGTAAAGTGGAGATACATCGTTAGACCACAGGCTCCGTAATATTTCTTAACTTAAGTTTACAGTATTTACACTTTTGCCGTTTTACGGCCATTTACTTCACCGTTCTCATCCCCCACCTGTCTATGGCTGTCACCCTTGCTTATCTTGGCCCGGCTGGAACTTACACTGAAACGGCTGCCCTGGCCTTTGGAGCCAGCTTAGAACAGTCACAACCCCAGGCCTGGCAACTGAAGCCCTACCCCAGCATTGCCCAATCGCTCCAGGCCCTAAACCAGCAACAGGTGAACTATGCGGTCGTCCCAATGGAGAATTCCCTGGAAGGCAGTGTCAACATGACCTTGGATACCCTTTGGCAACTGGACAATATCCAAATTACCCAGGCCCTTGTCTTGCCAATTTCCCATGCTTTTGTAACCCAGGCCACCGATTTAACAAAAGTTCAAAAAATTTATTCTCACCCCCAGGCCCTTGGGCAATGCCAACCCTGGCTCCAGGCCTTTCTCCCCCATGCGGCCCAAATTCCGACCAATTCCACCAGTGCCGCCATCACCTATCCCCAGGCCGATGCAACAGCCGCCGCGATTACCTCAGCCCGCGCCGCTCAACTCCATGGCCTGCCAATTTTTGCCCAGGATATTCAAACGTACCCTACCAATGCTGATATGCCCCTAAATTGCACCAAATTTTGGGTGATGCAGCCGCGCCTGAACTCCGGTTGGCCGGGGCCTGGGGATAGCCATACCTCCTTGGCGTTTAGTTTGCCCAAAAATCGGCCCGGAGCCTTAGTCAACGCCCTCCAAATTTTTGCCCAGCGTCAGATTAACCTGAGTCGGATTGAATCCCGTCCGAGCAAACGCAGCCTTGGCGACTATTTATTTTTTCTTGATTTGGAAGTGGGGCATGATCTGAATACGGTTTTTGCAGCTTTGGCGGAACTCCAGGCCCACACGGAAGTCTTGCACGTTTGGGGAAGTTATTCGATCTTGGCAGTGTAAATCTTGCCGTATTGGTGGTGCAGGAGGCAGCAGACCCATGGCTCAGGTACTTACGCTCAAAACTCGGATTAATTCGGCCTTTCAATTGTTGATGTCCTTCCATTGGGCCATGTATTGGTGTTTTTTGATTTTGTTCACGACTGGGACAATTATGGCCCGCTTAACCCGTGGGGCGACTGGCCGGAGTGAACTCTATGACGTTCATAAAGGCCTGGGGGTTTTTGTCTTACTCCTACTAGTGGCCCGCCTGATTGTGTTGTTACGGGTCTGGTGGCGCAAATACACCAAGCAACTCCCCAAATTCTCCCCGGCCTGGTGGCAGAAGTTTTTCCTCCATGCTCTCCTTTATCTGTTTATGGTGGCGGTTCCCTTGACGGGGTTACTATTTTCCAACTCGCGCCGCAGTGGTTCTGTTACCGTCTTGGGCCTGACACTCCCAGATTTATTTCCCGTTAATCCCGCAATGGCCAGCTTGGGGCAGGATTTACATTTTTGGTTGGCCTATACTTTTTTACTGACAATCATGGCGCACCTGTTGGCCCAACGGAAATTTATCCAGGCCCAGTGGCGGCGATATTTTACATAGGGCAGGGATTCCCGTAGCCTGGATCTATGACTGCGATTACTCGTCAATATCAACAACTACCACCGGGTAAGCCCTGGAAACGGGTTGTGGCGACTGGCGTTGATTTTCTTATGGCCTGGGTCTTGAGTGCGGTGGCCGCCGGGCCCGATGCCGCAATTCAGTGGGGACAAATTATTGTCTTTCTCTTGGCCTGGTGGGGTTTACGGGTGGGGGTGACTTCGCGTAATAAAGGACAAAGCCTCGGCCATTGGCTGATGGATTTACGGATTATTGATGAGCGTAACCGCACCCCCCTGCTGCAAACCCTGACTCAGCGAGAGGGACTTTTAGGCGGATTGTTACTTTTAGCCTTAGTTGCGGTCGATAGTGGCCTGGGCTTTGCGGCCTTGCTTCTCATCGCGCCGGTGATTGTGGACTGTAGCTGGGCCTGGATCAATCCGCGCCATTGCACCCTCCATGATCTGATTACTAAAACGGAAGTCGTTGCCACCTATCGGGGGTTTTCCCTAGATCGCAAGCTCATTAGCCTGAGTCAACAACTGCGGGAACAACGACAGCGGGACTAAACCAACCTGGCCCTGCGCTGGTGATACGGGTTGTGCATCTGATACAAGTATTTCTGATTACTAAGTTAGGTAAAAATAATCTCAATAAAACTCGACAAAATGAGATAAAGCTACACACCCATGGCTAAAATCAGAGAAATTCTAGTTATCGGCTGTTCAGCGGGATGAAGAACGACTAATTCCAGGCAAGGTCTAGTAAAAATACTTAGATATTGTGGGGATTGTTCAGCGTATTCTAAAGCTAATGACAGCACCCCAAAACTATATTGATCGGTCTGACTTGGGTTGATGGTTTTACAGATGGTTTGAGGATAGGTTCGATGGACCTATGGAAGGAATAATTCCAGGCCTGGTTTTGTTCACGTTCTAGCCAAGATCACAAAAATAATCAGCTCGTCAGCTCCGATGGTTTCTCAGATTAATTCATTCTTTCGTTGCGCTACCTCATAAGGGGGAACTATGAAACGGGATCATAATCGGGTTTATAACGTCACATTGGTGAACGAAGCCCTCGGATTGCGCAAGACGGTCAAAGTGCCTGCGGATGAGTATATTCTCGATGTGGCGGAAATCAATAGGGTGGAAATTCCCTACTCTTGCCGGGCTGGGGCCTGTGTTTCCTGTGCGGGGCGGATTCTCAGCGGCACCTTGGATCAGTCGGATCACACGTTCCTCAAGGATCATGAACTCAAAGCTGGTTTTGCCCTGCTTTGCGCTGCCTATCCAACTTCTGACTGCGTGATTCAAACCCACCAGGAAGATACGCTCTTAAACTTGGGCTACTAAGTGTCCCAGAAGTCCCAGGCCAAGCTCTTGGGCATCCCCATCAGCAAGCAAAGCAACCAAATTTATTGAACCATATCGAAATTTTAATCAATGTCAAGATTGATTAAGAGTCTGAGATTCTTCTGGGATCAATCGTTATAAATTTAATAGTGAGTTTAGGTTTTCTTAATAATTGCGCAGTTGTGAGGTAAATCATCCTTAACTTTTGCTTAGATACGCTGCTGATTGATGGGCGTGTTGCCTGAGTAATCTCCGGTTTTGGAGCCTGTGTTTTCCTGTTGATTGACGTTTCTGGCGATGGTCTAAATGTCATTGGGGATCTGGGTTTATTCTTCCTCATCTGCGCCCTGGGATCGCACCTTGGGGCCTGGTTATTGTAGATAAAGTTGCAGATTGAATTGATTTAATTCAGTTGGTTTGTCGATGCTCTGGTTTTTTTAGGTGTTCTGATGGTACAGTCCATTCCGATGAATTCAGCAACGTTACAACCTCGGAGTTTACTGCAACAACTTATAGACGCGGGTAGTTCCGGGTGCTTATTGGTTCGTCATCGAGCGGTCACTTGGTCATTTTATTTCCAGGCCGGGCATCTCTTTTTCGCCACCCACAGTGTTGAACCCTTTGATCGCCTTGAACGCCATTTACGCCGCCTCAGTGCCGATATTCCCAGCCTCACCCGTGAAGTCAGAACCCAGGCTCGGACAAATTTTGAAGCCCTGAACAATGCCACCGCCACCTACGAAGCAATTTGTTGGTTGAATCGGGAGGGGTATCTCAATCCAGCCCAGGTGGGATTACTGATTCAAAACATGGCAGTCGAGGTTTTTGAGTCGTTGTTTAGGCTGCGGGATGGGCAACACGAACTGGTGGAATTTCCTAATATGCCCATTTTGGCCAGCTTACCCCTGACAGAACTGCTGCAACGCACCGAGCAAAACCTGAGTCAATGGCGGCGATTTCAGGACAAAATCAGTTCTCCCTTTCAGCGGCCCTACTTATTTACCCAAACCCGAGGCCATGAACGCCTGAGTGCTCAACAGCAACAACGCTTGGGAAATTTACTGCGAGGTTATAGTTTTCGGCATTTGGCTGTGTTGACCAACCAAGATGAACTGAAGTTGGTGAAAAGCCTTTATCCCTATATCCAAGATGGGACTATTTTCCTGCGCGAACCCCAACCCCCCTTTGACCTACTGCCACGGATTGAACCCGAACCCGACCTGAGTGCCTCCCAGCTTGAGGATCCCTCCGGCGATATGAGTCGGTTAATGTTTCCCGGATTTAATACAGAGCAAAAGCAATTCAAAATTGTCTGTATTGATGACAGCCCGGCGATGTTGCAGGAATTGAGCCGTTTTTTGGCTGATGAAACGTTCACCGTGACAACCTTGAATGATTCCGTCAAAGCCCTGATGGACGTGATGCGAATTCAACCGGATTTAATTTTGCTCGATGTCGGCATGCCCAATATTGACGGCTACAAGTTCTGTAAAGTCATTCGTAACCATGCCCAATTCAAAACCACGCCAATCATCATGGTGACAGGCAATACGGGCTTGATTGACCGGGCCAAGGCAAAATTAGTCGGAGCCACGGATTACATGACCAAACCCTTTACCCAGTCAGAACTGTTAAAAATGGTGTTTCAATATCTCAGTTGAGCCGAGTTCGGGGCGATTGCGGTGTTGAATATTGAGATGATGGTTTAATTGCTAATTTTTTGAATGATTTATTGAGGTTGTGGCCATGAGTACGGTTTTAGTGGTGGAAGATACCCCGTCTGAGATGGAGTTAATTAATAGTTACCTTAAGGAAAGTGGCTATTCTGTGATCAATGCCAGTGATGCCAAAGAAGCCTTAGATAAAGCCAACCAACTCAAGCCTGATGTTGTGATTACGGATGTAGTCATGCCCGGAATGAGCGGGTTTGAACTGTGTCGGAGCCTGAAGAAAAATCCCGGAACTGAGAAACTGCCGATTATTGTCTGCAGCTCAAAAAACCAAGAACTGGATCGGCTCTGGGCGATGAAACAGGGGGCTGATGCCTATGTAACCAAACCCTTTAATCGGGATGACATTGTTAAGGCCGTGAAATCTGTCACCTAATCGGGGAAATGGGGAAAAGCTCATGCAAACCGGGGGAAGCATCACAACTGAATCATTAGAAAGCTTGGACTTACTGACAGGCCTGGGAGAAGCGCGTTCACAACGCCGCCTCGGAGATCCCTATTTACGCTTGCAATTAGCCGCGGATACAACGGCAGTTTTAGCCACCGATGATACCCAAGAAGTTTTAGTTGTCCCTGGCCAGAAACTAACCGTGATGCCGAATATGCCAGAGGTAGTGCTGGGGCTGTTAAACCATCGCAACCGGGTGGTTTGGGTGATTGATCTGCCCTTGCTTTTAGGGTTGCCTGCTTTGGAGTTGGATGTGACTCAGCTCACCGTGGCGATTATCCGTCCGGCTGGTGAGAAACCCCTTGGCCTGGCCGTGTGCCAAATTCGGGGCCTGGTGCGCCTAGAGGCGGAGGCAATTCAATCTCCGGTGGGAACTGTGGCGGCGGGGCTAATTCCCTATTTGCGCGGCTGCTGTTTGCACCATCAGGAGATTCTTTTGGTTTTGGCCGCGGCTGCCATTGCCCAGGCCGTGTGTACTGTTTTTCAGGCTGAATAAATTACTGCATGAGTTTAGCGACTTGTTTCCACTCCATCACTTGTTTCCCATGAGTTGTTAATCATTAATTAAGGAACTTCCATGACTACGACCCAGCGCCCGACCCCCCGCTCTGCTGATTTACCCCAATTGCCGGATTCTGTCCTCAATGCCCATAAGCAGTTGGAAACAGTCAACGGTCAGGGCCGTAGTGCAGAACCCAATCCTGCCAGTCAATCCCAAAATTCTGGGGAAAGCCAGCCGCCTTCTTCCCCTAAAACCTCCCGGTCTGAACGTCAGGGAGTGCGGCAGAGTTTGCGGACTAAATTTACCCTCTTGAGCATTGCCTTGGGGGTTGTACCAGTCTTGGGGGTGGGCATTATTGCTTTCGGCCTGGGGAATCAGACTCTGACCACTCAAACCATCACCACTGAGAAAAATGCAGCCGTTGCCTTGGCAGATAAATTTCAGATTTTCCTCAAAGACCGGATCAGTGATGCGCGTCTGATCGCTCTCAACCCAGCCCTGACTACGGCCCAACAGCGACAAAATACCCCGGAACTTGTAACCGTTTTAGATCGCTATGTGGCCGCCTATGAAGCTTATGACAGTGCGGCTGTGATTGCGGTGGATGGCCGGGGAACCGTGATCGCCCAATCTCAAGGAAGAACTTTGCCCAACAATATTTTACAAAATCAAGAATATTTTAAGTCTGTTTTAGAAACTGGCCAGGCCCTCGTCACCGTAGAACCAACTCTCTCATTACCTAACCGACCGATTGGCGCGTTTGTGGCGTCTCCAGTGCGGGATGTGGGAACGGGCCGTTTAGTAGCTGTTGTCCGTTTGCGGATTCCTCTCGACCGATTGGAGCCGTTTGTGGCGGATTATGTCAGCAATGGTCGTAATTATCTGTTGGTAGATAGTCAAGGTACGGTCTTTTTGTCCTCGCTGCCTAATTTGAACAATCAACCTGCCACCACCGCCTTCACGAATTTTGCTCAGCTTCAGTCCACCGACCAGCCAACCGCAGTTTTAGAGACCTTGCAACCGAATCAAACTCCCCAAGTTTTAGGTACAGCCCCCGTCAAAATTGGGAATTGGCAAGTGGCCCTGACCGCAGATCAAGACCTAGCATTTACTTCAACTCGGCAACTGTTTTGGGTCTTTTTAATTGGGATTGGGGTGACGGCTGTGGGTGTTAGCGCGATTGCGGCCTACTTCGCCCAACGGGCCACTAAACGGATTTTGGAGACGACTGCTGCTGTGGAGAAAATGGGGCAGGGGGATTTGACAGCGCGGGTGGAAGTCGCTGGGGAAGATGAAATCACCGGCCTGGGGCTGAATATTAACCAAATGGCTGAGCAGATTTCAGATTTATTAAAAGCTACAGAGACAGCCCGGCTACAACAGGGAGAAGAGGCTGAGCGCGCCAAACAACTGCGAGATATTACCCTGCGTCTGGCTACATACACCACAGAACCAGAGGTGTTACGGGCAGCCGTGAATAACACTCGCCAGGCCTTGAAAACAGATCGGGTCATTATCTATCAATTTGATGCTGATTATGTGGGAACTGTTGTGGCTGAGGCTGTGGATCTGTCCTGGCCCGCGGCCCTCGAAACTACCATTGATGATCCCTGCTTCCGGCAAAATTGGGTGGATGCCTACAAGAAAGGGCGCATTAAAGCCACGCCGGATATTCTCAATGCCGGATTAACCCCGTGTCATTTGAAACAATTAAGCCCTCTTAAAGTGCGGGCCAGCCTTGTCGCCCCCATTGTGGTTGAACAACAGTTGCTAGCCCTGCTAATTACCCATCAATGTTCTGGCCCCCGGGACTGGCAACAGTCGGAAATCGACTTTTTTGGGCAACTGGCTACCCAGATTGGCCTGGTCTGGGAACGGCTAAATTTTCTCAAACAAACCGAAGCAGCTCGCCAAGAAGCAGAAGGTCTGGCTCGGCAGCAGCAAGAGCGGACAGAAAGCATTCAGTTCCAGTTAATCAACCTCCTGAGTGAAGTGGAAGCTGCGTCTCAAGGGGATCTGACGGTACGGGCGGACATCACAGCGGGGGAAATTGGCACGGTTGCTGACATCTTTAACTCCCTGATTGAAAGCCTGCGGGAAGTGGTACTGCAAGTAAAAGATTCCACCGCCCAAGTCAACCAGGCCTTGAGTGAAGATGAAACCGCCATGCGCCAACTGGCCGATGATTCCCTGCGTCAGGCCAAGAAAATTAACCGGATGTTGAGTGCGATTGAGGATATGTCGAGTTCAATCCAATCGGTGGCCGATACCGCAAACCAGGCCGCGGCAGTGGCTAGAAAAGCCTCGGAAACCGCCCAAACCAGCGGGGTCACGATGGATGATACGGTGCAAAGCATTCTCAGTCTCCGGGAAACCGTGGCCGAAACCGCCAAAAAGGTAAAACGCCTGGGCGAATCCTCCCAACAGATTTCCAAGGTAATTTCCTTGATTAACCAAATCGCCCTCCAAACCAACCTCCTCGCCATTAATGCCAGTATTGAGGCGGCTCGAGCCGGGGAAGAAGGGCGGGGGTTTGCCGTGGTTGCGGAAGAAGTCGGGGAATTGGCGGCTCGGTCAGCAGCGGCAACGAAAGAAATTGAACAAATCGTCGAGGCGATCCAACAGGAAACCAATGAAGTGGTCACGGCGATGGAGACGGGGACGAGTCAGGTGGTGGCCGGGACGCAGTTAGTCGAAGCTGCGAAGAAAAACCTGGAAGAAATTGTGACAGTTTCCCAGGCCATTGATGAATTGGTGCAATCCATCTCCCAAACCACCGTCAGCCAAACCCGCACCTCCACGACGGTGAACACCCTGATGAAAGACATTGCCAAAGTCTCCGAGGGGATGTCTGATACCTCCCGTCATATTTCCGAATCTCTGGAAGGAACGGTGAGTGTTGCCCAAAAACTCCAGGCCTCGGTGGATACCTTTACTGTGACAGAGGACAGCTAAGACCATGGTTCCCTCCGAATCTCAACTCATTGTGGCCAATGACGGGCAAGAGGTTGTCCGGCAGCAGTTTTTGGAAGAAGCCCAGGACTATCTCCAGGCCATGGAAACAGGGCTATTGGGCCTGAGCCAAGACGGGCAAAATCGGGGTCGAGTTGATGGGATTCTCCGGGCCGCCCATTCGATTAAGGGGGGAGCCGCGATGATGGGGTTTACCCAGTTGAGCGACCTGGCCCATCGCCTTGAGGATTTCTTAAAAGTGATCCGGGCTGGGACTGCTGTGGATTTGGACTTGGAGCAGCAGTTACTCCGAGGGGTAGATGGCCTACAACATATTGTCTCTCTGAATCGCCAGGGAATGGCTGCTCCCCAAAGTTGGTTCACGACCCAAGTCAGCCCCGCCTTAGAGTTGCTCCAGGCCCGCTTAGGGGAGTTACAACCGGAAAGTGAAATTTCCTTGCTCTCGGAGGATGCCGGGGGCGATATGCGGGCCCTGCTGTTCGAGTCGGAAGTAGAGGGCTGCTTACAACGGCTGGAGGCGGTTTTGGCCAGTGAGGGGCAACCCTGTTTATTTGAGGAACTCAAAATTGTCGCCCAAGAGTTAGAGGGCCTGGGGCAAATGCTGGAACTACCGGCCTTTGTCAGTTATTGCATCTCAATTCATGACCTCTTGGAAAATCAGCCCGCCAACCTCAGTCAAGTCGCCGCCGAAATTGTCCAAGGGTGGAGACGTTGCCAGGCCATGGTTTTAATTGGGCAATTCAATGCTCTTCCCGAGCAGTTTGTGCCCCGATCCGCAGCGATGGACTTGTTGGATTTGGCCCAAATGCCGGAACTATCGGATTTGGACGATTTAGCAGATTTAGAACTGGATGCCGCTGCCCTCTGGACTGACCCAGACTTAGCAGAACTCCCCGACCTAGAAACCCTGGAAATTCCCTATGTCGAGCCGGAATCAACCAGCGATGATCCAGCCGCAGTTGCGGGCCTGGAAAACTTCTTAGCGGATTTGGAATCAGAACTGGCCGATGATGAATTTGATACGGTACTGGAACTCTCGCCTGGCCTGTTCCCGGATAACTCAGCCACTAGCCCGTCCATTTCTAAATCCACAATTCCCTCCGGCGACCTCACCCCGCTAGCGAGTCAGACTTCTCAGCCCCTAACCTCAACGGAAGCCTATCGAACCGTCCGAGTTGCCGTGCAACAGTTGGATGAACTAGCGGATTTGTTTGGAGAACTCACCATCGAGCGCAACGGTTTGGGTCTCCAGGTGCAACGGCTGCAACAACGGATGATCGCCCTCAAAGACAAGGTTCGCCGCCTGGAGCAATCCAATTTTCATCTCCGCCAGGCCTATGACCGGGTGACCACCCAATCCTTTGCCATTCCCACATTTACAAACCCAGCCAAATCAGAGATCGGCCACTGGCAGGAACACTTTGATGCCCTCGAGTTCGACCGCTACAACCCCCTGCACCAACTTTCCCAGGATGTGATTGAAACCATTGTCCAAATCCAAGAAATTACCAGCGACTTGGAAATTGGCCTGGAAGATACGGAACGCACGCAACGGGATTTACACCGCACTGCCAAGCAAATGCAAAATCGCCTCACCCAGGTTAGGATGCGGCCCTTCTCCGACTTAGCCAATCGCTATCCCCGGATGGTGCGGGATCTCTGTCATGAGTACGGCAAAGCGGTGCAACTGGAGATCCAAGGTGGCAATACCCTGGTGGATCGAACGATTTTAGAAGCCCTAACAGATCCTCTCTTGCATTTAGTCCGTAACGCTTTTGACCACGGCATCGAATCCCCCTCTGAACGCACGGACAAGGGCAAAACTAATCCGGCCAAAATCAGCATCAGTGCCGCCTATCGGGGCAGTCAAACCGTGATTCAAATTGCCGATGATGGGCAAGGCATTAACCTGGCAAAAATTAAACAGCGGGGCCTGGAGATGGGGTTAGAGGCCTCGATGCTCAACCAGGCCAGTGACCGTGACCTTTTAGATTTAATTTTTGAACCGGGATTTACCACGGCCACTCAGGTAACGGAACTCTCTGGCCGGGGCGTGGGCATGGATGTGGTGCGGACGAATCTCCAGAAAATTCGCGGTGAAATTCATGTGGACACCAAACCGGGCCTGGGAACAACGTTTACGATTACGGTGCCGTTTACCCTCTCGGTCGTGCGGGTTTTATTAGTTGAAATTGCTGGAATGTTGGTTGCTGTTCCCACGGATGCGGTCGAAGAAATGACCCTCTATGAACAGTCGCAGGTCTTACACAGTGCCGGACAAACCCTCTTAGATTGGGATGGCCTGTTGATGCCTCTGATGCAACTGGAGCAGTGGTTTCACTTTCCCCGGCCCCGCCCCCGGATCACGATGGAGGCCGCCCCAATTATTGATCAACCGACCTTATTGGTGATTGCCCAAGGCGAGCAACTCTTAGGAATTCCCACGGAACGCTATTGGGGTGAGCAGGAGGTCACGATTCGGCAAGTGGATAGCGCGCTGCCCTTACCCCCCGGTTTTAGTGGCTGTACGATTTTGGGCGATGGTCGGATTGTCCCGCTCGTGGACACCTTTGGCCTCTGGCGCTGGCTGGAAACCCAACAATCCCAGGCCCCGACCTTCAAGCCAAAATCCCCCGGCCTGGTGGTCAATCAATCTCGGCAAACCCAGCAATCTACGGTCTTAATTGTGGATGATTCGATCAACGTCCGCCGATTTTTAGCCAATACTCTCGAAAAAGCCGGTTATCGGGTGGAGCAGGCCAAGGATGGTCAAGAAGCCCTGGATTTACTGGGTAATGGCCTAATTGTGAATGCGGTGATTTGCGATATTGAGATGCCCCGCTTAGATGGCTACGGTTTTCTCGCCCATGTCAAAAATTTACGCAACCAAGAAAAGCTCCCCGTGGCTATGCTGACCTCCAGGAGTAGTGAAAAACACCGCCAAATTGCCATGAACCTGGGGGCCGCCGCCTACTTTACCAAACCCTTCCGTGAGGCTGATCTCTTGACGACCCTCAAAAAAATGACTACCACTGCCCAACCCGTTTCAAGCTATTGAAGCTTTGAGAAACTAAGAGTAAGATAGAAATGGATGCAGCAGACATACTTAAACTAAGTATGACATCCCGTTACCTCTATGGTCGTGGCATTGTCCGGTAAAGACGTTCTGAATACTAAACTAGAGTGTTTAGCGAAGGCCTCTCCAGAGGTCTTTGTTATTTTAGGGATGAGGTAGGAGCTTATTTTTTAAGAGATTAGCTGCAATAGTGAAAAATCTGACTTTTTTGCATTTCCCAGGCCTGGTTTCCAAGGGATAAGCACTAATGATGTGAAGTCGGAGTTTCTTCATTTCTCTAAATGCCTTAAACACAACAAAATAATGACGTGCTTTTCCATCCAAGCTTTCAAGACTCACTACAGCATAGTTGCCATAACCCGCATGACAAACAAGGACATCCGGTTTTCCGAAAGACTCAACAATCTGGGGCAGTTGCTTAGAAAGTTGGTATCGCTGAAGGTTAAAGGGTCTTGATTCTCTCGGCGTGTGGTACATCAAAGCTTCTTTTTCTTTGATGGATAGGACTTCAGTGTCTTTCGTAAAACAATGCAGTCCGTAGGTGACAATGAAGCGGTAGGTCTGGTTATTTTGGTGATCTGTATATTCTATCCAGGCCACGTTTAAATGAGATAAATCATAGACTGTGTTGTTATCTGTAAAGGGTCGCCAGTGGGTAATTTCTTGGACTGTGTTAAAACTCATCGGTATTTTTTCGATGCGTGATTCATTCCGGAAGATGAGACGATAAAGCTAGAGCATTTTAACCCTCAGTTCACCTTTGGGAGAAGACGATGGCTCTTACCGCTTCCTTAAAATCCCGCCGGAAATCTCGCACTACGCCGCACCAGGCCCCGACCCAGCAGTTTCTTAAATTTGAAATTGCTCAGCACTCCTTTGCCTTACCAATTACCCAGGTTCTAAAAGTCATTCCCCTGACCACGATTTATGGCGATCCAACGGGACGTGGTATTGGCCTGGTGAACTATCAAGGCCAGGAAATTCTCGTCTTAGATATTGAGAAATTTCTTTTTCCCCACAGTGCTAGCCCTAAGAAAACACCCTACTCATTTCTCCTAATTTTGCAGGCCAGGGATCCCGAAGCCGATGAACTCGTTGGCATTCCAATTTTGTCTCCCCCCGGCCTGGTGCGACTCAATCTTGAGCAAATCACGCCACTGCCCAAGCACTATCTCAGCCAAGGGCATATTCAAGCCGTTAGTACTTTAATTGTCGAAGCTCAAATGCCTGAGCAAGGGCCAACCTTTATAATTGACGTCGCTCAAATTCTGGTGAGTCTTAGCTTCTTTTCCCAGGGAGACTAAAAGCCCTAGGGCTTGACAATGACAGGGGTGCCAACCTCAATCTTTTCAAACAAGGCCCGAATATCATTGTTTTTCATCCGGACGCAGCCATGGGAGACGGCCTGGCCAATCAGAGATTCATTTGTGGTGCCATGAAAACCAGCGAAGTTATTATCTCCCATAGACGCAAACACAATTAACCGATCGCCCAAGGGGTTAGAACGGCCGGGGGGGACAACATTGCCCGTAAAGGGATTTTGCCAGGTGGGATTCTCGACTTTGTGTAAAACTGTGAACGCGCCTTGGGGAGTTTCCCAGCCAGGCTTACCCACCGCCACCGGATAGCTAACCTGCACATCCTCACCCACATAGAGATAGACTCGCCGCTCCCGTAACCGCAACACAAGTTTACGTTCCAAGTCTGGTAAAAATGGGGTGGCTTCCACAAGCACAGGGAGTTCCAGCAAAGCCAGGCCTGGGAGAGCCGGACTTAAATCTAAGGAGACCTTACCAATCAGTTGCTCTGTTGAGTTAGCCCAGGCCGAGGGAATGGCCCCCAGCAGGCCAAAAACAACTAGACAACTCAGGCAACCGACTTTCATGCAATACCCACCCCATTGGTACTTAAAACTCGATCAAACCACTAGTAGAGAATCCGGGCCGGGGGCGGGGGAGCAACCGTAGGCATAGGCGCAGGGGGGCGGCTGACGGGGGCAGAAATCACAGGAACTTTAATAGGCTCGACAGCGACAAAAGGAGGAACTGGGACAACCCGCGTACAAATCCGTTGGGCAGTCAGAGGGTCAACATTAGGGAAAAGAATAATGGCTGCATCTGTACCCACTTCCAAGGGGCCACCGCCACACCGCCGCCGTTTACCATCAATGACAACAACAATTTCTTCGCCCCAGGGTTGTTTGAGTGTAAATTGGTCACCATCAATGTTTGTAATGATTCCCCGCACAGCCTTAGGCGCAGCGTCCGCAACCAAAGGGGCAAATAACGGGGCTAAAGTAGCCAGCGCCAGGCCAGCCAAGAGTTTTTGTCGCAGCATTAACACAGGTTTACTCCTAATGAGATTCATCCAAACAACAAAATAATTCCAACCTAAAAGCCAGGCCGGAAAAAATCCACATACTCAAAGCCAGGGAAAAGCAAGCAGCTCAGCCACCCTTGAATGCATCACCCAAAGTTGCATACTGAATTCTGCATAAACAGTTAAGAAGTGACTTACAAGCGAAATTCTAAAAAGTCTTCTCTAAAAGCGTCAAGGTAAATAATAAAAACTTGATGTTTCCTTAACATTTTTCTGTAAAGTGTCACTAATTGTCCTGTGCCAGATCACGGTTTACTGATAACTCTGATACCGACTGTCCTGATTCCAATATGTATTGCCGCGTCTGATGCAAGTCACATCTTCAGGTTCGGCAAAGTCTTTCAATCATTGATCAGGATTACCCGCATGGGGTGTCTCGGTTTGAGTTCTGCACCGCTGTGGCAAGTTACCCCTGTTCCTAGCAGTTTTCCGCGCCTTCATAGACCCATTCTTTAGGTCACGGCCGATTGCATAATTCTGCCCCATGGACTGATATTGGGGGTGACTGACTCCGACCCAGCTTCCTTCCTAGGGTAAAGCGTTCCGACATTTCTGCTCTCAGCCTCAGAATAGTCAGAAACCCCAACACCGCAGTCCCATTGGGAAGTGTAAATTTTTATTAATTTTGTTAGGATGGCTGTCATAGCTGCGGGAGTCGGGTTTCGTTCAAGGTTTTGGTTCTGCCGCATTTGAGAACAACTCAGGGAGGAGATTGTGGCTTTGTATGCCGAGTTGCATCGTCATTTGGGGGGTGCGGTGGTTCCACGCATCCTCTGGCGGTATTTTCAGCGCAATGATGCGGAGTTGGCAGCACGTTTTCCGGAATATTCTGACTTTGAAACCTTTTATACCCAACCCCGCAACACCCTAGAAGAGTATCTTGAGCTCCATTCCCTGGTTGAAAGTGTCCAAACCCCCCAGGCCCTGCCTTACTTCATTTACCGCCTGATTCGGGGAGCCTACGTTTTTGAAAATTTAGCCTACCTGGAGTTACGCTATACCCCCTATCTGCGTACTGATCATCATCTCAGTCAACATCAGCGGATCGACCAAATGGCCGAGATTATTAAAACCGTTGGCCTGGCCGCGCAAGTGGCGGAATATCCGATCATTACCAGTCAAATTCTCTGTATGCACACGCGACTACCCTACACAGTGAACCAGGCCATTCTGGAACTTGCTGCTGCCATGCCTGAATACGTCTGCGGAATTGACTTAGCCGGCGGAGATACGGCCTATGGCGAACGAATGGAGGAATTTGTTGCACTCTACGCCCAGGCCCGGACACTTGGCCTCAAAACCACTGGCCATCTCTATGAAACTCCAGCCGGTTGCTATCCCCAGTTACTCCCCTACTTAATGCGGATTGGCCATGGCATCCAAATTCCCCTGCGCTATCCCGAGTTATTACCCCAAATTGCCCGGGCCGGCCAATGCCTGGAAGTCTGCCCTACCACCTATCTGCAAACCGGAACTTTAGATAACTTGGAGCAGCTCAGGGTTGTGTTTGAGCGTTGTTTTGCCGCGGGCGTGGACATTGCGATCTGTACCGATAATGCCGGGCTACATAATGTTCGCTTGCCGTTTGAGTATGAAAACCTGTTGACCCAAAACCTGATTGACTTCAAAGAACTCCAGGCCTGTCAGGAAGCTGCCTTTCGCCATGCCTTTGCTTGGCCCTATGGACAACCGCCAGCCTCACTTTTGTCCCGATTACTAATCGCAGAAGAAGACTCCGAACTAGTCGCCAACGCCGTAGTATAACTCAAGGGATAGCTGGCAAGCTTCAGTATTGGGTATAACTCAACCTGAATCAGATTATTCTGAGAGTTCTATGGACAGACCCAACAGTACACACACGTCTAATTTTGGCAGTGGCTCGCGGATCAGTCATGATGCTTCGGCCTACTATGACTCCAAGCTCTATCAAGATCTGAAACTGCCCGGCTCTAAGATAGTGCAACCAGAGCAACTCTTTCCAGATTCATATTTAGATCAGATTATTAACCATAGTGCTGAACAGATGGCGGAATTGCCCGATTGCTGCCTACATTTAATGATCACATCCCCACCCTACAACGTCAGTAAAACCTACGATGCAGATCTATCCTTAAGTGAATATCTAACGTTACTCAAAACTGTGTTTCAAGAAACCTATCGCGTCTTAATCCACGGTGGCCGGGCTTGTATTAATGTGGCCAATATTGGCCGCAAACCCTACATTCCTCTGTCTGATTATATTTCTCAAATCATGCTAGATATTGGTTTTTTCATGCGAGGGGAAATTATTTGGCAAAAAGGGGCAGGAGCGGGCGTATCTATGGCCTGGGGCAGTTGGCAGTCGGCCTCTAACCCTGTCTTACGGGACACCCATGAATATATTTTGGTATTTTCTAAAGGCACATTTGAACGCAAGAAATCCGAGCGAGAAAATACAATCACCAAAGAGCAGTTCATGGAATGGACAAAATCGGTGTGGACAATGAATCCAGAGTCCGCTAAAAAAGTGGGGCATCCGGCTCCTTTTCCGGTGGAACTACCGTTACGTTTAATCCATCTCTATAGCTTTAAAAATGATGTGATTTTAGATCCGTTTATGGGCAGCGGTTCAACGGCGATTGCGGCTATCCAGGCCCAGCGTCACTATGTTGGTTATGAAATTGATCAAACCTTTGTGGAGCTAGCCCAGGCCCGGATTCAAAATTATTCAGAATAAATGTACTAAGCTTTACCAACCCCAACTTCCTGGCCCCCCTTTAAACGGCCCAACGATATTGGAGGTGATCCAGCCGCCGTAGAACTGGCCCGGTTGTGGCGTGACTAATTCCCCATCCACATAACAGGCATCCATGGGGCCGGCATAAAAAGCTAAGTAATTTTGAATTGGGGCAAAGGTCGGGGTTGGCTGGGCATAATACCAGCAGGCCTGGGGGGCAATGGCCTCTTTAACCACCACATCATAGTAACCGCCGATGCCTTTCCATTCACAATAGGTTTGTTGCTCAATGGGCTTTAAATAGGCAAAGTTAATATCTTGTGGAGGGAAGTAATAAACTGGAGGATGGCTAGTTTCCAAGACCCGATAACCAGCGCGGGTTTCAGCAATAACTTCCCGATTAAACAGCACGACCAAATGGGCCGTAGTCGGTTCTAAACGCGGGGGGCGCGGGTAATCCCATACAGATTCTTGGCCTGGACGTGGCGGAATGCGGTGAATGGGCATAAATTAAACAGCGCAGTAGTGTCTATCCCAAAGTTTAATGGATATGTTTTCTCCAATGGGCATAGAACCAATGTATCAAATTAATATCATTAGAAATTAACTAGATGATTTGATGATCCCCCCGAAATGTCTCAGCCTGAGTTACCGGAAAATTCCGCTGCTGCCTGCGGTTAAGATTTATAGCTAGTTCACTTAAGAAAAAAACATTAAAATACTTAAAACCATTACGGGTGTTAGGGCTGAGTATCCTAGTTTTGGCAGCAATGACTATCGGTAGTGATCATTAAGTAATAGTTCATTATACTTGAAACATTTTTAAGTATAAACAAATCCCATGATTATGGATCAAAAAATTTTCAGTATAAAAAATTCACAATGATAAATAACAGTTTAGTGTCATCGGTGTTATCCTCAATTTGCTCTGAGTCCGACTAATAAATATATCTCAAACGAAATCAAAGCTGACATGCTGTTGTTCAAACCGGTGTTGAGAAGTTAGCAGATAAAACAATTTTTAGAAAAAATTTAAGGCCTGGCGGTATCGTGAAAACGTTGTAGGATTTAAAAAAATCTTTAAAATTCATCGAAAAAGGGGTTTATTGCCACTTTAGAGGTCGCTGGGGTTGTGGGTTAAAGTCCTGCCCCTCTGATAAAAGTTTCAAGGTGTCAGCCGGTTCTGGTAGGCATTATGAGACTTTCTTGGTTAGCTCTTATTTGAGAAGTTTAGCTATTTGGTCAGTAATCCATTAATTATTTGCCCTGGGTTCCATGACCCGGCCTGGACAAGGCGGTGGCTACACGGAATGGGGTTAAGTTCCCAGGAGGTGTGCTGCTTTCCCAGCAATTGCCAACCTGTTTATTCGCCCCAGGCCCTGCTGGCGTTTATTCAGGTTAATGCCAGTCTCCATAAACCAATCATCTTAATTGCCTATAGTGCCGGAAATGTTGGAGCGATTGGGGCCGCACGAGCATGGACGCAGTTGGGGGGAGTGGTTAAAGTTTTGATTGCGATTGATGCTTGGGCTGTGCCTTTGTCAGGCAATTGCCCGATTGTTACCCTTTGCCATGACCAATTTACCGACTTCTGGGTGAGGGGCTTCAGTCCAGTTTCTGCGAGTTTTTATGCCGATCCCCCGACATCGCATCAGCAGCTTTGGCAAGCCCCGGAGCGGGTTTGGGGAGTTAGTTGCCCAGTATCACCGTATCGATCTCGGACAACGGCGGCTCAATTTATCCAGGAGATTCTGCTGACCTTTTGCGATCAACCTGACTAATTAACACTTTTCTGACCGGAATTGCTGCACCAGTGTTAGGAATTGTCGGCCATTAAAGCTGCGGGGATCCTGTTTACCGCTGGCCCGATCAACCGCTTTATGGGTGGTGATCCGATCATCCGTAATACCCGTTTGCGCAACTAACCAGGCCAGGGAGCGATATTGGGCTGCGGTGTAGCCAGAGTGGGAGGGGCGGTTATTGTTGCCATCCGGTGGGGTTTCTAGGCTGAAGTGCAGGGTAAAGTTGTTGACAGAGGAGGGTAGTTTTGGATTAGTTTGCACTGCTTCACCCCGAAATTCCGAGTTACCCGCCCCGTAGGCCCGTTTTTCCCAGGGAACAAGGTGGACAATCGTACCATCTCGCAAAATCAGGTCGTGATAACTGAGTTGGTCTTCATCGCGGGGATGGGCGGTCTGAAACATATTAATCGCCGAGCTCCCGGAATTAACGGTTTCATGTAAAACGATCAAATAGGCATTGGTAACAGGGCGACCAAAAGCATCTTGCCCAAAGCGTTCCCCATAGTTGCTGGGATCGGCTGGAATATTTAACCAACGGGGGGCTTGAATCTTGGCTAAGCAGTTGGGATCAGCAATGGCATCGGGGGCGGGGGGGTGGGGGATAGGGGTGGCAGTGGGTGGAAGACTGGGCAATGGGAGGGCCGGACTGGGGGCGGCTTGTTGGACCAAGAGAGATGATCCCTGCGGCAGGGTGGCCAGGGTGGCATTGAGGTTGAGATTTGGTATTTGCTCACTCACACTCAGGGCTAAAAGAGAGTCCGATAGAGTGGCTGGCTGGGCCTGGGGGGCTAGCAGGGGGCCCATATTGAGGCGAATAACAGCAATCATCACCACACTGGCTAACCCCAAGGAAATGCTGTACCGTCCCAGGCCAGAGCGGCAAAATTTTTGCACTAAACGCAATACTCTCATTATCTCCAAGCCCTACGAACCTCAGTGTGAATCATGTCGTACCGTTTCAACTCTCCCGCCCAGTTCCCATAATTCCCCTAATAGATTAAGACAAAGCGCAAAATCCGGGCGACTAGGGCCACTAAACAGACAATCACGAGCTGGCCTGGGAGAGGATTGAAAGAATATTGCTGGATCAAACCCCAGAGGGACAAAGGCAAAAGATTACTGAGACTGAGACCAAGCAAATAAAGCAAGCCAGAGCCATGAATGATCCCCAGGCCAGCCAAACAACTTAAAAAGAGCTGTTCAATTCGGGGCCCACTTCTAAAGGCTAATTGCCCACATACATAGGCGGCTGGAACAAACCCCAACAAATAACCAAATGTCGGTTCCTGCCAATACCCCAACCCTCCCCCTTGGGAAAAAATTTGAAAGCCACTTACCCCCAAGATCAGATAGGCAATTTGCGAGAGGGTTGCTGGCCATTTTCCCCCCATACAGGCAACAAAAAGCACCGCAGCCACCTGAAACGAGACAGGCAAAGAAACAGTCTCAACTGCGGCTAAATGCGTTGGTAATTGCCAATTGCCCTCTCCATCCACCACCTGGGGAATCGCCACTACTGCCTCGATAAATGTCCCCACCACCGTCAGCATCAAGCCCAAGACGGCCCAAATCATCCGATCTAAAAGAGACAGGGTTTGGGACTTTGTTGAAGGTCTTAAGGTCGGCTTGGTTGTCGTCATGCTCAGCTCAATACCCGAAGTGAATTATAGCGATTCTGCCCGGCCGGGATGACCTAGGATAAATTGAGGCTTTAGCTCAACCGCAGCTTTTCCCGTAACCCCAAGTAATTGGCTAGAATAGGGTGCAACCTGTTCCGAAGCAATGGACGCACAACCTTTTAACATCCCTGCCAGCGTCACCTACGATCCTTCCCGCCTTGCCAGCTTGCCGACATCCCAGCTTGTTGAAATTATTTTGCGGCAACAAACTCTTATCCAGGCCCTACAGCAATCGCAAGCCACACCCTTTGAAGAAGCGGTTCCCCCGCCCCTGTTGCCCCCGAAAAGCCCTTACCTATTGCTACGTACCGAAGAAGGTAACTGCTACTTTACGCTGAGTGAAGGCTCCTGTTGGACTGTTGGCCGCAGTGATGATAATTCCATTCCTCTAGCGGATCGCTGGATGTCTCGCAACCATGCCATGATCCAGGCCATGGCCCCGAATGAGTTTTATTTAATTGATTTGGGCAGTCGGAATGGCACGTTTATCAATGGGCGGCGGGTGAATATCCCGGTCTCGCTGCGCCACGGCGATCACGTTACCTTTGGTCAAACTGAACTGGAGTTTTTTGCCCAACCAACTCAACTCAAGTTACGAGACGATAGTTCAACCCTCGGACTCAACTTGGATGCCCCCCCGCCAGAGAACACAGAAGGTTCGGCAACAGCATTACTCCACGTGCGGCGTTTGCTATCGGTTTTAGTGGTAGATATTCGCGGCTTTACGGTCATGGCCCGCCAGTTGGATGAAGCCCTGCTCTCAGAAGTGATGGGAACCTGGTTTCATCAGGCCGGGAACATCATCCGTCAGTATGGCAGTTGGGTCGATAAATATATTGGCGATGCCGTGATGGCGGTCTGGATCCACCGCAGTAATGAAGTCTCCCCCCGAGAAATGCAGCGGGTCTTAATGGCCCTCAACGACCTCTATCACATGACTAGTCATCTCCATGTGGAATATGGCCTGGCGCAACCCCTGCGCGTTGGGGCGGGGATCAATACCGGCTATGCCATGGTCGGGAATGCGGGCAGTGGGGATCGGCCAGACTATACCGCCTTGGGAGATACAGTGAATGCCGCCTTTCGCTTAGAGTCCGTTACCAAAGAACTAAAAATTGACGTGGCCTTGGGAGCAACCACCTTTGGCTACCTAGCCGCCCGGGATTCCGACGGTCAAGTCATGCCATTTCGGATGCAGTTAGCCAATTTAAAGGGCTATGAAGCCCCAATGCCGATCTACACAGGCACCTTCGCAGATTTACAAGATTTCCTAGCTATGAAGATCAAGCGAGATGATACGCTCTACTAATAAGGAGTTTTGCTCAGATTTCTGACGGCGAAACTCATCTCAGCCTAGGGTTGGGAACACTATTTTACCGCTGATTTTATTTCGTGCTGCACATATTTGAGAGGGAGAGAATTATGCAACGCTTTGGCCGCTGGTTAAGCCTAGGCTGCCTACTTGTGGTTGTCTCATTTGGCCTGTTCGGTTGGGTAACCCCGGCTATGGCTGCTGAATCTAGCGAACCACTGGTGAACGTGGTTGATGAAAAATTGGGCAGTGCCTATGGCGAAAAAATTGATTTAAACAACACCAACATCGCGGCTTTTATTGAATATCGAGGCTTGTACCCCACCTTGGCCCGGAAAATCATTCAAAATGCTCCCTACGCTGCTGTGGAAGATGTCTTAAAAATCCCTGGCCTGTCTGAGCGGCAAAAGGAAATTCTCCAGGCCAACTTTGGCAATTTTACAGTGACAGACGTGGAAACGGCCTTAGTTGAAGGTGGTGATCGCTTTAACAACGGTCTTTACAAATAGGTTCGTTGTCCGGCTGTGTTTTTTGTGAACGGTTTTAGGTGACAGGATTGAGCTGGGCCCTGGTTTTGGACATGCTATGGTGACCCAGCCTGATTCTGTTGCTGTTGTTGCTTCGGGCGCAAACCGGGAGCGGCTTTTTGATGTCCTCATTATTGGCAGCGGCGCGGCGGGTTTAAGTGCGGCCTTAGCCTTGGCAAAGCACCATCGAGTTGGGGTTTTAACAAAAGATACCCTGGATCAATCTGCCAGTCTTTGGGCCCAAGGTGGGATGGCCGCTGCCATAGCCGCAGATGATCGCCCCGAGTTTCATGCCACTGATACCTTAAAAGCGGGGGTTGGGTTGTGTGAGCCGGAAGCAGTGAATTTTTTAGTCTCCCAGGCCCCAGTTCAAGTCCAACGACTCTTAGCCATGGGTGTTGCCTTTGACTATCAGGGCAGTCAACCGGCCTTAACCCTAGAAGCCGCCCATTCCCACCCCCGCGTTCTCCATGCCGCTGATACTACGGGGCAAGCGCTGGTCACCACCTTACTCGAACAAGTTAGACAAACTCCTCAGATTACCTTACTCCCGGCCTGGCATGTCCTCGATCTTTGGCTGACTCCGGATCGCAAAACCTGTAGCGGCGTTTGCGTTTGGGGCGAAGGACAACTGCATTGGTTACCGGCCCAACTTGTGGTCTTGGCCACTGGCGGTGGCGGGCAGGTTTTTGCCGAAACCACAAATCCGACCATTAGTACGGGGGATGGGGTAGCCATGGCCTGGCGGGCGGGGGCAGCTATCCGGGATTTAGAGTTTTTTCAGTTTCATCCCACGGCCCTCAAACTCGCCGACGCGCCCCGATTTTTGATCAGTGAAGCGGTACGGGGGGAAGGTGCTCACTTAGTCGATGCCCAAGGGCGACGCTTTACTTTTGATTATCATCCAGCCGGTGAACTCGCGCCTCGGGATGTGGTCAGTCGGGCAATTTTCCAACATTTAAAGCTCACTCAAACGGAATCTGTCTGGCTCGATCTGCGCCCCATTCCACGGGAGCGGCTATTTTATCGTTTTCCCAGAATCATTGAAGTCTGCCAGGCCTGGGGGATTGATGTCACCCAAACCCCAATTCCGGTCTCACCCGCGGCTCACTATTGGATGGGGGGAGTGGTTACGGATTTACACGGGCAAACTACATTACCAGGCCTGGCTGCTGTTGGCGAAACCGCCAGTACGGGGGTGCATGGGGCGAATCGGCTAGCGAGTAATTCTCTTTTAGAATGCTTTGTCTTTTCGGAGCAACTGGGCCAGATTGAGCTAGCTGATCACCCTCACCCCAGAGGAGTGGCTTTCGGAACTATCCCCCAGGAGCTTACCGTCACTGCCGCAGATCAGCGGTTCCTAGCCAGGGTGCGGAAACAGTTACCCAGTTTAGTTTGGCAAAGTGCCGGAATTTCCCGCCAGGGAGCAACATTAGCCAATGCCCTCAATCAAGTCCAGACCTGGCGGGCGGAATTTCAAGAGTTATCCCTCACTCAGCCCCTAAGGGCTATAAGCCCAGTCCAGACCTTGTCCTTCCGCAACTCGGCGCAAATCCCACAGCTTTTGGCCTGGATTGAATTGCACAACTTGTTAGATATTGCCTATTTGCTCCTAAAAAGTGCCCTATTTCGGACAGAAAGCCGCGGTGGCCATTTTCGCGAGGATTTTCCAGAGACTGACCCGGCCTGGGAAGTTCATACCCTGGTGAGCGAAGAAACCTGGAGCCAGACCCCAATCGGCCAATAAAACTGGAAAATGTTGAGGTAATCGATGATCAAGATCAATAAGTTAGGGCATTAACGCCAATAGAGCTGCAACTACAGTGAAACTTTCTTCATAAAGTAAATCTTTGCCCCAGCGTTGGAGTTGTTGACTCAGTAAAACTTCGGCGGTTTGTTCACTCAGAGGATTCACTTGATAGGTCTTCGCGACTTGGGCCCCACCGCCCGCTTCCATTCGCATACAGCCCCGGGTTTCCGAACAGATGATCGTGGAGCAATCAGCCTTCAAGTTGGTGGAGGCGAGCTTCAGATCAATTAAATCCCCAATAATCTCACCCCGATCTCCAGTCGGAATCCCGGCCAATTCCGCTTCAATCACCCGTTGATCTGCTCCAAGGAGTTGAATCTGGTAAATCTCATAATCCCCAGACTCCACCTTAAATTCGGTGGGCTGCCACTTTAGCCGACTTGCTAACCAACCCAGAAACAACAGGGCCTGGGCCGGATTGCCTTTTTCGTAATCCACCGTCACCCGATCCACTTCCCGAATGGCAACGCGGCGTTCTGGGGGATCAAAAGCTTCGGCACTTAATTCTTGCCAGGCCCCGAGGCGACGCCAATTTAAATCTGCAATTGGTAACCCTCTAGCCATTAAAGCTGCCACCTGCCGCAAATCTGTAACCGGCTGCGTGAATTCACTGGAGTCAATGATAATGCTGTCAAAGAGAGGCGCAATTGCAGTTAAAAAGTCTGGGTTGCTGTCCAGGCCCCCTTTCCACCACAAAAACTTCGGTAAATCGCCAATCGTCAACGAGGGAATTAACTCCGCCACTCGCCCCAGGGCCTCCGTGGTTCCCTGCAAGGTAATGTATTCGCAACAGATCAGCGAACTCCGGCTTTGTTTTTTAATTGGGCAATAGGCGGCAACCTGGGCCGTAACCCCCGTATCAGGCCCCAGGGTTGGACAGAGAGCAATGACGCGACAGGGGTTTTGACTGGCAATGACATCGGCCACACCACCACTGCGAATATCGGCCGCATAGCGTTCGCCAACTCCCTCAACATCCCCGGCCTGTTTACGGGCATATTCCTGTCGTAGGTGTTCCAGCGTTGCCGCATCTCGTTCACCAGTAATGGATAGACCATAGTGGGCCTGGGCCGCTTTCAGGGCAGCCGTCATCCGGGGGCCAGCAATCCCATCAATCGGGCCACTGTAAAACCCCAGGTGCGAGAGAAGTTGCTGCGTATCATCGGAGTCGTAAACCACCAGGGAAAAAGTCGCTGCTCGAGTAGCCACGGGTACCGCTTGACTATCGCCATTGGGACTTTGGGCCAGCCAGATTTTCTGTAGTTCCGATTCAATATCGCTCAGGGAAACATCAATGGGGTCTTGGAGAGAAACCAGAGAAGTGGATGGAGTCGCCATAGGTCTAAATACCAAATTCGATCATTGAGGCAAAAAAATTACAGTCGTCGCCAGCGCCGGCCATCGTTGTTAATCATCAGTTCTGCCGCTTCCGGTTGCCAGGTGCCCGCTTCATAGGTGGGAATTTTACTGGGATCACTGGGCGACTCCCAGGCCGCGAGGGCCGGCATCACCACCCGCCACGCCGCTTCCACTTCATCGGCCCGAGTAAACAGGGTTTGATCCCCCAACATACAATCCAAAAGTAAGCGGGTATAGGCATCGGCGGTGGCCATCCCAAAGGAAGACCCATAGCTAAAGTCCATATCTACCGACCGAGAACGCAAATCGGGGCCAGGCATTTTCGCTTCAAAGCGTAAAGAAATTCCCTCATTGGGCTGAATCCGCATCGTCAGGACATTGGGGTTGGCCTGTTGGGCGGCGGATTGGAAGATTAACAACGGCACATCCCGAAATTGGATTGAGATTTCTGTGACTTTTTTCGGCAGACGTTTGCCTGTGCGCAGATAAAACGGCACTCCCTGCCAGCGCCAATTATCAATGAGCAATTTCATCCCAACAAAGGTGGGGGTTAGGGTGGTTTGACTCACACCCGGCTCTTCTCGATAGCCTGGAACTTCTTTGCCCTTCATCCACCCCTTGGCGTATTGCCCCCGAATTGCACAGTGATCCAAATTTTCTAGATCCGCTAAGCGACAGGCCTGGAGAACTTTGACTTTTTCATTCCGCAAGCTATCCGCATCCAGGGAATTAGGCGGCTCCATCGCTGTCAGGGCCAAGAGTTGGAGAATGTGGTTTTGTACCATATCCCGCAAGGCCCCGGAGCTTTCGTAATAGCCGGCCCGGTCTTCTACCCCCACGGTTTCCGCCACCGTAATTTGAATGTGATCGACAAATTGGCGATTCCAGAGAGGTTCAAAAATGGCATTGGCAAAGCGAAACACCATCAAATTCTGAACAGTTTCCTTCCCCAGATAGTGATCAATCCGATAGACTTGCTCTTCTTTGCAAACTTTTTGGACGACTTGGTTCAGGGCCTGGGCCGAAGTCAGATCTCGACCAAAGGGTTTTTCAATGACTAACCGAGATTTATGAGGATCGACTAACAGGCCAGCTCCGCCGAGTTGTTCGATGGCTTCGACAAAAAAGTTAGGCGAAACGGCCAGATAAAAGACCCGATTCCCCCGCGTCCGCCGGGTTTTATCCAGCTCATCCAGTAAATTTTTCAGTTTGAGATAGGCCGCCGGATCGTCCATATTCCCGGAGCAGTAGAACAGGCCTTGGGCAAATTCATTCCAGATCGGTTCGGCTTGAATCCCGCCGCCAAATTCTTCTACGCCTTGCTTGAGATGCTCACGAAAAAATTCATGACTCCAATCCCGCCGGGCCACACCCACAACCGTAATTTCCGGGGGTAAACGCCGCTCCAGCTTGAGTTGATAAATCGAGGGAATCAGTTTCCGTTGGGTTAAATCTCCAGAAGCCCCAAAAATGACTAAGACCAGAGGTTCCGGGGTGCGTTCTTGCCGGAGACCAACTCGCAGCGGATTTTCCATCAAAGCAACCATACTGTGCATTCCTGCTGAATTTCAAACTTGGGCAAGGGGTGGGGTCGGTTGGGGACGGGTGACAAAGGATTCGACTAGGGCCACATCTTCGGGGCTGCCAATTACGAGGGGAGTACGAGCATGGAGTTGGGTCGGAATCACATCTAAGAGGGGTTCTTTCCCCGTGCTGGCCTTGCCCCCGGCCTGTTCGACTAAAAAGGCCAAGGGAGCCGTTTCATACAGGAGTCGTAATTTTCCCTCAGGCTTATTCACGGTTCCGGGATAGAGAAATACCCCCCCCTGCATCAAAATTCGGTGCATATCCCCCACCAAGGCCCCACTGTAGCGGGCGGTATAACCGGGATGCCGATGGACATAGCGGGTAAACTCGCGAAACGGTTCCTCCCATTCCCAAAAATTGCCCTCATTGACGCTATACACTGGGCCGTGAGCGGGAATTTTTAGATTTTCCGTGGAGAGAATAAACTCGCCCAAGCTGGGATCAAGGGTAAAGACATGCACACCCTGGCCGATTGAATAGACCAGCATCGTACTCGGGCCATAGAGGATATATCCGGCTGCCACTTGCTTGCGCCCGGCCTGGAGTAAATCTTGAGCTGTACCATCGAGATCATCCCCCTCCTGTTGCCGAATTGAAAAAATGGAGCCGACACTGAGGTTGATGTCCACATTGGAAGAGCCATCAATCGGGTCATAGAGGAGGGTATAGCGACCAATCGGGCAGTTTTCCGGGATGTAGTAGGGCTTTTCCATTTCTTCAGAAGCCAGCCGGCAGACCAGGCCACTCTGCTTAAAAACAGCAATAAAGACCTCATTGGCAAAGACATCCATTTTCTTGACATCTTCCCCCTGGACATTGGTTTCGCCGGTAAAGCCCAACACCCCAGCCATTAATCCGGCCCGACTCAATCGCCTGGCAATCAGTTTTCCGGCTAAGGCAATCCGGGTCATGATCGCACTCAGGTCTTGGGCCGCAGCGTCATAACTTTTCAGTTGTTGGAGGACATGGCGGGAGAGAGTGGTGCAGTCGCGGTCTAAGGTGGGGTCGGTATCAAGCGGGGCCTGGGTTGTGAGTAGTTCGCTGGACATGATGCCATCCCAAGAGTTGGGTGTTTCACCACCATCCTAGATATTATTTTTCAGAAGTTCCCCAGTCTTTACAACAACTAAAGATTTTAGGGGTCTGGAGCGATGTTGAGTATATTTGAAGAAAAATCTACGAGGTTTTAATCATGGATCCGTTTGATACGGTCTCAAAACTTGCGGGAATGGCTGCCAATGTTTACCCCAAGATTCATGATTCTGTGGAAAATTGGAATAATCCTGCTTCTGTATCAAATGACATCTCAAAACTTTCAGAGCAAGTTGTAGAGTTCTTAAACCGTGTTTCAGGCATGACTCAAGCCCATAGCCGAGATTTCAAAAGAGCGACACCTATTTTTACGTTGCAAGATGGTTCAGTGGTCAAGGCCTGGAAAAATCCTGCGGGAGTTGATCACGTATTCATTGCCAATAAAAAAGGGGAGATGGTCTTTGGCGGATTTTTTGGCTGGATTCATGCAGAAGGATTAGACCAAGCCTTGAAGCAGATTCGGGCAAAATTGACTTAATCAGGCACGCCATTTTTGACAACTCTTTCTCGTTTTTTGAGCATGGCCTGGGTTTTCTACCGCGAGTTTGATCACCTGCTTCCGATGGATTGTTAATTTCATCAGTCATCGCCGCTTTCTCGCCTGCTGACAAGGTTATGGTTCAAGACGTTTCAGCGATCAAACCCCAGGCCTGGGCTATTCTAGAGCGGGATTAATGCCTCAACTGACATCTAAAGACTTACAACCATTCAATTCTCAACTCAGAGCATCAAAAATCTCAGCAAAAATCTCAGTTGGGGCCTGGATATTGCCAAATCTTAAATTTGATGAGCTTAGGTTGAGAACTCTCACAATCAATCAGCAGGCTTGAGCTATAATTAATCATCTCATTGGGGGAAAGAATGTGATTGGTGTACTCTTGCACCAGGCCGGGCTTATCCATCCGGGACAAATTCAAGTAGTCATCATGGAGCAAGAGGTCTATGAAGGCTTGAGGTTTGGCGAGATTATTGCCCTGCATGGCTGGCTAAAACAGGAAACAATAGATTTCTTCGTCAAAGAATGGCACTCCCTCCTCGTAGATAACCCCCACCAGCCCATTGGCTATTACTTTATGCGGGCCCATCTATTGACCGAAGAGCAGGTCAACCAAATCTTAAAAGAGCAATGGCAGACGGGGTATCGCTTTGGGGCTGTGGCCGTGATGCATGGCTGGCTGAAGCAAGAAACCGTTGATTTTTTCCTGAATCACCTCGTCCCCTACGCCTCCAAGCAGACTAACAAAATTGAGAAACAAACTCTCTCTGGGGCAAAGACAACCCTGAGCAACCAAAAATCAACCCTTGAGCAAAAATACCAGGCCACTTATGTTCAAGGGGGTACAGTAATTCAGCAAAGTACCTATGTTCAGAAGCAAACTTTAGCCGGTGTCAACGTGGATCCGGAAGACTTAGCTGAGATGAACGATGTTGAAGTTGATTGGCTGGGATGAATGATGATCCTATTTCAACTTAAGCGAACTACTTTTTGCCCCAACTCCACCATCCGATTGGCATAGCCCCACTCATTGTCATACCAGGCCAGGATCTTAACTTGAGTTTTATCGACAACGAGGGTGGAGAGGGCATCAATCGTCCCAGAATGGGGATTGTGGCAATAATCAACGGAAACAAGCGGCCGTTCTTCGTACCCCAGTATCCCCTTTAACTCGGTGGCAGCTGCGGTTTTTAAAAGTTGGTTGATCTCCTCTACCGTCGTGGGGCGGGCCACCTCAAAAACACAGTCGATTAATGAAGCATTGAGCAGGGGAACACGCACCGCCAGGCCATTTAACTTCCCAGCCAGTTCCGGGTAAATCATCGCAATCGCAGTTGCCGAACCTGTGGTGGTCGGGATTAAGGACATTAAACTTGAGCGGGCCCGGCGCAAATCCCGATGGGGAGCATCTACAACCACTTGCGTATTGGTGACATTGTGGAGCGTTGTGATCAGGCCATGCTCAATCCCGAGGCCCCGATGGATTACTTTGACGATGGGGGCGAGACAATTCGTAGTGCAGGAGGCTGCGGTTAAGAGATGATCTTCTGCTGGGTTGTAAAGATGATCATTCACCCCCATGACAATATTGAGGGCCTGCTGCTTCACCGGGGCCGCGACAATCACTTTTTTAACCCCAGCATCAAAATAAGCTGCTAATTGCTCCGGTTGCCGAAACTTGCCGGAACATTCCAAAACCAAATCAATCCCCAGGCCAGCCCAATCCACCTCACCCGGTCGTGACCGCTCCGAAAAACTGAGTGCTTGTCCATCAATGACCAGAGCATCAGGCTTGGCCCTGACATCATGCCCCCATCCCCCTTGCACTGAGTCAAATTCCAGCAAATGGGCCGCTGCCTCGGGGCCGCCTTTAATTTCGTTAATGTGGACAAACTCTAACTCAGGTGATCCCCAACCAGCCCGCAAGGCCAAGCGACCAATCCGGCCAAAGCCATTAATTCCCACCCGCCCGGCCATCTGCTTATTCCTGTTTGAAGGCTATTGAGACTTAGTATATCAAGAAAAATTGATGCGTTTTTCTCCCATTTGTCCCGGCACTAGACAGCCTCCTCTATTCAGGGGAGATCTAACACAGCTACATCAGTCCAGCCACCGGGCAGGTAAAACCCCATAGGCTGCGGTAAGTTTGTGATCACGCAAGACGGTACACCGGGACTGCTTAACTTGCTGGACAAAGGGGTTGGTTCTTGGCCAAACGCCGATTTGCGAATGATTCTGTATTCTAGTCAGAGTCCACTTCCAATGAGGTCTTTTAAGTCTTTGTGAAATTGCCAATCCTAAGGGTGCTGCGGGTTTCTCGCTGGGCGAAGGGCCTTGTTTTATTTGGCATAGGCCTATTAACAGGATTAGCCTTACCGCCCTGGGGAATCTGGGGCCTGGCCTGGGTGGGCTTAGCTCCGGTCTGGCTTGTGGCGACAACTGGCTCTCCAAAAAAGGGGGCGAGGGCCCGATTTATCCGGGGATTTGGGGCGGCCGGCTGCTGGGGGTTTGGCTTTTATGGGTGGGGCCTGGCCTGGATTACCGGCTTGCATCCCTTGATGTGGTTGGGGTTATCACCGGCGCAAAGTATGGCAGTGGCTTTAGGGGCCTGGTTGCTGGTGACGCTTTGGGGCGTGTGCCTCGTCGGGGCCTGGGGGGGGCTTTTGGCAATCTTGACTCCCTGGCAAAAAAGCTGGGCCTGGGAATTACTGTTGGGCACAACGCTCTGGTGCTTGCTCGAAGGAATATGGTCGCACTCGCCTCTCTGGTGGACATCCTACGCCCTCACCCAAAGCCCAGGGAATTTAGCCATCCTGCATTGGGGACAAGTTGCTGGGCCAAATACGATCTCGGCACTGCTGTTGTTGCTGAATGGGGTAGTTGCTGGGGCCTGGCAAAGAACAAGGGGACGGCCAAAACTCCTTAAATTGTGGCTTTTACCGCTCCTCCTTTGGGGCTTGGGGCAAGGCCTGGGCTGGCTCTGGCTGCAAACTCCCTTCACTCCGGCAAATCAGGCCCCACTCAGTATTGGGATTCTTCAGGGAAATATTCCAACTCCAATTAAACTCACCCCCCAAGGGATCAACCAGGCCCTGGAACGCTATGGCACAGGCTATCAAGACCTAGTGAACCAAGGTGCCGAAGCTGTTCTCACCCCCGAAGCTGCGATTCCCCTCGTTTGGCCCGCACCCCAATTAACAGCATTAGCCCAACAGGTTGCTGACCGGAATGTCCCCCTGTGGTTAGGAATTTTTATGCCGGTGCCCCACCGCCCCACCGCCTTGACCCAGAGTTTAATTAGCCTGACTGGCCTGGGACAACCGGAGAGTCAGTTTAATAAAATCAAATTAGTTCCCTTAGGTGAATATATTCCAGAATTTCTCCACGGCATTATTTCCCGCTTATCCACATCCACAGCCCAACTCATCCCCGGAACCCTGGAGCAACACTTTCCAACACCTTTCGGCCCGGCAATTATCGGGATTTGCTTTGACTCCGCCTTTTCCTATGTTTTTCGCGACCAGGCCCAGCGGGGGGGAGCATGGATCATGACAGTGGCGAATAATGACCCGTACAATGCAACGATGATGCGACAACACCAGGCCCAGGATATACTACGAGCCATTGAAACCGACCGCTACGCCCTGCGTGCCACCAATACAGGACTATCTGGAGTTACCGATCCCCACGGCCATACCCTTTGGTTGTCCCAGTATCGAGAGCAAGATAGTTACTTGGCTCAGATCTACCGGCGGCAAACCCAAACCCTCTATGTGGGCTATGGAGACTGGTTAACGCCAACTCTGACCCTAGGACTTCTGGGAATGGCTTTACTTGGCAAATACAGGGATCACCAGAATTCCTAAGACGGCTGTGTGGGCCCAGATTTAGGCAAATCAGGCCGAGACTGGTGGACATTGAGCCAAAAGCCAATCCCGGCAGAAATCGCAACTACCACAACACAGCCAACAACAACATGGCGAATAAATTGCTCCGGAATTGGGGTCGAGCCTGTTTCGGGGACAGTTTCTTTGGCAGCAGGCACGGGGGGAGAGTTGGCAGACACCACTGGCATCATCTGGGTGGGCAATGGAGCGGGAGTTATTTCAGGCGGTTCGGGGACAGCGGCAACGGTGGCCAAGGGGCGTAACTCTACCTCCTTTGTGGCTTTGTTCAGTTGCTGGGCCAATAGTTCTCCAGAAAATTCTGCACCCACTAGGGTTTCTTTCGGACTCAGGGTTTGGGATTTAATGCTTTGGTAGGCAATAGATTCTAAATAATTGGCAAATTCATGCTCGGCCATGGAGACGATCAGGTAAGCCGCTTTAATTTTGCGCCCGAACAGGATCGTATCGCCGTGGCGTAGAGGTTCACTCACACAGCGTTGACCATTAATAAACGTGCCATTCGTGCTCGGTTTACCGTCCGCATTACCGTCAACTAACTGATATCGATATCGATTTGTCCCTGGCACAGGCACTCGCAATAAGATGGCATGCTGGCGAGATACGGTTTCAAAATCTAAGACGATGGCGTTCGATAGGTCACGACCAATGGAATAGGCGGCCGCATCCAAGGCAATGGCCTGGCGACCTTTACCCCCATTAATCACTAAAATGTGGCGCTCTTGTTCTTCATAATTCTTCATGATTTCCCCCGCCTAACCTCAAGGAACCTTAACTCGAGGTCACAGACAATACCCTAAAATTAATCTCTATTATTTGATCGGCAACAGTAGTGATCTTGATCACGGAAAAGTCGGCCATGCTTTTCTATCTGAGGCAAAAACTCATGCTAGTATCCGCCGGGCCTGGATAAATTGAAATTGCTGGGAAAGTTGCTATTTTTGGGTAGGATAGCCAGTACCGGTAGTTAAAACCAGTGGATGACTTAATTTGTTGGCATCACTAATTGAAGACTCAATCATAGGAGTTGAATCTGACTTAAAGCCTTGGGATTGCTAATGTGTTGTTGGTTATTCTGGTAAGCGTTTCCTATGTTTAATAGTAAAAACCTGGCACTATCCCAACTCTCAACCCGAGATCAAGAAGTTTATCGGCAAATTAAGGCTTACCCATCCCTAACCAATAAGCAGGAAAAACTCCAATTTTTCGTCGATCTTTTTAAAGTTGATCAAACCCAAGTTATTCTCAAGTTTCTGGCGCGGGAAACTGATGCCCAAACCGCATTTAATTTTACACTTTGGATGATCGATCAAGGCTTTGTTACCCTGGATTGGCTCTACGACATGGCCTATCAACTTTCTACCCATCCGGTTGAAACTCAGCTAGATTTGCGTGAACTCTATCCGAGTGGCAAAAAAATACCTGTTATGGACTTTTCGGTGGTGATTGGCCAAACAGAACTAGCCTTAAAGTCTATGCATTTAGATGACATCGACTTAAAACAACTTGTCCAAGGCCTGGAGCCGTCGATTGCGGTCAGTTTACAAACCTGGTTATTGACCTTTAATAAGGTAACTACCGTAGATTTGACTTATTTGTCTGAAATACTCAGCCGGATGCAACAAAAGCCGACCAGCACCACTGATATTCCTGAACCGGCTCCGGTGGTGGCGGCAGAAGAAACGGTACAGTCTGCTCTCAAACCTGACAACCCATTTCGGGAAAAGACGTTGGAAGATATTTTAATTGACCTGAACTTACAACTTGGGGGCACAGAAACAGAATTATTACCCCGGATGCTGGATCGGGTCTTGTTTCGGAAAGTCAGAGATGGACAGTCAGGCCAGGATCGGGTTATTTACCGTCCCAACTTTCAAGTCACTCGCTATATGTCCGATGGGAGCAATCATCAAGAGCAACCGATGCCCATCCAAAGTGCAAAAACCTGGCCCCCGGGGGTATTTTTGATTCAGACCGATCGCGACTATCTCCAGATCATGCGTTTACCAGGCCATGACCACTATGAAATTTTTCCAGAGGGGCCCGACCCGTTTCTCAGGGCGATGACGATTGCGCGGATGGTAAAAGAAGGACAAGGAAGTTAGGCCTTGGCCGTTGCCTCTGACGGTAAGTGGGTATCCCCGGACTAAGATAAGAAAAGGTAAATTTTTGTAACAATACTCCAGCCACGTTCAAAACTTTTGGAGATTTTCTGTGACTGCTAACCCCGAGCATCCCCCCACTGACTCAGAGCCTATTGTTTCCCCGGAGCCGTTGGAACCCCCATCTGCCCCGCAAGATAGCTATGTCAAGTTGGCAATGCGGAATATGGTCAAAAAATCTGGCACGTCCTTGAAGCATTTTGCCCTAACTACCGTTGGACTTTTGGGACTGCTCATTGGCCTGGCCTATTTAACCCGCTAATGACTCTCGCCTCAGCCCAAGTAGAAGTTTACTTACAGGTTTCCGAAACCCTTAGTCTGGAGCGAGAGCTTCAAGATTCAGAGAAATGGCAGGCCTGGTTTCAAATCTGGGCATCGCAAGTGATGACGGAATCAGGCTGTTATGAGTTGACCCTCCGACTGACGGACAGCGCGGAAATTCAGGCCCTCAATCAGCAATATCGACAAATTGATCGGCCGACGGATGTATTGTCGTTTGCCGCAACTGAGGTGGCCTGGCCGGATATGACACCCGAGATAGTAGATGCGGAAGAGCCATTGTACTTAGGGGATATTGTAATTTCTCTTGAGGTGGCCCAAGTCCAAGCGAGAGAACAAGGGCATTCTTTATCAGTCGAGCTGGCCTGGTTAGCCTGTCATGGATTTTTGCATCTCCTCGGTTGGGATCATCCGGATCAGACAAGTTTAGAAGCTATGGTGCAGCAACAAAAGCAGTGTTTAGAGCAAATTGGCTTATGGTTGGGGCCTGGTTCGGAGTTTTCGCGCTAAAAAAATAGCCACCCTATCAAAAGAATGGCTACTCAAGCTATTAAGTTGTAAAAATCGAGTTCACTCCAGGCCAAACTCAGGAAGCCAGGCCTGGCAACTGATACTGCTTACTTCTTGGTAATCCGCGGGGGTTCCCGGAAGAAGATTGCAAAGAAGAACAAGCCAATAATGCAAGCGAAGATAAAAACGTAAGCAATGCTTTCCATAGGTCAACTCGCTGGTGAGGGTTAGATCGGTTCTTTGCGGCGGGTGCTGACATCGCCCAGTTTTTGGTAGAAGCCCCATTCCACTTGCTCAGGAGAAAGCTCTGGATCAATCCCAGAGAAGACATCCCGGAAGAGAGTCCGAGCCCCATGCCAAATATGACCAAAGAAGAATAGCAAGGCAAAGACTGCATGGCCAAAGGTAAACCAACCCCGAGGACTGGTGCGGAAAATCCCATCAGAACCGAGAGTTTCTTGGTCAAATTCAAAGGCTTCACCCAACTGGGCTCGGCGAGCCGCTTTCTTAACGGTGTTGGCATCGCTAAAGGTTTGACCATTGAATTCCCCACCGTAGTAGGAAACCGTGACACCCTGTTGCTCAAAGCTGTATTTGGATTCAGCCCGCCGGAAGGGAATATCGGCCTTTACCACTCCGTCTTTGTCAGTCAAGATAACCGGGAAGTTTTCAAAGAAGTTCGGCATCCGGCGGACAAACAGTTCTTCACCATCTTTGTTCCGGAATACTGGGTGACCTTCCCAACCACGGGCAATCCCATCTCCACTATTCATGGCCCCAACCCGGAACAAACCACCCTTAGCGGGGTTATTGCCGATGTAGTCGTAGAAGGCCAGTTTCTCAGGAATCGCTGACCAGGCCTGGTCTAAAGTTGAGCCATTGGCCAAAGAAGTCTGCACGCGGCGATTAATTTCTTGTTGGAAGTAAGAACTATCCCACTGATAGCGGGTTGGGCCGAACAACTCAATTGGAGTCGCGGCACTGCCGTACCACATCGTCCCGGCCACGACAAAGGCCGCAAAAAACACAGCCGCAATACTGGAGGACAATACCGTTTCAATATTCCCCATCCGTAGGGCTTTGTAGAGACGTTGCGGTGGGCGGACAATTAAGTGGAATAATCCAGCAATAATCCCCACAATCCCCGCAGCAATATGGTGCGCGACAATTCCACCCGGATTAAACGGATTAAAGCCCTCGGGGCCCCAGGCCGGAGCCACAGGTTGGACACTGCCTGTCAGACCATAGGGATCCGAAACCCACATCCCCGGCCCAAATAAGCCTGTGAGGTGAAAGGCGCCAAAGCTAAAACAGAGTAAACCAGATAAGAACAGGTGAATCCCAAACATTTTGGGTAAATCTAAGGCCGGTTCACCGGTGCGGGGATCACGGAAGAGTTCTAAATCCCAGTAAACCCAGTGCCAGCAAGCGGCAAGGAATAATAAACCGGCGAGAACAATGTGGGCAATTGCAACCCCTTCATAGCTCCAGAAGCCAGGGGTAACGCCCGTTTCGCCCGTAATGCTCCAACCTGCCCAGGAACCGGTTACACCCAAGCGAGTCATGAAGGGCAGAACAAACATCCCTTGCCGCCACATTGGGTTGAGGACGGGATCACTGGGATCAAAAATGGCTAATTCATAGAGCGCCATAGAGCCGGCCCAACCTGCAACGAGGGCTGTATGCATCAGGTGGGTAGCAATTAAGCGGCCTGGATCATTGATCAGCACCGTATGGACGCGATACCAGGGTAGTCCCATTGACTACAGGCCTCCTATACAAAACTTAAGGGTTTGCATGATGAAATTTGTTATTTACCAGCAATTTTCAGCAATCAAGACTCATTCGGGACTGCTATCAGAAGTAAGAAGCAAACACGACTGCCGGGGCAACCTAACCCACTTAACCCAAATAAATCAGGGGTTGCATGGATTGATGTATTTGCTTTAACGCTGAGTTAGCTGTCAACCTAACCGCACTATAGCCAATACCCTAGGAGTTTTCTGCCAGAATGAGAATGTATAAAGAAGTGTAACTAGCATTAGACCCTATGGCAAGTACGATTGAGGATGTCCGTGTGACTAGCATTACGTTTGTTAAAGAAGGTAAAGAAGTTGTTGCCGCTACTGGGGCAAATCTCCGGTTGCGGGCCTTGGAAGCGGGGATCGATCTTTACACTCTGAAAGGTAAGTTAATGAATTGTAATGGTTACGGGCAGTGTGGCACTTGCGTTGTTGAAATTGTCGAGGGGATGGAAAACCTGTCGGAGCGTACCCCGGTCGAAAACCGCAAACTGAAGAAAAAGCCGGAATCCTATCGCCTGGCTTGTCAAACCCAAGTTCATGGCCCGGTGAGCGTCAAAACAAAGCCCTAGAAATGTTACCGTATTTACGATGCTTGCTTGCGTTTGTCTGATTTAAACTTGTTCTTAGAGGGAGGTTATTTAAATGGAAGTCAATGATCTGGGGCTGGTTGCCACGGCTTTATTTGTCCTCGTCCCAACCGTGTTTTTGATTATTCTCTTTGTGCAGACTGAAGCTCAGTCGAAAAATTAGCTCAGTTGAGGCTGCTGATTCATCCAAGAGTCGTCAGCAGTTATTAAAAATCTTAGTAAAACTTAAATTTCCTTTGCCTTGAGATTGAATGTCTAAAATGTCTCCAAGGCATTTTTTTATTGTCACCTATATTAAAAATCGGATAGTCAACCTGACCACCCGCCGTGGGTTTGGGGCTTTTAGAGTTTTATTTTAAGCGAAATGATTGTAGTCAAGTGCCCAGGGTTTTTAACCCAGCCAAAGCCCTAAGAGAGCCACCCCTGAATTCAGGGCATGCATTCTAGTGACCCAACGCCTAAGTTTACACCTACTTGCTGGGTTTTGGGCGGGTAAAGTCAGACATCGGGGCAAAGGATTTGACGGGAACATCCTGCAAGGCCTGGGACATAAACTCTTGCCAAATTGGAGCCATCATCCCCCCCCCAGTGGCCCCCCTGCCTAAGGGTGAATAATCGTCATTCCCAGCCCAGACGGCGGTGGCTAACTGCGGGACATAGCCGACGAACCAGATGTCGCGTTCTGAAGAAGTGGTGCCAGTTTTCCCCGCGGCCGGACGACCGATGGCTGCTCCGGTTCCAGTGCCGCTGGTAATCACACTCTGCATGGTGTTGTTAAGAGCCGCTGCCGCCCAGGGATCCAGGACTAATTTGGGTCGGGGCGTATTATCTAGCAGTAAGTGGCCAGTGTTATCCGTAATTTGAACAATCGAGGTGGTTTCAGACTGCCAGCCATTATTGGCAAATGTGGCATAGGCACTGGCCATCTCCAAGGGGGTTAAATCTACGGCTCCAAGGGGTAAGGAAATGACTGGGAGCATTGGACTCTTAATTCCAAGGACGCGACAGGTTTCAATCACCTTATTCAGGCCAACATTCTGTCCCAAGACAACGGCGGGAATATTCCGAGACGAGGCCAGAGCCGAGCGCAGAGACATCCCTCCCGAAAAGCTACCGTCATAGTTTTTGGGAGTATAAAGTTCCCCCCCATCCCGGAACGTGACTGGAGAATCACTGATGTAGGAGTCCGGCGCATACCGACCACTGGCAAAGGCCTGGTAATAGACAAAGGGCTTAAAGGCAGAACCCGGTTGACGCATGGCCTGGGTGGCGCGGTTAAACTGGCTTTTTTCGTAATCCACTCCACCAACGATCGCTTTGATGTAATGGGTGCGCGGATCCACAGCAACCAGGGCAATTTGTTGGGCCCGGACTGCCGCTAAGCGACCCGCCGCATCCTTCACGACTTTTTCAGCAATTTCCTGGGTTTTCAGGTCAACGGTGGTTTGTACCCGCATTCCCCCTTTGATTACTGCGTCCCGGCCAAACCGTTTGGTCAGTTCTTGCATCACGGTATCGGTAATGTAGGGACTGCGACTACCGCTAAAGGAAGTAATTTCCCCCAAGTGAATTTCTTGATTGCGGGCAATGGTTGCTTCTTCCGGGGTAATCCAGCCCAGTTCTACCATCCGGTCTAAGACCAGGCCTTGCCGCTCTTTAGCAGTTTTAAAGTTAATAAACGGACTGTAGGCTTCCGGGGCCTGGATCACCCCAGCCATCATCGCCGCTTCCGCCAGGCTGAGATCGGAGGCAGATTTATTAAAGTAGCTGCGGGCCGCGGTTTGTACCCCATAGGTGTTATGCCCCCAATAGACCTGATTTAGGTACATTTCCAGGATTTCTGGCTTACTAAAAATTTGCTCTAAGCGTAAGGCTAATACGGCTTCAGCCACTTTCCGTCCCAGGGCCCGCTCGGGGGTAAGGAAGAGGTTTTTAACCAACTGCATTGTCAGGGTTGAACCACCTTCGATGGTGCGGCCAGCGGTGAGATTCGCAACTAAGGCCCGACTGATGCCAACCGGGTTAATCCCGTGGTGCTGATAGAAATGGCTATCTTCAAAGGCGATCACCGCCCGAATCAGGTGAGGAGAAATTTTGTTGAGGGGGACAACTTCGCGGTTTTCTTCATCGTGCAGACTGAGCAGGAGTGTCCCGTTAATGTCATAGATATGGGTGGTTTCGCTGGGAATGTAGCCGCGCAGGGAACGGACATCGGGCAAGTTGCGAAAACTAATCGCCAAGCCGAGCAAGCCCCCCGCCACAACCGCGCTCCCGAGCATCGTCGCTAATAAAACGGTCTGACCAGCGACTTGGACAACGGCTTGGGTAAAACCACGTCCAGCTGCGGCAGCGGCAGGTTTGGGGCTGATGGTGTTAGTTGGCACGTTTGCTCACCCAATCAGAGGTAATCTAGTAAGGCTATGAGTTAATAGCACCAGGCCTGGGCCGGGGATGCAAAACTGAGACAATGACTAGGACAATAGGATTGTTACTGCCAGGATACCATCACTGGTTTTCTCAGCCTGATCCCCTATTATGTCCCAAAAGTTCGAGAGCCATCACCTCAGGCGGTCGATTGCCGATATATTGGGGTTGGCCTGGGGTGGTTTGTTCATTGATGTCATCTATGTCTGAAGTATTGCAGCGATTACAACGGGGTGTGAGTGAAGTTTTTCCCCATGTGCCTGAGTCGGTTAAGCCCGATGAAAACCTTTGGCAACGCGTGGCGCAGACTCACCAACCCCTACGGGTGAAATTGGGCATTGATCCAACTGGGGCGGAAGTCCACCTGGGCCATAGTATTGTCCTGCGGAAGTTGCGGGCGTTTCAAGATGCTGGGCACACGGCGGTGTTGATTATGGGGAACTTTACAGCCCAAATTGGGGATCCCACCGGAAAATCTGAGGTGCGGCCACAGCTATCACCGGAGCAGGTGGCGAGTAATGTCCAAAGTTATTTGGATCAAGTGCGGCCGATTTTGGATTTTGATACGCCGGGGCGGTTAGAGATTTGCTACAACGCCACCTGGTTGGAAAAACTCAACCTGAGTAAGATTGGGGAATTGCTGGCGACAATGACGGTCGGGCAGATGTTAGCCAAAGAAGGGTTCGCCGAGCGCTACCACCAGGGGCAGCCAGTTTATTTACATGAGTTTCTTTATCCGCTTATGCAGGGGTATGACTCTGTGGCCATTGAGAGTGACTTGGAATTGGGGGGCACGGATCAGAAATTTAATATTGCGGTTGGGCGAGATTTACAGCGGCATTTTCAGCTCAGACCCCAGTTTGGCCTGTTGATGCCAATTTTGCCGGGGACGGATGGCGTGCAAAAAATGTCTAAATCCCTGGGGAACTACGTTGGCCTGGGAGAAGATGCGGTCTCCATGTACTCAAAACTGGAGAAAGTGCCGGATGCGGTCATTAACCAGTACTTTGAGCTATTAACCAACGTGCCCCTGAAGGAATTGCCCTCAGACCCGCGCCAAAAACAAAAACTCCTGGCCAAAGAGGTGGTGACCCAATACCACGGGGGCGAGGTGGCCGCTAAAACCCAGGCCGAGTTAGAAGGGATTGTCCTGTCGGGGGTGAGCCAAAACCGAGAGCTGATTCCAGAGTTTGCCTTGGGTGAGATTACACTGCCCGCCAAATTTTTCTACATTTTGGGGTTAACGCCGCTGTGCGCCAATAGCAGCGAAGCTCGCCGCCAAATTCAAGGGGGGGCTGTCCGACTGGAGGGAGAAAAAATTAGTGATGTCAACTGGGAAATTACCCAGGCCGCTGAGTTGGTTAATAAGGTTATCCAAGTGGGAAAGAAAAAGTTTCTTCGCTTTGTGGCCTAGGCTTAGCCAAGCTCACCAGATGGATTGAGGAATTGACGCACGCCATAAACAACGGTAGCTTGATAGAGTAACCAGATAATCAAACGTTTGAGCTTGCGGCCATGGGGATTCAAATTGAAAATGTCTCGAAACAATTTGGCAGTTTCCAGGCCGTGCAGCAGGTGGATTTAACGATTGCCAGCGGTTCCTTAGTGGCGTTATTGGGGCCATCGGGTTCGGGAAAATCGACCCTCTTGCGGTTAATTTCGGGCTTGGAAACTCCAGACACTGGGCGGATTCTCCTAACAGGCAAAGATGCAACCTATCAAAGTGTTCAAGATCGCAATATCGGGTTCGTTTTCCAGCACTATGCCCTGTTTAAGCACATGAGTGTCCGTAAAAATATTGCCTTTGGCCTGGAATTACGGAAAACCCCAAAAGCTAAAATTGCTGCCCGGGTGGATGAACTCTTGGAATTAGTCCAACTGGGGGGCCTGGGAAATCGCTATCCCTCGCAATTGTCCGGGGGGCAACGGCAACGGGTGGCCTTGGCCCGAGCTTTGGCGGTGGAGCCGGAAGTGCTGCTCCTAGATGAACCCTTTGGGGCTTTGGATGCCAAAGTTCGCAAAGATTTACGGGCCTGGTTGCGTCGGCTCCATGATGAAGTCCACGTAACAACCGTATTTGTGACCCACGACCAGGAAGAAGCGATGGAAGTGGCCGATGAAATTGTCGTGATGAACCATGGCAAGGTTGAGCAAGTCGGTTCCCCCGCCGAGATTTACGATCATCCCGCTAGCCCCTTTGTCATGAGCTTTATTGGCCCGGTAAATGTGGTTTCGAGTTCCTCCGGGATGTTTCAGCACCCGGCCGAGGCCCCGCAATGTGATGTTTTTCTCCGTCCCCATGACATCATGATTTCCACCACGGCCAATGGCACCACTGCGCCAGCGCGGGTTAGTCGGATCATCCATTTAGGTTGGGAGATTCAAGTCGAGTTGACCTTGGATGATGGCCAGGTGTTAACGGCCCATTTGGCGCGGGAAAGGTTTGATCAATTGCAACTGAAGCCCCAACAACGGGTGCATGTCTCACCAAAAGAGTCAAAGGCGTTCCCCTTGTTCTACTCAATTTAGGCCAGGCCAGGCTGAAACAATCCCGATAAGATAGGTTTAGCTGTTTCCATGGGCCTGGCATGACCGTGACTCCCCTCCTTGCCGAAAATCCTGATGTGGGGAAACTGGCCACGGCCCTAACTCAACTGCAAGCGACTCTCCGGCCTGGACAACGGGAATTGGCCCATTGGTCGGGTGGCCCCTTAGCGGTATCTGCGGTGCCGGGTGCCGGTAAATCCCACGGGATGGCGATTGGAGCAGTGGTGACCTTAGCCCAGGCCCAGTTGCATCGACACAAACAACTTGTGATCGTTACATTTACCCGTTCTGCCACGGCCAATATTAAAACTCGGATTCGGCAACATCTGGCCAACTTGGGCTTGCCCCGCTATGGTTTTTCTGTCCAAACCTTACATGGCCTGGCCTTGAATATTGCCGCCAGTAATGTCCGCCATGGCCTGGATTTAGACCGCGCCACCTTGATTACGGATGTCCAAAAAAATCGAATTTTACGGCGGTGTGTCCAAGAGTGGCAGCAGGAGCATCCCCAGGCCTGGCAGGAACTCTTAGAAGGGCAAGAGCCAGACTCTGAAGAAACCGAACTGATCCGCCGCCGCAATGCCCTGCTAACAGAGGTTTTACCCAAGCTTGCCCACACCAGTATCGCCACCGCTAAAAGTTCTAACCTGACCCCCACAGATTTAGAAAACCTGGGTTTGAGCAGAGCCGACCCCTATCACCTCTTGGGCATTGCTGCTGATCTCTACCGCCGCTATCAAACCCATCTGCGGGCCCGGGACTGGATTGATTATGATGAAATGATTTTAGCGGCCTTGCGCGTTTTGGCTGACCCAGCCTCCCGCAGCCATTGGCAAACCCAGGTCTATGGGGTGTTTGAAGATGAAGCCCAGGATTCTACGCCGCTACAGACGGAACTCTTGAAAATTCTGGCCACCCAGCCCGATCAGCCCAACCAAGTGAACCTAGTCCGAGTGGGCGATCCCAACCAGGCCATTAACTCCACCTTCACGCCCGCGGATCCCATCTTCTTTCAGGAGTTTTGCCAGGCCTGCCAGGCCGAGAACCGCTTTTTTACGATGAACCAGGCCGGACGGTCCAGTGAAATTATTATCAAAGCGGCCAATTATTTAATTCAATGGGCCAATACCAAACAGGTGGCCGGGCCCGAACTCCCCTTTCAACCCCAGGCCATTGCGCCAGTTAGTTCTACGGATCCCCAACCCAACGCCAATCCCCCCGCAACCGGCCGGGGCCTGGAAATTTATGCCCCGCGGGATGTGATTTATACCGTGCGCTTGATCGGCGAGCGGGTTGCGAAACTTCTGACTCAAAATCCTGAGGCCACAGCCGCGGTACTCGTGCGCGAAAACAAACAGGGGCGATTTGTGGCAGAAGTTTTGGCTGAACCGCAAAAATTTGGCCTTCCCGTGGATTTAGCTGGCCTGGGAATTCAGGTCTATGACACTGGGAGTACCGCCCGCCGCTCGCACGTCCCCGCCGAATTATTGAACATCCTCTTATTTTTGCATCGTCCCCACTCTCCCGGTTATTTCAAAGCCGCGCTTGAGATTTTTACCGCCCGGCAACTGATTGTCCATCAGGATTGGAACCGCTGGGCCAGTCAACCGGAACTCTTGTTATTTCCCAGCCCGATTGATCCGGCACCTACTCCAGATGAGCTGGCAGCCCAACACCTGTGTCATACCCTACTCCAGGCCCGGCAAAATTTAGCCCTCTACCCCCTGATTGCCTATGTGGCGACTGTGCTGCAATACGATCCAACGGAACTGGCGACGGCTGATAAGCTGATCAATCAACTGGCACAACAGGCCCCAGGCCAGCAAATTTGGTCCCGGATTAGCCCCCTCTGGCAAGAACTGGTCAGCGAAGAAAAATTTGAAGCTGTGGAATTAGTCGACCCCAATACCCTCTTGATCCGCCCCCAGCAATTAACCATTATGACGATGCACAAAGCTAAGGGCCTGGATTGGGACTATGTGTTTCTTCCCTTTTTGCATGACACGACTATCCCCGGCAGTCCCTGGATACCAAACTCTATTAAATTCCTTGGCAACATGAACTTAGAAGAAGTGGCCCGGACCCAAATTCGGAGTGCGGTTCACCACAATACCATTCCTGATCTAGACGGGGCCTGGGCCCAGGCCAATAACCTGAAAACAGCAGAAGAGTACCGTTTACTTTATGTGGCCATGACTCGGGCCAAACGCCTGTTATGGATGTCCGCTGCCCGGCATGGCCCCTATAGTTGGGGCAGTTTTAACTGGCACCAAAGCTATAAACTCGATCCAAAAAAGCCAAGTCCCGCCTTAGCGGCCTTACGCCAAAAGTTTCCTAACTCGACAATGCCCATTACTGACTAACTCCTATGGCCAGCGTCAACCATCATCCCCAAAAGACCGTTCTGACAACGGGTAATCATCAGGAGCTATTTACCTATTGGCACCAAAGAGTTGAATTTAAAAATCATCATCTCATTCGCTCGACATCTCACTTACCCGCCTATGAAATCCGTCATCAATGTACTAATTATGATCAATTAATTAAATTGCCCGAAGTAGAGAGCTTAAAGGGGTTAGAACGGGATCGCATTTTTGCAATTATTAAATATCAATGTACGAGTCGAGTGTTGCAGTATCGAGCCAGTCATTTTCGGGCTATTTCATCACAAATAAGACTGGAGTTAGATGCTCTCAATGCCAAAAATCAAGAAAATCTAAACTGGATCGAAAAACTGAAACAGCTACTCTTTAGTAAAGATATTGAAATTAAACAACTAAAGGCACAAGTGATCTTATTAGAAGCAGAGAAAGAAGTCCTGCAAGCTGAAACCGATCAATCCAGTGCCTATGTTGAACTATCAAAAGAAGTTGAAAAACTGAAAAAGCAGTATGAAAAAGAGAAAAAAAGACGCGAGGAATTAGGACATAACAATCAAAGCCTCGGAGGACGGGTTGCCCATGCCGAACGCTATAGGCGGGAACGGGATCAAGCTCGCGAGGAAGTTAAACAATTAAGAGCAATCAATCAACAGTTAGAAGCTCAGCTTGCCCCCCTGAATGCGGTTCGTCCCCAACCAACCAAAGGTAAGTGATTCCCCTTGCACAGCCCATTTGATTTAGCCCAATCTCCCATTTGGCGTCCCTTTACCCAAATGAAAACCGCAGAACCACCTTTGTTAGTCCAACGCGGTGAGGGGATGATCTTAGAGTTGGCCGATGGCCGGCAAATCCTAGACTGTATTTCCAGTTGGTGGGTGACGATTCACGGCCATGCCCATCCGGCCCTCGCCCAGGCCCTGACTGCCCAGGCCAATCAACTGGAACAGGTGATTTTTACCGCCTTTACCCATGAACCCGCCGAAACCTTAGCCCAGAAACTTTTAGCCCATCTGCCCCCCCATTTCCGGCGGGTGTTTTTTTCTGATAACGGCTCAACGGCGGTGGAAGTGGCCCTGAAAATGGCCTTTCAATACTGGCAACGACTGGGGGAGCAACGCACTCGCTTTATTGGGTTTGCGGGGGGCTATCACGGCGATACGCTGGGGGCGATGGCCATGGGGCAAAGTTCACCCTGGTGGCAGCCCTTTCAAGCCCTCCTGCCCCAGTTGGATGTGATTTCTTTTCCAGCAACCTTTGAGAATGATCCAGAGGTGGAAGCCAAAGAACAGCAATCCTTAGAGGAACTAGAGCAACTCTTAGCAACCCATCCCCAGGCCTATGCGGGACTGTTTATTGAACCCTTAATTCAAGGCGCAGGGGGAATGCGGCTGTGTCGGCCGAGTTTTTTACAACAGTTACAAGCTCTCGCCCATGCCCATGACTTGCTCGTGATTTATGACGAGGTGATGACCGGGTTTGGCCGCACCGGGGAACTCTTTGCCTGCTTAAAAGCTGCAACTCAACCGGATTTGATTTGTCTATCCAAAGGCATTTCTGGCGGCTGTTTACCTCTGGCGGTGACGGTTACTACCGAAAAAATCTATCAAGCTTTTTACGGTGATGATCTCTCCCAGGCCTTTTTCCATAGCCACTCCTATACCGGCAATCCCCTGGCCTGTGCCACGGGTGTTACGTCATTGGAACTCTTGGAAGCCAATCCCCAGGCCTATCAACGCCTCGAAGCCCGCCACCGCCATTATGCCGCGCTCTATTTAGCCGATTGTCCGGTAATAAAAAACTTACGGTTTTGCGGCACGATCATGGCTTTTGAGGTGATCACCGAGGGGCAGGGGGGCTATTTTGATGGCCTGGGGGCCTGGTTAAAGCATGAATTTCTCCAGGCCGGGTTACTATTACGCCCTTTAGGAAATACAGTGTATCTTTTGCCGCCTTATTGTGTCACCGATGAACAATTAGCTGATATCTATCAAACTCTGCGGGCCGTGTTAGACCGAATCAAACCAGGGGTTAACATTACTTTTTAATCAGGATGTAGGCTTTGACGTATTCGGGCAATTGATAGACATAGTTTTGATAGGCTTGCCGGGTGGGAAATACACCTGCTAAAAAGTCAAGCTGATATAAATTGGGAATAAACGCGCCCCCCGTATCCCCAATCACCCCTAAGCGCAACTTCCGCCCGCCCCCGGCCTGGTCTTCTAGAAGGACAACCCGCCCCAGGCCAATGTTATAGACATCGCCAGCAAAGGTTACTTCCGGTTCAATATCAATCTTGTTATTAATCTCACTGCCATAGCCCTTAATGGCCTGGACTTCCCGAAAATACCAATAGCGTTTTTGCTGATAGGGTTCGAGGCTTTTGACATAGGCAATATTGTTATTACGATCGACATTGAAAAAGCTTTGGCTGCCATCAGAAAACTTGATTAAAATAGTTCCTTGCATCAGAGCATCTTCAAACGCCGCACGGGTCAGATAGGCCAGGGGGTTGACGCGTCCAGCTTCGGTTCCACCCGGTTCATAAAGTCCCGCTAAGACCTGTTGTTTAGTGTAATTGCGATAAAAGAAATCTTCATTGGCATTATCCGGCAGGGCATAGAGCGCAACGTTATAGGTGCCAGTTTTTGTTCGCGAGCCGTTATGGGTAAAGACCGCATATTTCGTCAGCCGCAGTTGTGTAGTTTGTTCAGGCTTACGGGGATTATAGGGTCGCCAAGCAATTACCCGGAAATTGTCGTTAATAAATTGGCTATTTTGGAGGCGGATTGGCCGCTTTTTACTAATATCTTCCGTGAGCGTGGCAATCATAAAATCCAGCGTATTTAAAACATCTGTCACCGTGACTCCTTGGGCCGCTAAAATACCAGGCCGTTGCACCACCGGATCTGACTCTCTATACAAGGCAAAGTAATTTCGGGTATTTTTTAAGACTCGCAGTAATTTGGACGGGGCCGTGCGAATCGGTAACTTGGGTAGGGCTTGCTGACGAAACAGGGTGTTGCTATTAATGGAAAATTTATTGTGGCCAAATTCATCAACAGCGGTGTAGAGCGGACTGACTGGGGTGGGTGGGGCAGGCGGAGTAATACCGGATACTGCTGGTGTTGGCATGGAATTAACAGGGTTAGCAACGGATGCGCGTTCCTTGGCCTGGGAGTATAAGACTGTGCCTAAAGTTCCTAAACCCAGGCCTGCTACTGCCATCGCCATTAACTGTCGCCGCCAGACTTGCTTCACGCTTACCCTACTCCCAGGCCAGAGTTCCGTATCGTTTAACGTTACCGTAGCCCGTCCAACCCGAGCAAGAATAGGCTATTCTACCCAAGGACTACTGTTTAATTTTTCAACTACGTTTTAATCTCAATGCGGCTACTTAAAACCCGGGCTGGCCTGGAGACTTATTTAGAAACCATTCATCAGGCGCAGGGGAGTGAGGCTCCAGTAATTGGCTTTGTCCCGACGATGGGCGCGCTCCACGCCGGCCATTTGGCCCTAATCAAGCAGGCCCGGCAAGAGTGCCAAATTGTCATTGTCAGTATTTTTGTCAATCCCCTCCAGTTTGGTCCCCAGGAAGATTTAGCCCGTTATCCCCGAAGTTTGGTGCAGGATTGTGATCTTTGCCAGGCCGCGGGGGTGGATGTCGTATTTGCCCCTGAGGTTGTTGAACTGTATCCCAAATCAAATACATCCTATACCCTGGTGACACCCCCGCCAGAATTAACAGAGAATCTCTGTGGACGTTCCCGGCCTGGGCATTTTCAAGGCGTGGCCACCGTTGTTCTCAAGTTATTCAACCTGGTCAAACCCCAGCGGGCCTATTTTGGTCAAAAGGATGCCCAACAACTGTCGATTATTCGCCGCCTGGTTCAAGATTTAGACTTGCCGATTCAGATTGTGGCCGTACCCATTGTGCGTGATGCCACGGGCCTGGCCCTCAGTTCCCGCAATCAATATCTTTCCGCAACTGAACGCCAAACTGCCACCCTGATTTCCGCCGGACTCCACCAGGCCCAGGCCAGGTTTCAACAGGGTGAGCGAGATTCCCAAGTTTTAATTGATACCGTTAAATCAACGCTCAATCTTGCTCCAGAGCTAGAAATTGACTATCTAGAACTGGTGCAGCCCAACACCCTTACACTCCTCACAACCATCACCAGGCAAGGTCTTTTAGCCACAGCGATTAAATTAGGTAGTACCCGCCTGATTGACAACTGCTTACTCGATGCCCGCGCTCCCATTTTGGCCATTGACGGCCCCGCTGGTGCTGGTAAATCCACCGTCACCCGGCAAGCAGCCCAGGCCTTGGGGTTGTTATACCTAGACACGGGGGCAATGTATCGAGCCGCAACCTGGTGGTTAAAACAGGCGGAGGTTGATCTCAAAGATGCGGTCGCTGTTGCTGAAGCTGTGAGCCAGTGCCAGATCAGCTTTGTCCCCCAGTCCCCCCCTCAGGCTCCCCCCCAAGTTCTAGTCAATGGTGTGGATGTCACCCAGGCCATTCGCACCCCAGCCGTGACCCAACAGGTCTCCCAAGTGGCCGCACAACCTGCCGTCCGCCGGATTTTAGTTCGCCAACAGCAAAAACTAGGAGCAGAGGGGGGCGTGGCCGCAGAAGGTCGAGATATTGGCACCCATGTGTTTCCCCAAGCGGGTCTAAAGATTTTTTTAACGGCCTCTGTGGAAGAACGCGCCCGAAGACGTTGGCAAGAACTCCAAGGCCTGGGCAATCATAGCTACAGCCTTGAGCAGCTCCAGGCCGCCATTAGTCAGCGGGATTATGACGACCAACACCGCGCCTACGCCCCATTCCGACCGGCTGCTGATGCCATTGAACTCCTGACGGATGATCTCAGTATTCCTGAAGTCATTGCCGAAATTGTGAAGCTGTACCGAGTTCGGTTTCCCCCTCTCTAATCTTGCGGTTGTTGTGGTAAGCCGTGGGGCTTGTTATGATCAGAGTATGGTTGGCAGTTTAATTTTTTCCCCATCTCCTTGCGAACACTCCCTTAACTGCTCCTTTTTCTTGAGTCCTGCCAGGCCAGCTCCGATTGTGTGGATAAAGCTCCATCGTTCAAAGGTCGTTCGCAAATGACTGCTGTGATGTATTCAGCTCAGGCTCCCCAATGGAGTACCCTCAGTTTCCCTTCCACCCTTTATCTCCAGCCTGTTTTAGAACGATTATTAGCCCATGTGCCCGATTTGATTCGGGAAGAGGTACGGCTGGGGTTACAGGAAGCTTTAGTCAATGCCGCCAAACATGGAAATGAACTCAACCCCCACAAGGTTGTCTTGGTGCGCTATTCAATTACGGATGAGCAAATTCATTGGGTGATCACTGACCAGGGAGAAGGGTTTGAACCGCCCTCAGCCCACTCGATTGTCATTGATGAACTTTTACCCACCGAAACCTCGGAGTCTGGGCGTGGCTTATTCATTTTGTATGAGATTTTTGATGAAGTTTACTGGAACGCTCAGGGAACTGAGTTGAGCCTCTGTAAAGATTGCCAGTGCCCGCTCGCCTGAGTTTGGGTGATTGTTATAGTCATTTCCCTTAAGAAGGAAACCCCAAAATACTTGAAACCATTGCGGGGGTAGGGTTGAATCTCCCAGTTGTTGAATGTCCCAGTTTTGGCAGAAATGACTATACTTCGGCAAATTGGACTAACCCCTGAAAAGTATTGGGCTAAATGTTTAAACTCAGGATGAAATCTCGGGCTAAGGTCATGGCTGGGCCGTTAATTTCATGCCCCATGGCCAGTTCGTGATACGCCACAGAGATGCCGGCCTGTTTTAGTTCTTGAGCACTGGCCTGGGCAATGTTCAGGGGAACGACTAAATCTTGCACCCCATGGATAAATAAGACGGGAGGGGCTTGGGCAGGCAACTTCAAATCGGAATGCAAATAACCGCTCCAAATAACTAAGCCCGCCAAGGGTAAGCCCAGGCCCACTTCCAAGGTCATCGCCCCACCCTGGGAAAACCCAGCTAACACCGTGCGGTTCAAATCAATATTGGCCGTTTTTAACCAATCCAACAGCGCAGCGCGGCCCTCCTCCAGGCCTGGTTTAGCCACAAAATCCGTTAGGTCGTACCACATTTTTCCCCCTGGAATTTGGGGATGGGGCCAAGGTGCCTCCAAGCAGTAAACCTGCCAACCCTGCAAGCTCAGAATCGGAGCTAGAGAAAGTAAATCTAGAGCATTTGCGCCCCAACCATGGAGGAGGACTAACCAACCCGTTGGCTCTAAATGGGGTGGAACTGGATAGGCCTGGGCCGGGGCTAACTCCATGCAGTTAATGGGAATTTATGATCTAAAATTTACGATCTAATTAGTAAGCCAAAGTTTCCAGGGTTTGCCGCAGATAGTCAGAAACTTGTTGATCGAGATCTGCGTCTTTGACAGCCCGGAGAGATGTTTCTTGCAGCCAACGCTTAAACCCAGAACTTTGGGCAATGGCTTGTTTGAGTGAAGCCCACACCTGAGATGAATCCGAGGCGGCTGGGGCAACCGTGAGTAGGGGTTCAATCATAGTTTTTCCGTGTATGCCTCGCGGGGATTTCCACTTAGTAGTAACAGCCTAGCTTAAAAAAATGGGCGACTCCGTATGGTACATTACGTTTTTTGAAGTTTGCCCTGCATTTTGCATGAATGATTGTAATCCAGAGGTGAACGCAACCTTAGCTGAGGGCCGTATTTTTCGGGTCTAAGGCATCCCGTAAGCCATCGCCCAAAAGATTAAAGGACAGCACCGTGAGAACAATCAGCAGGGCTGGTGGCCAAATCAACCAGGGTTGCAGGAGCAGAATAGAGGCATTCGTTGCCAAAGAGAGCATATTTCCCCAAGAGGCATCCGGCTGCTGAATCCCCAGGCCAATCAGGCTTAAAACCGACTCGGCCACAATAAAGTTAGGAACGGCCAGGGTTGCTGCAATAATCACATAGGTGGCGGTTTGGGGCAGAATGTGGCGAACAATAATATAAAGTGAACGCCCGCCCATGGCAATCGTGGCCTGGACATAGGTTTGCGACTTTAAGGAAAGCACTTGCCCGCGAATCACCCGCGCCAAGCCGGCCCAACTGACAAACGAGGTAATCAGGACAATCAGCAAAAATCGCTCCGCACTGCTTAACCCAGCCGGAAGGACTGCCGCCAAGGCCACTAACAAATAAATCGTCGGGATCGTCATCAGCACTTCGACAATGCGCATTAAACCCGCATCCCACCAGCCGCCAAAGTAGCCGGAAATTCCCCCGACCAGCATCCCCAAGGGAAAGGCCACTGCCACCCCTACTAGACCAATGCTGAGGCTAATCCGGGCCCCAAACAGGAGGCGACTCAATTGATCTCGGGCTTGCTCATCGGTTCCCAGTAGGTTTAGGGTGCCTGACCCCACCGTGCCAAACAAATGCAACCGACTCGGAAAACCAGGAAAAATAACCCGTGGTTCAATCCCTAAATCTGGCCAGGCCCAGCGGGTGGGGAGTGGCACACTGATTTGGAGAAAGCGATAGTCAAACCCCGAAACCAACAGCCGAATTGGGGAAGGTTCATGGTGGTTGACCCACAAGGGGCGTTCTCCCGTTTCTAAACTGACGGGGCCAAGGGTTGTGGGATAGACATGGGGGCCGATAAACTGTCCCGCTGGATTGTGCCAATAGATTTGCGTCGGGGGTAAGAGGGCGCCATCGGCCTGGCTGGCATAGGGATCGTAGGGAGCAATAAAATCTGCCGCAATTGCCACTAAATAAAAGACCAGCAGGACTACGGCCCCAAGTTTCGCTAGGGGGTTTTCTTGGAGTCGCTGCCAGGCCCGCATGGGTTAACGGATTACGAGCGCGTGTTGACGCACAGCCTGGGCCAGGGTTTTGAGCATCTCCACTGTGGTGGGAAAATCCACACAGGCATCGGTAATGCTTTGCCCATAGGTGAGTTGCCGTAAATCTCCGGGGATGGCCTGGCGACCTTCGACTAAATGACTCTCAATCATCACCCCGAGAAGACGGCGATTCCCCCGCTGGAGTTGACCCGCAATATTTTCTAGGACATCGATTTGTTTGGTGTGGTCTTTATCGGCATTGGCGTGACTGCAATCCACCATGATCCGCTGGGGTAGCCCTTTGTGTTGCAGCAGCGTCGCCGCCATTTCAATGTGATCCCCAGAGTAGTTGGGGCCATCCTTGCCGCCGCGCAGGACTAAATGACTGTCGGGATTGCCGGTCGTCGTAACAATACTGGCCAGGCCCTGAGCATTGATCCCCAGAAAATGGTGGGGTTGCTTGGCGGCTAACATCGCATTAATGGCTGAATCCAAATGTCCATCGGTGCCATTTTTAAAGCCCACGGGCATCGAAAGACCTGAGGCCATTTGGCGGTGCGTTTGACTTTCGGTAGTTCTGGCTCCAATCGCTGTCCAGGCCACGAGATCCGCAATGTACTGGGGGATGATTGGATCCAAAAGTTCAGTGGCAGCGGGAATGCCCAAGTCAGCTAAATCTAAAAGGAGCTTCCGCGCCAACTGCAAACCCGTGTTGATGTCGTAGCTGTCGTCTAAGTGAGGATCATTGATTAAGCCCTTCCAACCAACGGAAGTCCGGGGTTTTTCAAAATAGACCCGCATGACAATTTCCAGGGAGTCGGCTAACTCGGTGCGCAGGGCCTGGAGCTTTTGGCCATAGTCATAGGCGGCCTGGACATCATGGATTGAACAGGGGCCAACTACAACCAGGAGGCGATGATCATGACCTTTCAAAATGGCCCGGATGCGATCTCGGGTGTCTGCCACCAGGGCGGTTATGGCCGGGGTTGTGGGGAGCTGGGACAGAAGGGTGGCGGGTGCTAACAACGGACGAGTTTCAACAACGTGAAGATCAGAGGTTTGACGCATTGGAGCCGATCAGATTAGTCTTCCCATCTTACCAAAATTTTCCCGTCTCCCAGATTTGTTTACCTTTGGTTACGGCGTGTTGCCTGGGAGGGAACTTGGGGCAGGGGCAAATTAGGGGCCTGGTTAAAATTTAGAGTATGGGTGTGAAAAGCGACAGCCCAAATTTCGGCAACGAGGTGCAGCCATGCGGGGGAGTTCAGACCGAAAACCGAAAATCTTAGTCTTTATTTGGCTGCTTCCGGCTCTCTTACTTAGATCGGCTCCACTCTTGGCTCAAAGTATTCCCAAAAATCCGCAATCATCCGGGACTAAAGAAGCTAATACCCAAGAAGCTAATACTCAGACTGATCCGGCCTTAGAGGAAGCGGCCCGCCTGAATATCCAAGCCATTGAGCTTGCCAACAAGGGGGAATTTGCCCAGGCCTTGGCGTTGCATCAACAAATCCTTAAACTCCGATTAGAAAAGCTCGGCCCGGCAGATCCTTTAGTTGCCCAAAGCCTGAATAACATTGGCTATGCCTACCACATGCAGGGGAATTTTACAGAGGCGGTTAAGTATTATCAGCAGGCTCTGAACCTTTGGGAAAAGGCCTATGGCCCAGATGCTTTGGCTCTCTCCACCAGTTTTAATAATTTGGGTTATGTGGCTCAACAACAGGGCAATTATCAACAGGCCACCGAACTCTATCAGCAAGCCCTGCAAATTCATGAAAAAAATAACGACTTGGAATCTGCGGACTATGCCCTAGCCCTGAATAACCTGGCAACGCTGTATCAGGAACAGGGGAATTTTCCGGATGCCCTTGCACTCTATCAACGCAGCCAAGGGATCACAGAAAAAATTTATGGGGATGAAAGTCCGAGTGCGGCCTTGGGCTTAAATAACATGGCCTACCTTTACCAATCCCAGGGAGACTATGCCGCAGCTTTACCGCTTTATCAAAAAAGCTTGGCGATCTATGAAAAAGCCTATGGTAAGGAGCATTTAGACATTGCCCTCGTCCTGGCAAACCTGACTTTGCTCTACATTGACCAGGGAAATTACGCCACTGCCTTACCTTTAGCAGAACGGTGTTTAGCCATGCGGCAAAAGTTTCTCGGCCTCAATAGTGCGGACACCGCCACCAGCCTGAATAATATTGCCTTTATCTACCAGGCCCAGGGGGATTATGCGCGGGCTTTACCAATCTACCAACAAAGCCTGGAGATTACTGAAACAGTCTTGGGCCCAGACCATCCCCACATGGCCACCCGTTTGAATAATTTGGCCCACCTCTACCAAAGCCAGGGCAATTATCAAGCCGCTTTGCCCCTCTATCAGCGGAGTTTAGCCATCCGGGAAAAAGCCTATGGCCCGGTTCATGCCCTGGTGGGTCAAAGTTTGAATAATTTGTCCTTACTTTATCAACAGCTTAATAATTACGAAGCAGCGGTGGATTATGGGTTGCGGGGCCTGGAAGTTCGGGAAAAGGCCTTGGGGCCGAACCATCCTGATGTGGCCCAAAGCTTAAATAACCTGGGGTTTTTGGCCGAACTGTTGGAGCGTTATGACTTAGCCTTGCCCTATTACCAACGCAGTATTGCGATTCGGGAAAAAACCTTAGGGCCGAATCATCCCAGCCTGGGGATTACCCTCAACAATCTGGCCTACCTATATTACGTTCAAAAGAACTATGCAGCAGCTCTACCCCTGTATCAACGTAGCCTGAGCATCATTGAAACCGCCCTAGGACCCGAACATCCCGATGTGTCCCTGAGTTTGAATAATATTGCCAGCCTCTATTGGGCTAATAATGATGTTGCCAGGGGCCTGGGGTATTTACAGCGAGCGGTCAATATTGAAGAACAAACCTTAACCCGTAACCTGACAATCGGCTCTGAGGCTTACAAACGGAACTACCTCCAAACCTTTACGGGATCCACTAGTCGGGTGATTAGTTACCACCTGTTTGGGATGCCGAATACCGCCGCCGCCGACCTGGCCTTAACCACAATTTTGCAGCGGAAAGGGCGAATTTTAGACGTTTTGAGCAATGCCAGTTTGAACTTGCGCCGAAGTTTATCCCCAGCCGATGCCGCCCTGCTCGATCAACTCAGTCAAATCCGCAGTCAAATTGCTAGCCTGACGTTTTCTCCCGATAGTCCTGATAGTTCCCCAGCCAAACTCCAGGCCCTGCGGTCTCAAGCCGAACAATTGGAGGGTCAACTCAGTAGCCGAAGCACCGTATTTCAGGACGAAACCCAACCCGTTACCCTGGCCGCAGTGCAAAAGCAAATCCCCGCTGATGCCGCTTTGATTGAGTTCATCCAGTACAACGTCTTTGATCCGAAAACGGGATATTTAGCAGAAGCCCGCTATGCTGCCTATATTTTGTTAGCGAAGGGGGGAGTCCAGTGGGTGGATTTGGGGAGTGCCGAGAAAATAGATCAGCAACTGAAAGCCTTTCGCCAGGCCATTGCCAATCCCCAGGACTTTATCCCAATCAACCAAACTAAAACTATTGCCCGCCAAACCGATGCCCTGATTTTTGCCCCGATTCGAGCCAAGCTGGGGTCAGTGAGTCATCTCCTGATTGCCCCCGATGGTGAACTGAACCTCATTCCCTTTGCGGCCTTAGTAGATGCGCAAAATCGCTATCTTCTGGAAACCTATAAAATTACCTACTTGACCTCAGGACGAGATTTATTGCGTTTGGCTCACCCCACCCCCGCCGTTACTCCGCCGCTGATTTTTGCAGATCCCCAGTATGATCAACCGGGACAACCCCGGCCTGGAGTTGTGTTCACGGCCGAACGTGGCAGTAATCAAATTTCCAGAGACTTAGCCCAACTCAGTTTTAGCCCCCTAGAGTCGACTGCGCCAGAAGCCCAGGCCATTCAAGGTCTCCTCCCCAATGCTCAAGTTTTTATGGGGGCGGCGGCCACCGAGAATCAACTTAAACAACAGGCCCGCCCTCTCCTATTGCACCTGGCGACCCACGGCTTTTTTCTGCGCAATAGTCTCCAAGCCCCCAGCGGCGATCAACGCAATGCCATCACCCCAGACGCTGACTCTAATGATCTCAGCCGGAATCCGCTCCTGCGCTCTGGGTTGGCCATGGCTGGGTTTAATGTGCGCAAAAGTGGCTCGGAAGATGGGGTTTTAACGGCCCTAGAAGTCTCTGGCCTGGACTTGCGCGGGACAAAGTTAGTCGTGTTGTCAGCCTGTCAAACGGGCCTGGGAGATGTTGCCAGCGGTGAAGGGGTTTATGGGCTGCGGCGAGCCTTTACCTTGGCGGGGGCAGAAACTCAACTCACGAGCCTTTGGTATGTCAATGATGTTGCCACCAAGGAATTGATGATTAACTACTATCAACGCCTGCAAAACGGGGAAGGCCGCAGTGAGGCTCTCCGCCAGGCCCAGTTAGACTTCCTCAAAAACGCGGATGCCCTGCAACGACCCTACTATTGGGCGGCCTTTGTCCCGATTGGGGCCTGGGGGCCAATGAGTTTTCAGAAATAGCCAAACCAGTCTCGGCTTCACGATTCATCAGCACCAACCCGGTCACCCAATAAAGGGGGTTTGCCAATAGCTCCAGTTTTCCTTGTTGAAGGGGGAACGCCAATGGTAGATCAACTCCCGCTCTTGCCGTTGCCGAAGTTTTCGCGCCGCCGCTGCCCCAGGCCAAAAGCCAATCCCCACAGAAACGGCTAAATTCACCGCCCGCACAGCCGAAACATAGTTTTGCAGATAGTGTTTACACCCGTGTTCCCCTTTCCAGCGTTGTTGATCGTTTAAGGTTTCCCCCACATAGAGCAGCAGCGGCCAATGATAGTCAATGACAAAATAGAGCGCGGGTTGACCGGGAGTTATGGCCTGCCACCGCCAAAATTCTATGTTTTGTTGCCTCAGGGTAAAGGGATCGAGGGTGGTTGTCAGTGATTCAGCCACTGGGGTCGGGAGTGAGGCAAGGGGTTGTAAGTCAAAGAACGACATCTGGGCCGTGGGGGAATTTAAGCTCTGCTGATAGTTATAAATTTTTTGTTGCCAGGCCAGTAGTTGTTCAGCCGTTAGTCCCAGGCCCGGTTGCACTTGATAAGTCCCCGTCACATCCTGGAGTTGCTGGCGAGAAAAAAGATTTGGTTGCTCGGCATAAAAGTTGGACATGGGCTTAGTTTAACGGCTTAGATAGGCTCAAATTGCCCCAGGCCTGGGTAATATCATTCTGGGAAAAGTCTCTGGTGGCGATCTCTACTGCGGCTGATTCAATCCAGTAAGCTAAAAAAGAAACCCCTGAAAAAACTTGGCCTAGTAGCGGGGAGACAGGGGCCGAAACAGGAGGATTCCAGAGTTAAAATCTTGCCTGAAAACAGGGCTGGAGGTGAGCAGGTATGAGTTTAATTGGAAACATCATTTGGTTGGTTTTTGGCGGCTTCATCAGTGGTGTGGCCTATATCATTGGTGGGATTAGTTTGTGTTTAACCATTATTGGCATTCCTTTTGGCCTGAAAGCGATTCAACTGGGCTTAAGTACCTTTCTTCCCTTTGGTAAAGATGTGATTGAACAGCCCGATGCCAACAGTACTCTGGCGATGATTTTTAATATTATTTGGCTAATTGTCTTTGGTTGGGGGATTGCTCTCAATCACCTTGTCTGGGGTCTGATTCTGGCAATCACCATTGTTGGCTTACCCTTTGCCCGACAACACTTTAAATTGATGATCCTGGCACTGTTACCCTTTGGGCGTGAATTTCACTAAGAGATTTCCCGCCGATTTAAAATCCTCACCCCAGGCCCCAAGCGGGAACCAAACCCGGCCTGGCACAATGGAACTAGCAAAAAATTTCCAGGCTCCATGGACAACAGCAACCTGCTCCAGCAACTTCTGCTTCTGGGTGTTGGCACCACCTCCCTGATTACCGACAAAGTCCGCAACCTGACGGATCAATGGGTCAAAGAAGGCCGCCTTAATCCCGACCAGGCCAAGGCCATGATTGATGATATTGTCCAGCACTTAAAATCCGATGCCTCTGGTCTTGATGAAGCCGTGCATCGCCAATTCCGCCAATTTTTAGAAGAACTGGGGGTGCCGCAACAGCGGGAGATGGATGAACTGCGGGGACGGATTGATCGCTTGGAACGGCGATTACGGGACTTGGAAAATCGACTGTGGAGTTAATAACGGTAAAATCAGAAACAATCCAAATCATCCCAACGTTTGAGGAATTTTCTGTGCGTAGTATTATTCTCAGTCTAGCTGTGGTTGTGGTTTGTACCCTGATCATTGTTGTTGCCCAACTTACTGCCCCGGCCCGCCCGGTCAATGCTGCCCCAGAGATCACGCCTGTCCAAGATTTGGTTGCTCCCCCTACTCCTATGGAATCCCCCATGACCACTGCTCCCGCCAATGATGACTACACCACCACAGAATCCGGCTTGAAATATAAAGACTTTGTTGTTGGCACGGGGGTTGAACCCCGGAAAGGCCAAACTGTGGTCGTGGATTATACGGGTACGCTCACCAATGGCCGCAAATTTGATAGCTCGCGGGATCGGGGGCAGCCCTTTGAATTCAAAATTGGGGTTGGGCAAGTGATCAAAGGCTGGGATGAAGGAGTTGGGACCATGCGGGTGGGCGGCCGGCGGGAATTAGTGATCCCAGCAGACTTGGCCTATGGCTCCCGTTCCGTGGGTGGCGTTATTCCGGCGAATTCAGTACTGGTGTTTGATGTGGAACTCTTGGGAGTCAAGTGAGGCGAGTGAATGTCCAAGGCCCTGCATTTAGTCCAGGTAAGTGATACTCACTTGTTTGCTGACCCCTCAGGAAAACTGCTGGGCCTGGTCACTTCCGACTCTTTCCAGGCCACCTTGGCTGCGGTCAAAGCTCTGGAGCCACCCCCAGATTTAATTCTCTTAACGGGGGATCTCGCCCAAGACCACAAAGCCAAAACCTACATCTATTTACGGCACCTGCTAGCTCCCTTAAACATCCCAATCCATTGGATTCCGGGCAATCATGATGAACCCACCCTCATGGATGAGTTGCTGCGTCAGCCGCCTTTTTATACTGGAAAAATTATTCAGTCTAAGGGCTGGCAAATCATCCTCTTGGACTCCCATGTACACGGACAGGTTCATGGTCTGTTAACCCCAGAGAGTTTAGCGGCTCTAGACCAACAATTAACCACTGCCCCAAAAATTCCAACCCTGCTGGCCCTGCACCATCCTCCCTTTACCGTTGGGGCAAAATGGCTAGATAGCAGTCGCTTACAAAATCCTGATGACCTGTTTACCGTGATTGATCGCCATGATCAGATTCGCCTTGTGATTTTCGGTCATATCCACCAAGAATTTCAACATCAACGCCACCGCGTCACCTATCTCGGCACACCCTCCACCTGCATTCAATTTTTACCCCGCAGTCAAGAATTTGGCCTAGAACCTGTGGGCCCTGGCTTTCGGCAGTTGTGGCTCTATCCAGACGGGGCCTGGCAAACTCAAGTCAACCGGATTAACTTTCAAACCCTCGTCGATGCCGCCGCTACGGGCTATTAGGAATCCTGCGATTGCCTAAGGCACCACCAACACTGGACAGGGAGCTAAATTAATCACCCGATTACTGACGCTTTCATTGACCCCTTCCTGGGTGAGGCCGATCCCGCGGCAGCCCATGACAATTAAATCTGCATTTAACTCGTCTGCTACATCACAAATAACAAAAGCTGGAATGCCATGGCGCTGGAGGACTTCTGTAATTACTCCTTGCTTGGCAAATCCCTCTTTTAATTGGGTTAAGAAGCCATCAATCACCTGGGTTGTCTCGGGTTCTGGTTCTCCCTCTTGGACAGCCAATAACCATAACTGGCTCTGGCAAAACTGACTCAGTTCAATGACCGTCTCGGCCGCATCTTGGGTGTCACGGCTGCGATCAACGGGAAATAAAATCCGCTTAAACATGATCCGGGTTCTCCGTAGAATTGTCTCTCAGGGTACGCACTTCGGTAAAATTGGTTACGGCAAACGGGCCAAAATTCAAGATTGGGTAGAGCCGCTCTTTCTATTCTCTTACTCTTGCGTACTCTCCCAGGCCTGGGTTCAGGTCATTGAAATACTTGCACACGCAACGCAGATTAGGAGTCAATACCGTGTCCAAAAAAACATTAGCAGATTTAACTACCTCTGATTTAGACGGGAAACGGGTTCTGGTTCGGGCGGATTTCAATGTTCCCCTTGATGGCAATGGTGTCATTACAGACGATACCCGCATCCGGGCTGCCTTGCCCACGATCCAAAACCTGACCAGCAAAGGGGCAAAAGTGATTCTAGTGAGCCACTTCGGCCGGCCCAAGGGCGTTGATGATAAACTTCGACTCAACCCTGTGGCCACCCGCCTCGGTGAACTACTCGGCCAGCCAGTGAGCAAATTAGATGACTGTATTGGTGATGCCGTGACGGCCCACTGCCAGGCCATGGCCCCCGGTGATGTCACCCTCTTGGAAAATGTCCGCTTCTACCCTGAAGAAGAAAAAAATGATCCTGCTTTTGCCGAGAAACTGGCCGCAGTCGCAGAAGTTTATGTCAACGATGCCTTTGGCACAGCCCACCGAGCCCATGCCTCCACAGCCGGAGTCACCCCCTACCTCAGCCCCTGTGTCTCCGGTTTATTGATGGAAAAAGAACTGGAATATCTCCAGAATGCCATCGAGCATCCCCGGCGGCCCTTGGCGGCAATTGTGGGTGGCTCAAAAGTTTCCTCCAAAATTGGCGTGATTGAAACCCTTTTGGATAAGGTTGATATTCTCATTCTCGGCGGTGGGATGATTTTTACCTTCTTCCAGGCCCAGGGCTTAAGTGTTGGAAAATCCTTGGTGGAAGCGGACAAACTGGAATTAGCCAAAGCCCTCGAAGCCAAAGCCAAAGAGCGCGGGGTGAAGTTATTGTTACCCACAGATGTCGTTGTTGCCGATGCCTTTGCGGCTGATGCCAATGCTCAAACCGTCTCGGTGGAGGCGATCCCGGATGGGTGGATGGGTTTAGATATTGGCCCTGATAGTGTCGCCACCTTCCAAGCTGCCCTGAAGGATTGTAAGACCGTGATCTGGAATGGCCCAATGGGGGTGTTTGAGTTTGATAAATTTGCGGTCGGAACCGAAGCCATTGCCCGCACCTTAGCAGAACTGACCCATGTCGGGGTTTGCACGATCATTGGCGGCGGGGATTCGGTGGCAGCTGTTGAAAAGGTGGGCGTGGCCGACCAAATGAGCCATATTTCCACGGGGGGTGGGGCCAGCTTAGAGTTGTTGGAAGGCAAAGTCCTCCCCGGCGTTGCGGCTCTTGATGATGCCTAATCGCATTTAACTCAATAAACACAACTTTGGCCAGGGCAGACAGGATGTGCTGTTCACTCTGGCTGTCTGGCTGTTTTTTATGACCCAATCACCAGGCCCCGCGCCCGCAGTTGCTCCACAAAAAATTCTTCCAAAGAGGGACGGGCTAACTGCAAACTGAGAATTTGCCCCCCCATTTCTTTAACGATGGCGAGAAAACGTTCGGGCGTTCCCTGAATCACCCCCTGCCAACGATCTCCTTGTACCTCCAATTGCTTCAGCCAATCCTGTAATCCTTCGATGTGCCCTCCCCGGCCTTGGACGTGATAGGTGTTGGTTAGGCCTAAAAGATCGTCAATTGCGCCTTCGCAGATCAGTTCACCCTGGTGCAAAATCCCGACCCGATCACAGATCGCTTCTACATCGGAGAGGACATGACTATTAAAGAAAATGGTTTTTCCCTGTTTTTTGAGCGAGAGGATAATTTCCCGGATTTGATAGCGTCCCAGAGGATCCAGGCCCGACATCGGTTCATCTAAAAACACCAGTTCTGGATCGTTAATCAAGGCCTGGGCCATACCGACGCGCTGGAGCATCCCTTTCGAGTACCGCCGCATTTGCTTTTTCCGGGCATCTTTACTGTTTAACCCGACCATTTCTAGCAGGACTGGAATCCGCTCTTTCTGCACTTTTTTCGGAATTTGAAACAGGCCCGCCGTCAATTCCAAAAATTCCCAGCCCGTCAAATAGTCATAAAAATAGGGATTTTCCGGCAGATAGCCAATGGTTTGCTTCATAGCCTGATCTCCCAAGGGCCGCCCGAGAATTTTGCCCTCGCCCGCGGTCGGACGCACCAGGCCCAGTAAGGTCTTTAAAAGCGTCGTCTTTCCGGCTCCATTCGGCCCCAATAATCCAAAGGTCTCCCCTTCATAAACAGTTAAGTCATAGCCCTTCATGGGGGTTAATTTTTGATTCAGCCAAAACCCGGTGCGATAGGTTTTCTGGAGTTGGCGAATTTCCACCACAGGGCGTTTAGACACAGGGCTGGCCGCAGTAACCGAAGCACTATCCATGGGGCAATTCACACAAACAGGATTTAGCCTAGATTTTACGCCAGGCCCCGACTGTCTCAATACGAGTGACTGGAAATTTTAAAATTATCCTCTATTGGATGACGGCCACCAGCCAGAATAAGCCATCCACCAAGAGCGTACTACCCACGGCCCCAATAAACCCCCACCAGGCCAGGTTTTGGCGTTGTTGCAAATTCACGGCAAAGTAGGGAAATACCGTTAGCCCAATCAAGAGCAGCACCAACAACATCGCCCAAAATTGCCCATTAAAGGTTTGAACTTGCTGCACCGCATCCTGAAAAATACTCATTACTAAGTCCGGTGATTGTTCCATCCGCATCACAGCCCGCCAATGGGGAATGACCGCAATTAGATAGAAATAAACATCGGTAATTACGGTACCTAGCAGTGAGCCGAGATAGAACAAACTCCCGATGCGGAATATGCCTCGCCACAGACACCAGGCCGCTAGAGGAACAGCAAAAGCCTCAACAGGTAAATGCCAGAGGGGTTCCCAGCGCAACCAGCCCCAGTAGAGCGAACCCGCTAGCCAGCAACCACTAAACCCCAAGAGTAAATCGCCCCAGGCCCGCCCCCGTTGAGTTTGAATCAGCCAAATTGCCACAGCCCAAAGCATCGGTGTCATGCCCAAACTGGCCCAGGGATAGAGGCGGACTAAGGGGGCCTGGAGAAAGACGGGAACTGAGACCAAAAAACCAGCCACAGCCATTAATAACCACGGTTGGCGACTGAAGGACCAGTCCAGGCCGGGGCGAAACGGCGTAGCTAGGGAGGAAGTGGGAATTGAAGCAGACAAAATTGTTTTATGAGAAATCCAAAGAACAAATATTAACTTTTGTATATGCCTAACCTAAATTAGCACAAGCCCTAACCGCCGTACAGTCTCAGCCCCCCTGATCTTTCAGAGAACGCTAGACTGGCCCTAACCTGAGATCGATGAATCGTGACCGCCAGGCCCAAGGACTTGCCCCCTTAACTGCCAATTCCCGCTTAGATCAGGTAGCCCAGGTCCATGCCGAAGATATGCTCCAAGGGAATTACTTTGACCATTGGGATCCGGAGGGGAAAACTCCACAGCAACGGTATCTCCGGGCCGGGGGTAATCGGCGGGTTAGGATTGGGGAGAATATTTACTTTTTCAAAAACCCAGCGGTTCCCGGTCTCTCCGAAGCAATAACTAGAGGGTTTCAGCAGGGATGGATCAACAGCCCCGGCCATCGGCAAACTATTCTCAATCCTAATTTTGTGGAATTTGGCTATGGAATGGTGGCTGGGCCTGGGGGTAAACACGATGCCGTACAGGTTTTTGCTACAGGTTCCAATTAATTTGTCTTAGCCCGATGTCGGACTTGATGATCCAAGCGATGACTAGAGCCATTCAGGAGTTAAGCCAATATCCGCATTACCCCTCCATACCGCAGTTTGGAATACATTTGTGCAGAAAATTACAGGGCTGCTCTAAGCTAGAAACAGTAACGAGAAGGATTTTCCAGCGCAGTGTGGCATCGTTTCAAGCAAGCAATTAAAAATGATCTGATCGCTGGGTTTTTGGTTGTTATTCCACTAGCTACAACAATTTGGCTCACCTATACCATTGCCCGCGCGGTCATTGCCTGGTTGACCCACATCCCGAAACAGCTTAATCCCTTCACGGCCTGGAATCCCCTCATCCTAGAAAGTGTCAATCTCTTTGTTGGCCTGGCGGTGCCGTTATTGGGCATTTTGCTGATTGGCTTGATGGCCCGCAACTTTGTCGGTAAATGGCTTTTGGAAACCGGAGAAGGGATTGTGACCCGAATTCCCCTGGCCGGAACAGTCTATCGCGTCCTTCAACAGCTTTTAGAAACGCTCTTACGGGATTCACGCAATCGGTTTCGCCGCGTCGTCCTAGTTGAATATCCCCGGCCTGGTCTCTGGGCTGTAGGGTTTGTTACGGGAACGATTGCCGGAGCCTTGGCAGAAACGTTTCCCCAACCGATGGTGAGTCTGTTTATTCCCACGTCCCCCAATCCAACCACGGGCTGGTATGCCATTGCCGCAGAACAAGACCTGATTGGCCTGGAAATTTCCATTGAAGATGCCTTTAAGCTGATTATTTCCGGTGGGATTGTCACCCCCAACTGGTCAGCCATTACCCCCAGGCCAGACGTGGACCTCAGCCCCAATGCCGTTAGCGTCTCCTCCGTTTTACCCTCGTAGTATTTATCCCTAATTTTTGGAGTTTTTAGCCGTGACATCCCCACGTCGAGTTGCCCGCGAATTAGCCCTCCTCAGTGCTGGTCAAGTTTTACGGCAAAAACAGCCCCCCAGTAACCAGGACTATCAAACCCTTGTTTTAACTGGAATTCGCACCCTAGCCAGTGAAGCCCAAGAAGCCCTAGAAATTGCCGGATCTGCGGTTCAAGAAAGTCATGCCACGCTCTTGTCTGGGGAACTCCATGCCGCCACCCTCAACCAGGCCCAGGCCACGGTGCAAAATGCGATTAGCCTCACAGAAACAGCGATTAACCGCCTGGGGATTGCCCTGGAATTACCAGAAATTCTCTACCTCGCCCATCAACCCCAAGTCCAAGCCCAGGCCGTCGAGCTGCTCAGTACGCTTTACACCTATCACTCGGCCATTGACCAGCGGTTAGAAGCTTCTCTCGTGGACTGGAAACTGGAGCGACTATCCCAATTAGATCGGTATATTCTCCAAATTGCCGTGGCGGAAATCACCTATCTCAAGTTACCAGTACAAGTGGCGATCAATGAAGCGGTTGAACTCTCCAAACGCTACAGCGATGAAGGGGGGCATCGGTTTATTAATGGGGTATTGCGGCGGGTGAGTGATGAACTGAAAACTGCAAACCAAAAATCACCATAAAAAATCCAGGCCCCGATCGTCTAAATACCCAAGGCCTGGACAAGTTAGAATCAGCGTTTTTTAGGTGAACAACCCTTAGACGAGTTGAATTGAGCGGGGTTGTTTCTCAAACATATGAATCGTATCGACAAACCGGGCGGTTTTGGATTGGGTGGAAATCACCAGAGCTTGCGTCCGGGCTCCACCATTAAAGAAGCGCACCCCTTTCATCAAGACCCCCGGCGTAATCCCACAGGCGGCAAACAGGACGGTTTCCCCAGAGGCGAGTTCGTGGGCATCGTAAACTTTATCGGGATCCGTAATGCCAGCGGCTTTCAGTTGCTCTAGGTTGCCTTCCTTGGTTTTACCGGCCCATTCTTTGGTTTTGACAATCGCCGGATCGTAAACCAGTTGCCCTTGGAAGTGACCACCCAACGCCCGCATTGCCGCCGCTGAAATTACCCCCTCAGGAGCGGCCCCAATTCCCATCAAGGCATGAATATTGGTTCCCGCAAAGGCACAGGACAAGGCCGCTGAGACATCCCCATCACTGATTAATTGCACCCGCGCCCCAGCATCCCGAATTTCTTTGATCAACTCATCATGGCGTTCCCGTTTCATCACCACAACCACGAGTTCATCAATACCTCGATCCAAGGATTCCGAGAGAATTTTTAAGTTTTCCGTCGCGGATTTGGAAATATCTACCTTCCCTTTGGCGGCAGGCGGGGCAGCTAGTTTTTTCATGTAGAAGTCGGGAGCGGCAAATAACCCACCTTTTTCCGAGATCGCTAAAACCGCCATCGAACCGGGCTGACCATAGGCACAGAGGTTTGTTCCTTCGCAGGGATCAACGGCAATGTCAATTTCCAGTAGCTCTTCGGGGTTACAGAAGGCTTCGGCGTTTTCTTGGGTACAAATCCCGACTTCTTCACCGATGTAGAGCATCGGGGCTTCATCCCGTTCCCCTTCCCCAATCACAATCCGTCCGCGCATATGGACTCTGTTCATCCGGGCCCGCATTGCATCCACTGCCACTTGGTCGGCCATGTTTTTGTCGCCTTTGCCCATCCACCGTGCAGACGCAATCGCAGCCTGTTCGACCACTTCAATAATCTCTAAGCCAATGACATTATCCACGCCGTCTCAACCTCCAAATTTTTCCTGTTATCGCCAGCACAACCGACAGCAATCAACAATTAAGTCTATCAGGCAGGGGTAACGGCTTTATATTCTATGAAATCAGCCGTAATCATAGGGAGAAGTTGTTGCTAATTCTCTGAAAAATTACTTTAGATATAGAAATACTAGGAGTCTGGCAGCCAGTTTTCGGCCAAGACCCACTCTAAGTAATATGGACATACCTCTGGAAATACGGAAATCTTGATCCCAGTTTGTGCCGCAGCTTGACGCCGGGCCAGTTGATAACTCTCGGCCAGTTGTTGGGCAGGGTAATTCTTCAAGCTAGGACTATCCTCAAGTGCTAATGCAATCTGAGTGCGGGCATCGGTGATCGAGTCCAACCAACTATCGGAGCGGCGTTGAGGTTGGTACTGCCACTTGAGCAAATGCAGCAAAAGACGAGTTAACTGACTAGTAACTGCCCGTCGTTCACTTTTACCCAAGCTTTCAACCTCTTCAATCAAGTTAGGGAGATCAATCTCATGCCATCGTTGCTCCCGTAATAACCGAGTTGTCTGGTTAACCCACAAACTATAATCCGTGAGATATTGCCCGCTCATGTTCAAACCCAATATGAGGATTAAGTCCCGATAGATCAAGCCTTATTGTTCTTCAACTATAGACATTTCTGGAGAAACGATTTCCACCAGGCCCAGGCCAAGAAATGGGTTTACCATTACTTCACAGTACCGTTGAACTACAAATACACCTGAACGTCATCTGCTTATTAGGAGCATGAGTTGTGCAGAAAGTGGCAATATTTGGTAACGCTGGGGGTGGTAAATCAACGTTGAGTCGGCGGCTGGCTGAAATAACCAACTTACCCCTTTATACGCTAGACAAGATAAAGTTTCGGGCCGGTGGTGAAGAAGTTCCCCAGGCCGAGTTTGAACAAACCCATCAGGCAATCATCGAATCCCAGGCCTGGATTATGGATGGCTTTGGCTCTTTGGCAACCCTCTGGCCCCGCTTGGACGCGGCGGATACGCTCATCCATGTGGACTTACCCCTATCGCGCCACTTTTGGTGGGTGACGAAACGGTTTATCAGCAGTTATTTTGTCCCTCCGCCCGGCTGGCCCGAGAATAGCCCTCTTCTCAAAAGTTCCTTAAGCAGTTACCAGGCCCTGTGGTTGTGCCACCAGCGGTTAACCCCAAAATATCGCCAGTACGTCACCCAGGCCAGGCCCGACAAAGAGGTTTATCATTTGCGAACTCCGGCAGAGATGGCAGAATTTCTTGAGCAGATCTCTCAGAGGTAATTTAGGCGGTTCCCAGTTTGCTGGCTGCGGCTGACAAATAGGTTTTTTCCAGCACTTCCTCTGGATCCAGGAGGGCGTGGGACAATAAATAGCGAGCCACTAACCCCGTCCAGCCCGTTTGATGACTGGCACCCATCCCCGCTCCATTATCCCCATGAAAGTATTCATAAAAGAGAATTAAATCCCGCCAATGGGGATCCGTCTGGAATTTTTCGGTTTCGCCGTAAAGGGGGCGTCGTCCATCCGGGGTTTGCAGGAAAATTCGATTTAAGCGGTTCAGAATTTCATCGGAAACTTCCCAGAGCGTCAGCCAGTTGCCAGAACCCGTGGGGCATTCCACCTTGAAGTCTTTGCCATAGTAGCCATACATTTTCCGCAGGGCCTGGACAATAATTGCATTCACCGGCATCCAGATGGGGCCGCGCCAGTTGGAATTTCCGCCAAACATTCCCGATGTCGATTCGGCCGGGAGATAGTCAACCCGGTAAATATCCCGCCCGACAACAAATTTGTAGGGATGCTCGAGGTGATGGCGGGAGAGAGAACGCAGGCCGTAGTCACTGAAAAACTCCGCTTCATCTAGCATTTTGGTTAAAATCCGCCGCAATTTATCCGGCCCCACCGGACAGAATAACCGCCGATTTTTTACCCCGGTCGCCATGGGATCGTTAATATTCGCCAGCAGTTCCGGGTGACGGGCATTAAACTCTTCCATCCGTTTTTTGAACTTCGGCAACTGCTCTAAGACCTCTTCCCGGAAGACCGCCACCGCCGCTAGGGGAATTAAACCGACCATGGAGCGGACTTTTAAGCGTTCAGCCCGGCCATCGGGAAAATGCAAAATATCGTAGAAAAAACCATCCTGTTCATCCCAAAGTTCATCTTTATTGTTGCCAATTCGATCCATCGCGCCGGCAATGTAGATGAAATGCTCATAGAACTTGCAACAGAGGTCTTCGTAGGCATGGTTTTCCAGGGCCAACTCCACCGCCATGTTTAACATCTCAAGGGAGTAAAGGGCCATCCAACTGGTGCCATCGGACTGCTCTAATCGTCCCCCCATGGGTAAGGGGGCGCTGCGGTCAAACACGCCAATGTTATCCAGGCCAAGGAAGCCGCCTTCAAAGACGTTATTGCCGGAGGTATCTTTACGATTCACCCACCAGGTAAAGTTGAGCAGCAATTTATGAAAGACACTTTCCAGGAAGACCCGATCACCCGTCCCACCACGGAGAGCTTTGTCAAGGAGGTAAATCTGCCAGGTTGCAATCGGATGTACCGGAGGGTTGACATCACTAAAATTCCACTCATAGGCTGGGATTTGCCCATTGGGGTGCAAGTGTAGCTCATCCACCATCAAGCAGAGTTGCTCTTTGGTAAATTCCATATCCACCAGACACAAAGCGGCACAGTGAAAGGCTAAATCCCAGGCCGCGAACCAGGGATACTCCCATTTATCTGGCATGGAGATGATCGCTGAACTTTGTAAATGAAACCAGTCTTGATTTCGGGTCGGGCGGCGTTCCGCACAATCCGGGGGTAAAATTTCATCCTCCAGCCATTCTTTCACCGGGAAATTGTAATACTGCTTTGTCCACATCATCCCAGCAATGGCCTGGCGGACAATCAGACGGGCATCGGCACTGAGGCTTTCGGGAATGACAAGGGCAAAAAACTCATCGGCTTCTTGGCGGCGGTGACTGAAAATGTCCTGGAACGGCTGCCCAAATGGGGAATTTGCAGCTTTACCGAGGCGAACCTGGATGGTTTTGCTCCCCCCCGCCGGAACTTCAAGGGTGTAGTGGGCCGCAACTTTGGTGCCAATTTGCCCGGGATTGACGGCATCGGTTTGCCCATGCACCAGATAGTTATTGATCCCGTCTTTAACATAGGGTTGGGGATTGTCCAGGCCAAACACCCGTTCCATGTTGGTTTCGTTTTCCGTAAATAATAAAGGTGGGGCCTGGTCACAGGAAAAATAGTAAGTGCCTAATTCTGGATGAATTGCTTCTGCTACACCCGCCACCGTTTGTCGTAATTTAGGTTTGGGGGCGTGATGCTGAAACCAACTCCAGGTATTGCGAAACCAAACGCTGGGAAGAACGTGTAAGGATGCTGGGTGATCACTATGATTGAACACTTCAATTTGAATCAGCCAATCCTCTGGAGATTCTTTTGCATATTCAACAAAGACATCAAAGTAACGATCCTGATCAAAAATACCCGTATCAATCAATTCATACTCTTGATCGTAATAACCCCGCTTGTCATTTCCTCTAACTAAGTCATCATAGGGAAACTTACCTTGGGGGTATTTATAGAGATACTTCATGTAGGAGTGGGTTGGCGTACTATCCAGATAGAAATAATATTCTTTGACATCTTCCCCATGATTGCCTTCACTGTTGGTCAGACCAAAAAGGCGTTCTTTGATGATCGGATCAACCCCATTCCACAGGGCTAGGCCAAAGCAGAGTTGTTGTTGCTCATCTGATAGACCCGCCAAACCATCTTCCCCCCAGCGATAGGCCCGTGAGCGAGCTTGATCATGGGAAAAATAATCCCAGGCATTGCCATCGCTGGAGTAATCTTCGCGGACGGTTCCCCATTGCCGTTCACTTAAGTAGGGGCCCCATTTTTTCCAGGCCTGGGTTCCGGCTTTAGCTTGATTGAGGCGTTGAATTTCGGCAGCCACAACGCTTGGAGTCTGCATAGCTCATTCCTTTTGTGATGTGTGGAGTGATAAATTTTTGAGGAACCTAGGCATATCTTAAAAAGATGGCCTGGGCTGCCCCTGAAAGCCGCTAATTTTTTTAACGATTCCTAAGCCAGAGCGACAAAACGTAACAAGAACGTAACCATTTTCTGACAACAGCTTCCTTAAAATTTATCTTACTCAATGGATATCAATCGGGATCGCCCAGCACCTATAGCCGTTTTCGCCAAAACTCAGACAATCATCCCTACCACCTGTAACGGCTGCCAGCATTTTTGTGTTTCATTCCTCAGCGAAATGACTATAGTTATGAGTTGGCAGGAGTTTCAGTCCCAGGCCGATCCCCAATTAGATTCTGATCCTGGGCCCCAAAAATAGCTTCGGGATGGCGATAGTATTTGATTTCAATCAAGTTATGGAAGGGATCAGCTAAAAAGAAGGTCTTATGCTCTAAAATTCCATCTTGAAAGCGAGTTTTCGGTGACTGAAAAAAGCCCAATTGCTGTTGCTCAACCCGCTGCCGTAACTGTTCCCAATCTGCTTCCTGGGTGAAAATTAAGCCAAAATGCCGAGGATAAATACTTTTTTGGGGCAGCAAGGGTTCTGGGGTGACATGGGCGACCAATTGATGATTATAGAGATTGAGAATTAAACAGTGGGCATTTTCCCGCCCCGCTTGGCAGCCCAGGCCCTGGACATAATAGGCTTTCGTTTCTGGGATATTGCTGATGGGAAAGGCCAAGTGGAACAATACGGACGAAGGGGTTGGGGCGATTGGCATCTCGGTTTGCTGATTCATGGTTCACCCTGGAAATTTCCACCTATTGTCCATTATGGAGTTTGCCTTCCATGCTCGGCTATGAACTACCTGTCTGGTTGCCCGTGGCCTGGGTGATCGGGGTGCTGCTGAATTCGGCTCTAGTGGGACTGGCCTGGGTGGTACCGAAAAAACTTTTAACACCAGCGGGTTTAGTTCATGCCTGGGGCCTGGGGGTGTTAATTTGGGGAACCTTGGGCTGGCAGGGCTATGTGATTGTCATGTTTTACTTCCTGGTCGGTTCCGCCGTGACTAAGGTCGGGATGAAACAAAAACAAGCCGCTGGAATTGCGGAAAAACGGGATGGGGCGCGGGGGCCAGAAAATGTGTGGGGGTCGGCCTTGACCGGAGCCATTTGTGCACTGTTAACGTTAGTCACGTCTGCATCTTGGTGGGCGTTTTTAACCTTGGCGTTTGTAGCTAGCTTTAGCACGAAACTCTCGGACACTACTTCTAGTGAAATTGGTAAAGCTTATGGCCGGCGCACCTTTTTAGTCACAACTCTACAGCCTGTCCCCGCGGGCACTGAAGGCGCGGTGAGTTTGGAGGGCACCTTGGCGGGCTTGGGGGCAGCATTACTGATCTCCCTTTTGGGGTGGAGCCTGGGCCTGGTGAGTTTGAGCGGTATCAGCCTCTGTGTACTGGCGGCTTTGATTGCTAACTATATTGAGAGCCTGATTGGAGCTAAGTGGCAAGAGAAATATCCTTGGCTGACGAATGAGGTTGTGAATGGGATCAATACCACCATTGGGGCTGGCCTAGCCATGTTGGGTAAATTTCTCCTCAAGCTATAGTCATTTCTGCCAAAATTGAGACGAGCACTCTGATCACCTGTAATGATTTCAAGGATTTTTGTATTTCATTCCTAAGTGAAATGACTATATAGGAGGCGTATTGGCCGATCATCCCTGGGGATAGCTGATATCTGGAGAGGTATAGGCCTGGGGTTCCATGTGAATCATCACTCGGGCCGGGGGAAATAGCTCCTGCAAGCGGGCTTCAACAATTTCCGTGATTTCATGGGCCTGATCTAAATAGTTCGTATCAACAATGAGGTGCATTTCAATAAAGACCTGCCGCCCCACCAGGCCCCGCGAGGCAATGTCATGGCAATTTAAAACGCCCGGCACCCCCATTACCGCCTGATGAATCGCTTCTGGGGCAATGGCCATCTCATCTACCAGCCAGGGAATGTTTTGCCGCAAGACCCGCCAGCCACTCCAGAACACCAGACCCGCCACGGGAAACGCTAAAACCAGATCGAGCCACTGCCAGTTAAATGCCCAAATCCCGACCAGGCCCGCTAAAACCGCAATCGTCACCCAAATATCACTGAGGGTATGGTAGGCATCGGCAATCAAAATCCGACTCCCCAAACGCAGCCCTTCTCGCCGCTCATAAACCGTGACAAAGATGTTTACGCCTAAGATCAGGAGCAACAACCATAATTCCGCCTCTGAAATTTTTACCTGACTGGATTGTTGAAACAGCCGCTCCATGGCACTTTGGAGAATTTCAAAACAGGCCATCCCTAAAAAGGCAGCAATCCCCAAAGCCCCTAACCCCTCAAACTTCTGATGCCCGTATGGGTGATCCCGATCCGGATGGGGATTAGCCAAGCGCATTGTCAACAGCCCCAAGACATTACTGGCACTGTCGGTCAAACTATGGAGGGCATCGGCCTGGAGGCTGAGGGAGTTCGTCGCGATCCCAACTCCGGCTTTGAGGAGCATGACAAAAATATTCAGGCCTAAAGTTAACCAAAGCACCCGTTGGACGGGGCCACGATTATCAACTACGTTCATGGCAGGGCCTGGACATTCACACAAAAGCTTGGCTTAATCTTAGTTCGTTCCAGCCAGTCAAACCGCAACTAACTCAGGAGTTTTCCCCGGCCAGCGGGCGACTGCATTGCCAATCACCGCAAGTTCCGTCATCAACTGGTCAAATTGCTCCGGAGTTAAAGATTGCGGGCCATCGGAAAGGGCTTTCGGAGGGTTGGGATGGACTTCAATCATCAAACTATCCGCCCCGGCCGCCAGAGCTGCTTTCGCCATGGTCGGAACATAGGCGGCCCAACCCGTACCATGACTCGGATCAATCATGATCGGCAGATGGGTGAGTTGGCGCAACACGGGAATACAACTTAAATCCAAAGTATTCCGGGTATATTGGCGATCAAATGTCCGAATCCCTCGCTCACAGAGAATCACCTGGGAGTTCCCCGCCGCCAAGATATATTCTGCCGCCATCAGCCAATCTTCAATCGTCGCCGCCATTCCCCGTTTGAGTAAGACCGGTTTTGCTTGCAGACCGACTTGTTTCAAGAGGGAAAAGTTTTGCATATTCCGCGCTCCCACTTGGATGACATCGGCCACCTGGGCAATTTTTTCTAAATCCGCCGCATCCATAACTTCGGTGATAATGCCCAGGCCTGTGGCTGCCCGCGCCGCGGCTAATAACTCTAAGGCACTCTCTCCATGGCCTTGAAACGCGTAGGGCGATGTTCTCGGTTTATAGGCTCCCCCCCGCAAGAATTTCGCTCCAGCCGCTTTCACCCGTTGGGCCGTGGCAATGATCATCGCTTCGTTCTCAACTGAGCAAGGGCCAGCCACTACAGCCACAGGATGATGTTCCCCAATGACAACCGGCCCATTGGGTGTTTCGATGACGACTTCACTGGCCTCTCCGTGGCGATAATCCCGACTGGCCCGCTTAAACGGTTGCTCAACCCGAAGAACCTGCTCAATCCAGGCATTATTTTCTTGAATTTGGAGTGGATCCAGATCAACCGTATCTCCGACCAGGCCAATGACAACTTTATGCTTACCGATGATTTTTTCGGGACTAAATCCCCAGGCCCGCATCGTGTCACAGACTTCCTCAATCTCCGCAGCCGGGGTGCCACTCTTCATGACAATAATCATCAGCAAACCTCAGAACTCCCTATGCTTCAGTGTAGCGATGAAATTTAGCCTGATAGAGAGCGTTAATTTAAGCCTGGGAGTGCATCGATCTCCGAGGGCCTGGAGCAAACCGAGCTAAAAATGCCAAGATGAAAGAAGTTGAAGTATGAAGGAATGTAACGATGCCCGATCAATTAATTCGTGCAACGGCTGCGGGCGAAGGCATCCGGGCAGTGGGAGTGATTACGACTAAGCTGACTGAAGAAGCACGACAACGGCATCGTCTTTCCTATGTGGCCACTGCGGCGTTGGGCCGGACGATGGCGGCTGGATTACTACTGGCCTCCAGCATGAAACAACCCCAGGCCCGGGTCAATATTCGAGTCCAAGGGAATGGCCCCTTGGGAACGGTATTTGCTGATGCCGGGGGTGACGGGACGGTGCGTGGCTATGTCCAAAACCCGGAGGTGGAATTGCCCCCCAATGCCCTTGGTAAGTTGGATGTCGGTGGGGCAGTTGGTTCCTCAGGCTTTCTCTATGTGATTCGGGATATTGGCTATGGCTACCCCTACTCCAGCACCGTGGAACTGGTCTCCGGTGAAATTGGCGAAGATGTCACCTACTATTTAGCCACCTCCGAGCAAACGCCTTCAGCCTTGATGTTAGGGGTTTTTGTCGGGCAGGAGGGTACCCAGGCCGCCGGGGGGATTTTGTTGCAAATCTTACCCCAAGCTGCTGAGAATGAAGCCTTAATTGCCACCCTCGAATCCCGCGTCGCGGCGTTGCAGGGCTTTACTCCGATGTTGCGCCAGGGCAAAACACTACCGGAAATGCTCGAGCAGCTCTTGGGGGACATGGATTTAAACATTCTGCCGCAAAGCCAATTGCTCCGGTTTCACTGTGGCTGTACCCACGCCCGGATGTTAGGCGCACTCAAAATTTTAGGAACGGCAGAATTAGAAGATATCCTTGCAACCGACAAATTTGCGGAAGCTACCTGTCATTTTTGTAATCAGGTCTATCAGGCAGATAGTCAGGAACTGGAATTGTTGCTGTCGGAGTTACGCCAAGAGATGGAAATTTCCAGCTAAAAGCCTGAAATGCCAATTCCTAAGGGTTTCCTGATCACAGCCGTAGTTTGGGGAGTTGGGCGTTTAGTAGGCCCCTTCAGCCAGTAAAACCACCCAAATAGTCCGTAGGAGGATATAAAAATCCAACCAGACTGACCAGTTGCGAACATAGTAGGCATCTAAGTTAACTCGCTCTTCGTAGGAAATATTATTCCGTCCAGAGACTTGCCACAGGCCGGTAATCCCCGGTTTGACTTTGGTGTAAAGGCTATATTTATCCTCGTATTTGGGAATTTCTGCGCTGACAATGGGGCGCGGGCCGACTAGGCTCATTTCCCCCCGGAGCACGTTCCAAAGTTGTGGTAATTCATCCAAACTTGTCCGGCGTAACCACCAACCGACGCGGGTTAAACGGGGATCCTGTTTCAGCTTGTGGTCTTGTTCCCATTCTTGCCGATATTCAGGATTAGCCTCAAGATATTGAGCTAAGATACGCTCGGCCTGGGGCAGCATGGAGCGAAATTTGACCGCATAGAAGGTTTTCCCTTGCCGACCGAGACGGGCCTGGCGATAGAAAATTGGGCCTGGGGAATCGAGGAAAATCAACACCCCAATCAGGAGCAAAATTGGCATTGCCACCAGGCCAATCAACACAGACAAAGAAAAATCTACACAGGCCTTGGTGAACCGCGGGACAGGAAGGAGGAGTTGTTGCCGTACTTCTAAGGATAAAACCCCAGCTAAATCCCGAGAGGCAACCCACAAACTGGCAAAGCCAAACAAGTCGGGGATCACTAGGAGATGTTCAAAGGTCTGCCCATAGGTTTCGAGTATTTCCAGAAGACGGCGTGGTTCGACTCCCGGCATGGCCAAAATGGCATAGGAAAGCTTGAACTGTTGCGCCAGTTGCGGGGCCGAGGCAACCCCACCGGAGACTAAAACCCCCTCAATCAGCCGCCCCTGTTTGCTTGGATCGTCATCTAAGAGCGCAATCGGTTTTAGTCCGAGGCCGGGATTATGTAGGAGAGTTCTGAGGACTAATTCCCCAGTTTGCCCTGCCCCTAGAATAATCACCGGTTGCCCCCACCAGGCCTGGCCACTGGCCAGATGACGCAGCCCCCCCCGCACGATTGGTACCAATAACAAAGAAAGCAGCCAGGCCATCAAAAAGACCAAGCGAGAATAGGTTTCGCCTTCCCGAAATAGGAAAATACCCGATCCCAAGACCGTATAAACTAGCGTGGTCATTAAACTCAGCCAGCGCAACTCATCGACTGGACTGATCCCAACACCGGGGTAGAGGCCGACAATCCCGTAGGCCAAGGGAAAAAAGCCAAGCAACGGCAACCAGTTCAGGTAAAGACTGGGATGATACTGCCCGGCAAATAACCAGCGACCGCCAACACTAAGCCCGGCAGCTAAAAATAGGCTGAGTACATCCACACCAATAAACATTAAGGTCATGAACCCAGTCTGGGGAAACTTCCATTTCCAGCGGCTAGAGCGGGGGGAGGTGGCGTTTGGCATTACTTTGGCCGAGTCAGACAAGATAACAGCATCACGACAATATCCTGTTCAGAGGTCAAAACAGCCCAATCTTACCAAACCCCCACAGCCTGACTGGAGCCGACCAAGAACCCTTGCTCAAGAGAATAACCATCCCAGGCTAGAATTTTAAGATTCCGTTAGCCTAAATTCTCCTCCGCCCCCTATGACTTCGGTTCTTACTCTGCACGCCCCCGACACATGGCAAATCCGGCCTGGTAACTATACCTTGCGGGGAACCGTCCAGATTCCAGGGGATAAATCCATCTCCCATCGGGCCTTGATGTTAGGTGCTCTAGCCAGTGGAGAAACCGAAATTCGAGGCCTGTTGTTAGGGGATGATCCCCGCAGTACCGCCGCCTGTTTCCAGGCCTTGGGCGCGCAAATCTCCGAACTCAACAGTGACCGGGTGGTGATCCAGGGCGCGAGAACCCTAGAAGAACCCCGCGACATTTTAGATGCAGGTAACTCTGGAACCACATTGCGACTAATGCTGGGAATTTTAGCCAGTCAGCCCGGACGATTTTTTAGTGTGACCGGGGATAGTTCCCTTCGGACGCGCCCGATGAAACGCGTCGTTCAACCGCTGCGGGCCATGGGGGCCAAGATTTGGGGCCGCTCCCACGGAAATTTTGCCCCGCTAGCCATTCACGGCCAGGCCCTGCAACCCTTTCACTATGCCTCTCCCATTGCCTCGGCCCAGGTTAAATCTTGCCTCCTCTTAGCCGGACTCCATACGGAAGGCACAACCACGATCAAAGAACCAACGTTGTCCCGAGATCACAGTGAACGGATGCTCAAAGCCTTTGGGGCCGATATTGAAGTGGATCCGGAACTCTGTCAGGTAAGAATTACGGGGCCGGGTAAACTTTTTGGCCAAAGCATCACTGTGCCAGGGGATATTAGTTCGGCGGCGTTTTGGTTGGTGGCAGCGGCGATTACCCCAGGCTCTGAGTTATTTCTACCCAATGTGGGTGTGAATCCAACTCGGACGGGCGTGTTAGAAGTGCTCCAGGCCATGGGGGCCAAAATTGACATCGAAAACCCCCGGACTGTGACGGGTGAGCCAGTTGCGGATTTACGGGTATTCAGCAGCCCCCTCCAGGCCACGGTGATTGCCGGCAATCTCTTACCCCGGTTGATTGATGAAGTCCCAATTTTAGCTGTGGCCGCAGCATTTGCCCAAGGGACAACGATCATCCGCGATGCGGCAGAATTACGGGTGAAAGAAAGTGATCGCCTTAATGCCATCGCCACCCAACTGGGGGCCATGGGAGTAAAGGTGAGTGAATTTGCCGATGGCCTGGAAATTACGGGCGGAGATCCCCTGCATGGAGCCGAGGTCGATAGTTGGGGCGATCACCGGATGGCCATGAGTTTAGCCATTGCCGCCCTGAATGCTCAAAGTGAAACCATCATCCAACGGGGTGGGGCCGCAACGGTTTCCTATCCTGATTTCACCGAGAGCTTGGGCGAAGTCTTACAGCCTTAGTTTGGCCGTTTTATTGAGGACGATTACATAACAACGCCCAGGTCATCCGCTCCACCACTCCAGTCACCCCCAATTGATGTTTCTGCTGAAAGTCAGCCACCATTTGCTTCGTCTTGGCATCAAAAATCCCATGACGCTCCAGGATATAGCCGTTGACTTGCAGTAGCCCCTGTAATTGATAAACATCTCGCCCGGTTGAACCGATGCGGAGGATGCGCTTACCCATGGGAGCTTGATCCTTCAGGGCAAACCAGGTTTCAGGGCCGACCACCCCATCAATCCGTAACCCCATTTTCCGTTGATAGCGTTTTAGGGCATCTTCCGTGCGGCTGCCAAAATCTCCATCCACCTTCAGGTTAAAGCCGTGGGCATTGAGCAACTCCTGTAATTCAACCACATCACTCCCCACCGACCAGGGATAAAGAGTCGGGCCAGTCAGGGCATTGGGTGAGATTGACTCAGACATAGCCATCAACACTGCATCGCATCAGGATTGTACCCAAAACATCAACCCTTCGTTTGCGAATTTCACCCAGGCCCAGGAATTTTAACCAAAAGGTTATAATTAGTAGCCTAGAATACTTAATCTTCACCCAGCAGAAACGCCATGAGTCGCGGCACCCTTTTCGACAAAGTTTGGGATTTACACACCGTTGGTACCCTTCCCTCCGGGCAAACGCAATTATTCATTGGCCTCCACCTGATTCATGAAGTCACCAGCCCCCAGGCCTTTGCCATGATTCGGGAGCGAAATTTACCCGTGTTATTTCCAGAGCGAACCGTCGCCACCGTGGATCACATTGTCCCGACCGAGAACCAGGCCCGGCCCCTGGCCGACTCCCTGGCCGAAGAAATGCTCCAGGCCTTAGAGAAAAACTGCCAGGATTACAACATTCGCTTTTATAACATCGGCTCCGGCAGTCAGGGGATTGTCCATGTGATTGCGCCGGAACAGGGGTTAACCCAGCCGGGAATGACGATTGCCTGTGGCGATAGCCATACTTCCACCCATGGAGCCTTTGGCGCGATTGCCTTTGGCATTGGCACAAGTCAAGTCCGAGATGTGTTAGCCTCACAAACCCTGGCCCTCGCTAAGTTGAAAGTTCGGAAAGTGGAAGTCAATGGCACCCTCCGACCGGGGGTCTATGCCAAGGATGTGATTTTGCACATTATCCGCACCTTGGGGGTCAATGGCGGTGTGGGCTATGCCTATGAATTTGCCGGGGACACCTTTGCCCAGATGACGATGGAAGAGCGGATGACGGTGTGCAACATGGCGATTGAAGGCGGGGCCCGCTGTGGCTATGTCAATCCGGATCAGGTGACCTTTGATTATCTTCAGGGTCGGGATTTTGTCCCGAAAGGGGAAGATTGGGAGCAAGCCGTGGCCTGGTGGCAGAGTTTAGCCAGTGATGCCGATGCCGAATACGATGACGTCGTGGTCTTTGAGGCGGCTGAGATTGCACCCACGGTCACCTGGGGCATTACACCTGGCCAGGGAATTGGCATCACTGAACCGATTCCGCAACCTGAATATCTCCCGGATTCCGAAAAAGCCTTGGCCCAGGAAGCCTACAAATACATGCACCTAGAACCGGGCCAACCCATTCAAGGGACAAAAATTGATGTCTGTTTCATTGGCAGTTGCACCAATGGCCGGATCAGTGATCTCCGGGAAGCGGCCAAAATTGCCCAAGGTCGTCAGGTTGCAGCCGGGATTAAGGCCTTTGTTGTGCCTGGTTCGGAACGGGTGAAACAACAAGCTGAAGCCGAGGGCCTGGATCGGATTTTTACGGCGGCGGGCTTTGAATGGCGCGAACCGGGTTGCTCGATGTGTTTGGCGATGAATCCCGACAAACTTCAGGGTAGTCAAATTAGTGCCTCCTCCTCGAACCGGAATTTCAAAGGACGGCAAGGGTCGGCTTCTGGGCGAACCTTACTGATGAGTCCAGCCATGGTGGCGGCGGCGGCGGTGACTGGAGCGGTGACAGATGTGCGGGAATTACTTAATTCACCGTAGCCACGACAGGATCAGGAAGTCATAACGCCTGATTGACCTTGCCTAATAATGGGCTGATCGCCATATTTCTGGCTGCAATATTGACATCAGTGTGGATCAACTGGCTAGCTCGTTGGCAGAGATAGGCTTGAGAGGTTGGACTAGGGCTAAGGTTTTTGAGATCACTAAGAGCAGTGAGCAACTTGGTTTGCAAGGCATCTAAAATAGGGCGCACTTCCAAGACTAAATCGGGAGCCTGAGCAAAGGGAGGATGCTGAGATTGTCGCCATTGATCATGGAGGTGGTGTTGATAGAGCTTGTTTGCATCAATTTGGGCCTGGAAAAAATTAGCGACCCACGCCGAGTCAAGGTTTAACGCTATTGCCTGCTGTTGAACGCGCCGTAAAATTTGGGCTTCTCGTACTGGATCATCAATAGGGATGCCACTATTCCATTTGGACATGGCTACTTGTCGGGCAACCCCCAGTCGTTGATCAATCAATCTCAGAATATTATCTATTTTTTCAGCATCAGCATGACTCAAGGTCAATGGATTCTCTATTTTGCTGATTGTCAGAGAGCCGGCAACAGTGACATATGATCTAGCTTGAGCCAGTGCTGGCTGACTAAAAGCAAGTACGCAAAATGGCAAAATTAATCTGATCACTGTCAGCTTTTTCGATTTTTTCGATAGAGATTGACAAGCCATAGTTCTGATAATGAAGCTAGTGGTGGCAATAGCCTTTAGCAACCAACAGGGCCGCTGTTTGTTGTCAGGAAATGATGTCATGTTTTTCCTTAAACCTATCTAGAAATGAGTATTACCTCACAATGCACATTGTCTTTTTTGCCCGAATGACAGATATTTTTTCACCTCTAACATTACAAACGCGCAGTCTCGGCGGTACAGAAAGTTGTATTTACTATCTAGCCAAAGCTTTTGTAAGTTTAGGGTATCAGGTCAGTGTAATTAACAACTGTCGGGCTGAAGCAGGCACCTATGACGGAGTTTTATACCGGGACTATCATCCGCAACGGGGGCTTTGGGAAACTATTGCCTTTGCCCAGGCCAATCCGATTGATTACTTGATCAATGTGCGTGACTTTGGGGCGATTTTTTTTCCCATTCCAGCGAAGAAAACCCTCTTCTGGGCCCATGATGATTTCTCAGCCCTAGGGATTTATCCCGAACAACCCGATGGTTGGCGAAAAATAGCCGGTAGATGGGTGATAAAGGTCTTAGGGGTACTGTTTTGGCGCATCGATAAAGTTGTGACGGTCTCGCAATGGCAGGCAGAACCGTTTATTAAGCTCATGGGTATTTCGCCAAAGAAAATCTTTGTCTCTCCCAATGGGATTGATCTGGCCTTGTTTGATGTTGAGAATTGGGCCAAACACCCAGGCCGGATTATTTATTCCTCCCGCCCGGAACGGGGCCTGGAACTGTTAGTTAAGGACATTTTCCCGATTGTTAAACAAGCTTGCCCGGAAGCAGAATTACATATTTTTAGCTATGTGGACTTAACCCAATATCAGGCTTTAGCCAGCGATGGGGTAATTTTGCGCGGCCAGGCCAGCAAACAACAACTTGCCCAAGAATTAATGCAAGCCGAGATTTGGGTTTTACCGCAACTCCCCCATGAGCCAACTCCAGAAGCGATGTTTGCCTTTAATGCCGAAACCTTCTGTATTGGGGCCGCTGAAAGCCAGTGTGCGATGGCCGTTCCCGTTTCCTCCCAGCGGGGGGCATTACCAGAGACAACCATTCCCAACCAAACCAGTATCTTAATTCCGTGGGAGTATCCGGTAAGCCAAAGATTTATCAAATCCTTTGCCCAGGCCATGATTGATTTATTAGAAAACTCAAGCCAACGCCAACATCTAGCACAAGCTGGACGAGCATTTGCCTTGACCCAATTTAACTGGTTACGCATTGCCGACCACTTTAGCCAAATGTTGGGAGAACTTTAAATTTTAAAATTGCCGATTAAGGTTTTGGCTGGAAGCGACTGGCAATTGCCTGAACTAACCACTGTCGCGGCATAAAACGCGGTGTACTGACCAAAATGCGGTTTTGAGAATTGCCAGTTACCACATGGGAACGACGGGCGGCCAGGGCCTTTAAGGCATCCTTGACCACGGTTTCGGGGCTATCCCCACCACTCATCCCTGGGGCGGCGGTCATCTCGGCGACATCAAAAAACTGGGTTTCTGTCGGGCCGGGGCAAACTGCCATAACGGTCACGCCGCGGGCATAATTTTCGGCCCAGAGGGCTTCACTGAAGTGGAGGACAAAGGCTTTGGTTGCGGCATAAACACTGAGATAGGGCATGGGTAAAAAACCAGCAATCGAACTGACATTGAGAATCGCCCCTCTCCCCCGCGCCTGCATCCCCACTAAAAATAAATGGGTTAATTCCACTAAAGCGGTGACATTCACCTGAATCATCGTTGTAAATTTACCTAAGTCGCGGCTAGCAAACTCGCCATAATCACCAAACCCGGCATTGTTAATCAGGACATCAACGGTCATCCCCCAGGCCTGGACTTGCTCAAAAATCGTAGGAGCGGCTCCGGGTTGGCTGAGGTCTTGCGAAAGATAGCGCACTTCAATTCCCTGCTGTTCGGTCAAAGAACTCCCCAGGGCCTGGAGTTGCTCAAGGTTGCGGGCTACCAAAATTAAGTCGTACTTTTGTTGAGCTAAGGCCTGGGCAAAGATCGCGCCAATGCCCCGGGAGGCACCAGTAATCAAGGCAGTTGCCATAGATAATTATTCCCTGCTGCGGTGTGTCTGCTGCTTGACCTAACAGTAACCCGTTCTATCGTCATTTCGCTGAGGAATGAAACACAACAATACTGAAAATCGTTACGGATGCTCGGGTTGAGGGTTGCAGTTTTGGCCGAAGTGACTTTAGCACTTACCCTAGTTTTCTGAACTCAATCAGGCCCAAACCTAATAACCCATCCTGTTTAGATACAGGCTGGCCTGGAAAGTGGAGAGTGTCCCTCAAATTCGCAACCCAGACTGCCGTACCCCACCTAGACGGATTTCCTGCCATAGTTGGGGCAACTTACTCTGGAACCGCACCCAAATCCATTGCGTCACAGTTGAATAACCTCCTACATTCCCTTGCGACTAACTATGGCAACTCACCCTGTTTTGAATCGCTCAATTACCTGCTTATCTCTAATGGGCTTAGGAGCGGCGGCAACTCTTTTTACTGGACAACTACTCCCGTCCCGCCCTGGCCTGGTGGAACCGTCTGTCGCACAACTGGCCGCCCCCTTGCCTGCCAATGGCTCTGTGAATTTTATCGCTGAGGCCGTGGACAAAGTTGGCCCCGCCGTGGTGCGGATTGACTCAGCCCGAACCGTCCAAACCCGTGCTCCCCGAATTTTCAACGATCCGTTCTTTCAAGAATTCTTCGGCACACCCCGGAATAATCAGCCTTCGACACGGGTTGAGCGCGGCACCGGCTCCGGCTTTATCATCAGCTCCGATGGGGTGATCTTAACCAACGCCCATGTGATTGATGGAGCGGATCGAGTCACGGTTACGCTCAAAGATGGCCGGAATTTTGAAGGGAAAGTCCTGGGGCAAGATACCGTTACTGATGTGGCTGTGGTCAAAATTGAAGCAGCAAATCTCCCCACTGCCCGCTTAGGTAATTCCGATCAACTCCGTCCAGGCGAGTGGGCCATTGCCATTGGTAATCCTCTTGGCCTGGATAACACCGTTACGGCGGGGATTATTAGTGCCACAGGCCGGACCAGTGGAGATGTGGGCGTTCCAGACAAACGGGTGGGTTTTATCCAAACCGATGCGGCGATTAACCCTGGCAACTCCGGTGGCCCGCTCCTGAATCAACAGGGGGAAGTGATTGGGATGAATACAGCCATTATCGGCGGTGCCCAGGGCTTAGGCTTTGCCATTCCGATCAAAACGGCTCAACGCGTTGCCAATCAGCTGATTGCGACCGGTAAAGTGGATCATCCCTTCCTTGGGATTCGCATGGCCAACTTAACCCCAGAAATGCGGGATCGGATTAATAACACGCCCAACAGTCCTGTCCAGGTGCAAGATGAGCAAGGGGTCCTAATTTTTGAAGTCATCCCCAATTCACCGGCTGCCCGCTCTGGTCTCCAGGCCGGGGATGTGATTAAGCAGATCAATGGGCAAAGCGTCACCAAAGCCGATCAAGTCCAACAGGTTGTGGAAAATTCCGCTCTGGGCGATACCTTGCAACTGAATATCCGACGACAAGGCCAAAGCGTTACGATTGCCGTTCAGCCAGCCCCTTTACCCACCCAAATCAGTCGGCAAAACTAGGGACTTTTCCGGTTGTTGATTCCTCCTGCTCCAAGGCTGGCCTGGATGAGAAGTCCAAGTTAAACAAAGACTAGAGGCTTATCTTGGAGTGGGGCAAAGGCAACCGGATCAAAGCGATAAAGACTGGCGGGGCGGCCTGTAGCTCGGATTACTTTTTCTCCCGTATCTTCCAGGATGCTGAGTTTTAAGAGCTTTGAGCGGAAATTTGAGTAATCGGCGAAATTTTCTCCCAATACGGTGCTGTAAAACTGATAAACTTCGTTCAGGGTAAATTTAGGCGGTAGAACATCAAAGGCGACGGGGCTATAGGCTAACTTATTGCGTAAACGCCGATGGCCATAGGCGACAATTTCGGCATGATCAAAGGCGAGGGGGGGAATCTCAGCCACCGGAAACCAGGCCACCCCCGTTGCGTCTGGGTCAATTAAAGCCGTAGTTTCGTAGGGAATTAAAGCAAAATAGCTGACGGATAGATAGCGAATCCCGCCCTTGATCTCGCTCGGAGATGGGAAGACCTGATGCTTAGCCAGGCCATCAAAGGTATACAGTTGCTCCAGATAAAGGGTTTTTAAGGAAATTTTTTCAGCCAAGACCCGATAGGCCGCTGATTCCAGGCCTTCCCCCGCCCGCACCAGGGTTCCCGGTAAGCCATACCATCTCTGATAGGGAGCCTGTTGGCGTTGACTGAGCAGAACTAATAAACGATTTTCCTTACTATCCACCGCAAAGATGACATTATCGACACCCACCGTAAACGCCGCCCGTACCGCTGTGAGTTTATTCTCAGGCGGGGGAAGTTCTAAGTTGCCTGTTCCACCTGTGGTAGTGACGGTGAGGCCAGGAGCGGAGCTGAAGACTGAGGCTGAAGGAGCCGGCTGATAAAGTCCCTGTTGAGCAATGTATTGAGCAATCAGAGGCAGGAGGTTTTCTGGCTGGGCCGCTTGACGGGAGGCTGTGGAGGAAATATCCGGCCCGAGGAAGTCTGCTAACTGGAAGCGGCCACCGCGGGCTGTCAGGGAATTTAATCGGTTGGGTTCAATTGGATTACCTGGGCGGGTCAGAACGAGAAAGTCCACCAACTGAAATAACAAATCCACCTGATGCCACTGCCCTAATTTGGCTAAGACATCGCTTCCCACGACTAAGGTCAACCGGGCCTGGGGCCAAAAGCGATGGGCGGCCTGAACGGAGAGCAAGGTGTAGGGATAACTCAGGGCCGGTTGGTGGTGAACATTGGCAAATTCCGCCTGTAACTCCCCGATTAATAGGCCCAGCATGGCTGTGCGATGGTGCAGTGGCGTTTGCTCGGCTTTGAAGGGATTATCGGCAGCCCAAACAATCACCTGTGGGAATTGAGGCGCTAACCAGGTAATGATCTCCCGATGGGCCTGGGTCGGTGGGTCGGCACTCATCCCAAAGAGGGCCATGCCGGGAGAAGTTGCGCTACTGCTGTGCTGTGCTGTTGTCGCGGCCATTAAACGTTGTCACCTTATCCCGTCAAGTTTAGCAAGGCGTTCGGGCGAAACCGTCCCCGACTAAGCTAGTAGTAGGGTTTTCCGCAAATGTCTGCCATGCTTTCCCATACCATTCCTGTTCAATTGCCCAACCAAAGCTATTCTGTGGTGATCCAGCCGGGAGGGCAGCAACAACTTGGACAAATTCTCAGTCAACAGGGAATTATTAAACCCAAACAAAAGTTAGTGGTGGTGTCCAATCCCCAAGTTTTTCGCCACTATGGGCCGGGAATCATATCTTCCTTGGCAGAAATCGGGGCTGATGTCGTGAGTTGTCTCTTACCCGCCGGAGAACGCTATAAAACCCCAAAAACCCTCCAAAAAATCTATGATGCGGCTCTCACTCACAAATTGGAGCGGGGTTCGGCATTAGTGGCCTTAGGCGGTGGCGTTGTTGGGGATATGACCGGCTTTGCCGCGGCGACTTGGTTGCGGGGGATTAATGTCATTCAAGTCCCAACAAGCTTATTGGCGATGGTGGATGCGGCGATTGGCGGCAAAACTGGCGTAAATCATCCCCAGGGCAAAAATTTAATTGGTGCATTTCACCAACCCCGCTTAGTTCTCATTGATCCCCTTGTTTTAAAAACCTTACCGGTGCGGGAGTTTCGAGCGGCGCTTGCGGAGGTGATTAAATACGGGGTGATTTGGGATGCGGGTTTGTTTGAGTTATTGGAAAAAACAACGGGCTTAGATCGCTATACATCCCTGAGTCAAGAAATACTTTTGGAGATTTTGATGCGTTCCTGCCAGGCCAAGGTGGATGTCGTCACCAAAGATGAACGGGAATCAGGCTTGCGGGCAATTTTAAATTACGGCCATACCTTGGGCCATGCCCTGGAAAGTGTGACCCATTACCGCGGGTTTAATCATGGGGAAGGGGTGGGCCTGGGAATGTTAGCAGCGGGGGGGATTGCCGTTCAATTGGGCCTGTGGACGGAGGCTGAGCAAGCACGGCAGGTTTCACTGATTAAAAAAGCAACATTACCCACGGCCTGGCCGCTCGATATTGATCTCAACCAGATTTTAGAGTTACTCACAACGGATAAAAAAGTTAAAGATGGCAAGGTGCGCTTTATTTTGCCCCAGGCCATTGGCAAGGTGGAAATTTATAACGATGTTCCTACAGACGGGATTCTCAAGGTGCTTAGAGCCTTACAAAAAAACTAAAAAACCCCCAGGCCAGGCGCGTGAGGGCTAACTTTAAGGTCAATTGAAAACAACGAAAGTAGCTAGACAGTTGCTAAGTTTTGAGCGACAAAGTCCCAGTTGACAAGCTGATTCAAGAAATTCTCAATAAACCCAGGCCGGGCATTTTGGAAGTCGAGATAGTAGGCGTGCTCCCACACATCCAAGGTCAGTAACGGCACTTGCCCATGCACGAGCGGATTTTCCGCATTGGGGGTTTTGGTTACTTTGAGCGTGCCACCTTCGGAAATCAACCAGGCCCAGCCACTGCCAAATTGAGTTGCCGCCGCTGTGGAAAATTGTTTTTTGAACTCATCAAAACTGCCAAAAGCACTGTCAATCCGAGCCGCTAATTCCCCCGTCGGCGCGCCACCCCCCGCAGGTTTGAGGGAATTCCAGAAAAAGGTGTGATTCCAGACCTGAGCAGCATTATTGAAAATCCCGGCTTTAGTGGGATCACTGAAGCTAATCCGAATCACCTCTTCTAAGGATTTATCCGCTAATTCCGTATCTTGGGTGAGCTTGTTCAGATTATCCACATAGGCCTTGTGGTGTTTGCCATAGTGAAATTCAAAGGTTCGCCCGGACATCCCATAGGGTTCTAAGGCACCAAAGTCAAAGGGCAGAGGAGGTTGCTGAAATGCCATACGTGTTCAAGACCTCTTGTCAGAATCTAGGTAAAAATTACTCAGGCAGGACTGATGATGATTCAAGCTGATCGGGCAAAACCATCACCCCAACTTTAACAATTGTCAATAATTCTATCATCCAGCCGCAATTAACCTAAAGACTAGACTGATCCGAGGAGGGCGAGGGGACAATTGTTGCTGCCAGTGGCCTGCGATGCCGCCAAACCGAAACTGCCACCCAAGCCCCCAGGCCCACCAAGGCCAGCAAACTAAACTTAGCGACCCAACTGACTAAGGTTTCTAGGGATACCAACGTCCCGGCAAAATAGGCCAAACTCACCATGACTCCTGCCCAGAGTGCTGCTCCAGCCACATTACACAGGAGAAATTGGCCATAGGGCATTTGAGCAATCCCGGCTAACGGCCCCGCAAAAATTCGCAACAATGCCACAAACCGTCCCAGAAAAACGGCCCGGGGCGCATTGCAGCTAAACCGATTCCGTAGGTCTTCCAGTTGCAGCACATCGACCTTGAAAAGCTGCCCAATTTTGACCAAGAGGGGCCAACCACCGAATCGCCCTAACCAGTAGCCAAAGTTATCGCCCAAGGTGGCACCGAGAATCGCACAGCCCAGAACGATGGGAAAACGCATTTCGCCACTCCCGGACAAAAAGCCCCCCACCAGCACAATCGTTTCTCCAGGTAAAGGAATGCCCATATTTTCCAGCATGATCCCGGCCAAGATTGTCCAATAGCCATACTCACGGGCAAGGGCTTGAACACTATCTAGGGAAATTTCCGGCAAGAGCATAGGGGTAACAAGCGTAGAATTTAGGTCAAAACGTTATGCAACGACTCAGCCGGATTCCAGTTGCCGAAGAGAGCGGAAAGAAGAGCCAGGCTGTTTTTTACTGTAGCGGGTTTCTGAGTGTTAAGAATATTGCCATGGAAAATTTTGATCCCCAAGAATGTTGGGCTGACCCGTTCCAGGCCTGGGGATGTTCCTTAGAATAAAAAGAAACTCATTGCGTTGGAACTGAGCCTGTGCCCCTTACTGCGACTGCGGCCTTAAGCCTGACCCCGGAAGCCCTCGAAGTCGAACATCGCCCCGATCCCCTCGGTCGCTTTGGCCCCTTTGGCGGTAAGTATGTCCCGGAAACCTTAATGCCAGCCCTCACAGAACTAGAAGCTGCCTACCATCAATACAAAAGCGATCCCGATTTTCAAGCCGAACTTCACCAACTCTTGCGGGATTATGTCGGTCGAGCCACGCCGCTTTATTTTGCCGAACGCCTGACCCAACACTATGCCCAGGCCAATGGCCAAGGCCCCCAAATTTATCTCAAACGGGAAGACCTAAATCACACGGGGGCCCACAAAATCAACAATGCCTTGGGGCAGGTTCTCCTGGCTAAACGGATGGGAAAACAACGGATCATTGCGGAAACGGGGGCGGGTCAACATGGGGTGGCTACGGCTACGGTCTGTGCAAGGTTTGGCCTGGAATGCATCATCTACATGGGCGTGCAGGATATGGAGCGCCAGGCCCTGAATGTTTTTCGGATGCGCTTATTGGGCGCGACGGTTGAACCAGTGAGCAGCGGTACCGGAACCCTGAAGGATGCCACCTCCCAGGCCATCCGCGATTGGGTCACCAATGTTGAAACCACCCACTATATCCTGGGTTCTGTCGCCGGCCCCCACCCCTACCCAATGATTGTCCGCGACTTCCATGCCGTCATTGGCCAAGAAACCCGGCAACAATGCACAGAAAAATGGGGGGGCTTACCGGATATTCTCCTGGCCTGTGTCGGTGGGGGGTCTAATGCCATGGGCCTGTTCCATGAATTTGTTCCCGAAACCCAAGTGCGCCTGATTGGGGTAGAAGCTGCCGGGTCGGGGATTCACACCGGACATCACGCCGCCACGCTGACTCAAGGGCAAATTGGGGTGCTGCATGGGGCCATGAGCTATCTCCTCCAAGATGAGGATGGCCAAGTTCTGGAAGCCCATTCCATCAGTGCTGGATTAGATTATCCAGGGGTGGGGCCGGAGCACAGCTATTTGAAAGATTTAGGCCGGGCCGAATACTACAGTGTCACCGATGATCAAGCGCTGGCGGCCCTGCAACGGTTATCTCAACTTGAAGGGATTATTCCAGCCCTGGAAACCGCCCATGCTCTGGCCTACTTGGAAACCCTTTGCCCACAACTGACGGGGAATGAACGGATTGTGATTAACTGCTCTGGCCGGGGCGACAAAGATGTCCAAACCGTGGCTAAATATCTAGCGGAGAAAAAATTGTAAGGAAAAAAGAGATTCAGCCCATTGGTCAATGCAACCCAGGTTGAGATTCCCTCTGATCGGGGTGGGGAAATCTTAATTCCAGTTGCTTTAGCCAATGCACTTAGCTTGAGAGCGGGCGATTTGCTTTTATTGTCATTTCGCTTGGGCATGAAACACGAAACTGCTTGAAACCATAACGGGTGGTCGGGTTGAATCTCGCAGTTTTGGCAGGAATGACCATAGTGCATAAGTTCATATCCAGGCCGGAAAATTGATTTTAGAAAAACGGGAAGCCGTCAAAACGCGCCTAAAAGAGAGGTTTGCCCAGTTAGGCAGGCAGGGGATTGCTGATGACTTTATGACTCAGAGACATTTAGAAGCTCAGAGTAATCCTAACTGTAGATAATCAGGACAGTCCGGGGCTTGACGGTTGGGGGCTTCGTCTTAAACTAGGGTAAATCTGCCAAAATACCGAATAATGATTCCCCCTATGCCCTTACTTACCTTTTTCCCTAACCCAATCTGGGCGGACTTAGCTGTTGCTGCCGACCCCGCAGAAACTGGCCCCCTAATTTTGGCAGCCGTCCTCTTGAGCTTAGTGGTGATTTATCTAGCCAGTAAAGTTGGGGGCGAAATTTGCACTCGGATTAACTTTCCAGCGGTTTTAGGAGAACTGGTGGGCGGTGTCGTTGTGGGCGTGTCGGTGCTGCATCTGCTGGTGTTCTCAGAAGGCGGCGCAATTGAACCCTCGGTGATCACTAACCTGCTCCAACAAACGGCGGGGATGAATCCAGATTTGACCGGCTTGATTTCCCAAACCAGCAGTGAAGTCATTTCAGTTATGTCGGAAATTGGCGTGATTATCCTCCTGTTTGAAATTGGCCTCGAGTCGGATTTACCCGGATTACTCCAGGCCGGGTTGCAGGCAGCAGTGGTGGCTGTGGTTGGGGTCGCCGTACCGTTTATTGCCGGGACTGTTGGCCTAATTTACTTTTTTCACATCGATACGGTGCCTGCGATTTTTGCTGGAGCTGCCCTTACCGCCACGAGTATTGGGATTACCGCCAAAGTCCTAGCCGAAATACAGCGACTGAATACCCCAGAAGGGCAAATCATCATTGGGGCAGCGGTTCTTGACGACATTCTCGGGATTATTGTCTTGGCGGTGGTTGCTAGCTTGGCCAAAACCGGGACAGTCGAAATCAGCAACGTGGTTTATCTGATTATTAGCTCGATTGTTTTCTTAGTCGGCTCGGTGGTTCTGGGGCGGTTATTGAGTCCCTATTTTTTGGGCCTAGTCGATCGCTTGGGAACGCGGGGGAGCTTACTGATTCCCTCTTTGATTTTTGCCTTTGCCTTAGGTTATGTGGCCGTAGCCCTGCAATTGGAAGCGATTTTGGGGGCCTTTACGGCTGGCCTGGTTTTAGGAGAAACGGAACGGCGGCGAGAACTGGAAGAACAGGTGGTTCCCATTGCCGATATGTTAGTCCCAATTTTCTTTGTTTGTGTGGGGGCTAAAACTGACATTAGTGTCTTAAATCCCTTTGTGCCAGAAAACCGTCCCGGACTAATCATTGCTTCATTTCTAATTTTGGTCGGGATTCTGGGAAAAGTTGTCACAGGCTTTACCGTGTTTGGCCGGCCGGGAATTAACCGCCTCGCAATTGGGGTAGGGATGGTGCCGCGGGGAGAAGTGGGGTTAATTTTTGCGGCGGTGGGGGCGGCCAGTGGGGTGTTATCCAAATCCTTGGATGCGGCGATTATTGCCATGGTGATCATTACCACCTTTGTTGCTCCCCCGCTCTTGCGGATTGTGTTTAAGACCAGTGCCCCGGCTACACCGGTTTTGGCTACGGAAGAGGGCCTAGCTATCCCTGCGGATTCAGAGTCAAAAGGGTAACCATCCTCGCTTAGGAGGCTAAGGGCATGGGGGCAGGATAGGCCTTCAACACGGCCTGGTAGTAGTTCTGTAATTGTTGGGTTGCGGCTTGCCAACTCCAGCGTTCGGCCTCAAGGCGGGCATTGTGGCGCAGGGTTTCCCGTTCACTGGGTTGGGAGAGCAATTGTTGCGTAGCCGTAATGGCCCCCGTGGGATCGTGGGGATCGAATAAGTAGCCATTCACCCCATCTTGGACAATATCGGGAATCCCACCACTGCGGGCCGCGACGACTGGACATCCGGCTGCCATTGCTTCCAGTAAGACCAGGCCCAAAGTTTCAGTTCTGGAAGGAAAGACAAAGGCATCTGCTACGGCAAAGGCCTGGGCAAGGGGATCTCCGGTTAAATATCCGGCAAAAAATGCAGGCAAGTCGGCAAAATATTTTCGGAGTTCGGCTTCATGGGGGCCACCCCCGACCAAGGCTAACCGGGCATTGGGGATAGACTCTAAAACGGGTTTGATTTGCTCAATTTCTTTTTCCGCTGACAATCGCCCCACATAGAGGAGTAAGGGTGACTCTGGATTGCCTTGACTGAGATGGCTACGCATGGCCGGATCCGCTTTGCTGGGATGAAACAACTCCACATCCACCCCCCGCTGCCAAAGGGCTAAGTTCTTAATCTCGCGGGTATCCAAGGCGGCAATCATTGCCGTTGACGTGCATAAATTTAACTGGGCCTGGTTATGGACAAGCCGAAGCAACTGCCAGAGTAATCCCTCTAAGGAGCCTAGGCCGTAATACTGCAAATACTGGGGCAGGTGGGTATGGTAGGAAGCCACTAGGGGTAAATTCAGGGTTTTGGCAGCCCACACCCCGGACAGGCCGAGTACTGCCGGATTAACCACATGAATTAAGTCTGGTTGAAAGGCCTCAATTGCCGCTTGAATTGATGGACGGGGAACAGCCAACTTTAATTCTGGGTAGAGTGGCAAGGGAAACCCCGTTACCCCATGAATCTTAGCCCCACAATAGTCCCGGATGCCGCCCTCAGGTGAAATTACTAAGACCTGATGCCCCATGGCCTGCAAATGTCGGACAGTCTGACACAAACGGGTCACAATGCCATCAACTTTAGGCAGGAAAGTTTCGGTAACAAGGGCAACGCGCATACCAGGCCTGGGGAGAGCGGTCAAAAGCAATCTTTCCCATTCTCAGGCGTGAGGGTAGTCCAGGCAAGCATCAAAAACTGTGAATCAACCTTACCGCCGCCGTGGTGGGATCAAGGTCAACCCTTACAATAAAGAAGCGGCAACACCTAGGATGGCCAAGACAGCGGACATTGCAGCGGGTTTTGGCTAACTTGATTTCATGGAGGGCAAAAACTATGACCCAAACATCCCATCCCACCTCGGATTTGAGTGCCTATACCCCAGCCGATGTGTCTCTGTTGGCCCAACGCCTCGAGGAAGATGATTACGAAACCCCCTTTGCTGCCCTTGCGGATTGGCATTTACTCCGGGCCCTGGCTTTTCAACGTCCAGAATTGACCGAACCCTATCTATACCTTTTGGATTTAGAGGCTTTTGACGAATCCTAACGCAGCAGTAAGAGCAGAACCATGGTGTTGCCTCGGCGTCTCCTAATTGCAGTGGGGGGTGGAATTGCCGCCTATAAGGTCTGTCAGGTGGTTTCAACGCTGGCCCAGGCCGGGCATGCAATCCGCGTCATTCTCACAGAAACGGCCCAGAAGTTTATTACCCCCCTCACCCTGAGCACCCTCGCCCGGCATCCGGCTTACACCGATCAAGACTTTTGGCATCCAAACCAGGCCCGGCCCCTCCATATTGAATTGGGCGAATGGGCTGAAGTCCTCTTAATTGCGCCGTTAACAGCTCATACCCTGGCAAAATTGGCCCAAGGCTTAGCCGATGACCTATTAACCAGTACGGTTTTAGCCTCCACTTGCCCGATTTTAGTCGCCCCAGCCATGAATACGGTGATGTGGAACCAGGCCAGCGTGCAGAAAAATTGGGCTAGTTTAACTACAGATCCCCGCTATTTTGCCTTGAGTCCAAGATTGGGTCGCTTGGCCTGTGATGTGGTTGGAGCGGGACGGATGGCAGAACCGGAAGACTTAATCACAACCCTTAACTCGCTGTTGGTGACTGGCGGAAAACGGGACTTGACCGGGAAAAAGCTGTTAATCACTGGCGGCGGCACCCAGGAATATCTAGATTCAGTCCGGTTTATGGGCAACCCAGCCTCCGGGAAGATGGGCCTGGCCTTGGCTGAAGCTGCACAGATGCGCGGGGCAGAGATTCTCCTGATTCATGGGCCGCAAACCTTATCAATTCCCCAAGAAATTCCGAGTCTTGCGGTCACCAGTGCGGCAGAACTAGATCGAGAACTCCACCAGGCCTGGCCGGATTTTGACTGGTTAATGATGGCGGCAGCGGTGGGGGATGTGCGTCCGGTATTTCAGGCCGAAACCAAGCTGAGTAAGTCCGAGATTCCCAATCCGTTACCCTTAGAGTTTATTCCCGATATTCTCCAAGCACTGGCTGCCCACAAACAAGCCCATCAAACCGTGATTGGTTTTGCCGCCCAAACAGGGGATATTGCCACTCCGGCCTGGTTGAAATTACAACAAAAAGGCTTAGATTTTATTGTCGCCAACCCGATTGATCACCTGGAATCCGGCTTTCAAAGTGATAGTAACCAGGCCCTAATTCTGCATAAATCCGGTGAAAAGTTTGATGTTCCGTTAACCTCGAAATTAGAACTCGCCCATATCATTTACGACCACATTCTTGCTGTAACAGAGCAGCCGTATCCCACTCCCCAGGCCTGGTAACCATTAATGATAGTTATTTCGCTGCGGCATGAAGCACAAAAATCCTTGAAACCGCTACGGGGGTTGGGTTGCCTGTCTCACTTTTGGCAGAACTGACTATAAGTTTCATCTAAACTCTCAAAATTAGCCTGAACATTCTAACGGCCTGGAATTGCGGCGATCAGTTGGCGGGTATAGTCGGTTTGGGGATTTTGGTAGAGGGTAACGGCAGGAGCTATTTCCTGAATCCGGCCCCGATACATCACCATAATCCGATCACTCATAAACTTGACCACGCTCAAATCATGGGAAATGAAAATATAGGTTAAATTAAACTCGGCCTGGAGTTCTTTGAGGAGGTTTAAAACCTGGGCCTGGACAGAGACATCTAAAGCCGAAACAGATTCATCACAAATAATCAGTTCGGGACGTAACGCCAAGGCTCGGGCAATACAAATCCGTTGACGCTGACCACCGGAAAATTCATGGGGATACCGATTAGCCATGGTGGGTTCTAAACCGACGCGTTGCAATAAATAGTGAACTCGGGCGCGGCGTTGCTGATCGGTCGCTGCATTGTGAATCAACAGGGGTTCGGCAATACTCGCGCCAATGGTTAAGCGGGGATCTAAGGCACTGTAGGGGTCCTGAAAAATAATCTGAATCGTTTGCCGCAGCTGCCGCAGTGGTTGGTTCCGCAACTGAGTAATATCTTGCCCGTGATAAAAAATCTTGCCCGTGGTCGGGGTGACCAATCGCATTAAGCTCCGTCCCAAGGTTGTCTTACCACAGCCGGATTCACCCACCAGGCCCAGCGTTTCTCCCGGATAGACCTGAAACGAGACATCATTGACCGCCGTTAAATAGCGTTTAGGCTGCCCAAGAACGGCATGAATCGGGAACAGGACGGTTAAATGTTGGACATCGAGGAGTGGGGCCTGGGTTTGGAGAGTTTGCAGTCGCTCCAGTTGACTTGCTTCCGGGATCAGCTCAGAAACGTGAGTGGCCGCAACTGGGGATTCCGGAGCGACGTGATCCTGGGCCAAAAAGTCAGCGACAGTCGGCAATTTTGCCCACCGAAGATCCAAGCGCGGCCGACAGGCTAAAAGCCCTCGCGTATAGGGATGTTGGGGCTGCGCAAAAATAGTTTGGGTTGGCCCCTGCTCGACAATTTCCCCTTGGTACATGACCGCCACGTGATCCGCCAATTCGGCAACAATCCCGAGATCATGGGTGACAAAAATCATCGACATTTGCCGGTGCTGGCTCAGGTCTTTGAGTAACTTTAAAATTGTGGCTTGAACCGTGACATCTAGGGCAGTGGTGGGTTCATCGGCAATCAGGATTTCAGGGTTCGCCGCTAAGGCCATGGCAATCATCACCCGCTGAATTTGCCCACCGGACAATTGATGGGGATAGCGATTGAGAAAGGCTTGTTTGCGCTGGTTAAGTTGGCGTTGAACTTCAAACTCGGGAGGGGATGCTGCTGCGGGATGATGTTGCTGCCAGTCGGTTAGTATCTGCTCCCTCAGGTTCCGATCATCGGGAAGAAGCCGGACTTCTTGCAAAAGGGCAATGGCCTGGCGCTCAAGAGCAGCACCCCTTAATTTGCAGTGAGCTGTCAGGGCTTCTTGCAGTTGAAAACCCACGGAGTAGACGGGATTGAGTGAACTCATGGGTTCCTGAAACACCATGCCTAGGGCTTGCCCACGATATTGCGTCATCTTAGCGGCGGGAATGCTTAAAAGATCAACAGATGGCCCTGCGCTTCCCCCAAACCAGGCCTGGCCGGAGGTAACCTTTCCCGGTGGCAATAACAGTTGCATCAAGGCTAAACAGGTGACAGACTTCCCCGAACCCGACTCCCCCACCAGGCCGAGGGTTTGTCCCCGCTCTAGAGCAAAACTAATCCCAGCCACAGCCGCCCGCGGACTATTTGGGAACTCAACCCGCAATTGTTCAACCCGCAGGACGAGATCAGTTGGTGACACCGTTGGGGTTTCTGGCATGACGTGAACCTGCTGGCAACAAACCACGAGTTAGAGGGAGCTATAGCGATCTAGCTGCCCTTGGGGAATCACGATCAGAGTTGTGCCTTCCCGCCGCACCACATAAACCGTTTGATGTTCGGAAATTTCCAGGAGGGGATCATCACAGCGGGCTTGCCAAGAGTTGCCTTCATAGAGCACTCGCCCGGTCTTCCCTGGTGCAATCACGGATAAGGTTTGGGCTTCCATGGGTTCCTCAAGGCTCAGGGTTTTACGGCGGGGGAGAAATCGCCGAACTAGATAAATCAAAATTACCGAGAGCAATAGCCAGAGGACTACTTGGATGGCCAGATTAGGGACGAGGAAGGAAACAAAGGCAATTCCCAAGGCACTAATGCCCAAGGTCATCTCCACAAAGGCGGTGGGCACCACTAGCTCAAGGAGACAAAGAATTATCCCCAGGCCCAGCCACAGCCAAAAAGCTGGAATTGCCACTCAGACCCTCCTCATCCAGGTAAACCCCGCAGCCTATATCAATCTTGATTCAATCTTGTGTTCAGGATCAGTTTCGGAGATCGGACAAATCTACTTCTCCGCCAGCGATCTCGATCAGGAACAGGCACAATCAGGCAAAATTCCGGCTTAAGCCATGCTGTCTTTAATTTGCTCAAATTGGGCCGGGGTGAGAATCGTTTTCAGTTGCCCCATCATCCCTTCCATGACATTTTTAATCCGGATTTTTTGGCGCAGTTCCAGGTTCACGGATTTCAAGGCATCCCGGGTTGTTGCCCCTTGGGCGAGGCTGGCCTGGAATTGTTGGAGTTGGCCTGGGGTTAAAATCCCTTCAATGTTGGCGTGGGTCTGTTTTTGCACTTGCACGAGGGCTTTCTTTTGCTCCATCGTCAACCCCAACTTATTGGCCTGGTCGCTGGACATGAGAGACAGGTTCTCAGAGCTTTGGGCATGAACGGCAATTCCCATCACCCCGGTCAAACAAACCGCCAACCCTAGCGAAAGTAACTGCTTACTCATGCTTGAAAACCTCAGTGGAATTATGACTGACTTTGATTATCGATTATCCCCTATTTTTCGGAAATAGCTCCGGTATCTAAGGCATCCATTAACTGCCCCAAGGCGGCCATGTCTTCGCTGTCGTATTCCCGTTTCCAGAGTAATTGACTAATTTGGTTAGACAGGGATGAGGTTAAAACTTTCGTGTGCTGCACCCGTTCAATTAAGCGTTGTATCATCATCTGAACCTGAACCCCCAACTCATTCAATTTTAAGTAAATCCAGTTCTCTTAGCACTCGCCCATACCTTAGTCCATCCCAGGCCCCAGCATCGTAACCCTGACTACCCAAACCCTAAATTGCTGTGGGTGTGATCTGGGCAAGCGATCCCGAAACTCAAAAACTGTTAGTGATCCCTGACAATGATCCCCAGGCGGGGCGGGACTTTTAGACAAATAAAACGTGTATCAAAGAATTAAGAAAAGTTGAAATCCTAGAGAAACTCTCGATATACTAATAGGCGAATTTTGTATAGCTCACAACAAACTCGCATTGCGTAAGGAGGTAAGGCAACTTGGCCAGAAGGCGTAAGCGGAAAAGTCGTCGTCGTCTAGAAGGACGCAGAATCTTGGAATGTGTACCTCAATTTAGTATTGAAAGTGGTGAGGACAAACCTGTAACGGCGGCCCGAAAGTTTATTCAGTCGAAAGAAATCTCTCCTCCTGCATTACTACTAGTTAAGCGCAACGAACACACTACTGACCGATATTTCTGGGCAGAAAAGGGTTTGTTTGGGGCTCAATACGTTGAAGAGAACCACTTCCTCTTTCCAAGTTTGCGGGAATTAGCTGAAGAAAAAGTTGCAGCCAGTTAAGGTTTAATGGTTGCCTTTTGAACAGCATCATTTAAGTTAAACAGTTTTCAAAGCAATTCTGATCTCCGGGCAAGGCTGAGCCATTTCATTACTGTTTTTTAAGTAGTGATTTGGTTAGGTCTTGCTTTTTTATTTATCTGAGTTTAACGCTGTAAACTACGCTTTAATTCCTCTAGGGCTTCTTTCAATTCCAATTCTCGAAATGTATTTTCCAGGGGATCGCTGGGGCTGGAGAGGGGGGGTTGGTAAGTTGAATAGGGAGAAGGCTGTGTCGTGGTTTGACTGGCGCGGGCAGTGGTTTCGGGCCTGGGGCTTTGTTGGAGTTTGAGCTGAACCTCTTGGTGCCGGGCTTTGATTTTTGCCAAAAGGGCCTGGGTTGCCGGAATTTGCCGTTGGCTTTCAACCATCTGCTGCCATAAAAAGTTGCCCTGCTGCCGCAAAGACTGTTCTTTTTCCCGCGCGGCCTGGGCGAGATCGGGGCGATGGGCTGCTTCTGCTTTTTGAATCCGCTCTGTCCAGCGGCGCATCTCATCCACCAGGCCAAGTATCTCCTGTTCTGCCCGTTGCTTTTGGCTATGCAGGGATTGTAGTAGGTGAGTTGTTTCTGCCTCTTGCTGTTCAATCTCCAACAACAGAATTTGTAATTTTAGGCCGGGATTAGCCGCCAAAAACTCATCTAGCTTTTGTTCGAGAAAGGCAGCCAAATCATCCAACAGCTTCATGGTGGGCAGTCCGAGAGAATCACGGCCATTCTAAACTGCACCCTGGGCCTAGGTTGTCCCTGAGGCTGAGACGATTGGCCTAAAAAGCCTCACCCACTTGTACCGTTTTGGTTTCATTGCCCCGTTGGAGAATTGCCATTTGTCCTTGAATTCGGGCTAATTTCCAGGGACTTCCCGGCACGATTTCCCCCGCCTCAACTCGCTGCATCAGGCCCTTGATCGAAATTAAGGCAATGGAGCGATTGCCCAACTCAAGAACGCCGACTAAATTGTTTTCGGGGGTGGTTGGTCTGACGGGGGCAGGAGCTGCGTTGGTTGGACTGGCATTAGTATTCCTAGGCGCAAGGCTATTGGGGGGTGGGGGCACGGGTGTGAGGGCGACAGGGGCCGCATTGGCTGAGGTTCCAGGCCCTGGGTTTGTGGGGGGAATAGCTGCGGCATTGACTAAGTTGGGACTGACCGGAACATAGACCCGCTCAACGCGGTTGCCATTGGCATCTTGGGTGACGATTGTAGTCGGGGCAACACCATTATTGGGATTAAGATTGGAGTTGGCCTGGGGCCGGGGTTGTTGATTAATCCGCGTCATCGCCTGGGAGAGATAGCGGGCAAATTCGACATCCGCTGGATTCGGGGCCGGGTTCACTGCTTCAACTGGAGCACGATTGAGGCCACCTAACCATACCCCCCCGGCAATCACCAAAGAGGCGATCCCAAGGCCAATTAAGAAACGCTCGGAGCTAATTTCTTTAAAGCTGCCCCAGGTTTGCTTAAGGGATAATTGTTTCCCTGGACTTACCCCAGGCCTGGTACTTCCTAACAAGTTCGATCCCCATAAGCCCCGCTGAGACCGTTGACCAGTCGTATAGGCTTCTAAATCATGGAACAGCTCATCCATTAACTGATTGGCCTGGATATCCGTGCGACAGGACTCGACAAGATAAAGTTGCCCCCCAGAATTGGCAGCCCCAGATTGTGTGTGGATTTCAGTCATTGGTTGTGCGTTCCTGACACTAAAAATATTGTCCCAAGTGTGGGAAGAGCCAGCAGATTACTTAGAGTTACGCTGCCGGATTCCACTTGATACAAAACACATCAGACTCTTTGGGGATCAAGAGTAGTCAGGAAACATGCCTATTTTTCCCAGGCCAAGATCAACTCTCCTGACTGAATGCGCCCTTGAGATTTTCCACCGAGCCAGGTGATCCCGTCTAAGTGCTCAAAAGCAGACGGAGCCGCAAACTGTAGCAGTTTAATCACAGGGAAGGTCTCGACCCAGGCCGGGGCGGTGTTGGCCCAATCGAGATGAATGACCGTCTCTGGCGTATTGCGAGAAATCAGGGATTGCCAGGCCGGGGTTGCTTCTGGGGCCGGGGTGAGTTCACTCTGATCTGTTGCCAGGATTGTCCAGGTCGTCTCCTGTTGGGTGATGAAAACTGGCGGTGTCTCAGGGGTTGGACTCCAGGCCTGGCGGGTAGGGTTTTCTAAATCCAGGGGAGAATTATGCCAGCCTTGGGCCGTGAGTTTATCCGCCAGGGTTACCAGGCCAGTTGTGACTGTGGGCGTTGTCGGCGTTTTCAGTTGCCAGTGCCAGAGGGGGGGGTGATCACTTTTAGACCTGTGGGGTAACCAGGCCAGGCCAAAGTCTCCTTGCAACCAGGGCCCCATCTCTTGTGCTAGATTAATCCCCACCTGCTGATTCCAGGCCTGGATGGTTTGAGCTAGAAATGCTTGCCCTTGTCCATAGCCCTTGAGTAAATCATTGAAGGACTGCCAAAGTTCGGGGAGATTCTCACCTAAGATCACTGCGGCGGCCTCCGGCAGTGTTTTAGCCAGTTGTCGGTTAAGGCCAGTGGCTTGCGGTTGGTTATCTAGAGTCTCTCCCGTGCCAGACCGTGTCCTGACTAAGGCTGTTTGAATCCCCAGTCCAGGGATGGGTTTCTTGACGGTCTGCCAGGCCAAGAGTAAGCGATCCGGACTCATCACCTCGGTATCGTCCTGCCAGGCCCCTAAATTGAGATAACTCAGACCCCAGGTATCGGCATTGAGATCGAGATTGGCTTCCCGATAAAAACTGGCCCCGAGGATGGAACCATTGACGGATTGGGCCGCCTGGACTGACTCCCGCAAGGCCTGGACTGAGTTACTGACTAATAGGTAATCATCTCCGACTAAACCAAAGGCAATCTGGGGTGGGTTGCGGAAGGGATTTACGGCGGGGCCTGGGGTAATTAGTTTAATCCCCGGAGCTGTTTCAGCCGTGGGAGTCAGTTCTAGGCTTTTCCAAAATTGAGCAATGGTTTTTTCAGTCGCTTCGGCCTGGTTGATCGGCATAATCCAAACCGGATGATCCACTGGGGCAGTAATCGGACTGGTATTCGCTAGGGTCAAACCAGCTTCTAAGCTCAATAAATCCTCCCCAGCCCGCCCCAGACCAAGCTGCTGCCACTGTTGCCGTAAAAAATCCGAAACCACCGGCCGCATCTGGGGTGTAATGCGATTTAAGGGTTGAGTCAGTGAAACCATCCAGGCCGATTGCCGCGGGACAAAACTCAGGGGGCTTAAATTCTCACTGGCGAGAGCCATCCCCGACCAGAGTAAGCCCCACACCAGGCCCCACACCCCTAAAACTTGGATGAATCGGGTGAATATTCGAGTCATTATCTGCATCAATTCAGCCACCCCAGCCCTACCTCAGCCAAATTCCCCTCCCATTTTCCCTGATTGTTAACCCCCTACTCAGTTTTTCAAAAGAATAGGCTAGTCTAGGAAACGTCTCATCCACTGGAAGCCCTTGATTATGTCCACCAGTCCTGCCCAACCGGCTCTGCTTGTTCTTGCTGATGGTACGGTCTTTTCCGGCAAAGCCTTTGGGGCCAAGGGGACGACCGTAGGCGAGGTGGTCTTTAATACGGGGATGACGGGATATCAAGAAGTATTAACCGATCCCAGTTACTGTGGGCAAATTGTCACATTTACCTATCCTGAATTGGGCAATACCGGAGTGAATGCCGAGGATGAGGAATCCATCTATCCCCATGCCAAAGGCGCAATTGCCCGCAACATCTGTGAGCAACCGAGTAACTGGCGCTCGGAAATGTCCCTACCAGACTATTTAAAAAAACACGGTATTCCCGGAATTTATGGCATTGATACCCGCGCCCTCACCCGCAAAATCCGCACGGTTGGAGCCATGAATGGCGCGATCTCGACAGAAATTCTAGACCCAGTGGAATTGCTGGCCCAAGTCCAGGCCGCACCGAGTATGCAGGGCTTAAACCTGGCCAAAACCGTCACCACTCCCAAGGTCTACGAATGGACGGAAGCGACTAACCCGGCCTGGGACTACGGTCAACCCAATCCATCAGAGCAAGAGCCTTTGCTAGTTGTCGCCCTGGACTTCGGGGTGAAACGGAATATTCTCCGGCGGTTGGCGAGCTATGGCTGCAAAGTCGTGGTGGTTCCGGCAAGTACGGCGGCGGCAGAGATTTTAGCCTATGACCCCGATGGCATTTTTCTGTCTAATGGCCCGGGAGACCCAGCCGCAGTCACCGAGGGAATTACCACCGCCCAGGCCTTGTTGGCCGCGGGCAAACCCATGTTTGGCATTTGTTTGGGGCATCAACTCTTGGGGCTTTCCTTGGGGGCCGATACCTTCAAGCTCAAGTTTGGGCATCGGGGTTTAAACCAACCGGCGGGCCTGGCCCAGAAACAGGTGGAAATTACCAGTCAAAATCACGGCTTTGCCATCACTGGAGAATCCCTGGAGTCAAAAGAGGTGGAGATTACCCATTTAAACTTGAATGACCGCACCGTCGCTGGCCTGGAACATCGCACCTTACCCCTGTTCTCGGTCCAATACCACCCGGAGGCTAGCCCCGGCCCCCACGATGCAGATTATCTCTTTGGTAAATTTGTCCAGGCCATGCGGGATTACCGGGCCCAAAAGTAACTAGAACCTAGAGTGTGGCTCTTGGAGAAAGGAAATCTCTTCTGGAGAACTCGGGCGACCCAAGATTTCATTCCGGTGGGGAAAGCGGCCAAAACGTTGGATCACCTGCCAGTGACGCTGAGCAAACTCGATCGCTCCTTGGCTTTCCGGATCAGCACGAAGGTTTTCCCAGAGCTTGAGGCTAAATTCCTGATCCGCTAAATCTTCGCTGTGCTCAAACGGGAGATAGAAAAACCAGCGTTGGACGGGCAAAACCAGTTGATCAAAGCCTTGACTAAGCGCATGGTGGGCAACGATCCGGGCCTGGGCATCGGTCGCAAAGGCCTGGGGTGATCCGCGAAACAGATTTCGGGGAAATTGATCTAGGACAATGGCGAGGGCTAGACAACTCAGGGGGGTATCCTGCCAGGCCTGGAGCTTTCCCTGTGCTGCCTGTTGATGGAGGGTTTGAAACTGGGTTGCTAGGGTTTGCTCAAACTCGGAATTGGGCTGAAACCAAACCTCTCGCGGCTGGCCATAGTCGGGATGATCGCTGGCTCCAAACCAAAAGTCTAAAACATCGGTAAAGTTAGGTGTCTGCATCGATCAGGGCAAGGGGTTATGGGTTAGGGTCAAAATACGCTGGATTGGTTCAGAAATATAGTCATTTCTGCCAAAAGTGAGACACGCAACCCGACTAACCGTGATGGTTTCCGGGATTTTTGTGTTTCATTCCTCCGCAAAATGACTATGGTCGCGAAATTTTTCTTGATACCATTTTGATTGATTCTCCCTGGCCTGCATTCATGAGTCCCACCTACAAAGCTGTCGGTATTAACCTCCAGGCCATCCCCCTTGGGGAAAGTGATCGACTTTTAACGGTGCTAACGCGGGAACAGGGCCTACTAAAGCTGGTGGCTCCGGGGGCCCGGCAACCCAAGTCGAAATTTGGTGGCAGAACAGCACTCTTTGTTGTGAATCACCTGCTCATCTACCCCGGCCGGAGTTTAGATAAAATTACCCAATGCGATCTGATCTATGCCTATCCCAAACTCAGTCAGCACTTAACGACTCTGGCAGCGGGGCAATATTTAGCGGAAACGGTGTTGTATCTGGCTCGACAGCATCAAACTCAGGGCGATTTTTTTGATTTATTTTGCCAGGCCCTAGCTGAACTCGAACAGGTACAAGGCAATGCGGCCCTTGATGTCTTACTCAAATCTCTCTGGCAAATTTTGGCCTGGGCGGGAATTGCCCCCCAATGGCATCCGGCCTGGTTGCCGACCCAAGCTGAACTCGAAAATCCCGATTGGCGGATTGCCCTGAATATTGCGGCGGGTTGCCTTGTGCCCCTCTCTCGGTTCCAACTAAACGTTGAGGTTAGCCCCTACAGCGAATTTCCCCGCTTAACAGCAGCCGAGTTTCAAATCTTGGCCTGGGTTTGTGACTGGGCTGAATCTCCCCAGAGTCCAGATGTTCCCCTGCGGCCAAGCCAACCCATTGCGACTTGGTTAGGGGTGGAGCGTTTATTGCGACAATATATGCAGTTTCATCTCGATCATCCCCTCAAAGCAGCAGCATTACTGGATACTTGCTTTTCCCCAATCCCGGCCGCCCCCTGATTACCGCCCTCTCTATGACTCGTCCCCTTGCGCCTGAACCTGTCAATGCTGAACCCGCCATTATTCCCGATACGCTGCCGACCCCTTGGGCAATCTTAAAAAATCAAAGTTTCCTTTGGCTCTGGTTGGGGCAAGTGTTTTCCCAGCTTGCAGATAAAGTGTATTTGATCCTGGTCATTGCTTTAACCACCCAATATTTTCAGCCGGAGTCCGCCAGTATTAGCCCGTGGGTGGCGACAATTATGGTGGTGTTTACAGTTCCGGCGGTGCTATTTGGCTCATTGGCAGGGGTGTTTGTTGATCGCTGGGCCAAGCGGCGGGTCTTAGTCCTCACCAATCTCTGTCGGGCCGGCCTGGTGATGCTCTTACCCTTGAGTGTGCAGCTTTGGCCTGGGGAAAAAATTGGCTTTGCCCTAATCTTGCTAATTACCTTTGCCGTCTCCACCCTGACCCAATTTTTTGCCCCAGCGGAACAAGCTGCCATTCCGTTAATTGTCGAGCGACACCACCTATTAACCGCCAACTCCTTCTATACCCTGACGATGATGGTGGCCCTGGTTGTCGGCTTTGCGATTGGGGAACCTTTGCTGTCCTTGGCGGGGCAATGGGGGGGCATCTGGGGGGGGGCAGTGATTGTCAGTGGTTGCTATGGTTTGGCGGCCTTAGCGTTACTCTCTCTCGCAACCGAAGAGCAATGTCAACTGGGGCAACAGACGCTGCGGCAATTTTGGCAGGATTTGCGCGAAGGAGTGAACTTTCTCCGGGAACAAGCTCTGCTACGGATGGCTCTGTTGCGGTTGGTCTTGCTGTTTTCAGTGATGGCGGCTCTGGCGGTGTTACTCGTTCGGATTGCCGAAGTCATGCCTGCCCTGGATACGGATCAATTTGGCTTTTTGCTCGTGGCGGGGGCAATTGGCTTAGGGGGTGGCGTATTTACCCTGAATACCATCAGAGATCGTTTGACTTATGCTCAATGGAGTCGGATGGGCAGTGGTGGCATGGCGGTGTTATTAGTAGCTTTGAGCCAAACAACTGCTTCACTCTGGTTAAGTTTTGCCGTGATTACTGGCCTGGGTGCCTTTGCCGCATTGATTGCCATCCCGATGCAAACCACCATTCAAACCCAAACGCCTGAACCCCTGCGTGGGAAAATTTTTGGTCTGCAAAACAACCTGATTAATATTGCCCTCAGCTTACCGTTAGCTTTAGCCGGAATTGCAGAAACCCTCTGGGGTTTGGGTTCAGTCTTGTTGGTTTTAGGGGGGCTGATGAGCTTAGGCTTGCTTTGGCCTGGGGTTGAAGTGAAGCCAGACTAATCGGCTTGAGTGTTTATTGGGTCTTAAATACCAGAACCGTTGAGAAACTCTTCAATAACCCGATCTCGTAAATTGCAACTGGTTTCAGCCAGGCCAATCCCAACGGCCACAGGTTCAGCTTCAAGGGATTGGGGTTGTGCAACTCCTTGGAGCGTATGAACTTGGGTTTCTAGGGCTTCAATCCGATCTAAAAGATAACGGATTGCTTCAGCTTCAGAATCTGGGAGTTGTCCATGTTCCAGGGGTGCAACTTTGGCCCCAGCCCGGTAGACAATCCGACCCGGAATACCCACGACCGTGCAATCTGAGGGGACATCCCGCAGCACCACAGACCCGGCTCCAATCCGGACATTATTGCCAACTAAGAGATTCCCAAGAACCTTTGCTCCGGCACCAACAACAACATTTTCCCCCAGGGTTGGATGGCGTTTACCTGTTTCTTTACCAGTGCCGCCGAGGGTAACCCCTTGATAGATGAGGCAGTAGTTACCAATAATTGCCGTCTCACCAATGACGACCCCCATGCCGTGATCAATAAACACCCCTTGGCCAATGGTGGCCCCCGGATGAATTTCAATTCCGGTGAGTCCGCGGGAAAGATGGGAAAGTAGGCGAGGGATGACGGGTAAGCCCAAGCTCCATAACCAGTGGGAAATCCGGTGCATCCAGAGGGCTTGCAGACCAGGGTAGCAGAGTAAAACTTCTAACCAATTCCGGGCAGCAGGGTCGCGCTCAAAGATAATCTGGAAGTCGGCCTGGAGAGATTTGAACACTCAAAAATGCCCTCATCTGATCATGGGTGGTGGAAGCCTGAGTTCGTAACTTATTATACCTAACCCCCTTGGGGCCATGGCAGTGGGCAGAGATCGGGAATGGGTGGGAAAACCGTAATGTTGAAGGCTTGCAGAAAAAGTCTCTAAGCTGCGGTCAAAGGAGGATTGAGGTGTTGCTGGAGTTGGGCGAGGCGTTCTTGAACAATTTGGTTAATTGCTTGTTCCCGTTCTTGATCCTCTAGGCTGAGGTTATCGCTAACTGTGCCAGGTGGGGCCTGGAATTTGGCCAGTTGCCGCTCAAAATAGCTACTGGGATAGCGAATATATTCCACAGTTTTGCGCTCTAAACGGGCCTGGTGACAGAAGGGCTGCATCCAAGTGGCGTAGGCAATGTCTTCCGTCCCGTACTGGAAGTCTCGAAATACGGCATCTTCCGGAAACCCACCGATAAATTCATGCACCTCCCGGTGAACACAGAGATTCAAAGGAATGCTGTTTTCTAAAGCCTTTTGCCAGTGGGGATGGAGCTGGTCGTGGGTATAGATACCGGTGCGGACCGCCCCAAAGTACTCTGGTTGCTGATTGGTTTGATAGCTGCTAGGGATGGGCTGGTTGAGGATAGAAAAGGCGAGAAAAATATGCTCTGGGAAAAAACGATCATCCCCATCACAGAAAAAGAGGGCCTGGCCTTGGGAAAATTTTACGCCAAGGTTGCGAGCGGCGGCGGCTCCAAGATTAAAGGGGAGTTTCAGGAGTTGAAAATAAGTTTTGTCCTGAGCAAAAGCTTCAACTATCGCCAAGGTGTTATCGGAGGAACCGTCATCAACGACCACAACTTCTGCTTTTACCTGGGAGGCCTGGGGGTAATGACCTTTGAAGTAATCCAAGCTGGCTTCAATACTGCCTAGGGTGGCCTGGAGAACTGCTTCGCCACGGTTAGCCACAACGTTATGGAGGGGCACAATCACAGATAGAGAAGTCAGGGGAGATTCAGACACAGGTTTAGGCAAAAATTGGGTGACAAACACGAATTAAAAAGATGGAAGTTGGAAAAATATGCAATGGTGGGGGCTGGCGTTGACAAGGGGGCCTGGGTTTATTAAAGTAATAAATGCTGAGTTTTTGCCCCCATCGTCTAGAGGCCTAGGACACCTCCCTTTCACGGAGGCGACGGGGATTCGAATTCCCCTGGGGGTATCACCCAAGTGGCAAAACTAGCTAACGTGGTTAAGCCTAAAACACCCTCTCTGATTAGTTTCTGGGTATTGTTTCTAATTATTAAATGTACCTAGATGTACCTGGATATACTTGGATGTACCTAGAAATTTAAGCCAACTTTAAGCCAGCGTGGAAAGTAGAATCAACCAGGCCAATGGCCGCCTCAAATCTTCCAAGGTAGGGGTGAAGATTCAACAGAGGGGAGAAAGGCTATATCTACAGGCCACCTTGCCAAGTAAGTCAGGGGATAAGCCACCCCATCAGCAACGGATCGCCCTTGGGGTGATGGCAAACCCGGCTGGGGTGAGCTATGCCGAGAGAGAGGCCCGCAAGGTTGGCCTAATGCTCGCAGAAAATAGCTTTACCTGGGAGAAATACCAAAAGCAATCACGGCCAGATTTAGTGTCGGACTGGATAGAACGGTTTGAACTCCACTATTTCAGCACCAGGGAGAGAAACGATAAAACCCAAACCACCTGGGACGGGGACTATCTCAAAATCCTAAAAAAGTTGCCTTGTGATGCCCCCCTAACTCCTGCTCTACTGCGGCAAATGGTGACGGACATCCCGACAGAACAGAAGAAAACCAGGCAACGGGCCTGCATGGTGGCCAGTGCGTTGGCCAGGTTTGCTGAGTTGCCCCTGAACGTGCAGGGACTGGCCGGTAACTACTCTCCCAAGAAAACATCCCCTAGGGAAATCCCAGAGGATGCTCTGATCGCGCAGTGTTGGGAGAGCTTTACTAACCCGGCCTGGCGGTGGGTTTATGGGATGCTGGCTACCTACGGGCTGAGGCCCCACGAGGTCTTTCGGTTGAACCTAGACGCTATCCGTAGTGGTTCCCTGGTGCTTGAGGTTCAGGAAAACACTAAAACTGGATTTAGGCGGGTGTGGCCGTGCTATCCAGAGTGGGTTGAGCAGTTCAGGCTGTCTGAGGTGATTTTGCCCCCTGTGGATGCCACCCGGTCTAATACCAGGGTGGGGGAAAGCTGCACTAAATACCTGAGTGAGAAATTGCCCTTTAAGCCCTACGATTTGCGTCATGCCTGGGCCATTAGAACCCTGGCTTTTGGGCTTGACATTACCCTTGCTGCTCAACAGATGGGGCATAGCGTCCAGGTGCATAGCGAAACCTACCACCATTGGATTAGCGATCAGGTTCATCAGCGGGCTTTTGAGACGCTGATGTTGAGGCCTGATAGGCCATTGCCACCGAATCCCACCATTTCCAATACTCATTAGCGCAGTGATCTTCCCAACACTCCTGACAAAATTCATCTGCCCAATAGTACCCCTCATCCTCCCATTTTTGGCAATGTAAGCATTGTTTTTTACTCATTATTTGAGTCCTCTTGTTCATCCTCAATAAAACCGTAGCCACCACATTCAGGACAGTGAAAAGCGTATGCTGCTTCTTCCCCCCCATAACCCGTTAAGGTTTTGTAAACTACTCCGGTTCCGTCACAAGTTACACAGTGCATTATTGTTCCTCATAACCTAATATTTCTAGTTGAAAATCCCCTGCTTTCAAGTGCTGATCAATCAATTTATCAACCCGCTTCTCAAGTGCTTTAGACTCGCTTAAAACTTGCCTGGAACGTGTTCTAAAATATCTGCTTTGCATTTTCCTCATTTCATAAACAATCGTCACAAGCTCATCTAACTGCTGACTTACAAGAGAGAAGTCTGTTTCAAGTTCATAATAATTTCTACAATGCGGAATACAATCCACTACCGTTTCTCCAGTGGTGTGTTTAGAGCTTTCAAACAGTTGTTGACTTGCCATTGATAGGTAGGCCGTGCAGCTTGGGAACGGGAAATGATCCGATAGTGTTGGCCAATCTTGAAAAATCCGTCTTTCCTCAGTTGTCTGAGTTGCCTTGGGGTGATGTCCAGGGCTTCACTTGCTTGATGTGTGTTCATCCAATTTTTTGCCATAAATGCTCCTAAAAAAAAGAGGGGATGCTAGGAGCAACACCCCCACTGCAAAAGGGACTTAACCATGCACAACTAGCCTTTTAACGGCGTGCTAAGGCCTCAAAATTAAAAAGGTAATCTGTCGCCGTGTTCGTTAATAATGTCGGCATCAATTACATCCTCATCCTTGCTATCAATTCCGGGGAAATAAGACAATCTACCTATTTCTTCAATCGCCTCCATCAGATAGCAAAGAAGAGTTCTGAGTAATTTAATCTCGTGTCTATCCAAAGTATCCAAGGTTAAATAAACCTGAATACTTGCGCTCATCTTGATAAAATTCCTAAAAATTTCAGAAAACTCATCTGATTCTCTAAAGTCAGCCTCAGGCATAGTTAAACCTCAAAAATTTACAAATAAAAACAGGCCCCCCTGGTGAGAGGCCTTAGCGTGGTTCAATCCAAATCTGATTGTTCGATTTCCTGACAGATAGCTTCTAGTCGTTGTCGGTTGGAGTCGGTGGGGTTGGCGAGGTAGGAAAGGATCGCCATATCTCGTCTAGCCGAGCGTTTGACTCTTCGAGCTTCTTGTTCTCGTATTCGAGTCTCGCTATATCCTCTTCTAGTTGCAATGTTCCACTTAAGGCCGAAATCAACCATTGCCACCAGGCCGGTCGCCAGAAAGGCCCAGAAGCTCCAGTCTCGGAGGGTGAGGGGTGGGAATTTTGGGGGGAAGTCTGTTGCGTCATAAAACCTCAATGCCGCAGTCGCAGCGATTAGGACAGTAAGCAGGGTTGGGGGAATGAGTGAGAGTAGGTTTGCTTTCATTGTGCCATTCCAAGGAAAACAGCCCCAAGGCTGGGCGGTGAGCAGTTAAGGGGGTGCATTGCAAGAGTTAGTAATGCACCTAGAACAAATCCGCCTAGTGTGCAAAGCCATAGGAGTGCGGGTTCATCTTCAGGCATTGGATACTTGCTCCATAGAAAAAGTGAGGCCCCAAGGGGGGCCGGTAGTGGGCTTAGAGATACTTGCCAGGGGGGTTCTGCAATATCTCGGTTTTCATTTCTTCAAGATTAGAATTCCAAAGGCCAAGTTGCTCGCAGTAGTACATCCGATCTGTCCAGTGGCCTCTGGCAAGGATTAAGTAGCCGTTAACGATATACATGGTTAGCTCCTAGATTAATTTGCTTAGAAAGTCTGCTAGCAGGTTTCCCACAGGGAAAAAGTGAGGCCCCCAGAGGTGAGGGCCGGTGAACAATTAGCGGGAGGCGGTGAGTAGGTTACGAACGGTCTGTTGATCCAGGCGGGCCTGCTCTGGCAGTTGGGCCAGGTGACGCAGTACCACAGGGGCATTAGGCAAGCGGGCCTGGCTCTCCAGTACCCACTGCTCAAGGTCGGCCACGGTGGCTATCTCTCGGTTATTCCGGTAGGGGTTACGAGGCTGAGAGGGGGGCTGCTCTGTGGCCTGCTTCTGTGCCAGGGCCTCCTGGGCCAGGATGTAGCCGAAGCCCATGCCTAACAGAGTGCAAACGGCTCCCATGGCGGCGGTTCCGTCTGAGGCATTAGCACCGCCCATAGAGGGCATTAACCCGCCTGGGAAGGGGGATTGAGTCATATAAGCTCCTAGTTGTCGAGGTTCAGAAGTCAGTTGACTTGTAAGTAAATCATACATACTGACTTGTAGATATGTCAAGCGACTTTCAGGGGTAAGATTAAAAATTTACTTCGGGTTTTAGGTTGGGACAGGTTGGGACAGGTGCGAAAAATTAGAGGGGGTGTCCCAACCTCTGGCAGGTGTCCCAACCTAATTAGCAAACTTTTTTTTCCAAATCCTTCTTTTCTTGCCGTCAGTTCTAAGTTGCTGGGCTTGCCATCCCGCGGACTTGAGAATCCCCGAAATCCGCATTTCATCGCCTCTGGTGCGTCTTTCCAGGTCAAGGCGGATGGCATTATCGAGTATTTCTGAAGTAGTCACCCACTCCCTTTCCCCGGCGTAAGCCAGGATCACATCCTCCCAAGGGTCGCGGATTGCGTATTCCTGGTTTTCGGCGTTGGATTCCTCTTTGTCCTGTTGACTGAGTTCCGAGGTTTCACCGAGGCGATAGGCCGCCACAGCAGCGCACCAGATCAAATCTCGCTCAGAGGTGAGCAAGTCAGTATTAACCCGTTGGTGGCAAGGGACGATCAAAAATCGCCGGTTGCCAGTGGTGTCGGCCAGGAATTCATCTTGGTTCGTGGAACCGACAATCACGCTGGCCCGATTGAACCGCTGCACAGCCCGGCCATAAGGGGGGCGGATTAGATCAGAGGTACTGGTGAGAAAACTCTTGACACTGGCCAGATCCTTCCGCCTGAAAACACTCTCCAATTCGGCCCACTCCACAAACCAGACTTTGTGTAATTTGAGTCGCTCGTCTTTGTCTGAAAGATTCCCCAGGCTGTCATCAAACCACTGCGAGCCGGCCAACCGTTTGAAAAACTCAGACTTCCCAATCCCCTGCGGCCCTTGGAGAATGAGAGCGGTGTCATGCTTGCAGCCAGGGTTATAGGCTCGAGCCACAGCACCGATTAGGGTTTTACGCACATAGTTGTTGTGCAAGGGTTTCTCGGCCCCCAAAAAGCGGGTGGCCAAGTCGTTGAGATAATCTGGCCCGACTACTTGGTGATACTCGGCCCAGACTTGATCCAAATAGTTGACCACTGGAGAGTAGGCGTTATCCCGACCGATTGACCCCAGGATTTTGACAACTTGGTTATCGGGGATGTGCAGATCCCATTGCAAGGCCATGGTGATTTGGAGTTCGTCCAGGTCGAAGGGTTTGCCGTCAAGCTCTAACTCGGTGGTGAGTTCGTTGAGCCGTAACCGTTCCCCTAAGTAGTCTTTGGCTTGTAGATACCGCTGGGCCAGGGAACAGCGAGAGGTAAACCGTGATTCCTGCTTTTGCTGGTAGGGTTCGCGCCAGAGTTCAAACTCTAAAGCCTCGGACATCAAGGTTTTGAGTTGAGTCTTCCGCTCGTCTGGGGGAAAACTGGCCAGGTAGTCATCAATCCCTTTGAGCTTGCCCTCTGGGATTTTGATCACTTTGACCACGGCCCCTTGATTGGAGATGAGCTTACCCAATCGGTCTAAGGCGGCCTGAACTGGCTCTTTGGTCAGCAGGTCGTTATCGAAGCAGAGGTAAACCGTTCGGCGCAGGCCACAGTAGGGTTTGAGCTTGGCATCCAAGGCCCCTTTTTTTTGCCCATTCCAGACCCCCGGCAAGCTGATCGCCGCTATCCCTTGGCTTAGGATCGCCCCGGCCTTTTTAGCCCCTTCCGTGATCAAAATCGGCTGGGTAAGGGCGGCTTTTTGTACCTGTTGCCAATACTCTCCCCCCATATCCAAAAATAACGGGGAAGTCTCATAACCTTTGGCTGACAGGTATTTTTTAGCTTTCCCGTCATGGGTGACTAAGGGGGTATCGGGCTTGTACTGGGCCCCAAGCAGCCATTGTTCCCCGGTGAGGGGGTCAACTCCGGCCACGGCCCACCCGGGGACAAGGTGATCTGAGTGTTTCCACCGTTGCTGGGCATGGATGTTAAGGAGCTTATCTACCTCCAAGGGGTCGGTGATGCTCCAAACGTTGGCCTCGATGATCTGCTCACAAACCGCAGAATCTAGCCATTCTTGGCGGTGGTTAGGGTTTTGCATGGCGGTTCATATACTGTGATATGGCCTCGGTGATCAGGGTGCTTAAACTTGTGCCTTCGATCACGGCCTGTATCCGAGCCTCCTTAAGTAGTTCTTTGGGCGCGTAAATTTGGACTTTTCCCCTTTCCTGCAAGACCTTGGGGGCGACTGACTTTTTCATATATCACCTGAAATCTTCTTATTAGGCTAATGCTGACTTGTAGATATGTCAACACTGAATACAAGTAATCTAAGCTGACTTATATACTTGTCAGTAGTGACTTGCTAAGCCTGTGGATATAACTGCAAAGGAAAAAATAGCTAAGATTGTCCAGTCCGGTTGCGATCGCTTTGGGCAACGAGGTTACGCCCGCAAATTGGGAGTTTCTTTGTACGCGGTGCAAAACTGGCTTGAATGTGGTTCTACTCCAACTGTAGAAAACCTTAAAAAGATTGCCTCTCATGCTGGCTATACCTTTGAAGAGTTTATGAATTTTTTGGATCAGAACAAGGAAAATGTCGAGATAGGGTCGCTTGACAAAGTATTAAAGGAAATCAGGCACTTACAAAAAGAAGATTTGGTTCAAGTCATTTGTGAAGGCACTAGATTATTAGCAGAGGTTTAATTAAGTAAGGTTAGTTTATGGACTATCTATTTACTAGAGGCGTTTGGCACGCGAATAGCCTTGCATTTGTTGTAGTCAACCTAGTAATTTTGGGCTTCCTTTGGCTTAAAATCTTAGGCAAAATGGAATATAGTGAACCCATCAAAATAGCACTTTTAATTGGGTTGATTTTGCCCTTTTTTAACTTAGTAGTCATGTGCATTCTTGCCTTTACTGATTGGCCAGCCCTAATAGAATTGAGAATTTTAAGAAGAGGAACAAATAGAGTAGCTTTGCCTCAAGCCTCTGCGTTAGACCCTGAAGAAGAACTCAAAAGACTTAAGAAAGAAATTAAAAAAGGTAAGTAAATAAGAGCATGAATATTCCTGAAGATTCTGACCTTATCTGTGTTAGCGGGCCTTGGAATAATAATCGAGTTTTTAAGTATCCAGAAATTGAAGCTGATATTCGTAGATCAGTTGATAACGCTAATTACCCTAAGACTAATGAGTTCAAAGTCTTATTCCCAGATGGAACTTGGAAAAGGGTAACTATTAAACTTGACTACAACATTAAGATTCAAGAAATTCTCCCTGAACCATTAACTACCCCACCACCACCGCCGCCAGTATTTGAAAATCCAACCGAGCATGAATGGCCCCCTTCCGGTACTGAGGTTAATTACTAATGAGACTAACAATTACAACAGTCGCAATGGTGTTAGGAATAGTTTCTATCTATGCCTGGGGCGGTAGTTGGCTCCAAAACTTAGGGACTATTTCAATTGTGATTCTGTGGTATTTTGCCTCAATTCAACCTCCTAAAAAATCAGGATTTTAAGCAATGCAAGAATCCTTGCTCTAAGACGGTAACTCCGAGATTACTTCCTCCCACAATTCACCCAGGCACTTTTGAAACCGCCGCTTCATCACCCCCACCAGCACCAGGTCTAACTGCTCTGGTGGAATCGACTGATTTTGTTCTTGCGCTTTATTCAGAACAAGATAGCGGGCCGTGCCAAGCATTGCAGCCAAGCTGGGATGTACCTTAATCTCCTGCCATACCCGTGATTCAGACATTTTCTTAACCTCTAAGTGATCCAACCTGCCCCAACCTGGGCCGACCTAAAACCCGAACTAAATTTTTTATTTCGGCTTAATGCGATGAACCCACATCCCTCCTTGCTTAGTGTTGATCCGCTTGGCCCGGTACTGTTGAAACGCGTGATCCGGTGACTGGCCAGCAACGCAGGCCGCAAAAATACCGACAGCAGAATAGAACCCGTCAAAAAACGTGGCCCCTGGTAAGTATCGCCAGCGTGGAAAATCAAACTCACCCCATGGGTCTTTGACACTAAACCGCATGGCCATCCTGGTCATATCCAGAGCCACCTCATCCAGGCAGATCACATGGCCCGAGCCTGTGAACCACCCGTGAGTGATGAGAAACTCGCCAGCTTTGAGCCATTCGTAGCAGTCATGCAGGGAAGCATCAAAATCAAACTGGTAACGCTCTGGGGGCAAATACTTTAGGAGAACCTTGCCCATCACCCCAGGCGATCCAGCCGTGCCAATAGCAACTAACTCAGCCCTGATTCGCATGACCTGATCACTCGGTAAACCCAAGGCCATGGCGATACAAGTGGCCTGGCAAGTCACAGCATCGGGCTGGCTGATATTCGTGGGTTTAACCCGCGTTTTGAATAGCTGAATCATGGGTTTCCCCCCTGGTGTTGTGGTGCGATTTGTTGAACTGAAGGGCCTGGAGCTTCAATCGCCGATTTAAAAATGGCCAGTTTCCCAGCATCTAAACCGAATAGCCCAGCGACTAAGAGCATTAAAATCATGTGTTGCCTGGAGTCCTGTTTTTGTAACTCCTTAATATCGTCCCGAATTGAATCAAAAGCTTTCTCAAATCGGTCTAAATGCCGTTCAGTTAAATGCCGCTCGTAGTGTTGCCTTTCTTCCTGACCATCCATAAATCACCTTCTTTAACTAACTCAGAATCACGAAATAAATTAACAGCCGTTGGCACAGTCTTATAAACCTTTTCATCAATTTGAATCGGCTCAGGACACACTTCAACCGAACAAAGATTGTAAGGAATCGTGTGATAACTGTGAGTGCCATTTTGAAAGGCAAAATAGCCAAAATGCCTTAATCCTTTGGGTCGGGCCTGCCAGTGCTGCAAAACAAAACTACCGGATAACTCAAACACTGCAATAATGGGGCCAAAATTGAGCTTTAACCCATAATTGGTGAAGTGAATAAAGTCTTGGTATTCAATGGCTGACATAGACTTTTAATTGATACTCCGCAAAGATTGAAAACACCGCATACCAGGCACTATTTCCTAACTGAGTGGGAATTAAGAGAATCTCCTTAGTATCGACAAAAACACCATCCTCAACCCGCCAATAATAAGTAACCTCATCGATTTCATGCTCAACAACTAAACCGACCGGAAACTCTAAGCCCTCATCCGGTGGTAAGTCTGGAGTTAAAAAGAGTAGATAATCTCCCCCAATAAAAGAGGCTGTCTTATCGGATTTATCAATACTTGTGACATCATCAAATAGCAGAGTAAGCATTAGAGAAACGCAGTTAACTTAGCCAAAGTTTTGTGTTCTTCACCGTGATAGACTCCACTCTCAACATTAGAAACGTCTAAAATTTGCCTAACATGGGCTTTATGAAAAGGGTCAGTTGGTCGATAAGGCACAATTGCCTTAAATTCACTAATCCCTTGCTTGTTAAACGGATTTTCCAAACAACAAAGCACATATCGACAAACAAAATTGGAGTTTTTAGTTAGCTCTAAGGCAAATTTCAAAGGAGCATCAATTGTTGGATCGCCTGTCTCTTGAGGAATAATTCGAGTTAACAATAATGGAGTTATTGGTGTTTGAATTTCCTCATTCAACTGCTCTTTATAAGTGCGCTGCCTGCCCACAACCTGTTTATTAAAATCCAGGTCATACAAGACAACCACATCCTTATAACGTTTCACAGCCATTAGCGACTATACCGATCCGTAAAAAAAGCCCCGATTACTTCCCCTTGGATAGCAGTAAACAAAACCCCAGAATTAAAACTGACCTCTTGAAAAAACTGCTTAAAACGGTCATCAGCACCGCGCCAGGGAACTGGAATATGTAAAACCATGCCTTCAGCTAAGGTCAGGCGGGCCTCTCTGAGTTGGCCGGCAGGGGGAGAGCAAACCCCAGAGCGATTGAAGCCTTTCATCTGCTGAGGGGTTAAGCACCAGTTTTTCCAGACTTGGGGCAAATAGGGGGCCTCAAAATCGTAAGAACTAAACTGCTTTACCCCATCAATCACCAAATAAACGGTAATTTTGACTTGCGTAAACTTAACGCCAAAATCATTGCTGTATTCCGTGATGTATTCAGCCATTAGTTGAGAGGTACTAAGTCAGTGCCCCCATCACCAACCAGGTTCTGTAAGTTCTTGATAGATTCGCCCTTGTACCCAATACACAGACCGAGATCTCCCATAGCCTTGGCACAAGCCATCACCTTAGACAAGGTAGCGACAGTAGCCTTTCGGACAATCAACGGTGAATTGGGTTCACCAGGTTTCTTACTTCGATTAGCTTTCAGAACAATATAACGGGGTTGAAAGCCAGGAATCGGAATCGTACACCCGTCTTTGGCCCCAACATTATCGAGGCAAGCAAGTGCAGCACCTGAGATAGCCGATGGCGAAATTTCAATGGCAAACTTATAGCGAATTTTGCCCATAACTTCACTGGTGTAATCAAAGCCACCCGTGTCCTTGGCTGATTTGGCATCAGTAGGTAAAGAGTAAGCCGTAGAGTTTTGCTTATAGCCAGCAAGTGAGGGCGGAACGATGCCCCATTCCTCCCCGTCTAAATCAATACAAACCACGTCGTTGTCATTTTTTAACGCTCGGGTGCAAAGAACAATTTTTGCCGCTCTATCAACAGGAAATCTGATTTTTTCACCGGACTTAAAAGTAACTACTAATGCTCGCATTTTTAGGAGCGTAGCAGGGGCGCAAACTGAATCTGGAATCTCAATATCGGCGCAATCAGCAGCTTTGCTTTCTTTTCCTTCCTTGATTTTGAATCGTACCTTTGGGTACTTTAACGCGCCGCCATTGTCGCTTAAGTCGCTCCAGTATTCTTTGACTTGTCTGGAAATAATTGGGGCCATAATAACCTCTACAACAAAAGTAAAAAAATGAGCAGGGGCAAATTACAAACTGCCCCCTAAGCTATTAACTAAGCAGTGACTGAGCGCACATCAAATTGTTGAGTTTCTTGGTCTAGCAGCAACTGAATCGTTAGGCCAAAGCTGCGAGAAATCAAGGAACGTTTTGGCAAGTCTGCAGCAGCAATTCCAGAAACCGGGTTAGTTGGTTGTGTCCAAGCAGTTGGGAAACTAGCTCCAACTCCAGCCCCCACAGAGCGAGTAACTACTGCACTAGCGTCGGCCGTGGTTCTGAGCGTAGATTCAACGGCCATATAGAGAGATAAGGCCGCAAACCAAGAGCGAGAATCAGCATTAACGGCAAGAGAGGCTTGAGAAGGGGAGCCGTAAGGAATCAATTCAGAGGTTGGGATTAAAATTCCTGCTGCCCCTGTAGAGCCGGAAGCAGCAACCTTAGCAGCGGCAGGAAAGACATCAATCAGTTCTAGCCCTCCCAAACCCGTGTTAGTCCCGGTGGTTGGCACAGGTACAGGCCCAACAGTTCCAGATTCGTGATTAACCAAATAGTTGAAAGTGGAAGTAAAACTAACGTTGACAAAATCTAAACCCGCACCAGAGGGGGCTGTTTTGCCGACAACAACGCCTAATGGTAAAGTTGCCAAATCGGAAAAATAAGCATATAGGGCATTATGAATCGCTAGAATTGCTTTAGATTCCTTGCCTGATGCGGCTGTGGCCAATTCACTTGCTTGGATGCCAGGAAGATTAGAGACTGGGATGAAAATACCCGCTTCCGTAGCGTTTCCGCTTGCGTCAAAGTATTCGATATTCAGCATTTCTTCTCTCTAAATAGGTTTAGTTGCAATTTAGCTCAAACGCTTGCTTAGTAGGGCTTGTAGCGATTAGAATCAAATTGGCAATACTAACTATTGACTAGTAGATGGCTCAACAAACCAGTAAGTGTAAAAAAGAGACAAGCAGAGCTTACAAATCTACTTCTAGTAGTTACCGCTCTAATTTTTTCTGTACCTGTAAAAACCCGAAGTTTTATGAGGGATTAACGCCCAAAATCCCACTGTCAGAACCCTTTAATTTTGGCTTTAAGCCGTTAAAAAAGTGGTGTGAAGACAATTATTTCTCTACCTGGCAGGCTCGCAAGTTAATGCGTAAACACCACCTCTGGGTGCTGCAAGACAAGGGCCGTTTCTACGTTAAAGAAAATCCGTTCAATCCAATTCCCAAACAGTGCTAACACGGTTTTTCTGGTGGCGGTGGGCAATAGCAGCGTTTTTCCAAAATCTCACCACCTGGGGCCATAATCGCGACTACTGCCCTTACTGCCCTAGTTCTCTGTTGAACTGGATTACGTCTGGGACTCCCCTCTTTCGTGATCCTAAACGGCCTGGTTACTGCACTTTTGGAGAGTGCTTTAAGTTGGTTTAATACTCGTTTGGCTTCCTCTTCATCTTTGAAATAGCCACCAGTATAGATTCCTGAATTCTCAAAATAAACTCTCCCCACAATTGGGCCACGCTCCCACTTTAAATCATCAAAATGGGTACACCAGTCTAAGTTTGCGATTGGGTTGGGGATGTGTATTCTAGTTCCCCATCCTGTTGTTTTAGGGTACTCAGTTCCAAACCGGATCATTAACTGAGACTCAACATTTAGTTCTTGGTAAATATCGCTAGGTAGTAAAACTTCGCAGTGTGTCTCTTTATCTTCCTCACAAGCTTCTAGGGCCAGAGTTGCTGTGTCTTGAAACTTCTGTCTGACCTCAACTGGTACAGCCCCCACCAGCGTTTTAATTGTCTGCAATTCCTGAACAGGGTTCTTTTTATCCTCACATTTCACAGTAGGAAGGGTAAGGTTTTCTGTTGGGGGTTCTTTCTCGATTGTGACTTCGACTATTTTTTCAGTCTCGATAATTTTAACCTCACACTTATTTTCCTCAATTAGGCGTAAGAGGAGTTCCAATTTTAGCATTATTTCTAATGCGAGTTGGGGGCTGATCTCAATCGTAGGGCTAAAGTCAATTTGTGGATTGAAGTCAATCGTAGGACTAAATTTTATCTGTGGGTTAATCTCAATTTGTCCAACTAATCGAAGTATCTGCTCAAGCTTGAAGTTAATTTCAGCATTAAACTCTGGGCTAATTTCAATTTGTGGATTGAAGTCAATGGTGGGACTAAACTCAATCGTGGGGCTGAAGTCAAAATCGAGTTTGGCCAGGATGCCCGCTAAGATTCCCCCAATCGCAATCAGTTGAGCATTGACTTCTGCTTTAAGTTCTAGATTTGCATTTAGAACCAGGTCTAATTTGGCGTTAATTTGAGCAATTAGATTTACTTGAGCTTGTAAGTTAGCAATCCCACCGGCCAATACGCCTAGCAGTCCGATGATTGCGGTGAATTGAGCCTCGAAGTTTAGCTTCAGGTCGCCAAATTTGAAGTCTAATTCCGGTGATATATCAATGGCTGGGGGGCAGGGGTCTGGGCATTTATCCTGGGGGATTGGGCCAACGATCTGGCCTGGGGGGTCTGTGTTGTACCAACTTGGCGGATCGTAATACCACTGTGGCGGGTCTTTGGGTAAAGGTAACTCTCGCATTTGGGGATCACCTAAATCAGGCCAGGGGAATGTGCCGGGGGGTGGGAAATCGTAGGGAACCGGGAACTCTGGATCGCCTATGGTTTCTGGAGGTAGTGGCTCACCAGGGGCTGGGCCTGGGGGAAAGCGTCTATCTGGTTGGGGCTGGCCTGGGCTAGGGGCTGTTGGGTCTAAGGGGGGATCCCCGCAGTCATCCGGCAACCCATCAACCCTAGTGACTGACGTTGCCCCTTGATATGCATAGGCCAGGGGATTAGGCCCTGAACTGCCTCCTAAAGAGACTGATTGAGTCGAGCTTGTAGGCGTGGGTTGATAGTCCAGGAAAACCTGAAAGCCATTAGATTGTTTGTCAATCCGTATTCCCACTAAGCGACCTGTCGCCCCGCCGTAAAAAGTGCCTGTTTCAGGTACTGTTCCCTGGCTAGGGCTGGTATAGGCAAAATTTACTGTGGTTTCGACATTGTAAGCCTCGTAGCACTGACCACCTGTAAACGGCCGCGATCCTGGTTGTGCTGCTGGAATTTTAGGGGGGCAACTGAAAATTGGAGATACATTTGTTACACCATTTAGTGTCAACTCACCGTAAAAAACCTCTCTGCTTCCATCCTCACAAGTTCCGCCGTAGTAAGGAATAACCCCAGTATTTACGCCAGTTCTAACAGGCTCAGGTATTCTCCTACCATCTGGCATTAAAGCACCTGGTGGAGCGGGTTCGGGAGTGTTCTGTTCTATGTCGTCATAAATTCTGACAAGCGGATTATCGCTAGGTTTTTCGTTTTTATTTCTACGCCTAGAGGGGCGTAGAAAAATATCTAATCCAGTTCCAATGTCATCAACAATGCTCATTATCTAAGGATTAAAGTTCCGTATAGTTCAATTTCCCACAGCCTTAGTATCTGATTCCCGTTTGTTGGATGATAGTCATTTATTAATCTAAAATACCTATATGCCGTGGTTACGTTGACTGAATGGTACACCCAGCCAGTAGAGTTAGGCTGCCCAGTTTTCACGTCTAAATTAACCCAAGTGCTGCCATTTGTAGAGCCTTGAAAAGTCCAATCTATGGGGATTCCATTTGAACCCGAATTCCTGTAAAAAGAGTATCCAGAAAGGATTAAGTCTCTGCTACCTAAATCAAAAGAAATAGTCCCTTTCTCTCCACTCCTATTTGCCTCTGCGTAATTTCCAGTGTTTCTATCAACAGCACTACCAGGATTAGAAACAAAACTATCACCAGCACTTAAATTAAATATTGGTAATCTTCCAGCACTATTGGGATTAGTCCAAGAACCAGAGCCGTAGTTAGTCCCGTAATAATAAAAAACGCCGTTTGTATCCCCAGAACTAGAATAGGTATGAATTGAGCCGTTAGGATTTTGATTACTTAAAGTAGTGGGAATCCAGCCAAGAGAAGAACCAGAATAAATAAGTTCAATATCAGCAAATTTAACCGAGCTTCTAATATCTAAATTCAAACCGATATATTTATTTCCTAGTGTTCTGAAGATAACTGGATTTGCATCAGATAGCAAAACAAATACAAGGGAATAGCCAATGCTAGGATTTTCTGGCAATTGAATTTCGAGTGAACTACTAGAATTATCTAACAAGTAAGTTTGACCACTGCTTAAACCCAACTCTGGGATATAGGCGGTTGGGGGTAGTGAAGCTTCAATAAATTGTTCTTCTACCGCACTCCCATAGCAATCTATTGACTGATTCCCAGACATTTCTGTGAGTAATTGGATTGCAATTTCAGCCCCGGCTTGCAAATAGAGAGGATTTTCGTTGGCAATTAGATTTAGAACGTTGATCCGGTAAGGAACGGCACTGGAGAGAAAATCTAGGCGGGCCGTGGGAACGTATTCCCCGCCTGGGTGCTTCAGGAGGACATTGGCGGAAATACCTGACCATTGCGTGTTTAATTCCTCCAGGGGTGGGGTGTGGATGTTTGACTTCACATATAGGGCGGTGACTTGGCTGTACGCATTCCCAGGCCCAGCCGGCGCGGGAAACTGAGAAACGATGTAGAGGGTGATCGGGTCTAATCCGTCACCAGGGCCAATAGAGTGGGCAAAGGCACGGGCTTGATTTTTGACAGTCATAGTTTAGAAGTCATCCGGATCGGGTTCGGTGGGGCCAGAGTAGTCTGAGTAAACGTCAACTAGGTAACGGTAGAGGGTCTTAGTTTCACCCCCTCTCTGTACCAAACTTGGAGCCTGTAGCCTTACCGATAGTTCACTGTCTGCTGATACGTCTTGACCCAAAGCCCATCGTTTTATAATCCCTACCGCTAATCCTTCGGCTGAGTTTGTGGCTCCTGCTGTTAATCCCGGTAGGGCCGCTTTCTGAATTGTTATAGTCGTGCCGTCCTGAGTGGCCCCACTGCCAAATAACTGAGTTAAGGGAGGATCAATTGCCATGTGCAGCTTCCTAAATTGTCACAGGTCAATTATAGGAAAAATAAGGGATAAAGCAAGTTTTTAAGCCAAGTTTAAGCCAGGAATACAATTTTATTTTTGCAAGTCTTGCTATAAAAGGATTTCAGAGATAGGCTAAGGTGATTCGAATTCCCCTGGGGGTATCTTCTTCCTAAAGGCAAAAACTAAAAAAAGATTTTAAGTCTAAAATTTTTATTGGACATTAGAAGTATTGGCATTGCATCATCAAAAGATGATAGGACGAGAACGTGGTATTTCCCGAAATTTTGCTTCGCTCCACGGTGGCCGTTTTTACTGATGTGGGTAGATTAATGATTCCGGCAGTTCAGCCTCCCATTATGTAACGCCCCAGTATTTTAGTGTTTCATGCCTCAGAAAAATGACTATAGTTCCAAATACAGGCGTTATCGCTTTGCCACTATTCCCTGATCAGCTACTTCAACTTCCTGCCGTTTTCCCTAATTTTTAGTCTCTTTAGTTACTGTAGTTAATAATCAAGTTAGCACTGCTACTCCAGGCCAGAAATCCAGCGTTGCCGGGCCGCATTCACCGCTTGTTGTTGATCTCGCCGCGTAATCCAGCGATGGTAAGTCCGGGTATGGATACTCACTGAATGCCCCATCATGCGTGCTGAAACAGTATCCGGCAAGCCCACATGAATTGTTCTCACTGCCCAGGCATGGCGTAAATCGTAGGGATTAAAAGGAATCTGATAGCGGCGAAATTGTTGTGTAACCCTCTGCCCAATTCGTTGCAGTGTAGTTTTAGCTAGATCAGTTGTAATTTGTGGCAATTGGATATTTCTTAAATTTAAGGTTTCTACCCATTCTGGATGAAAGGGCCAAACTTGATGTCCCCCAGTTTTAGTTGTTTCTAAGACTTCAATTACTGCCTCCGGTTCGCCATCACTGAGGCCGAGATAATCACAAAAAAACACTTCATGATTCCGCAGCCCATAGGTCGCCATAATCCCATAGACAAAACGCCAGGCCGGGTTAGGAATTTGACCATAAAAGTGGAGAATTTCCGCATCACTGGGTAACTCCCGCCGTTGCGTCCGGTTTGGGCTGTAGTGTCCCGCTAATTCGGCTAACGGTCGCGGCAGAGGCACCTCGAGAAATTTACTCAGGGCCTGGAGAGCTGTACAACAAGCTTGGCGGCTGCGACTGTGGGGGCGGGTGGTGTCAATCGTGGCATAAATGAGTTCAGCTAAGGAAAGATGGGGGCGCGCATGAGCTAGGGCCTGGAGTTTCCGAAAATAGGGGAGATAGGCTGTTTCCCAAGTTGAACGTTGCCCAATGGTTTGCTGCTGCTGAAAAAAATGGGCCTGGAAGGCTAAAAGTTGCTCAGAAATTGCTGCATCTGGCCCCAAATAACGAATCGGTGAAAGGTAGGGCTGCCAATCAAAGCGATTTTGGAGCAATAACAGGGCAATTTCAGTCGCTGTTTGTTCCGCCTGTCTGAGTCCCGTTAACGTGGCCGGTAACCCAAGACTGAGGCGTTGTTGGTGGGGAATCAGACGATGGCTATTCGGCTTGGGTGGGAGTCTGCCCCGTAACCCTAACTTTTCTCCCCGGTGTTCTATCTGCAATCCCAAACGAGCCATACTTAAGCGCTGATTGGCCTGGGCTAGCAGTTCGGCAAATGTCAGAGCGGGTGGAGCTTTGGTCGGCATCGTTAACGGCGTTGTTAGGGGAGTTCCCTTGGTGAAAGCTAAACTAAACAAAGAGTACTGAAAAATAGAATTTTAGCTCACCATCCCACAGCTTCATCGAGCCATCTCATGATGATCTCCGCAGTTAAGTTTAATCAAACCCTCTAGATAGAGTGGTAGTGTCGCCAATGTTTGTCATCCAAAATTTTTGGGAAGATTACTTGACATTTTTTAAAGAAATTGGCCTGGATTGAACTTTTCCTATAACCAGAATTTTGATTAAGATAATAGATGTAGCTGAGGTGAAAAAATAAATTTCCTCAAATTATTACTTAGATAGTAAAACTTTATGTCAGAGTCAACGCTGAACGAGCAACTGTCCAAAGCCCTAGCCAGGCAGGGAACAATTATTTTTAACCATGCCCGTGATGCGCTGTCCAAGCGAGACTTTATGGCTTTAGCAGAACAAGCGCGCGCATTACAGGTATCGGCCCAGTCCGCAGGGGCTACCTTAATCGATGCCCAGGCCAAGCTTTTGGAACAAGCGGCGCAACGTCAGCAAGCTCAACAAGCCACCAAAATTTTGACAACGATCAAAGACGCTATTCTCAGTCTGCGCCATGGAGAGTCAGACCGCCACCCTACCCCTGCCCCTCGGGCCACTGTCCCGCCCTCTCCAACTCCTGCCCCCAAATTGCCAACTACTTTCAAAAGAGATGAGAGCTACCTAAAACGATTGGGAAACTATTTAGTCGAAGCAGAATTAGTCACCCCAGCCCAAATTGAAGTTGCCTTGGCGGATCAACGGGCCACAGGTTCAAGACTGGGCGATATTTTAGTGGCGCGCGGTTGGGTCAAACCCGGCACAATTGAGTTCATCATGGAAAAAGTAGTGGTGCCTGAGCGTTCCCATCAACATCCCCTAGTGGAGGCTGCGCCCTTCAAAAAAACCAGCACCCCTAGCAATATGAATATGGATCGGGCCACCCTTATTGATCAAAACTTGCCAAACTTTGTGGAAATGGAAGACTTTCGTAAATAACAGTTAAATTTCTTAAATTTAATCCGTCTGTAATCTTTTCTGAAAAAGTTAATTCCTTTGGGAATGGTTAGGCTGATTCTGCTAATTTGAAAGTCCTGATTTTTATGCTGACGTTTAACTTTCGCTCCCTACCCCCTCATCAACATCGGGTATTCATTACTACCCTTGGCATTGTCATGATTGGCCTGGTGGGTTTCGCAGTTGTCAGACTCTCCCCGCCTCAGTTGGCGGCCCTGCGCACTACTGTCCCCGATCCAATTATTGCTCCATCAATGGATTCAGCTTCGGCCAACCCTGATGATCAAACTGCTGTGTTTGCCGGGGGCTGTTTTTGGGGCATGGAAGCTCTTTTTGAGCATATCAGGGGGGTTTCCAGTGTTGTTTCGGGATATGCTGGCGGAACTCCAGAAACGGCTACTTATAAGCAAGTGAGTGACGGTAAAACCGAACACGCAGAATCCATTGAAATTACCTATGACCCCTCACAGGTTTCCTATGGCGAATTGTTGAAAGTATTTTTTACCGTGGCCCATGATCCCACTCAACTCAACCAACAGGGATTTGATGTTGGCCGACAATATCGTTCTGCTGTTTTTGCAACCAATCCTGAACAACACCAAATTGCCCAGGCCTACATTGAACAACTAAACCAGGCCAAGGTGTTTTATCAACCTGTGGTCACCGAAGTGAAACCCCTCAATGCTTTCTACCCAGCCGAGAACTATCATCAGGACTTTGTGGCCCAACATCCGACAAATTTCTATGTGATGGCGGTTGAAAAGCCTAAGATTGATCGCTTGCAGCAACGATTTCCAACTTTATATACATCAAAAGAAGCGAAATAGGCTCTCACGATACACAGGCTTGTTGTCATTTCTGCCAAAACTGAGATATTCCAAGCCTCTGCCTATCATGGTTGCCGGGATTTTTATGTTTCATTCCTCAGCGATAATGGCTATAAGCCGGGAGTAAAATTAGGCATTGCCTCACACTATTTGTTTTTGTGATTGGGAGTCATGCGTTCTATGACGATTCCGCCATCCGGCCCGGTTGTTCAGCCCGGTGAAGGTCGTTCCTACTATGTGGGTTTAGATCTTTACACCTTCAAAGCCATTGGTGCAGAGACTGGAGAAGCCTATGCTCTCTGTGAAGCCATTGTTCCGCCTCAAGGTGGTTCTCCCCCGCATCGGCATCATCGGGAAGACGAAGCTTTTTATATTCAAGAAGGTGAAGTAGAGTTTATTTTGGATGATGTCCCTGTCTTGGCCACACCGGGAACCTTTCTGCACTCTCCTAAAGGTCAAAAACACTCCTTCAGGAATCAGAGCACGACAACAGCGAAAATGTTGATTTGGGTAACACCAGCCGGCCTGGAACGATTTATGGCCGAAGTGGGTACTGCTGCAGGCCCCAGCGTTAAGCCAACTCAACCCAGCCCCACGGACTTAGAGAAGATGATCGCCACCGCCGCCAAATATGGGATTGAAATCATTCCCCCCAGTCCTTAAAAACTGCCGAAACGGGATTCTCGCTCTAACCGATCTACCTGACCTTTAGCGGTCTTCAAGCTCACGCCTGTTAACAGTTTGTATTGCTTAATTGCCTCAATTTTCCGCCCTTGCTGAATCAACGTCAGGATCATTTGCTGTTGGCTTAAGGGTAGGGGGGCTGTTGGTTCTTCGTCCCAGGCCGGTTCGGAGCGATTCAGGCGAGTAGTGTTGCGACCCAGGAGAAAGGCTAAAAACGCTAAACAGAGTAAGAAAAATACACCACCAGCAAAAACAATTACTAATGTCACGGGGGCCTGGCTCCAACGGGAGAATGTGGTGAGGAATGGTATCCCTATTATGGAGTGCTGGGCTTTGGGGGTGCGTTAGGGGCAGCGTTTAATCAGAAAAAAGACTTGTATTTACTTGTATTTATGAGTTATGGATAGGCAGACAGCAAAGGCTTACCCCGCATCCCCGGCCAGTGTCCCAGTGTTGAGAATCCAGCCTGAGCCTTGAGGTGAACCTAAACAGTCCATAAACCTACGCCGCCCGCTTAATTAAAGAGCGAATGACATTATCTTTCATCATCAACAACCGAGAGGCCTGCAGGAGTAATTCCTTGGCCTGTTGTTGAGTCATCGCGCCGACCTGTTCCTCCATCAGCCGCATTTGAAACTGCTGTTCAAAGGTCAGTTCGACACTGAGTTCGGGTAGCATTGAGTCCATAGTTATCTCCTCTGAGGACGTATTGTCATTCAGTATTACAAAGTGTAACAACTATCTTGACAATGTTGCCACTCAATGGATAGCACTCTGGATTTGGAGAATATGTCCAGAATGAACATTTATCAAAAAAATGACGGTAAAACGGCTTGAATTTGGCTAATCTACGCTGAAAACCCATGAAATATCAGGGATTGAGTCGGTATATTAGAATTTCTTAAACTTAAATAAATTTTGCTTATAAATTTTCAAGATGTCTGAATCTAGGCCTAGATGGTCACTAAAACAACGGTGATATTATCCCGCCCACCATGATCTTTAGCCGCCTCAATCAGGTTTTTAGCCGCATCGGTCTCACTCGGATCAGCCACATAAATTTCCAACAATTCCTGAGTTACCTCTTCCGTTAGCCCATCACTACAGAGCAAAAATCGATCACCGGGTTGGATTTCCACGGGTTCAATATCAATCTGGTTCAAATCTTCCCGCCCCAAGCATTGCGATAAAACGTGTCGCCAGGGGTGATGTCGGGCTTGTTCTGGGGAGAGAGTTCCTAAACGCACGGCCTGGGCAATCCAGGTGTGGTCTTGGGTGACTTGAGTCAGCTTGTTGCCCCGCCAATGGTAAATCCGCGAGTCGCCCACATGGGCACACCAGGCCCGCTCCCCATCTAACAAAACCACCACCGCCGTTGTCCCCATATCCGACTGTTCAGCCTGATTCAGTTGCTCGGTGAGGATGGCCTGGTTAGCTTGATAAAACGCGGCCTGGAGCAATTGGACTGGATCTAAAGGCCCATCAAGAGCTGAACTGTCTAAATGTTTACTAATTTCCTCAACCGCTAGGCGACTGGCTACTTCCCCGCCGATATAGCCACCCATACCATCGGCAACAATGAAGAAACGGCCCTGTGGCTGATCAATCCAAAACGAATCTTGGTTATTTTTCCGAACCAGCCCTGTATCCGTCAACCCGACAAATTTCATGGATGAACCGCACTTACCTATCCTGTAATAACCATAAACCCAGGCCCTAATTCTGCGCTAAAACATGCGCTCATATTTATCAATGCGTAATAACAAGCGGATATAAACAATGGCCACCCAGGCCGCCACCGCTGCCGCTAGACCTGCTAACCAGATGAACTGATTCACAACCAAGATGGTTGCAGCGAGGGTAAAACTGCCAATCAACACCGCATAATTCAAGCCCAAATTGGCATTACTGATCCGCCGTAAAATCCGATCACTTTCGGTTGAACGCACCCGGATGCGAATATCACCGCTGTCTAGTTTATCCAGGGTATCTTCCAAGCGGCGGGGTAAACCCAGGGCGGTATTACTCATTTGGGCGGCCTGGCGACTCAACTCAGAGAGCAAACCATCATTGTCAGAAAAATTACTATTAGTCATAAGCTGTGTGGCAAAGGGTTGGGCAACCTGCATAAAGTTGAAATCGGGATCTAAGCCCTTACCGACCCCCTCCAATGTCGAAAAGGCCCGCATGACAAAGGTAAAGGTGGCGGGAAAGCGAAAGGGTTGGTCGTAGGCAATTTCGTAGAGATCATCACTAATTTGAGAGACAGACTGCACCTCAAAGGGCTGATCCATGAAGTTATCCAGCATATACTGAATCGAGCGGCGGACAGGGCCCATATCGCCTGTTGGGACTAAAGCACCCAATTCGACCAAGGACTGCATTACCTGCTCCCCGTTCCGCTGGGCAATTCCCATAAAGGTCTTCAGGAGCTTGTCACGGGTGACAGGTTGAATGCTGCCCATCATCCCGAAGTCATAAAAGATCAACTGACCATTGGTACTGACGGCGATGTTCCCGGGGTGGGGATCGGCGTGGAAAAAGCCATTATCTAAAATTTGATGGAGATAGGCCCTCGCTCCCAGTTGGGCTAGAACCTTTCGATCCAGGCCAGCCGCTTCCAACGCTTCATAATGGCTAATCTTAATTCCGGGCATATATTCCAGGGTTAAAACCCGCGGCGAGGCATAGCGCCAATAGATCCGCGGCACCATGACCCAATCCATGTCCCGGAAATTGCGGCGGAAGGTATCGGCATTACTGCCTTCGTTGAGATAGTCAATTTCTTCGTAAAGGATGCGACAACATTCATCGTAAATCCCCATCCAATCCCGTCCCCGCCCCCAACTGGGATGATTTTGGAAGTAGCGGGCAATCCCTTTGAGAATATCCAGGTCAATGGCAAACAGTTGGCGCAACCCTGGCCGTTGGACTTTGACCACCACTTCTTCCCCGGACTGGAGTTGGGCTTTATGGACTTGCCCGAGACTGGCGGCGGCGAGGGGGATGGGATCAAAACTGCGGAAGAGTTCGGGGATGGTGCGGCCAAAGTCTTCTTTAATGATTTGGCTGACCTGTTCATAGCTAAAGGCCGGGACACGATCCTGAAGTTTGGAGAGTTCTTCCACATACTCAGCCGGAAAGAGATCGGCCCGAGTCGAGAATAGCTGCCCCAATTTAATAAACGTCGGCCCAAGATCTAAAAAGGTGTCGCGAATCCAGATGGCTTGTTTGCGTCGGCGAGTGGCCCGTTTTTCATCGGTCATGCCCCCGGGATAGCTCCAGGCCTGGCCGAGTCGCCACCGCCGAAATAAAAACTGCCAAACAAACGACCAAATATCAATAAAACGCCGCTTCCGGGAATACTTCTGCCGATTCCAGCGATAGGCTTTTTGAGATGGCATTAAGCCCACAGTGGTTTCCGGCGGTACAGACACAGATCGTCCTTCAGCTAGCAGTAACTCCTGTTGCGAATTGTAACGAACTTCAGCGGCTGTCACATTAAGCTTGGCGGTAATTCAAGAGGGCAGAGCGTAACCGCGCAATTTCAGCCCGGAGTTCATCAATCGTGGCTTGGAGGTCTTGGGTCGGAGCCGCGCTGGGGGGAGCAGTGGAGACTTGATTTGCCGCTACTTCGGCCCGCTCCATCACTTGTCCAGTAAATTGCCGCAGTTTTTCCCGTTGTTCGGCATCGAATTTGCCCAGTTCACTGAGGAGATCGGTGAGGCAGTGGCTAGCATTTTCCCGCAAAACTTCGGCAGCGGCTCGACCGAGAAAAAATGCATGGAGGGGAGATTGACTCATGGATGTCCTAGATGGAAATACGCTCAGCAAACGCTTGAATTATAACCTGTTCCACCCTTAGGGGGCCTGGAAGTTGACGATGCGCGCAAAGCTTTTGGCCTGGAGACTCGCGCCACCGACGAGGGCCCCGTTGATTTCCGGCTGAGCCATGATCCGATCAATGTTTTGGGGATTCACAGAGCCACCGTATTGAATTGTGACTTCAGGATTGCTTAACTGACTGCGGATTAAACTAATCACCCGATTTGCTTCGCTTTCTTCACAGGTATCGCCAGTGCCAATGGCCCAGATGGGTTCGTAGGCAATCACGAGGTTCTGTTGATCAATCCCCTCCAGGCCAATGTCCAATTGCTTAAAGATATGGCTTTCCGTTTCGCCCGCATCCCGTTGAGTTTTGCTTTCGCCAACACAGAGAATCGGAGTTAGGCCGTGGGCTTGGGCTGCCTTTAGACGTTGATTCACCGTTGCATCGGTTTCGCCAAAATATTGCCGCCGTTCACTATGCCCAACCACGACATAACGCACGCCCATTTCCGTCAGCATCGGAGCCGAAATTTCGCCAGTAAAAGCCCCCTGATCTTGCCAGTGGACATTTTGCGCCCCCAGTTGTACCCGGCTGCCATGCAGGTTTTTTGAGAGGGTCAGTAAATCCGTAAAGGGGACACAAAGCACGACGTGATGGCTTTCGGGGGTGACATCTAAGGAAGGTAAAAATTCATGTAAAAACTCGACCGCCTCGGCCTGGGTTTTATACATTTTCCAATTTCCAGCAATAATAGTCCTAGGCACTGACGTTAACTATCCTGAAAAATAACGTTTACAATCGTTTCCCCACCATAAAATCAAGGCTTGAGTGACCTGATCCAGTTGGTTTTCGGGATTTGTGTAGAATTAGTTTACGCTGCTGTGGCTTCCTTTTCCTAATAATTTTTTAAGCTTTCGCCCTATGCACCCGGAACTTCAATCCCCACCCCTCCAGGCCCCGCTTGATCTATCAGTCATGTCACCGCCGCGCCAGGCCCGGGTCGAGCGTAAAACCGGGGAAACCGATGTCCTGGTCAATCTCAACTTAGATGGCACGGGGCGGGCGGATAACCAGACTGGGATTCCCTTTTTGGATCACATGTTGGATCAAATTGCCTCCCATGGCCTGGTGGATGTGCAAGTCCAAGCAACTGGGGATTTACACATTGATGACCACCACACCAATGAAGATGTCGGGATTACCTTGGGCATGGCCTTGGATCGGGCCTTGGGCGATCGGCGGGGGATTAATCGCTTTGGGCATTTTGTCGCGCCCCTGGATGAGGCTCTGGTGCAAGTGGTCTTAGATTTTTCCGGGCGGCCCCATTTGAGCTATGGCCTGGAGATTCCCACCCAACGCGTTGGCACTTACGATACGCAATTAGTGCGGGAATTTTTCGTGGCGGTGGTGACTCAAGCCCGGCTGACTTTGCATATCCGCCAACTGGATGGGATCAATTCGCATCACATTATTGAAGCGACATTTAAGGCCTTTGCGCGGGCGTTACGGATGGCGGTGGCCCCAGACCCCCGGCGGTTGCAAACGATTCCCAGTTCTAAGGGTGTGATCCAGGCCTAGGTAGGGTTAACAGTGAAGTATAGCGGTGGCAGATAAACTTGAAATTCATACCAGTAGCTTTCGTCCGTCCGCTGCCACGCAGTGTTAGACCGTGGTTGACTCAGCTATCAAACTAGAAAATCTCTATGTCACCAACTTGAATCACGCAACTTTAAATCATAGCGTGGCGATATAGAATCAACCCAGTTTTGACTTCGATCTAGATATTGTCCATTGTAACCAATACGCCATAACAAAATTTCATCAATCCACTGAATCGCTTTCCTTATTAGCTGTGACCGCTGCTCTATCGTCATGCTACTTACTCTTGGATGAACTGCGTCATTTCTCATATCAAGGAAGGCTTGTATATCATCAGCATCTTGATCTTGTGTTAAACCAACACGCTCTAATAAACAACTTAGACGAATACCAGTTTGGCTTAGATGCTCACTATTTTTCTTTTGATATTTCAAGCACTTCCAATGTTGAGAATACTGTTTTTGTTCTTCTTTATTCTTTTTGATATTAAACAGTAGTTCATAATTATGCTTCCTTTGCAAATCTGTTTCTTCATCAATTAAAATCATATGGCTCAATCGTTCTAGCGCAGCACCCACAGCACTTGCTCTGACTGGCCATCCTACTTGATCAGGCTGAATAGCTTGAAAATACTGGATTAATGTAAAATCAAATGTCTCCCTCCATAAAGAGCTATGCATCATCTTCTCAAACGTAGAAAAGCAACTTAGTAAAGCATTAAGGTCGCTAGATTCTGTTACCCACGATTGCCCAATCTTTTCAAGAGGTGTGGTCCTAAATGACAGAGCGGCAGCACAGCTAATTTGTGGAACGTTAAACTCATCTTGAGGTGCTTTGTATCCTTCTATATACAGAGGAGCAATATAGCCTCCATTTACATAGGAAAGTAACCAACATAGATTTTTAATGCGCTCTAAAGCATCATGAAGTGTAGTTTCATTTAAGTTAGAGAAAGTCTCAGGGTCACTTACACTAAATTTAGGTTGTCTGAGTTGCCCAATAGTAGTTATAAAAGTCCCTATATTTCTATCTCGTAAATTTAGCCATTCAAGAGATGCTTTGCGAATATCCAAACGGATTTCCCAGTCTTCATCTATAGACATCTCCAAGATAGAAATAAAATCATATTTTAACTATAAGATTAAGAATATTCAAAAAGAA